>OGYW01001032.1_pt1 | contig 25559 bp, 24 predicted proteins | sample 1576621 | NCBI WGS metagenome assembly OGYW01 (sample SAMEA3541528, study PRJEB24748) | human gut metagenome | biome: human gut; feature: human-associated habitat; material: faeces | place: China | collected 2012 | reverse complement strand
GGTGCTGTCGTGGCTGGGCGGGCTGTCGGGCCTGCTGCTGGCGTATTATTTCACCTCCGTGGGGGCCTTTGCCGCTCTGTCGGCCCTGAATTTCCTGTGCTTTTTGCTGCTGTGGCTGCTGACGGTGCTGCTGCTGGCGGGACTGGTGCGCCACTATTGATACCATTCCATACCCATGCCGGGAGAGCCGTTGAGCCTCCCGGCATTTTTCACAAAAAAGACGCTGAAAGTTGTATTTGTCAAGTGCAAAAAAATAGTATATACTCTCCTTATTGACTGGCTGCGCCGGACGGCGCATTCGTACCAAACGAAGGGAGAATACTGTATATGACTGCCAATGACATTCGCAACATCTGCCTGCTGGGTCACGGTGGCTCCGGCAAGACGACTCTGGCCGAGCAGATGCTCTTCATGACCAAGGGAACGGATCGTCTGGGCCGTACCGCCGACGGCAACACCGTCTGCGACTACGACGCCGAGGAGATCAAGCGCCAGATCTCTATTTCTCTGGCCTTTGCCCCGGTCAAATATAAGGACGTCCGCATCAACGTCATGGACGCTCCCGGCAACTTTGATTTCTCCGGCGAGGCCATTTCCGCCATCCGTGCTGCCGAGTGCGCCGTGCTGGTGGGTGCCGCCAAGGACGGCCTGTCCGTGGGTATGGAGCGCAGCTGGAAGCTGCTGGGCAAGAAGCCCCGCATGATCTTCGTCAACCGCACCGACGAGGACAACAGCGACTATCAGGCCTGTCTGGATGCTCTGAAGGGCAAGTTCGGCCAGTCCGTGGTTCCCATTGTGGCCCCGGTCATTGACGGCAACAAGAAGGTCACGGGCATCGTGGATCTGCTGCATAACACCGCTTACGAGGTCAAGGGCGGCAAGGCCGCTGCCTGCGCCATTCCCGCCGATATGGCCGACGAGGTAGAGGCCCTGCGGGCCGAGCTGATGGAGGCCGCCGCCGGCTCTGACGAGGAGCTGATGGAGAAGTTCTTCGACACCATGGAGCTGTCCGCCGAGGACATGGCCCGCGGCCTGAAGCTGGGCGTCCGGGACGGCAGCGTTTGCCCGGTGCTGTGCGGCTCCGCCGTCACCGGTCTGGGCGTGGAGATGCTGATGCAGACCATTCTGGATCTGGTCCCCGTGGCCACAGATATGCCCGCCGAGACGGCGCAGGACGACGACGGCAACGATGTCGAGGTGGCCTGCGATCCCAACGGCCCCACCGCAGCCATCGTCTTTAAGACCATCTCCGATCAGTACGGCAAGTACTCCATGGTGAAGGTGCTCCGTGGCAGGATCACCAGCGACATGGCCCTGTATAACCCCGCCACCGGCAACACCGAGAAGCTGGGCCGCCTGTACATCATGAAGGGCAAGAAGGGCGAGGAGGTCAAGGAGATCTGCTGCGGCGACATCGGCGCCATCGGCAAGATGGATAAGGTCAAGACCGGCAACACCCTGTGCGACCCCAAGCGCATCGTGCGCCTCCACGGCATGGACTATGCCCAGCCCTGCTACAGCCGTGCCATCTCCCCCAAGACCAAGCAGGAGGTGGAGAAGCTGGGTACCGGCCTCAACAAGCTCAACGAGGAGGATCCCACCTTCCACGTGGTCAACAACGCCGAGACCCACCAGACCGTGATCTCCGGTGCCGGCGATATTCAGATCGACGTGCTGTGCTCCAAGCTCAAGAGCCGCTTTGGTGTGGATGCCGAGCTGTCCGCTCCCAGAGTGGCTTACCGTGAGAAGATCCGCTCCACCGTCCGCAAGCAGGGTCGCTATAAGAAGCAGACCGGCGGCAGCGGTCAGTTCGGTGACGTGCATATCATCTTCGAGCCTCAGACCGAGCAGGAGGATATGATCTTCGCCGAGAACGTGTTCGGCGGCTCCGTGCCAAAGAACTACTTCCCCGCCGTGGAAAAGGGCCTGCGTGAGAGTTGCCTGCACGGCGTGCTGGCGGGCTATCCCGTGGTGTACCTGAAGGCAACGCTGGTGGACGGCTCCTACCACCCGGTGGACTCCTCCGAAATCGCTTTCAAGCTGGCCGCCAATCTGGCCTTCAAGGCCGCTCTGCCGGAGGCCAAGCCCGTGCTGATGGAGCCCATCGGTGAGCTGAAGGTCACGGTGCCTGACAACTACGTGGGCGACGTCATGGGTGACCTGAACAAGCGCCGGGGCCGCGTCATGGGCATGAACCCCACCGGCGACGGCGAGACCGTGCTGGAGGCCGAGGTTCCCATGGCCGAGATGATGAGCTACGCCATCGATCTGCGGTCCATGACCCAGTCCCGTGGTACCTTCACCTTCAACTTCGTCCGCTACGAGGATTGCCCCGCTGCGGCGCAGGAGAAGGCCATTGCCGAGGCCAAGGCTCTGGCCGATGCCGAGTAAAGCTGCTATAAAAATACGCCGGAGGACCCTCCTCCGGCGTATTTTCTCTGCCGCAAAAAAGTTCATGGAAAGTTTTTCTAAATGTTGCATTTGCAACTTATAATCCTCTGGATTCCGTGCTATACTTAGACCATCCCAAGGGGGAACGCCCCGGAGAGTAAAAAACCATCAACGAATGATAAAAATATGGAGGTAATGATTATGAAGAAGTGGGTATGTCCTGTTTGCGGTTACGTTCACGAAGGTGAGAATCCCCCGGCCGAGTGTCCGGTGTGCCACGTCAGCGGTGATAAGTTCACCCTGCAGGCAGAGGAGAAGTCTTGGGCCGCCGAGCACGTGGTGGGCGTAGGCAAGGTGTTCGGTGAGGATGTTCCCGCCGAGGTCCGTGAGGAGATCATTGCCGGTCTGCGTGCCAACTTCGAGGGCGAGTGCTCCGAGGTGGGTATGTATCTGGCCATGGCCCGTGTGGCTCATCGTGAGGGCTATCCCGAGATCGGTATGTACTGGGAGAAGGCCGGTCTGGAGGAGGCCGAGCACGCCGCCAAGTTCGCTGAGCTGCTGGGCGAGGTGGTCACCGATTCCACCCAGAAGAACCTGCAGATGCGTGTGGACGCCGAGAACGGCGCTACCGCCGGTAAGTTCGAGCTGGCCAAGCTGGCGAAGAAGTACAACCTGGATGCCATCCACGATACCGTCCACGAGATGGCTCGTGACGAAGCCCGCCACGGCAAGGCATTCGAGGGCCTGCTGAAGCGGTATTTCAAGTAAGAAATCAGTCTAAAAGTTACCTTTTTGAGAGGAAGCAGGAACAAACCTGCTTCCTCTTTTTGTCCAAGAGTGGAAAACAAGGTGGAAATTTGCCCTCCGAATCTGTTCCAACAGCGATAAAGTGGAAATTGAAAAAGTGGAATTTATGAGAAGCGGATTTTCCGCATTTCTCCGTTGTTCTGTGGGGCTGATTACAGCCCCATTTCTTTTACTCTGCGATAGAACGTGTTGGGCTTCAAGCCCAGCTCTTTCATGGCCGCCGTGGCAGTGATTTCGCCCGCCCGCCATTTTTTGCAAAGCGCTTTCATCTGCGCTTCATCATAGTCAATGGGCTTGCGGCCTTTATACTTGCCCTCGCTCTTGGCGATTTCAATGCCCTCGCGCTGACGCTCCAAAATGTTCTCCCGCTCCAATTCGGCCAGAGCGCCGAACACGGTCAGCATGAAACGCCCTTGCGGTGTAGTCGTGTCGATGTTCTCTTTCAGGCTGACAAACTCCACGCCCTTTTCGGTCAGCTCGGAAACGATAGAAAGCAAGTCCCGCGTGTTTCGTGCAATTCTGGAAATGCTCTCGACTACTACGGTATCGCCCGCCCGAACGAAAGCCATCATTTCCTTAAAGGCGGCGCGGTCAGTGTTCTTGCCGCTTGCCTTGTCCACAAATACCTTTTCGGCGTTCTGCTCTTCTGCCATTTTCAGCTGATGCGCTTCGTTTTGCTCGATGGTGGAGCAGCGCACATAGAAAACCCGCATTTCAAAAGGCCCCCTTGCTTTATCTGTCCTTATTCTATCACAAATTTAGAAGTATGTCAATAGGATATATCATCAATTTGAAATATTTCAAAAATTATGATATAATATATGTGAAACAGAAAAGCAAGGGGATTTTCATTGTCATTGGGCTATACCCTAATGAAACGGATAGGAAAAGGAGCGGGACACGCGCCCCGCTCCGTGGATATGTAGGAATTACAGACCAAGCAACTGCTTTTTCTTCGCGTCAAATTCTTCTTGCGAAATAATGCCGCCGTCAAGTAGATCTTTATACTTTTTCAATTCATCGGCATTGCTTTGAGGAATTTCCTGCTTAATGGTGGTCGTTGCAGCAGTAGGTTTGCTCTGACGTTCAACCAACAGCTTGCTGATTTCTTCGTGTAATTCGTCGCGGTTTTTGAGCATGGCGAATTTGATTGCACCTGACGCAGTGGTAACGGCCAAGCCGCTGAAAATGCTTGTCCCCACAGCAGTAATTGAGTCCAGAGGCAAATCAACTCTTTTCCCCATTGCATCAAAGCCATATACCCGTTTGTTTGTGACTGTAATCTGTACCTTCGACCACCTTTTGTAAATGACAAATGCCACAATCGCAAGTACGATAATCAGCGGGTAAAGAACAAGGTTTGCACCATTGCCAGACCCAAACCCATAAGAAAGACTGCCGTCGCTAACAGAGAAATCATAGATAATAGTGACGATGAGTCCAATAATCGGCAGCGCCATACAAAACGCCTTTGAATCTTTTAAAGTTCCACGTGCAATAATTTTTTCGTCCATTGATAATCAACCTTTCTGCATTAAATTTTCAACAGCGATACGGATATTTGCGGGAACGCCTTTCATTTGCACATACTTTGACACAGAGGACGGGCTGCGCCCTATTTCGTTCGCCACAGCGGTATAAGTGCCTAATTGCCGATATAACCTCTGCATTTCAATGATTTCCTCCGGCGTAATTCTTGGCGCGCCCATATTACTTGTCCGCCGCTTTCTTACCGCCGTCTTTCTTGGGCTTGTCAGCAGTTTTCAAGCAGTTGTCGCTGTTCGCCATGCACTCTTTCCACACGTCATCTACAAAGGACTTGAAGTTCTTTTTCTTGCTTTCATCGCCGGAAATGTCCATAACCATTTTGTTGTAAGCCTCTAACTTTTCACGATAGTTCCACGGCAGGGTGATGGTTTTCTTGTCAGTATCGAGAATAACGCGCATAATCCATTCCTCCACAATAAAAAATGTGCAAAACACGCGCCTCGCGCCGTTTGCACAACCCATTATATATATATATTGTCAAGGATTTTCCCGAAATTTCTTGAAAAATGCAGAAAAATATAACGCGAACGTGTGAAAACAGCGTATGCCGTGTGATTTCAACGTGTTTTTCTCGGATTTCCCGCAATAATTAAGTGAAATGCAACGGAAACGGTGAAAATCAGCGCGTTTTCGTGTTCGGCTTGCCCACGCATAAACGCCAAAAGAGGAAACGCGCCGCGACTTCCCGAAATATAGCCCGCCACCCCTTTTTTCATCGTGCTTTCATTCAGCGTTCTTTCTTTGATACAGTATAAAAAATTTGATATAATATACTTAGAAAGTTAAGAAAGCCATACTTTCAAATATAGATTTGTATAGAAAGGAGACGCAAAATGGCGAATATTCAAAAGGACATTCTGTTTGACCATTTCATCAGCGGCATGGAAAAGGAAATGCAGGCAACGCTTAGAATGATGTATCTGAATAGCTGCAACATTGATGAAGCAAACCGCCGCCGGGAAATGGAGCAAATGAAAGAAGAAATCGTGCAGGACGTACTTTCCCACATTTCCGCCACGGTGGACGTGTCAGAGATTTTTGACGCAATCGACGGCTTGAATGAGAAAATTGAAAGCCTCGGAAGATAATACATCATCGGCTGGAGGGGCTTTCCCTCCCAGCCGTTCCAATAGAAAAGGAGAAAACGGAGAATGCCGAACACAGTACCAAATCAACGGCTGATAGCCATACACAGAGAACGCGCCGCATCTGACTTCCTCGGTATCAAAAACAGTCATTGGCAAGCTGCGGCGCGTGACCTCGGCGCGCACGCGCTCATGCTTTACTTATATTTCGCATCCAACGCCAACGGCTATCTGCTTGCGCTCTCGCCCGCTGCCATACGGCAGGCGGTGGGAATGCCGCAGTCTACATACCGCGACCAATTCACAAAGCTGATCGATCGGGGCTATCTTGTCCAGCGCGGGGACAGCAATACCTATGATTTCTTTGAAACACCGCAACGCGCCACGCATACAGAGAAAGACGATACGGCCAGCGGCTATGACTTTACGGCAGACGCTTTTGCAGCGCCGCAAGCCGTAAATAACGGCACGGCAGAGGACAGAGAAATAAATATAAATATTACAGATAAGATAAATAGTTTCGGCGGGGAGAAACAGGTTTCTCCCACGCCGTTGGAAAGAAGGTTTGAATTTTAATGACAGCAGCGGAAATGCTGGACAGCCTGAATGCAGTCTATACGCAGATAAAAGCTGACCAAAAGATAGAGGAATATGACGATATTCTCATTGCGGCGGAGGAATTAGCGTATTTCCTCCGTAGTGAATTGGGGGTCAATCCTTTTGCTTATGGAGCAATCAAGGGCGAACCATTTGTATTTTGATAAAACGCAGTAGGAGCGGGAGGTTTGTACTTCCCGCTCCGTTTTCGTTGTATGACAGATAAATACCGCCGCCAGCCACGCGCCCCGTGGTAAGCCGTCAGCGCCGCCTTTGTGGCTATTTTATACGGCGTTCAGATTATCCAAGAGAATGTCAATGCCCGTTTTGGAAACGGCAAGATAATAGCGCTCTGTGACTTTCCCGCTCGCGTGTCCCATCTGATTGCAAAGAATGTGTGTCGGCGTGTTCATTTCCGCAAGGCGCGTTCCGTATGTGTGGCGGAGGTAATGATACTTAAACTCTATTCCCAATTCCTGCTTGATGGTGCGGGAATGATATTTCATGGAATTAACCGTCTGAATTTTCCCGTTCGGCAGACTGTTTACCAACTCCAAAGAGGAAATTGTCTTTCCGTCAATATCTGTGATAAAGGTTTGGTTTTGCGCCCGCTGCGCGGCCATAGAAGCCTTGCATTCCTTTCGCTGCCGCTCCAATAGGGAAAAGTATTTCTTTAGTTTCTTGCTCATGTAGACCGTTCTGCGGGCATTGCGCGTTTTCAGCGAAACAAGCTTGATTAGCCCCTCTTGGTATTGCATTTGCCTGTCAATCGTTATCGTGCCACGCTTTATATTGACATTTTCCCATTTCAGCCCGTAACACTCATTGATACGCAAGCCGCAATAGCGCCCAAGATAATACGCAGTTTCGGCGTTTGTTCCTGCAAAGTATTCGTCCAGCCGTGTGCAATCCTCACGGGAAAAAGCTACAATTTCGGTATCTTCGTCAACTTTCATTTTCGGCATGGAGATACGCACGTCTTTGTTTACGCATAGTTTGTTATACGCCTCTACTGTGAGAAAATCGCGGGAATAGGCTTGTCCGAAAATAAGATAGAACATTTTCAAGAAGCCCTCTACATAGCGGTAAGCGCGTCCCTCGGTGTAGTACAATTCAGTAAGATAGTCATTGACCTCCGCCACGCTGATTTCGTCAATGTACCTTTTGGAAAAGTGCGGCTCTAAATGATTGCGCCACAAGCTGTCTTGCTTCTTGATGGTGGCATAGGCTTTCCCGCTCCGCCCGTTCTCGCAATAAATCGTGTAAACCTCACCAAAGGTAACACGGGGCATTTCTGCCTTTTGGGGACGCAACAGCTTATCCCGTGTCAAAGCCGCCTCCCGCGCTTTGATTGCCGCCTTTTCGGATTTTAACGGATTTCCGCTTTCATCCTTCGTTTTCTTTACGTCTTTCTTTTTGCCGTTCACCATGTAAGTGTAGCGATAGCCCCAAAATCCGTTATCCAACTGGTACACGCCCGTTGCAATGTCGTTCATGTTAAGCCCTCCAATAGTGGAAAAGTGGACTTTTTCAAGAACAACTTTATGCTGTTGGCACGGTGGAAAGTGGAATGCGGCTTTGTCTGTTTTCCGCCTATTTTCTCTCGGAAATACTTGCTTTTGTAGGCGTTTTGCGTTTCCCTGCGCCCCCCAGCGGAAGGACGCTTGCGGCCTGACGCATGAGATGGCCCGTGACGAGGCCCGCCACGGCAAGGCTTTCGAGGGCCTGCTGAAGAGATACTTCAACAAGTAATTTTACAGGGAATTTCAGAGGGGAAGCGGATTTTTCCGCTTCCCCTCTTTTCCTTAAATCGTTTATTTACCTGATTCCGTATGGTAGTTCTTATAGTCCCCCATTAGCTCCTCAGCATTCGGGGTTTCCGTTTCCCTGCGACGCTGTTTCTGTCTGCTGGTTCTCCTTCGATGTATTTTCCGTGTTCTGTCCCTGCGAATGATCTGTATTTTCCGTCTTGCCATTGTCGCAAGCCGCAAGGCTCAGGCACATTACCGCCGCCAAAAGCAGCGCAATCAGCTTTTTCATGCGCTCTTTCCGCTCATTTCTTTTGAATACGTGAAAAAATGGGACAGGATGTTCTCCTGTCCCATTTTGTTTGGTGCAGTTACTGCTCCTTGTGGTCGTTCTGGTTGCCGGAAACGGCATCCTTGGCCTTGTTGACCACATTCTCCACCATGTCGGGCTGGGTATTGGTATAGCTGCCATCCCGATACTGCTCACCGCCGAAGGCCAGGATCAGCTGGAAAATGAAGGGCAGCAGCAGAAGGCCGATACCGAAGCCGACGCCCTGATTGAAGGCCTTGGCCCAGTCGATGTTCATCTTGATGACGAAATAGATGTTGTAGATGGGGATCAGCAGCAGAAGGAACTTCCAGCCGTTGCCGTACAGCTCCTGACACAGCACGTAGGTGTTGTAGAAGGGGACGATGCCCTCCCAGCCCTGACGGCCCATCTTCTTGAAGATCATCCACTCTGCCACCAGCGTCAGGATACCGATAATCAGTTCCAAAATCATACCATACTCTCTCCTTTTGTTTTTTGCAGAGCGCACAAAATACACGTACGTCTCTTCCTCGAGTATATCAGATTTTTTGCAAAAATCAACCGATTTCTTGAAAAACCGGCAAAAATTTCACTGCTCGCTCTGGGCCTGACAGAACTGCCGCCCGGCGTGGTCGATGGTATAGTTCTCCCGATAGATCAGCTGGCTGATGGGCAGCAGGGAATACCCCTCACGGGCCATGTGGTCCAGAATGGCCGGCAGCGCCTCCGGCGTGTGGAGGGCGGCGTTGTGGAATAGCACGATGCTGCCGGGAGAGAGCTTGGAGGTGACCCGCTGGCAGATGGTGTCGGCGTCATAGTCCTTCCAGTCCAGACTGTCCACGTCCCACTGGATGGGCTCCATGCCCATGGAGCGGATGGCGGAGATCACATGGTCGTCGTACTCGCCGTAGGGGCAGCGGATGAGGCAGGGGGTCACGCCGGTGATGGCGGCGATCTTCTCGTTGCAGGCGGTGACGTCCGCCACCACCTGATCGGCGGTGAGGGCGTTGTAGTGGTCGTGGTGGAGGGAGTGGTTCATGACCTCATGCCCGGCGTCGTGGAGGGCCTTCACGGACTCCGGGTACTTATCCACCCAGTCGCCCACCACGAAAAAGGTGGCCTTGACGTTGTATTTGCCCAGAATGTCGATGAGGGCCTGAGTGTCCTCGTTGCCCCATGCGGCGTCGAAGCTGATGGCGCAGACCTTCTCCTCCCGTTCCACCGAGTAGATGGGAAGCTGCCGCTTGGCGGCGGAGGCGCTGACGAAGCCGGGGCCTCCCACGGCCATGAAAATACCGGCGGCCACCAGCGCCGTCAGGATCAGCAGCAGCGTGCCACGGCGCAGCAGTAAGACTTTTCCCCGCATAATGCATCCCGTCCTTTCACGGACAGTGTATGCGCCCCACCCCTCCGGATATGAAAGAAACCGCCGCAGGAGATGCGGCGGTTTCTGAGCCAGGCAAAAGAGCGAGAACCTTTCGTCAACGGGGCGGAAGGGTGTGTGCGGGAAACCCGGGAAGGGTGTCCTGCACGATGATGATCCCCATTTTTCAGAGCTTTTTGAAGCTCTGAAAAATGTCTCGTCGTGGCGAAAAGACTTTTTCGACACGACGAAACCGCCGCAGGAGATGCGGCGGTTTTCTTCCTCATAGCTCATCCTGTACCAGCGGCAGAGCCACCTGCGTGATGAACTTCGATTTGTCCTTGTGGTGGGCCGGGCCCTCCAGATAGATGTTGCGGCAGGTACCCTTCAGCTTCAGGCCCTGCTGCCTAGCGTAGGCCACCAGCCGCTCCCGAACCTCTGGGATCTCGTCATAGTCCCCGTGGAAGAAGATGCACAGAGCCTTCTCCTCCGGCCAGTCCTGCACATAGGGGCCCTTGCTGCCATCCGGCACCGCCACACAGAAGTTGATGTCGTTGGGCTCGTCGATAGGGTAATCGATGAAGTACATCCGCTTGGCGGAGTCCGTGCCGTACTGGCGCATGGCGGCGGGGATCACGTCCCGGAAGATCTCCTTGCGGTCCTCCACCGTAGGAGAGGGGCAGCGGTAGACATACACCGTCTGGGCGGGGATGGCGCGGATGATGGGGGCCTCGTTGCTGTTCTCCCGGACCCGCAGCTGCAGCTTCTCAATGCACAGGTTCAGCTCGTCCCGTAGTTTCTCCAGCCGGGCGATGATATCCCGCAGGTCGGCGGCATCCTCGAAATAGAGCTTGATCTCATCCAGCGAGATACCCAGCGTCTGCAAGCGCCGGATGGCCCGGATGCGGGCCAGGGTCTCCGGGGTGTAGTAGCGGTTCCCGCCGGAGCCGGTCTTTACGTCGGGCAGCAGAATGCCCTTGTCCTCATAGTTGAGGATCATGCGTCGGGTAATATGCAGGGACTTGGCCACCTCACCGATGGACATCAGACGGCTGTTGCGCTCACTCATGACGAACTCTCCATATTTTGCCATATTTTTTTAAAAAGTACTTGCATCGTACATCAGTGTACGGTATATGCTCAGTATACAGAAAGATGCAGGTCATTGCAAGCGGTAATTGCAAAATACAAAAGACCTGCCAGGGAGGAAATCTATGAAAAAGCGAATCGCCAGCGTACTGGTAGCGTTGGTGATGGTACTGAGTCTGGTCCCCAAGACGTCATGGGCGTGGACCTCGACGGTGACTACCCTCGAGCAGCTCAAAAGCGCCATGAGTGAGCTCTCTTACAACAATACCATCGAAATCGTTGTAAGCGGTACCATCGAAATCAGCGAAACTCTGAACATCAGACCCACCCGCACCACCAACGGCAGCATGGCTTGGTATGAGTATTACAACCAGCGTGTGGTCATCAGCGGCGCCGATGCCAATAGCAAGCTGGTGCGTGCCGAGGGCTTCAAGGGCAGCCTGTTCAATCTGACGGGTGAGCAGGGGTATAGCGGCGCAGGCGGCTCGGATCATCCCGCCTATGCCGCCCTGACCCTGAAGGACATCACCGTGGACGGCGGCGGCGACAAGACGACTGCCACAAATCCTGCCATCTATGTGAGCCGGTACGGCACGCTGACGCTGGATGACGGCGCCGTGCTCCGCAACTGCAAGAGCCAGTATTACGCCGGCGGCGCTGTGGGCCTGTTTGCCGGCACGTCGGAATTTGTCATGAACGGCACCGCCCGCATGGAGGATAACGAGGCCGATTACGGCGGCGGTGTGTATGTGGCGAATATACTGGCTGCCTTCACCATGAACGGCGGCACCATCGCCAATAACACCGCCCGGAAGTACGGCGGCGGCGTATATTGCGAGGCCAACAAGCAGTATGGCTCCAACGACACCGCCAAGATCAATCTCAACGGCGGCACTATTACCGGCAACACCGCCGGGATCGCCGGCGGCGGTGTGTACTTCGGTGGTATGACCACCTGCAAGGTAGCCGGTACAGTGAATATCACCGGCAATACGCAGGGGGACGACAAGGCCGCCAGCAATCTGCACGTGGCTGCCTCGGCGGAGGATCAGGCCGTCCTTGCAGGCAATGTTTCCTCCGATTCCCGCATCGGACTCAACGCCGATCTGATCCCCGCCTATCGCATCGTGCGGGGCTCCTCCGATACCAATGTGTTTACCAGTGACCGCGCCAACTGCGCCGTCACGAAGAACGGGTCCGTCAGCTTCAATCTGGACCTGCTGGCCAATGAGGAGCACACTCACTGCGTGTGCCTGCAGAACCAGAACTATGGCCCCTACCACGACCACGATAAGAACACCAAGTGGGTCGGCATCAGCAGCCTGAAGTCCGTCAAGAGCTACGGCTGCTACTATCTGCTCAATGATGTAACCACCACCGATGAGGGGTGGGGCAGCAACTTGGATGATGTGCGGATCTGCCTCAACGGGCATAATATCATACTGGAAAACGGGTATTATCGCCCATACATTCATGTGACGAACTATCATACCCTGACCATCACCGACTGCGCCGGGGAGGCCGGTCAGATCACCCGCAAGGACACGGCGGATCCCAAGGGTGCCTGCATCGTAGAGATCGACGCCGGCTGCAAATTTAATATGTTCGGCGGCGAGATCACCGGCTTGGACAGCTCCGAAAACAGCGCCCCTTACCCCGCCGCTGTGTTCAACAGGGGTACCTTTAACCTCTGCGGCGGCAAGATCACCGGCAATAAGTCCCATGCCGTGTATAATGAGAACGCCACTATGAATCTGTATGGCGGCGAGATCAGCGGCAATGATACCACCTACACCGATGCTTCCGCCGGTGCTGCCGTTGTCCTGGTTTCCGGCTCCACCCTGAATATGAGCGGCGGCATCATCAAGGATAACATCTCCAATACCCTCGGCGGCGGTGTATACGTCAAGGGCATCCAGAGCCGCAGCAGCACGATGAACTTCTCCGGCGGCGAGATCAGCGGCAACCGTGTCAACAGCACCAATGACGACCTGGGATTTGACGGCGGCGGCGGTGTGTATGTGGATCTGTATGCGACTCTGGACCTCTCCGGCACCGCCCGCATCTCCGGCAACTACGCCTGTGCGGTCGACTATAAGGAGAGCGCCACCTTCGGCGGCGGCTTCGGCGGCGGCGTGTACGTGGCAGGCACCTTCGACATGAGAGGCGGCGAGATCTGCGACAACTTCGCCGGTCTGGCCAACTATAAGAACAAATACGGGAACGATGATCGCCGTGGCGGCGATGGCGGCGGCGTGTACCTCTATTCCAAGAGCGACTTCAGCATGAGCGGCGGCTCCATTCAGGATAACACCGTCGATGACCGTGGCGGCGGCGTGTTTGTCTGCGGTTACGGCCACACCATCACCCTGTCCGGCCGCTCCATCATCCAGAACAACGTCGATAAGGACAATCAGGACAACAACCTGTATCTGGAGAACTCGTCGCAGCAGGTCAGCGCCAGAAGACTCGGCAGCGGTGCCGATATCGGCATCAGCAGCGGCAGAACTCTGGCCAGCGGACAGACCGTCCAGATCAGCAGCGACGCCTGCACAGGCAGCATCCAGTACGTCAGCGCCGACCGGGCGGGCTACGAGACCTATCTGAACGCTGAGGGTCTGATCTATCTCCGCCTCAAGACCTATCAGGTCAGCGTCACCCTGCCGAACGGCCTCACCTATAAGAACGGCGGCCGGCTGACGCAGGATTGTCTGGATCTGACGCCCATCACCATCAGCGTTACCGATCCCGACAATTACTACATCCCCGACGGGTACAGCGTGACGCTCAACGGCATCACCGCCGCCAAGGTCGACAGCTATACCATCCGTGTCACAGGCACGGCCACGGCGGATACCGCCATGACACTCACCGCCCCCACGGAGAAAACGGCCCAGACCCAGCCCCCCACCGGCCTTACCGTGACCCATCCCAGAGTCGGACGGGCTACGGCCGCATCAACGGCACCAACAACAGCATGGAGTATCGCCCCGTGGGCGGCACCAGATGGAGCCAGTGCGGCAGCGCCTTCACCTCCGCTCTGGCCGGCACCTATGAGGTCCGCTATGCGGCTACCGAGACCCGGAAGCCCTCTCCGTCCACTACTGTCACCCTGAACCAGTATCTGGAGGCCATCCCGGTTCCCACGGTCTACGGCCCCTTCACCTATAACGGCAACTGGCAGTACGGTCTGCTGCCCGGCGAAGTCTACGGCTACGAGCTTTTGGGCAACGGCTATAGAGCCTGCCGCGTGGGTACCTATACCGTTACCGTCCGCCCCGCAGCGGGCTTCAAGTGGAGCGACGGCACCACCGGCGAAAAGAAGCTCCGGTGGGAGATCGTGAAACGCACTCCCGCAGCGGGCGACTTCACCTTCACCGCTCCGGAAAATCTGGAGTATGACGGCACCGCCAAGGAGGCCACCGTTCGCTGGAGCACCGGAGGCGACCGGACCATGGGCATGGGCTATTGGCCCGACAACACCTTTACCGTCATCTATAAGCAAAACGGCAAGGTCGTGGCCGCTCCCACGGATATGGGTACCTATCAGGTCTACGTCACCGTTCCCGGCAACGAGGACATCAACGCCGTCAGCGAGTTGACCGATCCCAGCTGGACCTTTACCATCACCCACACCGGCAACCACCAGTGGGGCGATTGGCAGCACGATGACACCCAGCACTGGCGGTCCTGCGCCGTTCCCGGCTGCCAAGTGAAGGGCTCTCTGGGCAGCCATGACGGCACCGCCACCTGCACCGAGAAGGCCACCTGCAGCATCTGCGGCGCCACCTATGGCACCACGGATCCCAACCATCATGACCTGACCCATCACGACGGAACCGCCGCCACCTGCACCCAGCCGGGAAGTCTGGAGTACTGGCAGTGCAGCGACTGCCACAAGCTGTTCGCTGACGCAGGGGCTACCCAGCCCATCACCGATACCGTCATTCCGGCTACCCACCACGCCAATGCCCAGCGCACGGCAGGCGACCCCGCCACCTGCACGCAGGATGGCTGCGCCGCCTATTGGTATTGCCCGGACTGCGGCAGCTATTTCGCTGACGTTGACGGAAAGCTGGACGAGAGCAAGACCTACACTGGTCCGGAGGATTTCTATCAGGCGGCTCTGGGTCACAGCTTCACCCACTACGTCTACGACAACAACGCCACCTATGACGACGACGGCACGGAGACGGCTCAGTGCGACCACGGCTGCGGCCTGACGGATACCCGCACCAAGGTGGGCTCTAAGCTCATCGACGAGGCGGCTCCTGCGGTGGAGGGCGTCATGGATGGAGGCACCTACTGCCTGACGGCAGAGATCACCGTCACCGACCCCAATCTGAAGAGCGTGACCCTCAACGGCCAGCCCGTGGAGCTGGTGGACGGTAAGCTCACCGTTTCCGCTGCCGAGGGCGTCCAGACCCTGACGGCCACTGACCGCTTCGGCAACACCGTTACCGTCACCTTCACCGTGAACGCCCAGCATACGGAGGGCGAGGGCAAGATCACCACCCCCGCCACCACGGAGCGTGAGGGCGTCAAGACCTACGCCTGCACCGTGTGCGGTCAGGTGCTGCGGACCGAGCCCGTGACCAAGCTGCCCGCTCCCGCAGAGCCCACCACCCCCGCCGTTCCCACCGGAGATACCGGCGATACCGGCCTGTGGATGGGGCTGGCGGCCCTGTGCGGCATGAGCCTTGCAGCCCTGCTGCGTACCGGCAAGCGCAAAGAACAGTAAACTCCCTATCACGCACCATAACTCCCTATAAAAAACCACGGGCCCTCCCCCCAAGTGGGGGAGAGCCCGTGGCTGGCGACACAAAACCAACCGGAGCCGCAAATCTCCGGCAGATTTTGTCACAGCTCTGTTTGGTAGGTTACAGACTGCGATGGTCGCTGAGTACCTGGAGCGGCTCCACCGAGGAGCCGCCCAGGTCGGAGGAGACGTTGACACTGGGGCGGAGCTCATAATCGCTGCCGCTTGTGCTTCGGGCGCCCTGCGTGGAGCAGCGGTCGTATTCCACCTTCATCACCGAAGCGATGGTGTGGCGGCCGTAGTCGTCCAACTGGGCATACTGATCCAGCAGCTGCTGGGTGTCCTCCGTCAGATAGAAGGAGGCATCGCTGGAGATGGCCTTGATCCCCAGCGTCTGGCAGATCTGCACCACCGTATCAAAGGAGGAACCTCCGATGCCGTTGTGCAGCGCACTGTTGATGGTAGATAGGGGGATATTGACCGCAAAAGCAAACTGCCGCACGCTCTTGTACTGACGGGAAATTTCAGTTTTGACGATTCTCGTTAAGTTATCCATAGTTTAGACCCTCTTTACAAATTTTTCCATGCACGGGAGACAACTCCGATCGTACGTATTATAACACGCTTTTTTTTAAATGCCAATACTAAATAGTGAATAGTTTCTAAATTTTCAGCGGAAAAAACAAAATTTTACAAAAAAGAAACATTTTTGGAATATTTATGATAAAAAACAGGTGGGAGATTTCCGTGTAATGGAAAATCTCCTTTTATTTTGCTCACAGCTGTGCTACAATAATAAGCTGAAACAGAGAGGAGCGAACTATGCGTAAAGGTACTCACCCCCGCACGGCGCTGGGGCAAACGGCGGCGCAGATGATCCGCCGGTACTATCTCCATGACGTGGCACGGGACAGCGCAGCCCTGACCTACTACCTGCTGTTCGCTATTTTCCCGCTGCTGATCTTCGTCAGCACCCTGCTGGGTATTCTGGAGCTGGATGTGGACAGCATCGTCACCGGCCTGCGGCAGATCGTGCCGGGGGACGTGGCGGAGGTGGTGCGGGGCTATCTGGAATACGTTTCCGGCAACGCCAGCCGCCAGCTCATGTGGTTCAGTCTGGTGTTTTCCATCTGGTTCCCCATGCGGGCCACCGGCTGCCTGCTGCACTCGCTGCGCAAGGCCTTCGGTAAGGGCCAGCCCAAGAACATCCTGCTAGATCAGCTGAAAATTTTTCTCTTCGCCATCTGGCTCATGGTATCCATCGGCTTGACGCTGCTGATGATCACCGTGGGCCGCCGGGCGCTGTACTTTGTGTCGGGGATCATCACCGTACCGGACGGCTTCATCAACCTCTGGAGCAAGCTCCGCTTCGTGGCGGTGGCGCTGCTGATGTTCGTGCTGGTGACGGTGCTGTATATGCTGGCGCTGGGCCGCCGATGCCCGTTGCGGGAGGTGGCACCGGGCGTGGCCGTGTCGCTGGCGGCGTGGATGCTGCTGTCGCTGGCCTTCTCCTATTATGTGGAAAATCTGGCACACTATACCCAGCTCTACGGCTCCATCGCCACCATTGTGGTGGTGCTGCTGTGGCTGTATATGAGCGGGACGGTGCTGATTTTAGGCGGTGAGCTGAATGCGGTGGTGCTGCACCGGCGCACCCAGCGCCGTCGTGCGGCAGAGGAAAAGGCGGCGGAAAAGGCTGCCCGGCCGACACGGCAGGAAGCTGCGGTGCAGAAGCCTTCCGGGGCGACGCAGCCGCCCCGACAGCCACAGCCGCCTAAACCGGCAGAGCAGCCGGGAAAGGCGGATCCACCCAAACCGGCGGAGCCACCTAAGCAGACGCAGGGGCAGCCGCCGCAAGAAGCAATACCTCCGGAAAAAGAGCAGCCGGAACGACCGGGAAAGGAACAGTCAGGCTCATGAAGATCATCATTGTAGGAAACGGAAAGGTGGGCTACGCTATCGCCCGCCAGCTGGCGGTGGAGGGCCACGACATCACCATGGTGGACTCCTCCCCGGTGGCGCTGGCCCGTGCTGACAGCACCCTGGACCTTATGTGCGTGGAGGGCAACGGCGCCAGCATCAGCGTGCTGGAGGAGGCCGGCGCTCGGACGGCGGATCTGGTCATCGCTGTCAGCAATCTGGACGAGACGAATCTGGTGTGTTGCCTCATCGCCAAAACCATGGGGGCCAAGCACACCATCGCACGGGTGCGGAATCCGGATTACCGCCGGGACGCCGCCCTGCTGAAGCGGGAGATCGGGATGGACATGGTCATCAACCCCGATCTGGCGGCGGCACGGGAGATCGCCCGCATCCTCAGCTTCCCCTCCGCCTCCTCCGTGGAGCCCTTCGCCGGCGGCCGTATCGACATGATCGGCATACAGGTGACGGAGCGGGACCGGTTTTACGGGGTGGCCCTCAGTGAGTTCCATCGTATCCGCTCGGCGGAGGTGCTGATCTGCGCTGCCCAGCGGGGGGACGAGTGCATCATCCCCAACGGCAACTTTGTGCCGAGAGAGGGCGACAAGCTCTACATGGTGGGTACCAAGTCCGAGCTCCAGAAGATGCTGCGGGCTATGGGCCGCACCCAGCAGCGGGTCAAGACCGTGTCCCTGCTGGGGGGCAGCCGCATCGCCATGTATCTCACGTGGGAGCTGGCGGTGAGCAATACCAAGGTCTGCATCGTGGAGCAGAAGCACGATAAGTGCCTTCAGCTGGCGGCCCAGCTGCCCACGGCCATGATCATCGAGGGCGACGGCACGGAGGAGGAACTGCTGACCAGCGAGAATATCTTCGAGGCGGATGCCTTCGTCTCCCTGACGGGCCGGGACGAGGAAAATCTGCTGATGGCGCTGACAGCTCAGCGGGCGGGGGTCCCCAAGGTGCTGGCCAAGATGACCCGCCCTAACTACATGGATCTGGTTCGGGATATGCGGGTGGGCAGCATCGTCAGTCCCAAGGATATCGTGGCCAACCAGATCACCCGCTACGTCCGGGCGTTGGCCAATTCCGAGGGCAGCGCCGTAGAGAGCCTGTATAAGATGCTGGGCGGCGCCGTGGAAGCGCTGGAGTTCACCGCCACGGCCCGGAGCCGTGCGGTGCTGAATAAGCCCCTGCGGGCGCTGTCCCTGAAGGACGACGTGCTGGTGGCGGCCATTGCACGGGGCAGCGAGATCATCATCCCCAGCGGCACCAGCATCATTCAGGAGGGCGACCACGTGGTGGTGGTCACCAATGCCCATACCTTCGACGATCTGGGGGACATTCTGGCGTGAACACAAAAGCCGTGGCCCGTGGCCACGGCTTTTTTCACAGGGAGGGGAGAACGCATGACACGGGATCGTGAGACGGCCCGCCGCATCGCACAGGCGGTGCGGCCGCTGGGCGGCAGCGTCTACTATGTGGGCGGCTGCGTCCGGGACCGCCTGCTGGGCCGGGAGAGCAAGGATCTGGATATCGAGGTCCACGGCGTCACCCCCCAGCAGCTGGAGATCGTGCTGGACCGGATGGGCGGCCGTCGGACGGTGGGGGCCAGCTTTGGCGTCTACGGACTGGCGGGCTGCGGACTGGACATCGCCATGCCACGGCGGGAGGCTGCCGTGGGTCGGGGCCACCGGGACTTCACCGTGGAGGTGGACCCGTGGCTGGGGCCGGAGAGAGCCGCCCGCCGCCGGGATTTCACCGTCAACGCCCTGATGGAGGACGTGCTCACCGGTCAGGTGCTGGACTTCTTCGGCGGCCGGGAGGATCTCCGCCGGGGCATCCTGCGCCATGTGGATGACCACTCCTTTCCGGAGGATCCCCTGCGGGTGCTGCGGGGAGCGCAGTTCGCCGCCCGCTTCGGCTTCACCGTGGCGGAGGAGACGGTGGCCCTGTGCCGCACCATGGATCTGTCGGCCCTGTCTCGTGAACGGGTGGAGGGGGAGCTGCAAAAGGCCCTCCTGCAGGCCCCCCACCCTTCCATCTTCTTCCGCACACTGGATATCATGCACCAGCTGCGCCCGTGGTTCACGGAGGTGCAGCGCTTACAGGGCGTCCCCCAGCCGCCCCGCTACCACGGGGAGGGGGATGTGTGGGAGCACACCATGGCGGTGCTGGATACCGCCGCCGAGCTGCGGCCCCAAGCAGCCCAGCCCATGGCCCTGATGCTGGCGGCACTGGCCCACGACTTCGGCAAGGTCGCCGCCACCACGGAGTCCGGCGGCGTCATCCACGCTTATGGCCACGAGGAGGCGGGTCTGCCGCCGGCGGAGGACTTCCTGCATCGGGTGATCGGGGAGAAGGCCCTCCACCGGTGCGTGAAAAATCTGGTGGCCCTGCACATGAAGCCCAACGCCATGGCGCTGAGCGGGGCCTCCGTCAAGTCCACCAACCGTCTGCTGGACGCCGCCATAGAGCCGGAGGACCTGATCCTGCTGGCGCTGGCGGATCACCGTGGCTCCCGGTGCGATCCGCCCCGTCCGGACCCGGAGCCCTTCCTGCGGCAGCGGCTGGAGATCTACCGGGCCACCATGGCCCGCCCCATGGTCACCGGCAGCGACCTGATTTCCGCCGGACTGACCCCGGATCGGGACTTCTCCCAGCTGCTGGCCTACGCCCGCAAGCTCCATCTGGCGGGGCTCGACCGGGAGGCAGCCCTGCGGCAAACGCTGGCCTACGCCCGCAAGCTTTCAAAAAAGCATCAAAAAGAAGGCTGAGCATCCGCTCAGCCTTCTTTTTATGGAGTTTTTACAGCAGGTGGAAGTTCACCACCAGACCGGCGAACACGATGGAGACCATGCTCAGCAGCTTGATGAGGATGTTGATGGCGGGGCCGGAGGTATCCTTGAAGGGATCGCCCACGGTGTCGCCCACCACGCCTGCCTTGTGGCAGTCGGAGCCCTTGCCGCCGAAGTGACCGGCCTCGATGTACTTCTTGGCGTTATCCCACGCACCGCCGGCGTTGGCCATGTAGATGGCCATCAGGAAGCCGGTGACGGTAGCGCCGGCCAGCATACCCACAACGCCCATGTAGCCCAGGATCAGACCCACCACGATGGGGCAAACCACGGCGATGATGGTGGGCAGGATCATCTCGTGCAGAGATGCCTTGGTGCACAGGTCCACGCAGCGGGCATAGTCGGGATCGGCCTTGCCGTCCATCAGACCGGTGATCTCCCGGAACTGACGGCGCACCTCCAGCACCACACTCTGGGCGGCACGGCCCACGGAGTTCATGGTGAGGGCGGCGAACACGAAGGGCAGGCAGGCACCGATGAACAGACCCACCAGCACCACGGGGTTCATGAGGCTGAAATCCTGGAAGGTGACGTCAGCGCCTACCTCCTTGACCTTCTCGATATAGGAGGCCATCAGGGCCAGAGCGGTCAGAGCGGCGGAGCCGATGGCGAAGCCCTTGCCGGTGGCGGCGGTGGTGTTGCCCAGAGAGTCCAGAGCGTCGGTGCGCTGGCGGACCTCAGGAGCCAGACCGGCCATCTCAGCGATGCCGCCGGCGTTATCGGCCACGGGGCCGTAGGCGTCGGTGGCCAGCGTGATGCCCAGGGTGCTCAGCATACCCACGGCGGCCAGAGCGATGCCGTACAGGCCCATGCCGGTGGAGACGGCGCCGCCGGAGCAGAGGTAGGCCACCAGAATGCAGATAGCCACGATGATGATGGGGACGGCGGTGCTCAGCATACCCAGACCCAAACCGCCGATGATGATGGTGGCGGCACCGGTCTGAGACTTGGAGGACAGATCCTGCGTGGGCTTGAAGGTGTCGGAGGTGTAGTACTCCGTGGCCTTACCGATGAGCACACCGGCGATCAGGCCCGCCAGAATGGCGAAGTACAGGCCCAGATGCTCCTTGCCCAGCAGGAGGATCACCAGCGGGCAGGCGATGATGGCAATGAGGATAGCGGACAGGTTGGTACCACGGGACAGGGCCTTCAGCAGGGTGCGCTGGTCGGCCTGCTCGTCGGTGCGGACGAAGAAGGTGCCGATGATGGAGCAGATGATGCCGATGGCTGCCATGACCATGGGGATGGCCATGGCCTTGAAGGCCTGATCGGAGAAGGCGGCCACGCCCAGCGCGGAGGCAGAGATGATGGAGCCTACATAGGACTCGTACAGATCGGCGCCCATACCGGCCACGTCGCCCACGTTGTCGCCCACGTTGTCAGCGATGACGGCGGGGTTCCGGGGGTCGTCCTCCGGGATACCGGCCTCCACCTTACCCACCAGATCGGCGCCCACGTCGGCGGCCTTGGTGAAGATGCCGCCGCCCACACGGGCGAACAGAGCCATGGAGGAGGCGCCCATACCGAAGGTCAGCATGGCGCTGGTGATGGCGGAAGCCTCCAGCTTGAACACGAAGCGCAGCAGGAAGAACCACACGGAGATGTCCAGCAGGCCCAGACCCACCACGGTGAAGCCCATGACGGAGCCGGCGGAGAAGGCCACCCGCAGACCACGGTTCAGCCCCTCCTGGCAGGCATTGGCGGTGCGGCAGTTGGAGGCAGTGGCGATTTTCATACCGATGAAGCCGGACAGGCCGGAGAAGAAGCCGCCGGTCAGGAAGGCGAAGGGTACGAACCACGTCAGCAGACCGCAGGCTGCCATGACGCACAGCACCGCCACCATGCAGGCGAAGAACACGCCTACCACGGAATACTGGCGCTTGAGGTATGCGTTAGCACCCTGACGAATGGACTGGGAGATCTTCTGCATGAGGGGGGTGCCCTCCGAGAAGCGCAGCACCTTCTTTGCGGTGATGACCACAAAGAGAAGCGCAATGATGGAGCCAACAAATGTGGCTAGGACCAGGTACTTTTCCATAAAGACTTTTCCTCTCTTTTCCTTGTTTTCTCCCGGAGCCGGCAGAGGGGCGGGAGATTCTTTTTGTCCCACTGCACATTATAAAAAACGCCGTCCGCTCCGTCAAATTTTCAAACTTTTTTTCGAAGTGCCTAAAAATTAGTTTGGAGTCGTTCGTCATTTTTATATAATATTTTTCTTGCAAAGAAAACCGCTTAAAATGGAAAAACGGGGCAAAAATCGGCGGCAGCGGCGGAACGCTTGCGGAATTTGTGACAGGATTTTCTTGCGGGAAGCAGGGGAAAATGTTTTTGAAAATTTTTTTCGAAAACATTTTTCCTTCAAATAAAAGCAAATTCACAAAAAATACACAAAAAGGCTCCCATTCACTTTTTGCGGGAAAACTGATGAATCAAAAATTGGATACAGGAATTCTTTCGTCATTTTTCACAATCGCGGAAAATGGCTTTAAATGTCTTGAAAAGCGCCCAAAACGGGAGTAAAATAGCCCCATCAATCTCTGGGAGGTTTCAAACATATGGAATATCAGGAAGTTTTGCAAAACGCCCGCACCTGTATGGGATCCTACTGCAAGGCGTGTCCCGTGTGCAACGGTCAGGCGTGTAAAAATACCATCCCCGGCCCCGGCGCCAAAGGCTCCGGCACCGGCTTTGCCCGGAACTATCAGAAGTGGCAGGAGCTGCGGGTGAATCTGGATACCATCGGGGAAAACCGTCCCGCCGACACGTCCTTCGACTTATTCGGCCATCGGCTGGCCCTGCCGGTGATGGCGGCTCCTGTGGGAGCCATGCAGCTGCACTACGGGGATAAGTACGACGACCTGACCTATAACCGGCTGCTGCTGGCGGCCTGTGCTAAGGCAGGCATCGTGGCCTTCACCGGCGATGGTGTGGACCCGGCGGTGATGGAGGGCGCTACGCAGGCCATCCGGGCCCAGCAGGGCTGCGGCGTGCCTACGGTGAAGCCCTGGGACCGGGAGACCCTGATGCAGAAGCTGGACTTGGCCCTGACCGCCGACCCCATGGCCATTGCCATGGACATCGATGCCGCCGGTCTGCCCTTCCTCCGCAACCGGATGCCGCCTGCCGGCAGCAAGACCGTGGCGGAGCTGCGTGAGGTAGCGGAGTACGCCCGAAAGCCCTTTATCCTCAAGGGCATCATGACCGTCCGTGGGGCGGAGAAGGCCGTGGAGGCCGGGGCCTCCGCCATCGTGGTGTCCAACCATGGCGGCCGGGTGCTGGATCAGTGTCCCGCCACGGCGGAGGTGCTGCCCACCATTGCCGACGCCGTGGGCGACCGGGTCATGGTGCTGGTGGACGGCGGCATCCGCACAGGGCTGGATGTGTTCAAGGCACTGGCACTGGGGGCGGACGGCGTTCTCATCGGCCGTCCCTTCGTCACCATGGTCTATGGCGGCGGCGAGGAGGGCGTGGCAGCCTACGTCCGCAAGCTGACGGATGAGCTGTCGGATACCATGGCCATGTGCGGCGCCCACAGCCTGAAGGAGATCAACCGGGAGATGCTCTGGCAGGGCTGATGCGGACTGATCCGGTCTGATGCACACATCATTCTATTCGGCTATCATGGGAACATATTCTGCTGCTATGACATTTTGACCGGATTTGTTCCGATATTCTAAAAATTCGTGACAGGAGGCGCTTATGTACATTACATGGTTGGGCCACAGCTGCTTTCGGCTGGAGTCGGCGGGCTACGGGCTGGTCATCGATCCCTATCGGGTTGTGGCGGGCTATCCGCCGCTGCGGGTGGAGGCCAACGCCGTTTATATCAGTCACCACCACTTTGACCACGATTGTCTGGAGGCGGTGACGCTGCTGCCCGGCGGGGAAAATCCCTTTACGGTGGAGACGTTCTCTACCTTCCACGACGACTGTCAGGGCGCTCTCCGGGGCGATAACACCGTTCATATCTTCCGGGCGGAGGGCATGACCGTGGTGCATCTGGGAGATCTGGGCTGCGCCCTGACAGCGGCGCAAGAGGAGAAAATTTCGGGCTGCGATGCGCTGATGCTGCCGGTGGGCGGCACCTATACCATCGATGCCGCTGCGGCGGCGGAGCTGGTGCGCCGGCTGCACCCCCGACTGGTGCTGCCCATGCATTTCCGGAGAGGGGAGCAGGGCTTCCCGGAGCTGACCACACTGGAGGACTTTCTCTCCCGCCTCCCGGAGCAGCCGGTACACCGACTGACGGGAGAGACGCTGGATCTGACGTCCAAAGGGACGTCGGGTGTTGTGATCTTCCCCCGTCGGTAAGGGAAAATTCTGTCCGGTTTTTGTCCGGAAAATGTCCAAAAACCAGAGTAGGTATAAGCCCCTCCGTTTTCGTGTACACTGAGGTATCAGGTATATGGAAACGGAGGGCTTTTACATGGCAGAAAAACGGTGGCGCACTTGGGAGACGGTGGGCCTGCTGGTGGTGCTGGCGGCGGGGAACCTGCTGCACTTTATCTACGACTGGACGGGGCAGAGCCCCATAGCGGCGCCGCTGGCCGCCGTCAACGAATCCACCTGGGAGCACATGAAGCTTTTCATCACCCCGTGGGTGCTGTGGTCACTGGTGGAATGCATCGCCCTACGGGGCCACGGCGCCCTGCTGCCCGCCCGTGGATTGGGGCTGCTGACGGGCCTTGCGGCCATCCCGGCGCTGTTTTACACCTATCAGGGAATTTTGGGCCGGGGGATCATGTGGGTGGATGTACTGATTTTCCAGCTGGCGGTGCTGCTGGCCTTTTGGGTCAGCTGGAGCGTTCAGGCCCGGCGGGTGCTGGACGGGCCGGTGTGGCAGATCTTAGGCGGCGTGACGCTGCTGGCGGTGTGGGGGCTGGCCATCTGGTGGACCTACGCACCGCCCCAGCTGCCGCTGTTCGTGGATCCCACTGACGGAAGCCGGGGCATCCCACTGCGGTAGGTCTGCGGGTGGGGGAGACGGCTTGCAAAATGTGATAAGCGGGCAAGGGCAGGCACGCCGGAGTGCCAGCGAAGAGTTCATGTCCATGTTCCGCGTGGTCATCCAGCTGGGTGCCATC
>OGYW01001028.1_pt1 | contig 25637 bp, 20 predicted proteins | sample 1576621 | NCBI WGS metagenome assembly OGYW01 (sample SAMEA3541528, study PRJEB24748) | human gut metagenome | biome: human gut; feature: human-associated habitat; material: faeces | place: China | collected 2012 | reverse complement strand
TTAGCGCGGCGGACGCGCATTAGCGAGCGGGACTTGAGATCGGAGCGTAAGGCCATGCAGGAACAGGGCGTGCCCATCGTCACTGGTGACTTTGGGTATATGCTTGTTGATGAGAACAATCCGGAGCCGCTGCTGCGGTACGCCAAGCGGCTGAACGCTCACGGCGATGAAGAGCTGGCCACGGCAGCAATGGCCCAGCAGATTTACGAAAGGCTGGTGACAGCAAGATGATGGTGCAATTGACGATACCGGGAGAGCCCCAGGGCAAGGGACGGCACCGGGCTGTGCGCCGGGGTGACCATATTGCTACATATACGCCCAGGAAGACCAAGGACTACGAGGACGAGGTGCGGTTCTGCTACCGGCAGGAATATGGAGATCTGATGGCCTTCGCCGTGGACGAGCCTGTCAGTGCAACAATCATTGCAGCGTTTGGCATTCCTAAGAGTTCCAGCAAAAAGCGTAAGGTGGAGATGATGGCCGGCAGGGTACTGCCCACCAAAAAGCCGGACACGGACAACATCGCCAAGATCGTGCTGGATGCACTGAACGGCCTGGCATACCCGGACGACAAGCAGGTGGTGGAGCTGCAAGTGCTCAAGACCTATGACTTGGATGGCTATGTGGAGGTCGAGCTGCGGAACTGGAGGACACGGACAGATGGCTGAACAATGTGCATTCTATGTGCGCTGTGATCGCTGCCAGTATGGCCGCAACCTGGGTAGCAATGAATACGGTTGCCGCAAACGCCTGGCCCCGGACGGAAAGACGATACACAGGGGGCAGTACAGCTGCGAGAATGGGAGAGAGAAAGAATGGCAAAAAACAAAATAACGCACGAATGGAATGAAGACGGCACGGCAATCATCTTCACCGGAAGCCAAAGACAACCCACATTGGTTGAAATCAAAAATTACGCTGCTGATCTTGCGAGAACAACTGGGCAGTTTATCTCCGAGGGCGTATATGCAGCAGCGTGTGTCGTTGGTGGTGATTGGACACCTCCGGAAGATCATCGCAGCGTAATGTTAGTGCAGTTTGACGAGGACTGCCCTGTTTGCGGTAAGCCGTTTGTGCTGGACACGGACTTCTGCCCGGTTTGTCACAAGAAGTGGTATGAAGATTGAAAGGAGAAAAATAATGACTCGCGAAGAAAGAAAACCGACCGGTCTGCTGCACTCAGCAGATGAACTCAAACAGCTCATTGTAGAAAACCCGGATTTGCCGATTTTGGTATTTGCCGGAGACAATGCGAACAACGGTGACTACCCCTATATGAGCTGCAGCTATGTAAGTGCGGAAAAAGGAGAATTTCTTGACTGTGGACAGCAAATTGACGAGTGTAAGTGCTACACAGATAGGGATGACTTTGCAGACGATGTAGCAAATGTTCTGGCTGGAGAAGAACGGTATAGAGATTTGTCGGACGATGAATTTAATGCCCTCGTGGAACAAACAGTCAATGAGTACGATGAGTTTTGGAAACCTTGTATTCTATTGCATGTAAACGAATAAGGAGGACGGACAATGTGTACAGGAATGACAAGTTTTAACCGGCCGGATGGTTGGATCAGCGTTAAGGACAGGCTGCCAGAGGACACTTGCAGAGCAATGATGTCAAGCTATGAAACCGACAAACTAACCTATGAGCAATATATTAACAGCGATAACGACGAAAAGAAATCGTGGGCGGAGCAAGCAAAAATGAGAGCAAACAAAACCGCTTCAACATATAACAATTACATTCCCAAAAATTCATTTGTATGGGAGGACAATATACCGAGCGACATTAATTATAGGCTTGAATATATTGAGTAAATGCAATGACGGCTATGCACTGTTTAATGAAATAAAGGAGTAAAAAAATATGAACATTATATTAGACAGCACGGCTTTAATGCCGAAAAGAGGGCACGCAACGGACGCAGGGCTTGATTTGCTGTCACCGGTGGACACGGTAATTCCGGCACACGGAGCGGTGACCATTGACACCGGGGTACATATTGAGTTGCCACCAAACACAGCAGGCTTTCTTAAATCAAAAAGCGGACTGAATGTGAAATATGGCATTACAAGCGAGGGCGTGATTGATGTTGGCTACACCGGCAGCATTGCCGTCAAACTGTATAATCACAGCGGTATGGATTATTCTGTACGCCGTGGGGACAAGATCAGCCAGCTGGTGGTGGTCAAGATTGACACTCCGGATCTGGTGCTGGTGGACAAGCTGGCAGACACCGAACGCGGAAATGGCGGGTTCGGGAGCACAGGGAGGTGATCAGGATGTGTACAGCAGAGCAAATTAGTAGGATTACAAGACGAGCTATTAAAAGTCGATATGATCGACAACGAGCTGCTGTTATGGAAGAACTCAATAGGCTTCCATTGAGCGGCAAGAGAAAGTATAAGTGCTACATCCTGCTTCGTGAGTTGGGGTTTGCTGTATCTGTGGCGACATTTGAGAACCCGATTGATGGAGCGCAGCTTTGCATTATTCGTGATGGAATCTGTCATATTTTTTTTGACGAGAAGAAGCCGTTAAATATTGCATTTCCAATAGGCGCCCGGCAGAGCGAAGCCAAAACACCTAAAAGCAAGGAGGCAACCAATGTCTAAGTCAAAGCAGAAGAGCTACGGAGATGCCAAGGTTATCTGTCCTTACTATGACAGCCAGGAGACGGTACAGATCAACTGTGCACCGGCAGTGTATGATAGTTCCGGGCTGCGTGTGGTATTCCGGTCTAAGGTCAAAAAAGATGAACACATGCGGTCATTCTGCACCTCTTACTGCTGGAAAGGCTGTCCGCTGTCACAGCTGCACGATGACGCATAGCAATGGTATCATCGGGGGGGTGACGAAAGTCACCCTCTTTTTGTTATGCTAAATCATAGTGAGGTGATCAAGTGGACTGGAATAGGGTGAGGCGTGAATATGTCTCCGGCAGTAAGAGCCTGCGGACCCTGGCAGACGAGTACAGCTGTTCACAGTCCACGCTGCGTAAGAGGGCAGCTAACGAGAAGTGGACGGAACAGAGGAACGACTACCGGGCCAAAGTGGAACAAAAATATATGGACATGTCTGTGGAGCAGGAAGTAAAGCGCGTTGAGCGGCTGCACCGCCTTGCGGACGATCTTATGGATAAGTTGGATCAAGCCATAAAGGAGCTGAATGAAATGTGCTCCGTGGAGCATCAAGACGGCGAGTACAAGGTGGTGCGTGTGCCAGGTGTGGCTGTGGACCGTGCCGGTGCAAAACAGATTTCTTCCAGCTTGAAGGATGTGAAGGATCTTCTGAATGTGCGTGACGATGTGGCAGCCGGCGCACCGGAGGTGCAGGTGGTGTTGTCAGACGAGGTGAAGAAGTATGCCAAGTGAAGTGTTGGACCTGGGCACGCCACAGCCTAAGCAGGTGGAGTTCCTGACAGACACCCACAATGTTGTTGCCTTTGGTGGTGCCAGAGGTGGTGGTAAAAGCTGGGTAGTTGACTGCAAGGCTAAGGTGATGAGCTACGCCTGCCCGGGTATTACGCAAATTATTGTGCGCAAGACTTATCCCGAGCTTACGGAAAATCATATCGTGCCACTGACCAGGGCGTTGCAATGCTATCATCCGGATAGGCACCGGCGTTTGGCCGTGTACAACGACAGTAAGAAGACGATCACATTCCCTAATGGCAGTCGCATATTGTTCCGCTATTTGGAGCGAGAGAAGGACTTGGGCCGCTTCCAAGGTACGGAGTGCGATATCATGTACCTGGACGAGGCCACGCAGTTCACGGAGGATATGTTCAAGACTTTGTGGGCTTGTGTGCGTGGTACAAATAGCCATCCCAAAAGAATGTACCTTACCTGCAACCCTGGCGGTGTTGGTCACCAGTGGGTCAAGCGACTATTCATTGATCGGGTGTACGATGAGAATGAGAACCCGGAGGATTATTCGTTCATACAGTCCCTGGTGACGGACAATCAGATATTGCTTGAAAACAGCCCAAAGTACCTTCAGCAGCTGGACGCACTGCCTGCCAAGGTGCGCCAGGCATGGCGGTATGGTGACTGGAATGTGTTTTCGGGTCAGTTCTTCGAGGAATGGCGGAATAACCCGGACCACTATACAGACCGTAGGTGGACCCATGTGATAGATCCGTTCGATATTCCTGCCGACTGGAAGGTGTATCGCTCGTTTGACTGGGGGTACAGCAAGCCATTTTCTTGTGGCTGGTGGGCTCAGGGATATGATGGCGTGGTGTACCGCATTAAGGAATGGTACGGCTGCACTTCACCGAACGAGGGACTGAAACTGCCGGCGGATATCGTGTTCCAGAAGATCAGAGAGATAGAAACACATGACCCGCTGCTGGCGGGCCGACATATCACCGGCGTAGCAGACCCTGCTATCTTCGCCAAGGATGATGGGTATTCCATTGCGGAGACGGCAAACAGACACGGTGTGTACTTTGAGCGCGGCGATAACACCCGCATAGCCGGGTGGATGCAGTGCCATTACAGGCTGATGTTTGATGAGCGTGGGTACCCGATGATGTATGTGTTCAAGAATTGTAAGGACTTCATCCGAACCATTCCTTTGGCGATGTATGACGAACACAAGGTGGAGGACTTGAATACGGAACTTGAGGATCACGCAATGGATGAGTTCCGTTATTTTTCAATGCTGCAGAAGATACCGCCCAGGCGGAAGATACCGGCCAGAGCGCTGGCAGACGACCCTCTTGACCAAATGAAGAAAGGATATTGATTATGGCTAAGCAAAAGAAAAAGCCGAGTAAGGAAGAATTTATGCAGCACGCCCAGGGGCAGACGGAACCGCAAAAGAAGCCGGAAGATGCCGTAGCGCCCGCTGCTGATGACCAGATCAAACAGGCGCAGCAGCTGGTGGACGAAATGTCAGCCGAGGAGCCGGAAGAGGAAGAACTGCACACCATTACAGAAGAAGATGTGCAGCGGGCTATGGAGCTGCTGAATAAGTACATGGCTGGTAAGGCGTCCGTAGATGCCCGAGTGGTGGCCAACCAAAACTGGTGGAAGCTGCGACATTGGGGCAACTTCAAGTCAGATCACGGCAAAGAGGGTGACAAGCGCATTAAGCCGGCGTCTGCATGGCTGCATTCCTGCGTGGATAACAAGGTCGCTGACTATATGGACAATTTCCCTGAGCCCAATATTCTGCCGCAGGAAGAGGGCGACAAGGAGACCGCTAAGCAGTTATCTGCCGTGGTGCCGGTGGTGCTGGATGAGAACGGCTTTGAACAGGAGTTTGACCAGGCAGTGCACTCCAAGGTCCTGAACGGTACAGGCATATACGCTGTGGTGTGGGATCAGGACAAGCTGAATGGCCTTGGCGATGTGAGCGTTAAAAAGTGCGATATCCTGAATTTTGCTTGGGAGCCTGGGATTGAGAATATCCAAGACTCGGCCAATCTGTTTCATATCACTTCTGCCAATAACGATGTACTGGTGTCTCAGTACCCGCAGCTGAAGGACCGATTATCCTCTATGCACAGTGTGATACAAACAGAGTACCAGTTTGATGATACGGTGGACAAAAGCAATCGCAGTCAGGTGGTAGACTGGTACTACAAGGTGAATGTGGACGGCAAAAATGTGGTGCACTATGTGAAGTTCTGCAACGGTGTAGTGCTGTATGCAACTGAGAATGACCCAGAACGGAAGGATACCGGGCTGTATATTGACGGCAAATATCCCTTTGTGTTTGACCCGCTGTTCCGTGTGGCCGGAAGTCCTGCCGGATATGGCTATGTGGACCTATGTAAGGAGCCGCAGGAATATATTGACAAACTGTCCCAGGCGATGTTGGAAAACGCGATTTGGAGCTCTGTTCCGCGCTATTTGGTGCGTGACGATGGCGAGATCAACGAAGACGACTTCGCGGATACTTCCAAGCATTTCATTAAGGTGGGCAACAATGTGGGCCAGGACACCTATGCGCCAATCGTGATCAATGGCATAGACGGCAACGCCTATAATGTGCTCATGCACAAGATTGACGAGATGAAGGAGACCAGCGGCAACCGTGATGTGTCCAGCGGCGGTACAAGCAGCGGGGTAACGGCAGCCAGTGCAATCAGCGCTATGCAGGAAGCCGGGAGCAAGACTTCACGCTGGCAAATCAAGGGCACATACCGGGCATACAAGGAGATCATCTTGATGGTGATCGAGCGTATTCGGCAGTTCTACGATATGCCTCGTGTGTTCCGTATTACCGGCGCGGATGGATCTGTATCGTTTGAGACCTTCTCAAATCAGAATATGCAGGAGCGGCGTATCGAAACGCTGTTTCCGGACGATGAGTATTACCAGATGCCCAACTTCGATGTAGATGTATCGGCCAGCAAGGCCAGCCCTTACAGTAAATTGGCTCAAAATGAGCTGGCAGTGCAGATGTACAACCTGGGCGTGTTGAACCCGCAGAACGCAGATCAGGCTCTGGCACTTCTGGATATGATGGATATTAACCACAAAGACCGCATAGTGCAGCGGGTCCAGGAAAACGGTACGATGTGGAACACGATTCAGCAGATGACACAGGCACTGAACACCAGCAATGAGATCATCAAGCAGTTGACTGGTCAAGATCTGATGAGTGGTCAGGATATGACACCGGGTGCAATGAGCGGTGCGGCGGTGACAGACACGCAGTCGGTGGACACAACGCCGACCGCCAGCGACAGCTTAGGTAATACAGACAAATACCAGGACAATTCTCTTGCAACGCAGGCACGCAAGAGAGTAGCCACAAGCACAAGTCCGGAATAATGACTACGGTACATATTGGCGCTTGCTCCGTAGAACTGAAAGGCCACGCCGATGCGCCACGCAACGAGCAGGATCATGACCTGGTATGCGCTGCTATTTCTGCCCTTACCTGCACGCTGGCGGAAGTCGTGCGTAGGGCGTATGTAGCTGGTGCTCTACTGTGTGAACCACAGATCAAGATTTCACCAGGAAATGTGTGTATTCGTTGCGCACCGATGGCAAATGAGAGTACGGTGCCGGCAGCGTTTACCTTTTTTCGGTGCGGGATGGAAATACTGGCCGATAGCTATCCGGGGCATATCCAAATAAGCTGAAAGGGGGGGTGACATGATCGCCCCCTCTTTTGTTATTATGCGAGTAAAGGGTTCGTCCACCTGATACGGACAGAAAGGAGTTCCTATGAGAACAGACAAATTGATGCCCATGTTGCTGCAGCTTTTCGATGGCGAGGGCGGTGCAGCAGACGGCACCGGCAGTGCGCCCGCCACGCAGAACAATACGGCAGACAACACTGCGCCCGCCACGCAGGATGGTGCTCATGAGAGCACAGCGGAAGACCTTGACAAAGAGTTTAAGGCTCTGATTAAGGACAAGTACAAAAATGCGTATCAAAAGCACATCAACGCTGCAATGCAAAAGCGGTTCCGTGCTGATGAAGCCGCACAGGCACAGTATGACAGGGTGTTGCCCCTGCTTGATATGCTGGGCGAAAAGTACGGCGCAGACGCTACGGACCCGGAGGCACTCATGCAGGCCCTGGAAGACGACAACAGCTTCTACGAGCAGGAGTCAGTGGAGAAGGGTGTGCCGATCGAGTCACTGAAGCAGATGCACAAGCTGGAGCGTGAAAACGCTGCATTCCGCCAGGAAATGCAGGAACGCGAACGGCAGGACGCAGCAGTACAGCAGTACCAGCAGTGGCTGGACGAGAGCGAGGCGGTCAAGTCCTTGTATGGGGATGCATTTGACTTGGATGCAGAACTGGCAGATCCTGAGTTTGTCTCTCTGTTAAAATGCCCCGGCATCACGCTCAAGACTGCCTTTGAAGCACGCCACCTTACCGAGCTCACCGGTGGCGCAATGCAGTTTGCAGCTCAGAGTACAGCGAAAGCCGCTGCGGACACGATCCGCTCACGCGGTCATGTGCCAAAAGAGAACGCATCTTCTACCGCTCCTGCGGTCAAGACTTCTGTCAACATTGCTGCCTTGACAAGAGAGCAGCACCAACTCATCAACAAGAAAATTGCGACAGGGGAATTGAAAACGCCGGAGGATATCAAACGATTCCTTAGCGGCAAGTAAAAACCGATCCTCTGTCAGAAACGGAGGAAACATGAATAAGAAAATGAACCTGCAGCTGTTCGATGGCACTGCCAACATGGCTGCAACGACTGACACCGGCCTTTCGACTGAAATCAAGGAATATTACATTAAGGAGCTGCTGGAGAATGCCAAGCCCAAGTTGGTGCATGGTCAGTTCGGGCAGAAAAAGCCCATTCCGCGCGGCTCTGGCAAGGTAGCAGAGTGGCGTAAGTTTTCCAGCCTGCCGCCTGCTCTTACCCCGCTGGTAGAAGGCGTAACGCCTAATGGCACCAAACGGACTGTGACCGCCATTAAGGCCACTGTTAGCCAGTACGGTGACTACATTAAGCACACCGATGTGCTGCAGACCGCCGCGTTCGATAATGTGATCGTGGAGGACTGCAAAGAGCAGGGCAACCAGGCTGGCAACACCATTGACCTGGTGACACGAAATGCTATGCAGGCAACCACCAGCGTGGCTTATGCCGGCGGCAAGACTTCTCGTGATACACTGACTGCGGCTGATAAACTGACCGTGGCTGATGTAAAGAAGATGGTCAACGAGCTGAAGCGTCGGGATATTACCCCTATTGATGGCTACTATGTCTGCATTATCCACCCTGATGTGGAGACGGATATTATGCTGTCCAGCGAGTGGGAGGAGATGCACAAGTATGCGGACACTACCGCTCTGTTCGAGGGCGAGATCGGTAAGATTGGCAAGTGCCGTTTTGTCGATTCTTCCAACGCTAAGATTTACAAGCAGACTTCCGGCTCCAAGCTGGCTGTGTACGGCACGCTGTTCCTGGGTGCCAATGCTTACGGCGTTACCGAGCTGGATGGCCTGGGTCTGGACTATATCGTTAAGCCGCTGGGCTATGGCGATGATCCGCTGAACCAGCGTAGCTCCACCGGCTGGAAGGCTACGCACGGTGCAAAGATTCTGAACGAGTATGCCATCATTCGTTTTGAGAGCTGTAGCTACCGCAGTGCAGACACCAGCACCACGGAAAACTGATTGGAGGACTATTAAGAATGGCTGAGAAGAAAGAAACGGCTGAGAAGAAAGAAACTGCACCTAAGTGGAAAATGGTGCCTGTGCTTATTCCGCTGGACCCGATGAACAACGAGAGCCACATGTTTGCTTCTGTGGCGGGCGTTGGTTCATATCAGATCGAGCGTGGTATCCCGGTAGAAGTGCCGGAGCCGATTGCAGAGGTAGTCAACCGCAGACTTCAGATGGATGCAGAGAACGCCAAGCTAATTCAAAAGCTGGCTGCACAGGCAGCCGGTATGTAACCGACAAAGGGCGGACGGAATATTCCGTCTGCCCTTTTTACTATGAGGAGGGAACAACAATATGACGATTGCGGAAGCAGTCAACCAGGCGGACAAGCTGTGCCCCAACACGACCTTTTCGATGAACGAAAAAATCGCCTGGCTGAATAGACTGGATAAACAAATCAAATTGGAAATTATGGACGCCAGAGAGGGCGCACCTGCCTTTGCCGGGTACACGGAGAAAACGCCGAATACCCAGAAACTGCTTGTGCCGTCCCCTTATGACGAACTTTACATACATTACTTGCAGTCCCAAATGCTGCTGTACACCGGTGACTTCAACCGATACAGCGCTGTAAATTCTGTATTCAATACAATGCTGGCCTCATTCCGTAACCAGTACAACCGCACGCACGCGGCCAAGAATGTGCCGCTGCGCTTTTAGGAGGTGCGTTTATGCAAAGACCAGTGCTTAGCAATGTGAGTAACAACCGAGAGATGATCTCCACATTCCTGGGCTATAATCACCGCGTTGTGCAGCAGGCTGGAGAATTCTTTAATACCGAGAATATCACATTGGACGATTACCCTATGCTGTCCAACCGCGCACCGATGAACCGGTACAAGTATCCGGAGTTTGATGGCGAGGTTGTAGGTGAAATTTACACATTAGATGGTGATGAGCGTGTGTACAATCGGATGTCAATTGTGAATAGTGCGTTTCAGGTCCACAAATATGGCAAAGCAGGGGACGAAATAGGAAGCTCTTTGGAACCGAAAATTGTAGTTCGGAGGGTTATGACCATTCGCTACTTTATTCGTTTTAAGGCGGCATTGAAAGAAAAAATTGCGGTAAGATTAGGACCAGATGGTTCGGATCCGTATAGTTTCGATGAAGCAGTTTCGTATATTGGATTTGACGCTGCTCCGTATGCTGATGTGTGTATTCATGTTGGAACAGACGAACATACTTTTGATAATGGCGTTCTTTTTGCGTTTGGCAAGAATGTGAAGATGGAAACCGAAACGGATAAAGTCTTAGTGGTCGATACGATCTATAGGGAATATGAATTGGAAGCACAAAGACCCATTTACAAGGACGAAACACAGCAGAACGCTTCTGATAAAGAAATTATTGATGCGTTAGAGCAGGAAAGCCTAAACCATACACAGACCGATGTAGAATGGTTTAACACACGTGATCCACGAGCATTTACATTCATTGATGTGGCGGCTTCCGGTAAGAATGTTGGCTGCCTAATTAAAAATCAGAAGATAACAGCAGCGTTTAACGATGTTTTGTACTATGACGGAGGCCATTATAGTTTCAGAGAAAAGCTGTCCGAATTGCAAGCCGTGGACGGCAAATTGCAGTTGTTAAACTTCGGTACGAAAATCCTAATCTTCCCATACGGATTGTATTTTGACACGGAAGAACCGGACAAGGGTGTGCTGCCGCTGGCGTTTAACAAGACGACGGATACTTATTTCGGCTGCGATATGTGCAGTGCGGACGGTGCTCCGTACACGCGGTTGATATATAGCGCTGCAAAACCTGCCGGTGCTGCTATAGGTACTTATGTTGTGCGGTCAAACGGTGACCTAATGGCCGTGCGAGGCAATGGCGAGTTCAATACGCTTGCGGCTGCCAGCGCGTGGAAGCGGCAGGATAAAGACCCTGGCACAAAAGGCAATGACTATTGGCTGGATACCACCGGGACAACAGGTAGCGGACTTAAAAAATTTAGTCAGGGTACGCTATACAAAAATGAAGATGGTGCTTGGGTGGCAGTCGATAATGTGCTGTTTTCAAATACTCGGTTCTACGCATACTGGGTAGATACCACTAACGATGATGTACCTGTGTTCAAGGCTTATTCTGCCACAGCAGACGATTGGATCGCGGTTCCGGTGACCTATGTGCTTGTGGATACGACAGATATCAAAGACGATATACTTGCTTCCGTTAAGGCAGGTGATACGGTCAAGTTCTCGGTGTCTGCAGGCAAGAGTGTGTTCGTTACCGAATGGGCGAATGTACATTCTGTAGCCGATGACGGCAGCCGGCTGATTGTTAAGGGCCTTCGGCGTGCTATTGATTCCACATATCACTGTCCAAACAGAATAGAAAAAGTGCTTCCGGAATTTGACTTTGTCACTGTAGCACAAAACCGCGTGTGGGGCTGCAAGTACGGCAAAGATTCAGCAGGTAAGCATATTAACCAAATCTACGCCAGCAAGCTGGGTGATCCGACCAACTGGTATTGCTTTGAGAATACGGCATCTGACTCCTACGCATTGTCCCTGGGTGATGATGAGCCGTTTACCGGCGCGGTGTCCTTAAACGATATGCCGTACTTCTTCAAACAAAATAAGATTTATGGCATTTACGGCGGCTATCCGGCGGCATACCAACGCATTGCCATTGAAGATCGCGGCGTTGAAAATGACTGCTCCGGCTCATTGGCGGTGCTGAATGGAGCAGTATTCTATAAGTCGCTGGACGGCGTGTGTGTATTTGATGGCAGCACGGTGACCAACATTTCCGCTGCCCTGGGTAACACACGATACACAGAAGCCAACGCCGGAAGTTCCCTTGGCAAGTATTATATCTCTATGAAGAACGAGACGGACGGCGGCTACGAGACCTTTGTCTATGACCTGAATACCAGCCTGTGGGTGCGTCTGAACGGAATGCGGTATCTGCACTTTATCACGGATTACACCGGGTCGGTCTATGCAATGGACCCGAACTGTATTTTCCATGAACTTGGCCGACACAACGAGACCGCTTTGTCCGGACTGGAACTGTACAAAACGGAAGACAAGGTGGAATGGTACGCAGAGACCGGTGCCATAGACTTTTCGTACCCGGATAAGAAGATCGTCAGCCGTATTAACCTGCGGGCTAAGATCGCGCTGGGCGCTGTGCTCAAAGCGTTTATCCAGTACGACAGCAGCGGGCAGTGGATCCAGATGGGTGTGTTGACCGGTAATGGTACACCGAAGACGGAAGTATTGAATATCGTTCCGCAAGCCTGTGATCACTATGCGCTGCGGTTGGAAGGCTGCGGAGATGTTCGGGTGATCAGTATTGCAAACACAATGACTTTAGGGAGTGACTTATGACTTTTAACATTGGCAAGCCGTCTGACGGTGTAACGGATAGTCAGCGGATACAGCGTCTGTATCTGTACCTGAACCAGATGGCAGATAAGTTGAATTATGCGCTGAACAACATGGACGAACAGAATCTGACGCGGACCTTTTTGGCGTCATTAACCAATGGCGGAGACGGTGATCGGCGGAGTACAAAAGGCCTGAAAACGGAGCAGGTGGACGAGATGATCCGGGACGGTCGGTCATCCGCTCTACTGTTCAGCGGGAGTACCGCAAAGGCTGGCGATACGATCACTCTGAATGACAGTGTGGACAACTACCGCTTTCTGCTTATCCGCTTTAGCAATAGCTGGATGCACGCCCTGTGCCCTATTCTGGACGGAGACCGTAGCTGCACTGCCGTTCGCGGATCGCATACGAACATTGGCGCAACAGACAGTTTTACTGTGTGGTCCGTGGACGGCGACTATGCGGGAAATACGGTGACGATTGACAGCTGCTATTCTGCCAATGTGAAAAGCGGCAGCGTGAAGATCACAGCACGAACAATATCGCATATATGGGGGATCAGATAAATGGCAAAGAGCAAACCGAAGAAAAGCAAGCCCAAACAGACGGCTGCGCAAAAGAACCTGAGCAGCTGGACAAAAACAGTCAATAAGTATAGCGGCGGATGGACCAATTCCAAGGACTATAAAGCACTGATGAAGTCCAAGGAAAAGAAGGACATGGACGCCAGTGTCAAAGGCTACAATTCTCTGTTAAACGGCGGCTATGGCGGATATGCCAAGGCAAATGGCCTGACGGACTATACCGCCCGGCTGCAAAATATGTTGGGTGGCATCTTAAAGTCAAAGTTTTCTTATGACGCAGACAATGACGCTGCATACCAGGCCTATAAGGCACAGTACCAGGCGCAGGGCCGTAATGATATGCTGGACACTATGGGCCAGATGGCGTCAGCAACAGGTGGCTATGCATCCTCTGCGGCGACTACGGCGGGTAATGCTGCCAACCAGGCACAGCTGAACAATCTGTCTAATATACAGTCGCAGCTTCTGTCCCTGGCGTATCAGAAGTATGACCAACAGCAGCAAGGTAAGCAGAACGCCTACGACCTTCTTGATAGTGTGAATCAGCAGCAGTATGGGCGGTATCAGGACGCTGTGGGCAACGCCTATAACAAGATGGATTACAACACGAATCGGTTCAATACTTCCTATTCCAATGACTACGCAAAATGGAACGATGATCGCAGCTTTGCCTCCGGTCAACAGCAGTATTACGGCAACCTGAACGAGAGCCAGCAGGCACGCAAACAGGAAAGGGCTATTGCCGATCGGAACAACAAACTTCAGCGTAAAATTCTTAACAAGAAGTAAGGAGGGATTGGATGAGTTACAGTTCTAAGACCAGAAAAGCGCTTGGCAAGGTGAAACAGTCTGCGGCAACCAAAAATGCACAGAAAAACAGGAACGACTATGACAAGAAACTCAGCGCAATTGGCCCTTACCGTAACGGTACATTCGCTAAGATGGTAGAGGGTGCGGTGGATGATATTCTCAATCGCCGTGCCCAGTCTTCCAATTTCGGCAACGCTGATGTGTTCGGCGATTATGCCAGAGACTATGCGGCGCTTTCTAAGCTGGCAGCAGCGGACACGCAGACTAACGCAGAAGAGAATATGGCCGGTGGCTATGACACGGACTACACCGTGCCTGCTGCCCAGCAGAGCTATATGAACGGATTGGTCGGTCAGAATGAGGACTTGCTGTCCAAACTGTCTACGGCAAACCAAATCCGCTCCGGGGAAATGGAGAATAAAGCCGCCGGTGGGCAGCGAGCCAACGAGGCCGGTGCGTTTGATTACCAAAAGTACCAGGACAAGGTGGAAGCTTTACAGAATGCACGCTCTCTGTGGGACGCAGCGGTGGAAAAGACCGGTGCGGTAGATAGCCAGGCATACAGTGATAACCTGTCCTTCCTTAGCGATATGGCTAAATACGAGGGCAACTTGGGTGAGAGCAAGGCGGACAGAGCGCTCTCCAAGTGGAAGGCTGATCAGGATTACCAGCTGGATGTACTGCAGTGGAAAAGGCAGCAGGAGGAAGCTGCCAAGGCTGCAAAAGCTGCCAAGGCCGCACGCTCTTCTCGCTCTTCCAGATCCAGTGGACGCGGTGGCTACGGTACTGGTTTTGGAAACAGCAATCCTGTTTATGCATCTTCTGATGAGAAGTCGTCATGGGAGAAAAAGTTTGACAATTCAAGATACGAAAATCGAGGCGAACGATGGACGGAAAAACAAATGGACGGCTTTGTTAAAACTATTGGCATGAATCGTACAAAACAGGGCAAGGCGGAAGCAATCGAGGACGCATATTTTGAGGGCCATATATCTAAATCTCAATACAATACATTGTGTCGAAATTATGGGATAACGCCTAAGAAGAAATAGTATGAAGGAGAGTTTCAAATGGGATATTGGGCAGATTTGCAGAAATCTGTAAAGGAAAAGGACAAGCGTGAGGGTGTCCGCCGTTCTGATTATATCAATCACGATGTTGTGCAGGGTGCTGCGGTTTTAGACGCCATGGAGAGCGATCAGGCTAAAAATGCCAGCTGGAGAGCTTCGACATCAGCATTACAGGCCGTTGATACTTTTGATGCCACTCCGAATACAGTGGAAAATCTTGACCAACTGCGTGAAGAGCGCAGAGCCTATGCACGGCAGTACGGTGGTCAAACACGCAACACCATAGACAAGCTGATTGGTATCGCATTGGAGCGGACGGATAGCGAGCGCGCCGCAAAAATGCAGGAGGAAGCCAATCGGCACATGGCTGCGCTGGATGAATATGATAAAAAGATCCAAAAGATGGAGGAGTACGAGCGGCGACAAAAAATCGTCGACAAATATTCGGATATTCCTAATCAAAAAGATTATGCTGCTAAGTCAAAGCAAATCGACAAGTCCAATCAGGACGATGTATATCGCAAGGTGAACGGATTGTCTGAGTCCATTGCCAGTGTTGCCAGTAATATAGGCACGGACAATGTGGCGATGTGGAATAACCGCATGACCAAAACGATGGACGACGAGAAATATCGCCAAATGACTGATGTGCAGCGGGGCACATACAATTATCTGTATAATACACAGGGCGCAGACGCTGCAAATGAATATATATCAGCAATTAACAAGGATTTGCAGCAAAGAGCAACCGACGCAGCTGTAGAGTCGCAAAGGGAAATGGTTAAAGACGGTGCTGTTGGTGCCACCGTGGCAAATATCGCTTCTGTTGGTGAAAATCTAATGAGTGCGCCGGGTTTTATCACCAGCGCAGCAGCTAAAGCAACCGGCCATTCCGTAGATGATACATACGATGTTTTCAATCTGTCCGGAAAGATGGCTAACGCTACTCGCGAAACGACCGCAGAAGAAATTGCGAATCAGGACTATTGGAAAGATAAAAATACCATTTTGGGAAACACCGGTTCTTGGATCTACAATGCAGGAATGTCTATGGCTGATTCTGTCGCTGCTATGCTGGTCGGTAAGAGTCTCGGCGTGGGCTTAGCAGGGGGTGAAACGAGTGGCGCGACACTTGAAAAGGTAAAGAATATTACTTCAAACGCCACCTCACTGATTATGTCATCGGAAGCGGCCACGCAGACGGTTACAGACATGAAAGAGCAGGGCTTTTCTGACGATCGTGCACTAGGCGTAGGCGCACTGTATGGCGCGGTTGAGTATATCTCAGAAAAACGTGGTTTGGATGCGGTTCTCGGTGCCGGCGGCAATGTGTTTGCCCGCCTTGCAAAGAGTTTTGCGTCAGAGGGTTCGGAAGAGGTAGCCAGTAATATTCTTGATCGCATTGTCGATACGCTGGCAAACGGCAACCAAAGCAAAATGATGGATGCCTTCGATAAATGCCGTGCTCAGGGATTGAGCAATTCCCAGGCGCTTGCCAAAGTCGTGTCTATGGCGGGGCAAGAAGATTTATCGGCTTTCTTAGCTGGGGGCCTGTCCGGTATGGCGATGAGCGGCGCAAACGAAGCAATCATGTCTGGAGAACGGCATTTGCAGCAGGATAGCTATGGCAAGAATGTACGCAGTAACGGAAATGCAAAAAAGTTGATTGACGCCGGGTTGACAGCGGATGAGAATTCCAAACTGTATCGTATTGCCGCCGAGCTGGCTGATGCAGAGAAAAACGGCAAAACTATATCCAAGCGGCAGCTGGGAAAGCTGGCTATGGAAATGCAGACCAGCGATGATGCTGCGACTACGCAGGCTCAAAAGACCGTGCTGGAGGACGCTGTGCGCCAACGGCTGCAAGACAGCGGCGCTAAGAATGTGGACAAGGCCGCCAGCCGCTTTGTGAGCAGCTATTTCGACGGCGAAGGGAAGATTAAAGGGGACAAGACCACAAAGGCCCTGTACGCCGAGCTGCAGGACAATAGCACTGACTGGGCACAATCTACTACCCGCAGTATGGCCTATGAAATGCTGCGTGGCGGTTCTTCTGCTGCATATATGAATGAACTCCTTGTAAACCCAAAGGCAAAAGGGTATAATGAGTTCAAGGATACCTACAACGGCATTCAGAAAGCTAAGATTGAAGAACTGAACCAAGAAGCCAAAGCGCAAAATGCAGATGTGGCCACCCAGGTGGAACAGACTGCGCAGCAAGCACCGGTTCCGCAGGATTTGCAGCGGGCAGAGCCTGTGCCGGAGAGCCAGGTGAAAGGCGTTCTTAAGGTGCAGGACGGCCATACAGTGGTCGAGCTGCAAGACGGTACGAAGACCACTACGGATTATGTGCAGTTCAACAACCCCAACACCAAGGCGGTCTACAAGAGCGCTGCCAAGTTTGGCTCCCTGGGCGCTTATGCGCTGGTGAAAAATTACGACAGCAAGGTCAACCCTTATTCCTATCTGCACGCGGCGGAGAGCTTTTACAACGCCGGTGCGTCAGGCAAGATTACATTTGACCAGGCAGCCAATACACTGTCTGCACCGATTGAAATGGGGATTATGGACCGTGGTGCTGCCAATGAGTTGTTCCTGAGCGGTCAGGATCAGTCTAAGGAGATCGGCACCACCAAGACCGCCGTTACCAAAGCAAATAAGAACCAGGGCGGCGTTGTAACGCTGACCGGAGAAGCTACGGTTACCCCGCAGGAAAAGGAAGTCCTGGATCGTGTGGCGGCCAAGACCAAGCTGGACATTGTGCTGGACGGCAGCCTGGAAAGCAACGATAACGGCTATATTGATCCTGCCAACGGCAAGGTGGTGCTGAACCCGGACAGTGGGCATATCTACGCCACGCTTATGCACGAGCTGGGCGAGTACACCCACGCCTACAACACGGCGGAAATGCTGGACGCCTGCCGGCCGATTGTTGAGTATATGCTGGCAACCGGCGATTATGCGCACGATGATAAGATTGACCTGCTGCAGAAGTATGTAGATGGGTACAGCGAGAACGGCAAGCAGTATTCTATTGAAGATGCCGTCAGCGAGATGATCTTTGACTTTATTAGCGGTGAGGCAAGCACGCAGGAGGGCGGCGAGAAGTTTGCCAAGTGGCTGGCAGAAGATGCGGACCTGACCCAAAAAGAAAAGAAGTCCGTTATCGAAAAAATCAAGGACTTCTTTGCAAAATTGTTGGACGCTGTGCGCAGCGTAATTGAGGGACAGGGCGCGCTGAATACCACTGCACGAGCCGGTCAAAAAGCGGCGCAGCAGGTGCCGGTGCTGGACGACTTTTTTAACGCACTGGACAATGCCATTGACAACCGCCAAAGAATGTTAGAAGGTAAGCATGGCGGTGAAGCAGAAAATAGTCAGTCCGAAATTCGCCATTCTATTGAAATTACAGAAGACGGAGAGCCGTGTGTCGTTATTGATAATGATGTACTGGCTGGCGTGCCCAAGTCGCGGTGGGCGACAAAAATCAAAAATATTTTGTCTGAATATAAATCAGGTGTAGATTTGTGGGGTGGCGTAGTCAAAGTAAATGCCATTAGCAAAAATGAGTTTTTGAATTCAAAATACTCTCAGTACCTTAAAGCAAAGGAAAAGACAGCCTACAAAGATAAACTGCTATCCGCACAGAATTTGGATGAGATCCTGCAATCCAGTAAAAACAAAAAGATTGAAGACTTGAAGCATAGCCGAAATGATAGCTTCAAGCAGTTTGCACATTCTGATGTGCTCCTTAAGGTTGGTGAAAATGGATATACCGCTGATGTGATTATTGGCATAACCACACAGAACGCGATGGTGTTTTATGATATCGTGGATATGCAGAAGTTAGATGTAAAAATAAAAGACGCAACCCCTCAAGGCTATGCAAATAGCAGGAAGCCTTTTAAGCGAGGGACTGCGTCTGACAACAAGGTAACACAAAATGGGCCTGATGTCAATACTCATTCTATGCAGAATGGGCAAAAAAATGCACAGAATGGCAAAAATGACAGCCGCCATTCCCTGGAAGTGGACAGTCAGGGTAACGAACTGACGGAGGCGCAGCAGCGACGGTATAAGCATGTGGCGCCGGAGCTGCGGGACGAGGACGGTAAGATCAAACCGTTTTACCACGGTACTGCCAGAGCGGACCGGGTAGGTTATGTGTTTGATCCCAAGCGGGCAACCTCCGGTCCGATGGCGTATTTTACGGACGATCCGGATATTGCCACAAATTACAGCAGGGATAAAGCAGATACTTCTCTCGCCTATGATAGCGATTATGACAGCTACGAGACTCAGTTTAAGGTAAACGGCAAGCCGGTTACAGAATACTGGAACACCTTGACCGCAGCTGAAAAGAAAGCAATGACCGAGAAGATCAAGCAGGTCACATTGGACGACAACGATAACATTGTCTTGAAGCCCGGCAATCAAATAGGCATTGGTAGCTTTAGCGACTACGAACTGCACCGTGCCAAGGGCAATGCGCTGTCCGCACTGGTAGATATGTGGCTTGGTGATGGAAATCTTTGGAACGAAGAAAGCCGTTTCTTGGATGTGCTAAAAGCGGTGGGTATTGATCAGGCCCAGTACAACGACCCGGACTACCGGGAAGAAAAGGTGTATCAGGCTTATCTGAATATTACCAATCCGTACAATACCGGCAAGCTGGATCAGTCATTTATTGATGATTTGCAGTCGTATGTGGACGATGCAGACATGAGCCGGTACGACACAGACAATGCCCAGGCGGATATGTGGGATAAGAACGGCATTCCTATTGAGGATTGGCTGGAGCGGTTGCAGGACGATTTGGACAACGGCACAACCCATGCTTGGACCACGGTCCCGGATGTAGTCACAGACTTCTTGAAGGATAGCGGCTATGACGGCATTGTAGATCAGGGTGGCAAAAACGGCGGCGATCAGCACACCGTTGCGATTCCGTTCTACTCCAATCAGATCAAAGAGGTTACCAATGGTAATCCTACCGACAGTCCGGATATTCGGTACTCAAAGCGGGTTGGGTTTGATAATGCTCTGACACCTGCCGAATGGAAAAAGTACAACAGTCTTGTTTCAACTGACAATCACTCGGGGCTCAGGATATCCGATAATGCGTTCCTTGTTGAAGGCGAAAAAGGCAAGAACAATTACAAACTTGTGTTTTTTGACAATTCTTTTGATGATAAGCCAATAACGGCAGTGTATGGAATTGGTGACAGTGGTTTCCACTTTGATAAGACTCAATTCGATGCCAAGAAAGTAGCAGAAGTAATCAATAAGGTGGAGGAAAAAAGTTATGATGACAAGAAAGTCGTTAGGGGAATACTGCGACATCTTAGTGAAAGCTATGGACTTGTACTCACCAAATACGGTGATCGCAATACAAGAGGCTTTACACTCAGACCAGGAAGTAACGAAAATGTTAAGACTGGTGGAGAAGAATTTGCCGGAAGACGAACTGCTGGACAAGATACACGAGCTGCAGGAGAACTGACGGAGAGCCGTAAGTCCAAGAGCATTGACGACACCGGGCGCACTTCTCTGCTGCGGGATGACAAGCGGTTGGACGAGATGAACATTGCTTTGCGCCAGGTGTTTGACAGTCAGGAATTGGAGACCGGGCACCATACTTCCCAAACCCAGGTGCAGCGTGTAGCTCGGCAGCTGAAGAAGTCTACCGGCAGCAAAATGGATACACCCCGCCTGATGGTGCAGCTGAAAGGGCTGTTTGACTACATTGGCAACAACGATGATGTGACCTTTTCGTCTGTCATGGACCAGGCAAAAGAAATTGCCCATGAGCTGCTGGACAGCACCCCGGAACACACAGTGCGTGACGAGTACGCCCAGGAGGTTTTGGACACGCTGCGGGGTATGGCAATCACGCTGTCCGATGAGCAAAAGGCGGAGACGGCTTACCACCATGATCGGTACGGCAACTACCGAAAACGACTGTTTGGTGCGGTCAATCTTGCTAAGAATGGACAGTCTTTGGATAGCGCTTGGCAGGAGCTGGCTGAACTGTACCCGGGCACTTTTGATGCTGAGGAGAACAGCCAGAACATGCCGGAGCGACTGCTGGAGATCGTGGAGGAGTTGAAGGATTCTTATTATTCCTATGACGGTATGGACATGGACGATGCCGCCACTACCGTGGCCTATGATATTTTTGATGCGTACATGGACACTCCGGAGTACAAGACCTACGCCCAGCGACAGAACGATCGCTTTACTGCGATGCAGAACAAATACCGCAAGCGGCTCCAGTCCGTTAAGGATGATTACCGCCAGCGGTATGAAGAGAAGCTGAAGGCGGTACAATCCAAGAGTCGGCAGGACAAAGCAGATATGCGCACCCAGTACGCCGATCAGCTGAAAGCCCAGCGGCAGCTATACGCAGAACGGCGGCACCGCGATGTGGAAAAGCGGCGCAAGACGGTGCAGAAGAACAAAATCAAGAAGCAGATACTGGACTTGATGAGCCTGGCGGCAAACGGCGGCAAAGAGCGTCGGGTGCCCAATGGACTTCTGGACAGCGTGAAAGAACTGGGTCGGGCTGTGGTTCTGGACGGCAAGGCCGGGGAGAGGCTGGACAACTACCTGAATAAGGTGCGGGACGGCTTTGACCAAATAGAAGGCAATGATAGCCAAAAGACCGAGTATGCCACTTTGGTGGAGGACTACAACAATCTGTTTAAGGGACAAATCCTCCAGCTAAAGGAGAGCATTGGCGACAAGTCCATTAACGACATGACCGCTGATGAGCTGGAACAAACCTATCAGCTGATCCGGTCGGTCAAAAAGGCTGTTACCAACAGCAACCGCCTATTCAAGGCAGAGAAAACTGCTACGGTGGAGAGCCAGGGCCAGCAGATTATTCATGAACTGAAGGGCAGTAAAAAGGATCCTAATGGTAAGAAGACCAACGAGCGTATCGAGTTTATGAAGGGCTTTGGCTACAACGCCTTGAAGCCGGAGTATTTCTTCAGAATGCAAGGCTCGCCTACGCTGGAGAAGCTATACCACAACTTGCGCGGTGGTCAGGACGCCTGGGCCCGGGATTGCTACGATGCGCGGCAGTATTCTCAGCGGTTGAAAGAGAAGTACCATGCCTATAACTGGAACCAAAAAAGGACCTTTACTTTGGAGACCCAGTACGGCGAAAAGCTGAAATTCAATTTGCAGCAGCTGCTCTATTTGTATGCGCTCAGTCGGCGCGAACCGGCAATGCAGCACTTGACCCAGGGCGGTATGGTGTTTGACAAGGTATCTACCCGCTCCAAGCGTGGCAAGCGCATTGTGGAGCTGACGGACAACACGGCGCACCCGCTAACCGTAGAAGACATTGCCAAGGCCACGGATATGCTCACCAAGGAGCAGAAAGCCTACGCCCAGGATATGCAGCGCTATTTGGCGGATACAATGGGCGCTAAGGGCAACGAGGTATCTCGGGTGATGTACGATATGGACCTGTTTACGGACAGCGACTATATCCCCATGCGTTCCGCCGGCGATTATGTGCAGTATATTCAGGACAAGGCCAATGGTGACGCCAAGATCAAGAACAGCGGCTTTACTAATCAGCTGAATGTACACGCCAACAACGCCCTGGTCATTTCGTCTTTTGACGATGTGTGGGCCAATCATGTAAATGATATGGCGTTGTATCATGCGTTCACGCTGCCGCTGGAGGACTTCCAGCGGGTGTACAACTACCACACCCAGGTGGGCGAAAACGGTACGGTGTCGCAGGCAGTGCGTGGCTATATGGACACGGAGTCCAAACGGTATATTGAGCAATTCATCCGAGACCTGAACGGCGGTGTGCGACCGGACAATGGCTCACGGTATGTGAACAAGGGTATCAGCCTGTTCAAGAAGGGCGCCGTGTTTGCGTCTGCTTCTGTGGCTATCCAGCAGCCGTCTGCGATCGCCAGAGCGATGGCGGTTATTCCGGCTAAGCATTTTGTGGCCACGACTGTTAGTAAGCGGGATTATGCACAGCTGAAAAAGTACGCCCCGGTGGCTATTGTCAAGGAGATGGGCTACTTTGACACCGGCATGGGCAAGACGGCCACGGACTGGATCAACGAAGACAAGCCGCGTGGATTTGGCCAAAAGTTTGGAGCGCTGTTTACGGATAGCGACTACCGGGACAGCGTGCTGTCTGCGCTGCCGGAAAAGGCGGACGAACTGACCTGGGCACATATCTGGAATGCCTGCGTACACGAGGCCAAAACAGATTTTCACCTGACCGGTGAGGCTGCATACCAGAAGGCCGGGGAACGGTTCTCTGAAGTAGTAGACCGCACCCAAGTGTATGACTCTGTATTTTCCCGATCGGGTATGATGCGTTCGTCTGATAACGCTATGAAGATGGCAACGGCCTTTATGGCTGAGCCTACCACTTCTCTGAACATGCTGGTGGACGCTGTGTACCAGGTGAAGAACGGAAATGCCCCCAAGTCCTATGGCTCAAGGGTTGTCGGATCGCTTGTGGCAGCTGCGGCGCTCAACGCTATTCTTCAGTCTATCGTTACAGCAGCACGAGACGATGATGACGACAAGACTTACCTGGAAGTGTACCTCGGTCAGCTGCTGCCGAATATGTGGAGCAACTTGAACCCGGCAGGACAAATTCCGATGCTGAAAGATGTAATCTCTATTTTTCAGGGCTACGATGTGAGCCGGGCAGATATGAACCTGTTTGCGGATTTGTATGACGCCGTACAGGCTATGGATAGTGACACCATCAGCACTGGCCAGAAGATCAACCGCTTGGCCGGCGCCTTGTCCGCCTTTGTCGGTCTGCCATACAAGAATGTGGCCCGGGATGTGCAATCTGTATTCAATGTGATCCACAAGGCCACCTTGGATATGCACACCGGCGCAACCGGCACCAAGGAAGTGTTTAATGACGAGATGAAGGGCCAGCTGCTCATTGATGATCTGCTGGAGAAGTTCGGCATTGAGATGTTCCCGGATACAGATAAGTCCGCAAAGCTCTATAAGGCTGTATCTACCGGCGATCAGGAGGCCGTTGATCGTATGCAGCGAGAGGCCGGAGACGATGAGACCTTTAACCGTATGCTGGTGGCTGCGGTCAAGGCCAATGATCAGAATGCCGGCAAGGCTGCGCAGGCTCATTTGGAGGGTGACTATGACGGCTTTGATGCTCGGCTGCAAGATATTATCAAACTGGGCTTTAGTGACGAGATCGCTGTTAAGGCAGTAGATGGTATTGAGTCCGCCGCCAAGGCATTGGTCACGGCCAAGGAGAATGACGACGGCACAGAAGAGTATAAGGCGGAGTACAAGGAAAAGTTCGACCAAGTGGTAGCCGCCGGCTTTGATGCCAAGGCGCTGGAGAAGTATGTGAGCGATCATGTAGACACCAGCAATGAGCCTAAGGGCAAATTGAAGTCGCGCTATGATTACAGCGATGTGGCGTTGGCGATCAGTAAGAATGACAACTCTGGCACCAAGCGTATGCGCCAAGACCTGATAGACACGGCTGTCAAGAACGGCTATACCAAGGACAAGGCCGAGGATATGGTGGACAAGGCCATACGCCGAGAGTTCGCCAAGTCGGATGAACGGCTGCTGCGTGCTACGGAAGCCTATAAGGTTGGCGCGTTTGATACATACGAGGCGAATGTGCGGGCCATTGCTTCGGATGACTACTTCACGATGGATGAAGTGGCAACGATGGCTAAGGGCCATACCAACAAGACCGGCATACCGTACAGCAGCTCCGATGTGGTCAAGGCTATGGATACCAGTTCCGGCAAAGTGAAAAGCATTATCTCACAGCTTGAGAAAGCCGGAAAAGCGGGCAAAGACGGTGCTTATATTAAGAGCCGCATTACCGCTGCGTACAAGGATAAGTACATTAAGGGCGATGAAACCACCCGCCGAAATATTCGACAGAAAATGTACAACACCGGACTGTACACGGCGGACGAGATCTATAAGCGTACTAACGCCTGGCTGAAAAGCAAATAACCCGCAATCGGGGGGGTGACGAAAGTCGCCCCCCTTTTGCTATACTCAATGAGAGGTGAGAACATGAACAAAGTACAGATGTATATATCTCTTGATGTGTGCAGACCCGGTTTGCAGGAAACGGTATATGTGACCGGCGGAGACCAGGCGTCAAGAGAGCTGTGCATTTCGCTGAATGTGGGCGGAGTTCCACTTGATATGCAATCCGGAGAGGTGACAGCTGCTTATTACTCGATGATCAATAATAGCCCAGTGTTAGGTGAGTGTCGGCTGGAAGGCGGGCGTATCATTCACGAACTGACGGCTACTGAGTGTGCCAACACACATACTGCCAATATCCGTGTACAGGATGCAGATGGTGCGGTACTGTATTCTCCGCAGTTGCAAGTGGTGTCCAGCGCACCTATTTACAGTGATAGAGCCCTATCACAGAGTGATGAACTGTCCGCTCTGACCAAGGCCCTGGCAGATACAATGAAGAGCCAGGTCGCAGGTATCACAGAGAGTGCGGCTAACGGTGTACACACCTATACGGTCACATTCGGTGATAACAGCACGAGGACTTTCACTGTGCAAGATGGAGCAGCCGGGCCGCAGGGTATTCCTGGCACGGACGGCAAAGACGGAGCGCCAGGCGCGGATGGTGCTCCCGGTA
>OGYW01001018.1_pt1 | contig 25783 bp, 17 predicted proteins | sample 1576621 | NCBI WGS metagenome assembly OGYW01 (sample SAMEA3541528, study PRJEB24748) | human gut metagenome | biome: human gut; feature: human-associated habitat; material: faeces | place: China | collected 2012 | reverse complement strand
GTGCTGCGGGATTTTTACTTGGACATTCAAAAAACAGCGGAACAAAGAATGCAAGAGATCACGCTGAAAGATGTGCTGGAACAATATCACATGAAGTTAGAAGGGATGCTCTTGCAGCGTTTATGACAGATTGATTTTCAGAAACGCTTCCATTTGGGACAAAAATTCTTCTGAACGGGAAATACAGAACCTCCTTGCCGGACTATACTGGAAACCAGAAAGACCTATACCCCGTATTTGTATTCTACTTTCCAGAGAAGAAGGTTTCAATATGCAGGAAAAGTACAATGTCACAGGCATGACTTTTGCGGCCTGCCAAGCTAGGGTAACATCTGCATATGATAGAACTTCACTTTTTCCTCGAACGGCAGTCCCGGATCAATGCCAACTTCTTCCCACATCACACCATACGGTGCACCACTATCTGTATATCCGGCAATAAAGGCAAAACGATCATCGCAGTCTTCATACAGTTCTGCCAGCCGTTCCCGTTCTTTCGCTTCCCGCTCCATTCTCCGCTGCCGGAGCCGCTGTTCTTCAGCCTGTTTAATCTGGTCGAGCTGCTTCTGTGTATAATTGACCCCAAGCTCCTGCAAATCTTTAGCAGCTGTCACAGCATCCACATAAAAACGTTCCCGGTAATGCTTGTTCATCTTTTTCGGTGAACCGGTATAGGTGAGCAGTCACTGCTTACCTTTTCGGAGACGCGCTTCCTTTCGCTCAGCCTTCGTCATTTTCTTTTTCTTTGCCATTTACGGAATCTCCCGGATTTTTTGCTGATAACTTTGGTTTGCGCTTCTTCGGTGCCGTCAGCTCATAGCTCAAAGAAAGCAGGTCTTTGATGGCATCATCCAGTTCTGGTTTGCCAAGCTGAATACTGAGCCATTTTTCCTTGTTCATGTGATAGGCAGGATAATAGCCGTCCTGCCCGCGAAGAGAGCCGATCAGCAGCGGATCACTTTTCACATTAAGGACATCAATGATGCCTGCCTCCGGCAATCCCAACTTATCAGCAGATACTTCCAGAACCACACCATACCATTTATTATTGTCGTTATGCCGCAGCACAGCATTCCAGTCATGCCAGGGGTATTCCGGTTCTGTGCCGTACTGCTGACGTATCCATGTAAATAATTCTTGTCGTGTCATCTTTCAAGTTATTTTTTTACGATAGAATCTTGTACGCTTGATATATCGTGGAATTCTTATCCTGTACACTCGCATAAATTCAAGAATGTCTGCCAAATCAAACGATTTTTCTTTTGACCAGTCAGAATATTTCCTATGTTGAACCAGCCATACTCCAATCATGTAGTAATCCAATGCATCCTCGTCATCTTCGCTCTGAATATCGTGACCACAGAGAAACCGGTACTCAATCGGCGATTGTGCATAAAGCCTACGAAAACGCGCTTTGGATGCCTCTATATCATTCTTTGTCCATTTTCTATACACTCAGCAACCACCCCATCCTTTGATTTAGGATAAAATCATTCAATCCTCATACCATTCCTTATAGGCCAGTATCTCAGATGCAATAATTTCCGGATAAAGACTATAATATCGTCAGCAACCTTTGATGGTTTCTTTTATCTATCCATAAGCTACTGCATACTTTTGACATATTCCAGCAGTCTTCCAAACTCAATTTGAACCAACTGGATATCTGTCAACGCTCCCCAGCTAACCCGGATAGAGCTTTCAATTTGTTCTTCTGGAAGCCCCATTGCCGTCAACACATAGCTTGGAGAATAGGAGTGTGAATTACATGCTGATCCGTTGGAAATACCACAATACTGCTTTGTGGCCAACATCAGTGCCTCTGATGATACTCCATCAAAACAAATATTAAGCGTATTTGGAACACAATACTGCAAGTTTCCATTTATCTGATACGATGTACCAGATTCCTTTAACAGCTGTAATAAGCAGTTTCGGATCGCACAGCACTTTTCTGCATTTTCCTTGTACTCGCTCACTGCTAATTCACATGCTTTTCCCAAACCAGCTACCAACGCGACCGGCGTTGTGCCCGGGCGAACACCGTGTTCTTGCGGTCCGCCATACATGATGTTCTTTACAGGCGGCAACTTGTATCTTTTCTTTTTCAGGATCAAGGCACCGATTCCCTGAGGTCCCCCGAGCTTATGTGCGCTCATTGAAAGCATGTCATATTTTAACACACGCAGCTCATCAACAAGCTTTCCAAAACTTTGCGTTGCATCTACATGAAAAAATACATCTTTATCGAAAAGATAATCGCCTATTTCTTGAACAGGTTGAATGGCTCCGGTTTCATTGTTGACATGCATGATGCTTACCAGTAATGTGTCTTTTCGCAGAAGGTTGAAAACCTTTTCTGGTAAGACCCGGCCGTCCCGCTCCGGAGCCACATAATCCACTTTAAAGCCCAGCTGCTGTAAATGCTTAGTTGTTTCTAATATAGCTTTGTGCTCTATAGAAGACGTGATAATGTGTTTCTTCCCTGTAAGCTCAGTATACTCTTTTAATCCTAAAAGTACTATATTATTGCTTTCCGTTGCACCACTTGTAAAAAAAACTTCATCTTTCTTTATAGAAAGCAGATTTGCCACCTCATTGCGGGCTTTTTCAACAACTTGACGCGAAGTTTCACCAAAGTCATGAGTCCTGCTGTCAGCGTTTCCCAAAGTTCCTTTATATATTTCGACCATGTAGTCTAAAACCCGGGAATCAATAGGCGCAGATGCATTGTAATCAAGATAAACACTCATATTTTTCTCCTTCAGACGCAAGATTCAGCAAGTCATTAAGATTCTTGATGAAGTTTGTTCCGGACAGATAACTGATTCCGCGCTCAAGGTGTAGTTTGAAGTACTTACTTAAAGTATCTTCATCGGTGGGAAGATCTTTACTGATGCACCAAGCTTTAATTAATGCTTCATATAACTCGCTATATTCTCCTGCAAAAGTGTACCAAGACATTTCTACGTTACTGTCTGATGCCACGGGAATATCCGTTGGCACTGTATTTTCGCCAAGAGAATAACATAGCGCCCACCGGCAAAGAACGTTCCAATTTTTGATTCCTGTTTTACCTTTCAGCCTTGAGAGCCGATCTTTCGACTGATTGGAAAGCTTAATCTGTTTAGTTATCATTAAATTTCTCCTTAAAATAACCCTTCTCAATCGTCGAACATTTCAATTCATCATTATAGATGAGTGTGAACTCATCCCCGATATTAGGCTTCATAAGCTCATAATACTGGGCATCGATTTCAGAATCCGTCGACAATATAATTGTTTGATCACTCGCCTGAGGGAAGTATGTTGTAATAAGCGAAGTCCTGTGATTTGAATCCATTCGAGACAGAGGCGTATCAATGATAACAGGTAATTTCTTCTTAGAGCATATTGCAAGTGCCCATAGCAAAGCAATAACCATAAGTTGTTTCTCACCAGCAGAAAGCGACTCTTTAGGAACAATATTTCCTTCAGCATTCAAGTATTCAAAATCCAAGGTAGATGAATCCATATGTATGCGATTGATGAGGTTTTTCTTATTTGCCAAACGCTTATAACATGTAGTCATGGTCGCAGCAAGAACGTCAATTTTTCTTTCTTGCAACTTAACTTTGTAGGCATCCAAAACCTTCGTTGCATGATGTGCATACTTTAATAACCGATCACTGTCATCATTAAGTTCAAGATTGTTAATCAAAGACTCCACATATTTGCTGTACTCAGATGCTGCACGCATCGCTTCGCCATGTAGAGAAACACGCTTCTGCTGTTCGTTTTGCAGGGAAACTTCTAAATCAATGACCTTTTGCTCAAGCTCTTTAATTTTCTTGTAAAGCCTCGAAAGTGCATTTTCATCGAGATCAACACTTAGATAGCTATCTATTTCATCCACTTTCCCTTGATTTGCTTGGCTTTCAGTAATTAGTTTTTTGACATCATTGCAAGTTCGATTAAGTCCTGACTTCATCAGATTATTCAACGTATATAGGCTTTGGTCTGGAAGGTCGTATATTATCTCTGTTGCCTCTGCTTCAGCAGTTTTTTCAACGTACTGAATAAAATCCATGATTGCCTTGGTATCCTTACCTGATGTCAAAACATAAGTTGAAAAAACTGCGTTCATCTTAGAAACTGCAAGAGCAGTTACACGGGATTCCTGTTCCTTTGATGCCTGAGCTTGAATGCCCACAAGAAGATCTTTCACTAATGTCAACGGTAGTGCACCTGCGGCCGCACTTATCAATTCTTCTTGTTCTTGTTCTATCCGAAGCGCTAATCTGCTACGCTGATTAAATAAATCTTGCCGTTGAGCGATTATGTCTCCACCCTTGGCTGCATAATCGGCTTTTGCTTTTTCAAGTTTTTTGTTTGTGTCATCAAGTTGAATCGAAAGATCGGTAATACGATCATCTGCAGCTTGAAGCGCGCCGTCTGCTTGCACTTTCTTATCGCGTAAAGTCTCAAGCTCCTTTGCTTCCATAGGATTGTTTGCCATTTTGGTAGTTTTAGTAATAATACGCGATATATCATTTCCGAGGCTATCCAGAACTGTAATGCCTAACAAAGCTTTAATTGATTGCTTCATTTGTGCATTCGTAGAATCAACCGCCAACTCTGCTATTTTTTCTCCATCAAAGAAAAAAAAGTTAGACAAGCCGCTCGGCAGTATATTTTCTATGAACATAGACCAGTTTGCAGTCAAGAAACTGCTGAACTCACCATCTTTATTTACTGTTATTTTCTCTCTGACTCTGGTGGAAGCACCAGACCATTCTCTTTTAATCAGGTAAGACTCTTCCTTGCCACTTGCAAGCTTAAATTCTAATTCAACAGAAGATTCCAGTGATCCATCTGCTCTATTAACATAAGCTTTAAGGTATTGTCCATATGTACGATACTTGCTTTCATTGTACGCAAATGAATTTGAGCCATACAGTGCAAGCAGAATTGCTTCCAGAAAGGTTGTCTTGCCTCTTCCGTTCATACCTCCGATCAACACAACAGGTTTAGCACCGCTAAACTCGAATGTATTGACCCCGGCATATACCCCGAAATTATTCAGGGTTAACCTTGTTATTATCATTTCTGTTCTCCATCTGAAGGCTCATTTTCGCCAGAAGCCTCATCAAACTCTTCGCCCTCATTTTGAATGTGTGCAAAAAATTTTTCGTCATATTTTCCGCCAAGTTGTTTTTTCCTCTCCAAGCGGTTCTGATAGTACTGAGTCGCATCATTCTCATCAGCGTAGAAGGTACGTTCAATGCAATCTTCAAGTTGGTCAAGAATTCCTTTTCGATGATTCAGACTATTTGCACGGTTTTCAATGTCAATTAAGCTGTACATCATTTCAAAAGTCAGTTTTTCGTCTGGATACATTTTCATACACACGTCACGCAAAATGTTCCATTCTTCCTTCTTAAATGTCTCTGATCCAATCCATTCCGGATCATAAAAAGGCTTTCCTATAACCTCTTCGTAAATTCCTGGCAACGTATCCTCAAACTCGTGTTTATCGAACACCCATATTCTCCGAATAATACGAAGCTCCTGAATTGTTATAAGTTCAAGGTTGGAAAATTCTTCCGGTCCGGTTTCATTAATTTCCCGCTGAATTTCAAGTAGATGACGTAGCCATTTTTCACGATATTCTTTAAGATAAGGGCCGTGATGCAATTGCCCATAGCTTCCCTGAAGAAATCCGCCCATTTTCCTAAAACTTCGACGACTACGATCTTTGTCTTCGTTACCAAACTCATTGCGAAATTCTAACAGTGGAGTCATCCATGCCTTTTCGTTGTCATTCGCAATCATGGCTTCCATAGATTTATCGCTTTCAACCATTGTGCAAACCCAACAGCCAAATCTGCTCTTGCCGCAGCTTGGAAGATCCTTCTCAACCATAAGAGGACACTCATTATCTGCAGTAGCTCCTCTGTAAAGAGTAAGTAACTCTTGGTTTGAATATCCCCAAGGATTCTTATATTGCATTAAGAAGATCCAAACGTCATCGTCTGTCCACTCTGAAAGAGGGGAAAAGACAAGTTCATTTACAAGTGTAGGATTAGGACTGAGCAATTCACGAACTCTTTTCTTTTCATAAAAAGCCATGGTTCTTGCTCTGTTAGCACTTTCTGCCTTTCTTGTTCCCAGAACCATGATGATTTCGCCATGCTCAGCTATTTTTTCTTTAACAAACTTATTTACCGGTTGAATCTTCAGTCGATCTGTGCACCACCGAAATTTCTTGCGCGGAAAGGGGTATCCTTTACCAAGAAAATTCACCCAGAATGTGTTATCGTAGTCAGGGGTCAAGCGATGCGGTACAAACGGCATTCCCTGTTCTTCGGCAGCCTGCCGCATTTTTTCAAGAGACTCCTGTGCCCAGTGTGCAACTACTGGGGACTCTACCAGTGTATCGGTATTTATTATGTGAATGGTCTTTTTTTTTGTCTTCAAACGGAAGAGCTTGAATAGCAAGCCATACGAGTTGCAATGTAGCTGTACTATCTTTTCCTCCAGAATATCCGATTACCCAAGGAATATCATCAGCCAAATACAAGTTCCGTACTGTTTCCATTAAACCATTAACTAACTCTTTTGTTATAGTGGCCATTGTCTTGTCCTCTCCAACGTAGAATCGAGCATCACCAATCTGTTACTCATTCAGGAATTTTTGCTCCCTCTTTTTTTCATCTTCGTCAAGATCAATCCCCAAGGATTGTTTAATCACATTAGCTGTAAGAACTACAGCGGTTTCGCTACTAATCATTCTCCCATTGGCGCGGATTGTTCTCAAATGCCATTGTGGCGATGAACGCTTCCAATCTATATTCTGGAGCTGTTTTAGCATAGCATGCATATTTGATTTTTGATGCATAAAGAAATAGTTTCCCACGCGCCCAAGTGCTTGAATAACAACCGCTTGTGTAATAATATAATTCTCTCGTAAATCAACTTTGCTGATTTCTTTTTTAAGAAGCTCCTTCCATTGAACAATATTTTCTGATACACAAGACCAGAATTCAATTAAAAATCTCTCACATTCTGTATCAACATCGACTCGCTGAACGATCTTCTTGTTAGCATTATAAAACATGTTAAGTGTAAAAAGATTCGAAGAGAATTTACCGAGGTTATCTTTTTCTTTATCTGTAAAAGCGTTGATAAACTTTACAGAAGACACAACTTTCCTGGTAACTACAGCAAGATCATCACGAGAATCATATAGTTCAGAAATTGAATTGGATGTTTTTACGGCATGTTTATTCAAGTCTGTGAATATTTGCTGACTACGAGTTAACCCCTTATCCTCAAAAAAGACAACAGATATTGTCTCACCTCCAAGGGTCTCGTCTTCGTTAAGCGCTTCAATAATTGCAGCCTTTCTATGCTGTCCATCATTTATTTGGAATCGAGCATCCATTGAAACCTCTAAAACACCAAGATCCGAAATCAAATCCGCAGGAATAAACTTAAATTTTCCGTCAATTGAGGCAGCTAATGCTGAGAAGACATAATCATGTCTATTTTGTAATATGTATTTACTGATTTCCGGTATTCTTGATGTATTGAGCTTTCTCTGCGCTCGATATTCCGGCGGTACATATTCTTCATCATTAGGGAAAAGACGTAAAATCATCTTAAGTGGAACCATTCCAATGAAGTACTCTCTTCCTGCCTGTAATCCTTTGACTACAGGAAATCGGTATACATAATCCATTATTTCCTCCCCAAAACACAAAGCGGGCGATATACTTAAGTAGACTACTTAAGTATATCGCCCGCTCGTCAAAAAGTCAAATCCAATAAAGTGCGTTCCAAGCAGATGTAAACAAGGTACTATTTAAAGATTAAGCTCGTTATATAGTTCCCAAAACGCTTTGTCCTGAATATACTCTGGCCTTGCATTACCAATCTTTACGATGCTATGGTGTTTCTTCAATCCCTTAATATCATTAAAAAGTGCTTGAGCCTCCTGACTTTTGGACTCTGTTTTAAATACAAAATCCACATCTGAATTTTTAAGGTCGGCCACATTGTGAACCACCCAAGTCAAGATATACTTGGAATAGTCATCCTCCCCACTTCCAAAGTGCTTCAAAAACTGAGTAGACAGTATGGTTCCAACTCCGAACTCGCGACCCTCTTTAAGAATCTTTTTTAATGAAGGGAACCCTTCACACATAAAATTATCAGCCTCGTCAACAAGAATCAACTTTGTCAACTGACGATACTGCTGATTCAACTTACTCGAACCTGCCGCCTGCATATTGGAATAGAACAAATCAAGGGTTATCGCGACAATGAGACTTTGTATATCTGCATCATATCCAGACAGATCGATAACAACCACACTGTTTAACAAGTCAAACAGTGAAACAGTCCGACTGGGATCTCCTTCGAACACCTGGAACTGATATAGTTTATCCATTGCTGCCGCAAGAGAATCTGTCTTCTTGATATCGTCATCGTTTGAGTAGATATTGTAAACCATGTCAAATGTCGGTGGCACATTATTCCAAGTATCTGGATTACCAGAAATAATTCCATTTGTCTGATATGCGTCGATAATGCACTGGAACAATGTGTTTTGCTGCTTCGGCCCCAAATTATACACCTTAGATAGTGTATCCTTAAAGGCATTAGCCGTATGGATTGGCAACAGTGGTTTAAACACCTTAGATTTTGTCAATGCAAGGGGGTTAAACGGCAAGTGATACGGCTTAAGAATTTTTGCATTGGTAGCCTTAACAAAATCCTCCTTGCTTTCATTGTAATCACCCTTGTAATCAAAAATCAGAATTCCAAGGGGTTCATCGCCAATATTGTGTTCCTGGTCTCTATACAACTGCGTGATAAGAGACTTAGTGAACTGTGTTTTACCTGTCCCCATCGTTCCAATAATACCGGTATTCGTATGGAATACTTGATTTGTATCATTGGGTAACCAATATAGAGGCTGTCCAGTTACTGTATTAGTTCCAAACTGAATTTGCATACCAATTGGTGTGGTGACATCATCCTCTAATGCTTCATCACCTGCTATCAGTTCGTTATTACCCTGTACAGATACTACTTCATCAGTTCCAGCACTGTACGAGCTGCCGGATTCGGCTACTCCCTGCAACGGCTGAGAAACCGTTGGAGTAAACGAATAAACAGACCGCACAGGGGATGCGCCGTTTTCTGAAATGCTAATATCCTCGTTTGCCACATTGGTTTGCTCCGTGTGCTTATACAATGCCTTCAGTTGCACAGGCAGATCAGTCTGATCACAGTTAAGTTGACGCTCTATTTCTGATGCAGAGAGAACCATATAGGAAGACCCTAACTGTTCAGGAAAATCCAGAAGACAGATATCATTTTCTATGCTTCCAGATTTGTTAAGCGTATCTGAGCAGAATGATACTACAGTTCCCTTACCAATGTATTGATCCATTCTATTTGAAAGTTCATAGTTCTCGTTCAATAACTCTTCACGGTATTTATCCAGAACATCATCCCATTTTTCATCCGGATATATATTGTACAGCTTCATTTTTTCGCAGCTGACAATGATTAATTGCATGAAGAAATTTCGAGAGAGCTTACGTTCTAATGAATCTCGTCCCTCTATCGGCCACAATGCGTTCCAAAGTCCGCGGTAGGTATTGAGTGCCTGATCACGCGCCTTGTTCAGAACAGAACTTGGGTTCTGCCCAATCTTAACCTCGATCGGATGTAAATATATTTTAATCTGATCTTTCGGGCCCTCGATACCGACCAAAAGAATATCATCGCTTGTCGCTCTCTGTTCAAACCCAAGATTTTTAGCAGAAAGCATCCCATCTTTCTGCGACAATCCAGCGCCGCCTGATATACGCAGCATTTCTTCAAGCGAAATAGGCACCCATACAATATCAGGGTGAGTATAATATGCCATGCAAAGCTTGATTGCAGACAAAATACTCATTTTCTCTCTGCTGAAATTACTGTCAGCTGCACCAGCCAGTTTCTTTGCTGTAATGAGCCTTAGCATCCAGCCGCCATTGACAGCATTAAACAGGCTAATAATCTGATTGATATTTTCTGGGTTTACAGAGACTCCTTTCTTCTGAAGCTGCTCAGAAATAATATCGTCATACTGCTGCGACTTTTGTGTTACCGTGATGTCATCGTACCCGCTAGCGGAAGTATACTGGTCGCTGTAATGAATGATCATAAGGTTATCATCAGCAGTCGACTTTTTCAGGAAGAATGAGAGGTCAACCTTCGGGTTAACAAAAACGACCCAATTCGATGCTTTGTAGATCTTTCCGAGTTGCCCTTCCTGCCCCTGCTCAATTTCTGTAAATATACAGGATGAGCCTTCATACGAGCTGCCCGAAAATGCGACTCTGAAAAGCGCATTATAACGAGCGGCAAGCGATGTTAAATCGTTGTTTCGTGCATACTTCATTCCGAAGCCGGTCTTGTACCAATCTGCATTCAAAACTGAAGGCATACCGGACGTTAACCCAGCAAGAGATATACCGGTCGTTATTGAATCCATTCGACTTGCACCAGTATCTTCTGATGAGGCCATCTCGAAGAATGTCAAATGCGCATACTGATATTCTGCATCGAGCGGGTTACGATAATAGCATTTGATTTTTCCGCTTGCAATCAAGATAAGTTCACTAACATCTTCTACTGATGCAAATTCCCTAATCGCAGCTTTTAGCTTTACCTGATCGGCAAGCAAAGAGAATTCATTATAGCCCCCCTGGTCAGAATAGATGTTAACCTCGAAAGTCAACAAATCATCTGGGTCAGCATTTTCACGGAGGCACTTATCGTAAAAGCGTAGAATCCCTTGAAATACTTCACGACAATCTCCCATATTCACTAGATTCACGCAAAGCTGACTGTTACCCAGATCCTCAAACAAGAAGGAAAAGTGATCGCGATATTGAATAATCTTCTCGCAAACGAGCTTTGAAACAAAACTCCGAGCCCCAGCATAGCGTCGATTAGATATCGGAGCATAGTATCTCCATTCAACAGAATTCTTTCGTTCTACAGCCTGATACAAAACTTTATTGGAATCTTTAATATACGGAATCAAGTAGAGCGGAGACAATTTTTCCACCAAATTATCTCGAACATCTCCAACATTCTCTTCTTGCATCAATTGGAGTTGATACATGATATTCAAAGGCTGCAATGGGCTCATAGCGATTGAATGTTCATCGTGCATTTGAAGCACACATCCAACTTGCAGTAAATCGTTCTGTTGAGCGGTTAATGTTGCTCCAGATGCAATAGCGGCAAGCTCATTTTTGACCGCCTCAACATAGTTTTGAGCAGCTGTAAGAATATCTTCATCCTCGCCATAATAGCACAAACTTGGCACTGTTCTTTTTTCCCTATACTGAGTAATCAGTGCAGCATATGCTGTCGAAACGCTGTCCGGAACATTCAAATCAACTTCAGAATACCCATTAAGAGTTTCCTCCAATGCAAAGCACCCGAGTTCGACGAATCGGCTTTCTAACTCCAAGACAGATCGAAACTGTTCTTTAGCAAAGAACTCCTTAGTTCCAGAAACAATCTTTCCATCTCTATACTCTATACTTTTTCGCTCGGAAAATTTAAGTTTAAATGCGCTGATTCCGGTTAACTCAGTTGGCTTATCAGCTTCGTCCTGAATTTGAATCGGAATCTGGATTGTTCCGCATTTTATCACGCAGTCGTATCATCTTCATGCAATCTCAAATGCAGGGTATGATCAAATCTACACTCATACATACCCCCTTGAGCTATATTTTCAAAATCCTCATTGACCCTTCTGGGGTTAATGACAAGCTCGTTCTTTATTCCAGAAACCTTAATTACGGAATTATTAATATTTTTAGGAATATAGAATGTATAGCAGGTTTGAAGATTCTCCAAATATTCTGGAGGAACATCAATTACACAAATTCTGATGGTATAAGTAATATGGTTATTCGTATCGTTAATTTTGAGCTGTGCGAAAGTGCACCCATTCGGTCTAAGCGTAAGGTTTACTATTTTACCAGAGACACTAAATTCAAATTGTCCAATCGGCTCAATCCAAGAGGATTTGATGGAAATATTGGTGTTAATTTGAATTGTGACCGTGTCACGCTGATCTGGATTATAAAGCAAGATATTTTTGATTCTTCGCTTTGCCTTGGTTTCTCCATCGCAACGAATAAATACTTTTTCATCAACTGGGTAGCAATACTCTAATGGAGTACCCGAGTAAAAAGAAAAATCATCATCCTCAATCTGAAGGGGATTATCCAGCTTCTTTTGCATACGGTCATATGAGCTTTTCACCATGTCGTATGTATAGCCTTCATACCAAGACTGACCCTTTTTCTTACAATCCTTCAAATGAGAAATGAACCCCTTATCAAACTTTGACGAGAGATCATCTTCGATATTTCCGTGTTTAAAAACACGATCAATTTCTTCAAAGAACTGGTGATTGCTACCAAGCCGATCTTTGATCTTTTTCGGATCCTGCAATGGTTGCACAGCAGGATCATACAGCAAAGAAAAGCTACTATAGTCTTCCTCCTTGACATAGCCACGTCCAAGAACAGTTAGCAATTCTGCGTATTCATAAAGTGATGATTTATCGCTAAATCTATCAGTTTGTTTACGCACCACTTCCATTTCCAATAAAACTCGGTCTGAAAGCGGCAACTGAGCATTATTGATGTCACTCTTAATTTTATCGATAATTGCTGCAGAATTAAATGGCATACCAGTAGCAGACAAATCGCCGGTTCCGCTGGTAATAGTATCAATAGCCGACGCAGTAATCATCAAAACCGGAAAATGATTCTCGGTCATTTCTGCATTTCTGATGGTCGCCAAGAAATCATCTGTCATGCCATTGATTTTGGAGGCAACTACCACTTCCAAACCGGGCTTTAGGTAAATGGTATAGGTGCTGTAAACACTACCGTAATTGAAAACGCCTTGGATATTATTACTGGTCGTAAGTTTTCTCAATTCATCATCTACGCCTGCTACCATCTCTTGCGTATCTAATTTCAGGCAGTATCTTTCCCCCGGCTGCATTTCATCAGCTCTGGTCTGGAAAAAATGCAGTATGTTTTTTGCAATGAAATTATAGAATTCGTTTGACATACTTTGCATCTCCACTATCGCTCTTCTTTTCAATCAAGTTAAGTTTTTCATAGTAAATCGCAGCCTGTTCCTTGGATTGATTATCCAAATATACGCCGCGCAATTCCATTTCTCCAAAGACATCTTTCAAGCGCATTTGCTCTTGATTCTTAATGCAGAGCTTTGTAAGGAAAATTAGAGTTTCTTCAGAAAGATTCAGCATCAAACCACTACGCCCCCTACTTTTCAGATACTTGTGACAGTACCTCTCAAATTTTGAAGAATAGGAATTGTAGGCTCTGGCTCGTACACTGTTTTCAAACTGGCTTTTTATACTATCGAACAAGAATTTAACAGATGCATCTGTTGCACCATGATCTGCGCTATCTTTTTTTACTTCGTTCATTTCAGCGCAATCTTTGATATTTTCTCTGTATAGTTTTGTAATCTCATCAATTTGTTCTGAGATTAGACTGTCTAAAGCCGGATCAGAATCAATAATCCGTTTCAATTCAATGTAGTCCACCAACTCTGCACCTGACTCGGTATGGTTAAGAATTTCCAACGTTACAGCATGCGCGAAGATCTTATCGATTGAGTTCTGTAACTGTTGCCATCCTTCGGTGAAGCACTGCCTACTTTGACTTGTCTTTTCCCATTCCAAGCAAAAATACAGAGGGACTGGATCAGTTCTATCACCATACAAAAATCGGTTTAATTGTAATGCTGTTTGAGCAGTGTAGGTAAAGAAATAGAACTCAAACAATTCTACAAGGTATTCTCTGGATCTCTTAGGGTTCTCGATAATATATTTGAAATCTCCTTCGAAAACATTCTTTAGAGAATTTGTTACGCGGAAATACGGAATTGACTGATCTGTCTCTCTTTTTGTTCTCTTCAGTTTTGATAGAACCAGCTTTTCGATAACATTACTCGCATCCAAAGATTGTTGATGAGCTCGAAGCAAAAGTTCTTTTAATTCTCTTTTGTCCCCCAGAACATCTGCAAGATATTCAATCACCTTAAGTTCACTGGGATTGTCACACGGAGTCTGCTCCAACATTTTTAAGCAAAGCGGTCGCATCCTTCCGTTATCATCAAAGAAGAGCGTTTTAATCACTTCAGCGAACTTGTCTTCTTGCCCCTGTTCGATCTCAGTATCGTCTATTTCTATAAGCGAGGTAATCAGCATATCTGCGGTAATCTCTTCCGGTTTCTCGCCTTCAATTCTGCATAAAAGTGCCCCGATCAAGTTATCCAGCTCTAATACCGGTTCACTATTAGGATGCGTAACAAATGGAAAGAGCTTGAAACGATTGCCGGTTTTGTGGGAAAACTGCCCTTTTGAATCAAACATTTTTCCATACAAAAACTGTTCTGCACTTAAAGCATAGTCCATTATCACACCACCTTAAATTCATACCCAAATTCGGTCTCTTCAAAAACCATCTTAACACTTTGGGCCCCATCTTTAGGAATAATAGTAATACGAGAAGACTTATTCCCAAAGTCAATGAGTTGCTGTATGAAGCTGACAAAATCCGCGTGACGATTCTTATCTTGAATTGTTGGACGATATCCTTCTCGCATATTGCAAATCAATTCAAATAAGGCAAAATCAACACTAATTGTTACAACCTCACTTTGATCATCGCGCCTAAAACCTAATCTCAAATTCGGAAAGAACCGATCGATTGTCCCGTCAATGTGTTCTGCACTTTTATTAATTGCAGACTTGAGTTGGAGCTGTTCCAAAATCCAAACCTGATCATTGGAATCATCAATGCAGATATAATCATCATCAAACTGGCCATTCCAGCTCATAACTGCTTTTTTCGTTGCCTCATAAAGCTTACCAAGTTTTTTCTCATCGCCGCAATTTTGCCAATATAGATACCGAATGAACTCATCCATATGCTTGCGCTTTTTTGAAGCAGCATCTGTTTGAGAAAAATGTTTAAGCCGAACGATGAACCGATAAATGACTTTCTTCAATTCAGGCTTAATTCCACCCAAAACAGATACATTAGTCAAGTTATTGAGAACACTATATGGAGTATTAACGGTTGCCGCGCAGAACTCTTTTTCAATATTTTCTATTGTGTGAAAGTGCGTCACGCTTTCATCAAGCAAAGAATTACGCTCCAGTAATATGTCATGGGTTTTCAGTTCGTTAATTAGCCCAGAGATATCCGTATATTCATTTAGCAGCATGGGCGTTGACCAACCAATATAGTTGGTCAAAAAAACGACGTCATTGATACCAACCCTTATCTGAGACTGGTCAAAATCCGGATGCACAATCAAATCATATATCAAGTTCAACACTTCTCGTGTAGATACGATTGCCTTGTCAGCAATTACGACCTCAATGATGCGTCCAATCAGGTAATCCTGAACTGCTTGATTAGATAAAAACTCGTAATTATGTCTGACCGGACAACGAGCTGCTACAGGGCAATTGCTGCACGACGAACAAGCCAGATAAAACGGATTTTCATCTGACTGAATAAACACTTTAGAAACCAACTGCTTCAAGAACGCTGTCTCTGGTCCGTTTTCTCCGAGAGAAAAGACCTGATAATCGGCGAAACTGACATATTGAAAAACACTATTTTCCTTATAGCCGACACTATGAGAAAACCCTGAAATTATATCATTCGCGAGAACAAATTCCTTAAGAGCAGAAAAGTTCTTGCTCTTTTCAGAATCAATAAAATTATTGAGTGTTCCAAGATTAATAGCGACAATCATTCTCTTGCCATCATCTTTGTAATAGTTTTCATCATTAAATGGCGAAAGCTTTTCTGCAAGAGTTTCAATCGAAGTCATCGTTGGTTCTGCACTCTCAGTAGCGTCATTATAAGGCTCGTAATCTGCTAATAATTGTTCAGAATCAGAATTCTTCAATAATGAGATAAGATGAGATTTTCCATCACCTGCACTACCACACAAAAGCACAAGACACTTTCCTGGATGGTTATTTATATCACGTAAAAGTTCTCTTAGTTCCTTTTCAACCTGACGTTCAACATGCAGATATTCCTTAAAAGGATCAAACCTCTTTGTGTTTTCAACCGATTCTGCTGACAGTTTTCTCAGCTTGCTCAATTGAGTAACAAATTCACAAGACACAAATCTTCCTCCCTCTGGATTCATATTGCATATAAACTAAAGTTATGGTTCATAAAACTCATTTTCGGATGATACTTATATGTAGCGAACAAAAAAATTTTCAGAAAATCATACAATAATCCAGTTAATATTATATTCTCAACAGTGTTGATAGTCAAGATATGGCAAAGTCATTCTATTCTTAAGTATGTCACTCTTCTGCAAGCAGGGCTTTCGTGACACGAAAGCGATTTTCTGCTTGTTGGGGAAACTCCCCAATCCCCTTAGAACGCTGCCTGCGGCATCGGGCTGCGCATCCGTTCCGGATGCTTTAACGGCAGTTCCTGCCAAAGAAAAAAAGCCCGGTGCAGCATGAGCATTACACCCACACTGCACCGGACTTTCCATCATCGACTGCTTTGTCTATTTTCTTCTTCCTGCCGCACTTCTTGCTCATGCAGCTGCTCTTTCTTCTGTTCGTCCTCTTTCAGGATTTCCTGCACGATTTTCTGTGCCACAAGCCAATCCTGCATTTCTGATTTTGTTTTGCGGTACTCTGCATAGGAGCTTTTCTTTCGTTCCAGAAGCATCGCATACTCTGCGTTCAGCTCGCTGATGCGCGGGAGCTTTTTGTCAGAGCCGTTCTCTTTCTTATAAGCATCAAACGCCTTTTTTGCTGCGCTGCGCAAGGCCAGCGTATCCCGGTGGGCTTCATAGAACTCTCGATTGTAGCCAGATGCTTTATACGCAGCAAAAACATCTTTTGCCTTGGCATAATTGATTAGATGCTTCCGCAGCACCGACACTTCCGACATCCGTTCCTCATCTGCTTTTACAGATTCCAGCAGCGCATCACATTTTTCAGAAATTCCATCTGCCTTTTCTTTCAGCTCTGCATAGCTCTTGATTCCATGCTCTTCCATGAACATCATAGCTTTTGCCATCTGTTTCAGATTAAAGACTTTCGCCCAACGCGCATACCCCGCGCCTTTGCCTGCCTGCATTTTGGCACGGACATCAATAAGGAACGACAGCTCCGCCTTCTGATGCACCTGCGCAGACCGTGCGCTTGTGCGGGTTTTCTCTGCAAATTTGCTTTTATGAATCGCATTCCCGGCAAGCACCTCGCAAAGTTCTTCAACTGAATAGCCCTTGCCGAAAGAGCGGAAGCGGGCAAATCTGGCATGGCCTTTTCCCCGCAGGGCAGGCTGTTTTCCATCTTTATACTCGTACCCTGCTTCCTGCAAAATTCCAATCAGTTCTCGGAAGTCTTTTGGTTTTCTTGCCAATGCTGCATCAATGGACTCGCAGATTTCATCCCGCTGCGATTTTTTCTCCGGGTATTCCGTTCTCTTCTGCCGCTCCCCATAGGGCTTCCGGATAATGACCGACAATCGGTGCTCCAGACAGATGATATCACTGAGCCTCGCCAGTGCAAGACCGGATAAGCGAAAATCCCGAAATTTTCTGGTGCAGTCTAATGTAGTCGAATTAAAAATAATGTGATTATGAATGTGCGCACGATCAACATGGGTAGCTACGATAAATGCGTGTTTTCCCTTGGTGAATCGCATGGCTGTCTCATACCCAACCTTGTTTGCTTCCTCCGGTGTGATTTCTCCGGGCTTAAAGGACTGCCGAATCTGATATGCAATCACATCATGTGCCTGGGTTCTTCCCGTGATATGCTCATACTGCCGTTTGGAAAGCAGAAATTCTTCATCACAGGTCTTTGCATCACAGGCATACGCACTAATGTATTTTCCATCTTCCGTCTTTGCTGCATTCTCAGAATAATCAGTACGGTCAGCCAGACACTGCGCTACCGTCTTTCCTTTATTGATATGCAGCGCAATTAGTCTTGTAGCCGCCATTTTCATATTCCTCCATCTAAAAAGAGCTACCCGAAGGCAGCTCTTACCAATCTACTATTCTCATTTTAACATCCGTTCCCGGTCATAAGCTCCCTGCAAATAAACGGCCTGCTTGATGATCTCTTCCATATCGAAATAGACACACATGATGCTTTCGTACAGCTTCCACACATTAGATTCGGTGCCGCCCACCATTTCCATCAGCTGGTCTTCCATCTTCGAATGCTCAGACTGTTTTTCCGGATAAGCTGTCTCTTCCACAAAATGATTCTCTCCATCTGTTTCCTCGTACCGCAAATCATAATAATCTTTCATAAACTGAATATCCATCGAATCCCTCCTGAATTCAAATTGTCAAAACATCCTCTACACGCTCACACAGCCGTCCCATCAGTTCCATGATGCTGCCCGCACCAACCGCAGCTGCGAACAGCCCCATCTCAATCATGGTCAGCAGGAACACATCCGTCCAGCTCGCCCGAACCACCGAATAGATGCCGCAGCCAAGAACAAACAGCATAACCGGCGAAAGTACCCACAGAGATAGCTGCATCAGCAGATTCCAGATAAAGCATAGAAATCGCAGAAAAAATGCAACCGGCAGCAACAGGATTTTCAGCATCAGCTTCAACAAAAAACTTACGATCTTCATGGATTTCACCCCTTCGTTTTTCTTTTCATCTTCATTTTACCGTACCCGCTTGCCAAACACCACGATGTCAACAGGAAGACCTACAAAAAATATGTAATGGCACAGACAGTTTCATCTGTGCCATGTGCGGTAGAAATCTCGCACATTTGCGCCGTCAGCGAATACCAGAAAGCCTCTTCAGGATCAGCTTCTGCATCTCCCAGAGTTCATCCAGTCGCTTCTGCAAATCCCGGATATCCTCCGCATAGATGCTTCCGGATTCATTGGCGCGTTTTGCGTACTGGTTCAGGTTGTTGCTGCATCGGCGAAGAAGGGTGGATACCTGCGCCACATCCGACAAATCAAGATTCACGCAGTACCCGTCCATCGCCATTTTTCTCATATAGGCACCGGTATTCCGAATCCCCAATTCCTTCTGCTTTTCACGAATCCTCGCCAGCTCTTCCGGGTTTACCCGGACGTTGATCCAGTGTTCCCGAACACTCATAGTGCCACCTCCTCATCATCTCGATGTGCCATCGGCGGAATGCGACCGGCACGGTCACGCAATTCTGCCAGGACAGACGGCTTTTCCGCCGTTTTCTCACGGTCTGGATCATCATTTCCGCGGTCATCCATATTCAGCAGTGCGTCCAGTTCTGCCAGTCTTACACTCTTTTCTGCCAATTCTGCCTCCTGGGGAAATGGCTTTCCAAGCTCGGCCTGCGCCGCTTCCTGCTGGCTGCTAAGATTGTCCAGCTGCTGCTCCGCCTTTTCCAGCCTTGCAGGAATCCCAGCAAGAGCATTGTCCAGACGCTGGATATTGCCCGCAGCACTGGTGCCGATGGGTACCCGGTGGGTCATCTCGCCTTTCAGCAGCACCTGATACTCTTTCTGGAAGCTATCAAATGCCAGCTCCATCTTGAAACCTCGATAGCTGCCAAGCGGCACCGGCTCCAGACTCTGATTGGCTTTACAGGCCGCAAGGATTGCTTCACCGGCCTCGGCTTTTTCAGTAAATCGTGTGCCATTCACCTCCATACTGCAGAACCCTTCTTCCGGCAGCGGATGTGCCGCCACCGTCCGAATATCCGACTGAAAGCCCTTGATGAACCCCTGCGTTTTCTCAATCTCCGCAGGGAAATATTTCATCAGCTTATCTTCTAATCGGTACTGCTGGCTCTGATGATCAGCTTTCAACACCTTCAGCCTTGCAACATCTACATCCAAGTCCATTTTTTCCTTGATCTGCGGGTCTCCTGCACAAAGTGCCTTGATCTCTGCATAGGAAAGTGCCTGCTCATCCACATCGTCACAGGAACGTACCGGAGATTTGCTGGTCATGATCTGGCTGATGAACTTCTGCTTATTCTCCAGTGTCTGATAGAGGTAGGCGTCAAAGGTTCCTTCCGTCACATACTGATAAACCTGCACTTCTTTGTTTCGGTTTCCCTGACGGATAATACGACCATTTCGCTGGGTCATGTCCGCAGGCCGCCAGCCCACATCCAGATGATGCACGGCCACCAGCCTGTCCTGCACGTTCGTGCCTGCACCCATCTTCTGTGTCGAACCTAACAACACCCGCACCTGTCCGGTACGCACTTTGGCAAACAAATCCTTCTTTTTTGCCTCGGTATCGGCATCATGGATAAATGCGATTCCTTCCTCTGGCACACCGGACTGGATGAGTTTGGCGCGGATATCCTCATACACATTAAAGGTTCCATCGTTCTTCGGTGTGCTGAGGTCGCAGAACAGCAGCTGGGTCAGCTTATCCGACTGTCCTTCCTCATAAATCCGAAGCACATTCCGCACACAGGCATTGAGCTTGCTGTTGGGGTCATCCGGTAGAAGCGGATTCATCAGCCGCTGATCCAGCCCCAGCTTTCTGCCATCCGATGTGATTTTCAGCATGTTATCGACCGACGGGTCTACCACGCCGGAATGCACAGCCGCCGCCCGTTCCGAAAGTTCCGCCACCATCGCCTGCTGATGCTCCGAAGGCTGCACCACCACGGTTTCAAACTTTGCCTCCGGCACCGGCAGATGCAGCTGATCGGAAGTCTTGATATCCGCCACTTCCTTGAACATATTCATCAGCTCCGGAAGGTTGAAGAACTTTGCAAATCTTGTTCTTGCCCGGTATCCGGTTCCCTCCGGTGCCAGCTCAATGGCTGTGGTGGTCTCACCAAAGGTAGAAGCCCAGCTGTCGAAATGGGTCAGCCCTTTCTGCTGCAACGTGCCGTACTGGAGATACCGCATCATGGTGTAAAGCTCCGTCATGCTGTTGCTGACCGGGGTTCCGGTCGCAAAAATGATGCCGCGCCCGCCTGTCAACTCGTCCATATACTGGCACTTCATAAACATATCCGAAGATTTCTGCGCTTCCGAAGTGGACAAGCCTGCAACATTGCGCATTTTTGTGTAGAGAAACAGGTTCTTAAACGCGTGTGCCTCGTCTACAAACAGCCGGTCTACGCCCAGCTGCTCAAAGGTAATCACATCGTCTTTTCGGTCGGTTGCCCGGAGTTTCTCCAATCTCGCCTCCAATCCTTTCCGGGTCTTTTCCATCTGTTTAATAGAGAAACGTTCGCCATTCTGGGATTTCATCTCAGCAATGGCGTTTTCGATTTCATCAATCTGGGCAGTCAAAATCCGCTCCTGCCGTTCTGCGGACACCGGGATTTTCTCAAACTGGGAATGCCCAATGATGACTGCATCGTAATCGCCAGTGGCAATTCGTGCGCAGAACTTCTTTCTGCGGGCGGTTTCAAAGTCCTTTTTGCTTGCCACCAGCAGTTTTGCACTCGGATACAGGCGCAGGAACTCATTTGCCCACTGAAGGGTTAAGTGATTCGGAACGACAAACATGGATTTCTGGCACAGCCCCAGCCGTTTTGCCTCCATAGCAGAAGCGGCCATCTCGAAAGTCTTGCCGGCACCCACTTCGTGGGCCAGCAGCGTATTGCCGCCGTACAGCACATGAGCAATGGCATTCTGCTGATGTTCCCGCAGCCGGATTTCCGGATTCATGCCGCCAAAGCGGATATGAGAACCATCGTACTCACGGGGACGGGTACTGTTGAACAGCTCGTTATACTTTTCCACCAGTTCCGCACGGCGATAAGGGTCTTTCCACACCCAATTCTGGAACGCATCCTTAATGGCCTGCTGTTTCTGCTGGGCGAGGGTGGTCTCCTTTTTATTCAGAACTCGCTTTTGCTTACCGTCTGCATCCTCCACGGTATCGTAGATACGAATATCCCGCAGATTTAGCGTATCCTCTAAAATCCGGTAGGCATTGGCACGGCTGGTGCCGTAGGTCATATAGGCATGGACATCGTTCCGGCTCGGTGTACTCTTGCCGGTAATCTGCCATTCTGCCGTCATGGGAGAGAATTTCACTTCAATATTTCGGCGCAGATAGAACGGCGGTTCAAAGGTTTCTTCCATAAACTGCTGGATATAATCCCGATTGACCCATGTGGCACCAAGACGCACATCAATCTCCGAAGCATCCAGGTCTTTTGGCTGTGCCTTCTTCAAATATTCCGCGTTCACCGCAAAGGCAGGGTCAGAGGCCGCAGCCAACTCTGCCACACGGAGCTTTTCCCGGACATTGCCGGACAGATATTCATCAGCTGTTACCCAGCCGGTTTCCTCGCTGCCCTGCGTCATCGGGTCTTTGAAAATGACACCATGCAGTTCCTGCTGGATTTTTTCATATTCCCCTGGTGTACCTAAAAGCTCCGACATATAGGGCAAATCCACTCTGCCGCGCTCTCCAATGGAGATTGCCAGAGCTTCAGCCGGAGTATCCACGCTGGTAACAGCCCGTTCCGGTCGAATCGTCCGTTTGGTGAACATATCCGCCTTGGATTCCAGCCTGCCGTTTTCATCCACATTTTCCAGAGAGCAGAGCAGATAATAAGACGAATCTTCCGAAAAAGCCTGTGCATTTGCACGGGAATTGATAAGCCCATACTGATCGGCGAATCGGTCATAGGCTACATTCAGTTCCCGCTGTTTCTGGGCAATCGCTTCCTCCTGGTAATCGTTCAACTGATAGTCGATCAGTTCCTGCACAATGGTGCGAAGCTCCACCATGCCTTTGATCCTGCCGGTGGCTGTCGCAGAAAGGTCAGCCTTCCGCATGATGCTGTTCTCACGGAAGTAGACATCCCCATCCACTACGGCATAGGAGAAGTTCTTGACATTGGGGTCTGCCGGAATAGTTTCGCCCTGCAAGGACAACTCCTCCTCCGGTGCCAGCTCCTGTGCTTCATAATGACCGCCGATGTGCTGCACCGCCTCATGCAGCTGGTCTCCCAGATCCGCACCTGGAATCGGAATGACCGTACATTCTTCCTTGCCGTACTGGGTACTTTCCGTTGTAATCTCACCCAGCACCATTTCCGGGTGGTCAACAAAGTAGCCGTTGAGGGTTATACCCTCCGATGTCAGCCCCAGATGCACCCAATCCGGTTCGATATCAATGGGATGGTCTCTCTTTTGCAGGAAAATGATATCCGACACCACATCCGTACCGGCATTGGCACGGAATGCGTTGTTGGGAAGTCGGATAGCTCCCAGCAATTCTGCCCGCTGCGCCAGATACTTTCGTGCGTCCGGATTTTTGGAATCCATCGTATAGCGGCTGGTAACAAAGGCCACGATACCACCGGGCCGAACCTGATCCAGTGCCTTGGCAAAGAAATAGTTGTGGATAGAAAATCCGAGTTTATCATATGGCTTATCGCTGACACGGTAGTTGCCAAAAGGCACATTGCCCACGGCCAGATCATAAAAATCACGCCGGTCGGTGGTCTCAAAGCCTGCCACCTTGATTTCTGCCTGCGGATACAGCTTTTGCGCAATACGCCCGGTGATGGAATCCAGTTCCACACCATAGAGCCTGCTCCCCAGCATGGAATCCGGCAGCATACCGAAGAAGTTGCCGACACCCATCGACGGTTCCAGAATATTGCCTTTCTCAAATCCCATACTGTCCAATGCCTCATAGATTGCACGGATCACGGTAGGGCTGGTGTAATGCGCATTCAGAGTCGAAGCCCTGGCTGCGGCATATTCTTCTTCCGTAAGAGCTGCTTTCAGCTCCTTATATTCGCCTGTCCAGGCAGTTTTCTCTGCGTCAAAGGCATCTGCCAGCCCACCCCAGCCGACATAATTGGCCAGCGTTTCCTGTTCTTCCGGTGTCGCATCCCTATGCTGATTTTCTAAGGCTTTCAGCGTGTAGATGGCATCCATGTTGGCACGGAATTTCTGCTTAGGACTGCCTTCGCCGAGGTGAAAGCTGTTGATGCGGTAGTTCTCCGCATGTTTTGCTTCATGCCCTGCCCGGAACGCTTCTTCTTTTCCAGAATTCAGATCAACCACCAGATTGTGCAGGTGAACATTTTCCTCATGCCCCAAAATTCTTGCCAGATTTTCCTTGCTTTCCGAGCGGAAGATCGGATACACGGAATCCGGGTCCCGAAGTTCCACATCGAAAAGCCCGACTTTTTCAATCGTAAATGCCTTTCCGTCCAGATACAGCGTATCTCCAACGCGATAATCCGGCTGCACCGGAGCTGCGGGTTCTGGCTGCACAGTTGCAGGCTCTTTTTCAGCCTCCATGTTCCTGCCGCGAATCTCCTGCAACGCCTCTGATGCACTCACATAATCGGCAAATGTCTGCACTTTTCCGTCCGAATATCCGTAATACTCTTCTTTGACATAATCCCAGATGGCAAACGCATCTTTAGAATCCGGAAAGTTCTCGCCGGTCATTGTGACCACAAACCGTTCATCCGGTGCATAGCCAGACTCTCTGGAAAGTTCGCTGGCGTGTTCCTGCATTTCCAGTACCAGAGGATCTGTCTCTGCGTGAGCCGATTCCTGTACTTCTTCGGATTCCACATCTGGGAATGGAATGTCCTGCTGCAAATTCTGCTTGCTCTGTTCAACATAGAGCCAGTCTTTTGCTTCCCGTTCCTGAACTTTTTCAATCAACTGCTGGCGGTAGGTCTCTGCCTCCCATTCGCTGGTAAACTCTTCGCTGACACCATCCGGCTCCACATGAATGCCGTCCTGAATATCATCCCAGACCGCATAACCATCGTCTGTCTCCATCACGGTAAACCGCTGTGGTGCCGCCAGTTCACTCCGGGCATATACATCCGCAGCCGTATTCAGCATGTTGTCCACATGCTCATTTCCGGTATCGTAGCGTTCCGGTGGCGTTGGCGGAAACACATGGGCGGCAGTCGGCATAGGAAGCGGCGCGCCGTATTCCTGCTCCAGCTTCCGATACTCTTCCATTTCCAGCGCGGTCAGGTACTGATCATTTTCCACAAGCCGGTCTAACCGCTTATCCACCGCCGACCATGTGAGTCGCACTTCCCGGTCATGGTCATAATTGCGAAGCAGAATACCTCTTCCGTTATAATCGGCAAAACCGCGACTGCCATCCATAAAGGTATAGCTGTGGCCACCGAGACCGTATTCCGCTTTCAAGAATGCAGCTCGTTCTTTTGCGTCCCCTTGCTGCTGATACAGCGCATAAATACGGATCTTTCCGCCTTCAAAATTGGAGCCTGTCCGCAGCATCCGGTCGATTTCATCCTCAGAAATAACAAAAGCGGAGGGCTTTTCGCTCTCCGCTTCTTTGGCTGCATTTTCTGCCGCCGCATCAATTTTCTGAATCTGCTCTGCTTCGGACTGAAACAGACTCATGAAGTTTAACTGTTGATAAGTTCCGTCAGAATGACTTCCTCTGCCTGCGCTTTCAGCATGTTCATGTGCTGCACCCAGGCCATCTGGTTCAATTTCTTGTCCGGTGCCGGATTCGCTTTCAGAAGATCCGCCATCATCTGCTCCATCCGTGCGGTCGCGGTCTCCTGAATCTCCCACAGGTGCGGGTACAGCTTCTCGGTCAGGATCAGGTGATTGTACAGCAGCGTGTTGTTCTCCTGCAGAAACGCTCTGCGCATCCTCCCGTACTTGCCCAGGGGCTTCTGTTCCTGCACCGACA
>OGYW01001005.1_pt1 | contig 26105 bp, 24 predicted proteins | sample 1576621 | NCBI WGS metagenome assembly OGYW01 (sample SAMEA3541528, study PRJEB24748) | human gut metagenome | biome: human gut; feature: human-associated habitat; material: faeces | place: China | collected 2012 | reverse complement strand
GCCCACAGGAATGGGAGGAAATCAGTTTTTCAGCGTTCAGTAAGGCACGCCGCAATGGTTGCTTTACTGGGCGCTTTTTTGTTGAAACAGTCAAAATGTTCCGTGATGAAGATGACCGCATTATCATGGAATGTTCTCGCAAAGATTTTGAAAAATACCAACAGGAGGACCGCCACAGCCGCTATCTCCAGGAACATGAGAAAAGTCGCTCTATATTCCCGGCTTCTCATGTGGGAGATCGTGACGGCACAGAGGAAGGTTATCAGGATACAGATTTGTTTGTGGATGAATCTGTTGATACTGCGGAACAAGCTATTCAGAATTTACTTCTTGAGGATTTACACCAAGCTCTATTGAAACTGAGTCCAGCAGAACGAGATTTTATATTGTCCTATTATGAAATGAAAATACCAAATGCAACTTGTTTAGCCCAACGATATGGTATTACTCGGCAAGCCGCAGATAAGCGATTGAAAAAAATTGAAGAAAAAATAAAAAAGTTGGTTGCGATTTTCTAAAAAAGTGGCAGTAGCAAGTGAGAGGGAAATCCTTTCACTTGCACCTTGACAACCTCATATACGAATCATTAAGTTTGATCCTCTTTGGGCGTAATAGCCGCTACATCAGCGGTATATTTTCTGAGAGCTGCCACTCGCATAACAGGCCAACCCATTTTTGCTGTATAGATGAGTTTTCGGTTTATCAGAAATATATCAGGCTGGAATACATCGGATGGCATCCGGTCATGGCATAACAAGGAGGAAAGCTCTCTTACAGCCATAGTCCGAGCGTGATAATAACCGTCGCAGGCCATGGGTAAGACCAAACGAAGTGGAGGTGAAACTCCTGAGAAGCAGGCCAGCCACCTGCGGCTTAATGATTACCCAAATCCCTGGGGTGTCGTGGACAAGTAAGGGATAAAACAGGCGCTAAATTGAAGGAGACTCTGTAATTTGCAGAGCCTCCTTCTTACATAATCAAATCTCAAAACATAGGAGGATGAACATGAAAGAAGATTGGATTTATAAGCGTGGGGATTTATATTATGCCAATTTGAACCCTTATTTTGGATCAGAGCAAGGCGGCACCCGTCCTGTCCTGGTTCTTCAAAACAATGTGGGGAATTTTTTCTGCCCCACTTTGATCGTAGCTCCACTCACCAGTAAATGGATTAAGAAAAAGGAGCTGCCCACACACTATGCACTGGAGAGCGTTCCAGAGCTTGGACTGAAATCTGTTGTTCTGCTGGAGCAAATTAAAACGATTGATAAAAGGCGTGTTTTATCGTACATTGGGCGCGTATCTCGCGAAGAAATGAGAGCGATTGATGATGCTCTGCAAGTTAGTTTAGATATTCATATTCCGGAGGAAATGGAGGCTCCGTAAGGCCACTTACCGGATAAAGGAGGCGTTTTTATGTTTGAAGCAAGAATTGCGGAATTGAACCGCTTTAATGAACAAAATCCTGTCAGCTATGACAAAAGAACCTATACGGTCGATGAGATTCAGGACATTCTGGGTATCAGTCGTCCCACAGCATATAATCTGGTAAAACAGGGTGTATTCCACAGCGTCAGAGTCGGCGGTCATATCCGCATTTCCAAAAAGAGCTTTGATGACTGGCTGGATCACGCAGATGAATGATTTGTCAAGGATGCCGATCTCCAAATCGACATCCTTAACTTTTTTTCTGCTTTCTCTTACAATGAGGCCATAGCAAGAAAAACTTTATAGAGGAGGCAAAAGCCATGCAAAAACAAAGAGTAAAGACCAGTATGTCTGTACCAGAGATGGGCAAAATGCTTGGGCTTGGTAAAGTAGAATCCTACTGGTTGGTTAAAAAGAACTATTTCAAAACAATTCAAGTGGCCGGACGAATGAGAGTTATGCTGGATAGCTTTGAAGATTGGTATGCCGGCCAGTTCCACTATAAAAAAGTGGATGGTACACCGCCCGGAGAGAAATGGAGGCATACTACGATGTCAGTTCCGGAAATGGCGGATCTTTTGGGGCTGAAATCTGGCACAGCTTATGACCTTGTTAAAAGGGGCTATTTTGAGACGACCTTGATTGATCGAAGAATTCGTATCATTACCAGCAGTTTTGAAGCCTGGTATCAAAAGCAAACTCATTATGTGAAAATCTCAGAAAGGAGCAATGAAAATGGCATCTATCGTGAAGCGTAAAAGCAAATATTCTGTGGTGTATGATTACACAGATGAAAACGGAAAACGCAGACAGCGTTGGGAAACCTTCAGCACAAATGCAGAAGCAAAAAAACGAAAAAAGCAAATTGAGTATGAGCAGGACTCTGGAACCTTCTTTATTCCTACGGCAAAGACCCTGAACGATCTGCTCGATGAATATATGTCCATCTATGGTGTAAATACCTGGGCAATGTCAACATATGAAAGCCGCCGTGGTCTGGCGAGAAACTACATAACTCCTATTATCGGAGATATGTTACTATCCGACATCACTCCAAGGATGATGGATAAGTATTACCGTGATCTGCTCTCTGTGAAAACGGTAAGCGTCAACAACCGCAAACCCACAAGCGAATATCTGACCCCGCATACAGTAAGAGAAATTCACAAGCTACTTCGCAGTGCCTTTAATCAGGCGGTGCGTTGGGAACTAATCAGCCGTAACCCTGTCCTGAATGCGACACTTCCCAAAGAAGAACATAAAGAACGGGATATATGGACTGCCGAAACGCTGAGCAAGGCTATGGAAGTCTGTGATGATCCTATCCTCTCCCTTGCCTTAAATCTGGCGTTCTCCTGCTCTTTACGCATTGGTGAAATGCTGGGCCTTACCTGGGACTGCATTGATATTGCACCACAGAGCATAGAAAATGGTTCAGCTTATATATTCGTCAACAAAGAGCTGCAACGGGTTACACGAGGTGCATTGGACGATTTGAGCGACAAAGGTGTTATTAAGAAGTTTCCACCTTGCATAGCCAGTACCCATACTGCTCTGGTCCTGAAAGAGCCTAAAACCAAAACCAGTATTCGCCGCGTGTACCTGCCGAAAACAGTTGCCTATATGCTGGTAGAGAGAAAAAAAGAAATTGATGAGCTGATGGATCTGTTTGGAGATGAATACATCGACAATAACCTGGTCTTTTGCTCCAGCAATGGCCGTCCGATGGAAAGCCAGGTGATTAACCGTGCTTTCAATAAACTTATCAAAGAAAACGGACTGCCTCATGTTGTATTCCATTCTCTCCGTCACTCCAGTATCACCTACAAGCTGAAACTCAATGGTGGCGATATGAAATCCGTCCAGGGCGACTCTGGTCATGCTCAGGTAAAAATGGTTGCAGATGTCTACTCTCACATCATCGACGAGGATCGCTGCATAAACGCTCAGCGATTGGAGGAAGCATTTTACTCATCCAAGACTCCTGACCCTGTTGAAGATACAGAGCCTAAAACTGCGGATACTGCCGTCACTGAAAGTGATGAAAGTGATGCAGCGAAGATACTGGAACTGCTTAAAAATCCCGAAACTGCCGCACTGCTCAAGCAGCTGGCAAAAGCTTTATAAAGTCCCTCCCTCAGAAGAACGCCTCTCACTTTGTGAGAGGTTTTCTTCGTTTGAACCACTTTGCACAGTGACCAAACACTTTTTTTGTTAGCAAGGTTCTGAAAGCATTTTTGAGCGATGTTAGCAAATTCGCGATTTTGTTTGCAACTTCCTCTAATTTCTGCTAACAAATGTTTGCAAGTTCCTTTGGTAAAAATCGAACCTCTGACTTACCGCCTTTCTTAGCAAAAGGCCAAATCTCGTTAGCAAATGTTAGCAAACCAAGGTTTTTTGCAAAAAAGCCACAAAAGCCGCAGAAATAAGAAAAGCCGAAAACCCTGATAAATCAAAGGTTTTCGGCGTGTTTGCTGGCGTCCCTGGCGGGATTCGAACCCACGGCCTTTCGCTTAGGAGGCGAACGCTCTATCCTGCTGAGCTACAGAGACTTATATTAAATTGAGACTGGCAACGATCACTTTTCCCCGTAAGGCAGCTGGTAGAGCACAACCTTAGGAGGCGGTCGCTCTATACAGCTGAGCTACGGAGGCGGATACCCCGTTATTTTACCCCATAAGCAAGGCGCTGTCAATGCCTCACTCCGTCCGGAATACCTTCTCGAACTCCTCTGCCGTCATGGTCTCGTTGGCCAGCAGATACTCCGCCACCTCCACCAGCTGGGGCCGGTACTGCTCCAGAATGGCGGTGCAGCGGGCGTAGGCGTCGTCCATGATGCGGCGGATCTCGCCGTCCATCTCCGCCGCCGTTTTCTCGGAGTAGGGCCGGGTCTGGGCCATGGACTTGCCGATGAACACCTCGTCGTGTCCGGCATCGAAGGCCACGTTGCCCAGCTGCTCCGACATTCCGTAGGTGCCCACCATCTTCCGGGCCAGCTGCGTGGCACGACTGATGTCGTTGGAGGCCCCGGTGGAGATATCCCCCAGCACCAGCTGCTCCGCCGCCCGGCCGCCCAGCAGCCCGGCGATGCGGTCCAGCATATAGCTGCGGGAGAGGTACGACCGATCCTCGTCCGGCAGATAGATGGTCATGCCGCCCGCCTCGCCCCGGGGAACGATGGTGATCTGATGCACCGGATCCAGATCCGGCAGTGCGTGCATCACCACGGCGTGTCCCGCCTCGTGATAGGCTGTCAGCCGCCGCTCCCTCTCCGGGATGACCCGGCTGTGCTTCTCCGGCCCGGCGATGACCTTGATGATGGACTCCTGCAGATCCTTCATGGTGATGAAGGACTCGCTGCGCCGTCCCGCCAGCAGGGCCGCCTCATTGAGGAGGTTCTCCAGATCGGCGCCGGTAAAGCCTGCGGTGCCACGGGCGATCTGCTTCAGATCCACGTCCTCCGCCAGCGGCTTGTTCTTGGCGTGTACCTGCAAAATCTCCTCCCGGCCCTTGATGTCCGGCAACCCCACATAGACCTGCCGGTCGAACCGTCCCGGACGCAGCAGCGCCGGATCCAGAATATCCACTCGATTGGTGGCGGCCAGCACCACCACGCCCTCGTTGGAGCCGAAGCCGTCCATCTCCACCAGCAGCTGGTTCAGGGTCTGCTCCCGCTCGTCGTGTCCGCCACCCAGACCGCTGCCACGCTGACGGCCCACGGCGTCGATCTCGTCGATGAAGATGATGGCCGGGGCGCTCTTCTTGGACTGCTGGAACAGATCCCGCACACGGGAGGCGCCTACGCCCACATACATCTCCACAAAGTCCGAGCCGGAGATGGACAGAAACTGTACTCCCGCCTCACCGGCCACCGCCTTGGCCAGCAGCGTCTTACCGGTACCCGGAGGGCCTACCAGCAGCACGCCCTTGGGGATATGCGCCCCCAGATCCAGATACTTCTGGGGCTCCCGGAGGAACTCCACGATCTCCCGCAGCTCCTCCTTCTCCTCGTCGGCCCCGGCCACATCCTGAAACGTGACCTTTTTCTCTCCCGGCGTACTGACCTTGGCCTCTCCAAACCGGGACAGCTTGTCCTGCGCCCCGGCTCCGCCGCCGGCCATGCGGTTCATGAGATTCATCAGCAAAATGAAGCCCAAAAACGCCAGCACATACGGCAGCAGCAGCTGCAGCCAGTTGGTGGAGTGGTCTGCGTGATAGTTATAGGCGGTGATAATGCCACTGTCATACTGCTTTTGCACCAGCTCGTTGAGATCCTGATAGAACAGGTCGAAGTCGTACAGGTCGGAGGTAACGGTGCTGCCCCCCTTCAGCTTGGCCGTGATCCGGGTGTCGCTGATGGAGAACTCCTGCACCTTCTCCTCTAAAAAGTATTGCCGCAGCTCAGAGTAGGGGATGTCCCCGGCGGTCCGCATGGTGGACACCACATAGGCCACCACGCATACCGCCAAAATCACCATCAAAATGGTGCCGAAACCGATCTTTTTTCGTTCTGCCAAATGCTTTCCTCCTCTCAGCCGATGGCCCGCACGCCCTGCCAGCTGCTGCCCCCGGTCAGGGAAATAGCCAGCAGCACATGGGCCTTCACATTGCCCACCGGGATATAGCTCTCCTCCCAGTACCGGGCATCATTCGAGCCGGAGCGGTTATCGCCCAGAAAGAACAGGCACCCCTCCGGCACGGTAAAGGAGGTCTGGTTGGGGCTGATGGTACCGCCCTGCTGATCCAGATACTCCTCCTCCAGCCGCTGGCCATTGATGTAGACATAGCCGCCGGAGAAGGACACCGTGTCTCCCGGCAGGCCGATGACCCGCTTTACCAGCAGCTTATCCAGCTCGTCGCTCCAGAAAGTGACGATGTTCCCCCGCTCCGGCACCGGGTCGCCCATCACATAGGGCAGCTGCCACGAGATCAGCAGGGTCTTTTTAGGGATGGTGGTCTCCATGGAGCCGGAGGGTACCCAACTCAGCTGTAAAAGTACCCGGAACACCAGCACCACCACCACCGCCGTGACGATGAGATAGCCGAAATCCGACCAAAAGGCGGCAAAGCCGCTCTTTTTCTTCTTGACCGCCGCCCCGCCGGAGCTGCTTCCCTCATCGAGTCCGGCTGCATCATCGGAACCTGCCGCACCGGCTGCGTGGTCGGCGCTCGCCCCGTCGGCAGAACCGATCATGCTGTCAAAGTCCGCCGCCGGTGCCGCTTTACCTCCGGCCACCGAAGCGGCTCTCCGGCCGGCCGAGACGGACTCCCCGTCTCCCGGCGTTATCGGAGCAGTCTCCTCCGAGGTCATCTCCCACGGGTCCCGCTCCCGGCGGGCCTTATCCTCCACCTGCCGGACAGACTGCTCCCTCGGCTCTGCCTGAGCCTCCTCTGCCGACGTGGCCTCTACCGGAGATACCTTCTCCTCCGGGGTCATCTCCCACGGGTCCCGCTCCCGGCGGGCCTTATCCACCGCCTGCCGGGTACGGCTGCCCCGGCGTTCCGGCTCCTGCCTGGGGGTCGCACCGGCCAGCCGCCGGCCCTGATAACCCCGCTTACGTTCCTCCACAGGTTTTCCTCCTTCCCACTGTCGGCGGGCGCTGTCCGCCGATGCGGCACCCGATACGCCGCTTACTTACTGTATACCTCCGGCTTCAGCACGCCGATGTAGGGCATATTGCGATACTGCTGGCAGTAGTCCAGCCCGAAGCCCACCACGAACTCGTCCGGCACCTCAAAGCCCGCCAGATCGGGGCAAATGGGCTTTTCCCGGCGGGAGGGCTTGTCCAGCAGGGTGACGATGGTGATGCTATTGGCTCCCTTGGCCAGCATATAGTCCTTCAAAAAGTACAGGGTGTTGCCGGAGTCCAGAATATCCTCCACCACGATGATGTCCCGGCCGGAGATATCCCGCTGTAGATCACGGGTGATCTGCACCACGCCGGAGGACTTGGTGGCGTTCTGATAGGAGGACAGGCCGATGAACTCCACCTCGCTCTTGCACTGGGTGGCCCGCACCAGATCCGCCATAAACAGGAAGCACCCATTCAAAACGCCCACAAACAGCGGGTTCCTGTCGTGGAACTCATCGTAGAGCTGATTGCCCATCTCCTGAATGCGGTCATGGATCTCCTGCTCACTGAACAGGACCTTCAGGATGTCCTGATCCATATTGCTCTTAGCCATTACTTTCTTCCTCCTGATCTTTCTCAATCATCAAAATATTTATATTGCTGCCGTCTTTCCCCGGCAAAAATCTCTGATCTGTACCCACGCCGTATACGGCGGCGGGTTCTCCGTTTATACACACCACCGGGGTGGTTCGCCGTCGCCGGGGCGGCATCCCCCGCTCCGTCAGCAGGCGCTTGACGCTGCGGCGGCCTCTGGCCCCCGGCAGGGTCAGACCGTCTCCCCTTTGCGGACAGCGGAGTGTCCATTCGGACATTTTCCCACCGTCCGAAAGCGTCAGGATATGGTCCGAAAACCGGCCCGTTTTGGACAGCCCTTCTCCGTCAGGGGGCGGGGTATTTTTTTCGCTTCTCCACACCCGGACGAGATAGTCTCCCCAGACCTGCTCCCCCTCCGACAGGGTCAGGGGTAGGGGCAGGGGCGGCGTCATCTCCAGATGCAGCACATCCTTCTCCCGCCATGCCGTGACGCCCTCCGGCAGATCCAGCATCCCGCCCTCCCGAAGGGTCAGCAGGGCCTCTATGTGGGCGGCGGATACATCCTTCTTCCCGACGGGGAGCCGCTCCAGCAGCAGCCGGAGCATCCGGGGCCGCAGCTCCTCCGGTGCCGATCGCAGCACAGCTTCGGACACCGATACGGCGGTGGGTGCCGATGTGAAATCAGGCGAAATATCGCCCGTGCGTGTACATTCTGAGGGCTTATCCGACTTTGACGACTCCTCCGGCAACGTGCCGGGAGGCGGTGCAGGGCTGGGTGCAGCGGGGTCCCGGCGGCCAGAGATCTCCGGGGCATTGGGCTCACCGGCTGACGGACAATCGGATACGGCTGTCTCCAGATAGGAGCGGGCCAGCCGATCCAGAAAAACATTCTCCCGCCGCAGGATAGCGGCGGCCCGCGCGATGCTCCGTTCCGGAGCGGGGTGGAGCTGTGCCAGCAGGGGCCACACCTCTCGCCGCAGGCGGTTGCGGGTGAAGTCCATGCTGTCGTTAGTCTCGTCCTCTACATGGCCCAGACCGTGGGCCTTGAGATATGCCTCGATCTCCTGCCGAGGGGTCTGGAGCAGGGGGCGGATCAGCCGTCCCCGCACCGGGGGAATGCCCGCCAGCCCCTCCGGGCCGGTGCCGCGCAGCAGGTTCAGCACCACCGTCTCCGCCTGATCCGACAGGTGGTGGGCGGTGGCGATGCGGGAGGCTCCGATGGCGTCGGCCGTGCGCTCCAGAAAGTCGTAGCGCAGGCGGCGGCCTGCCTCCTCCACGCCCCAGCCCTCCTGCCGGGCGATGGCCCGGACGTCGCCCCGCTCCACATAGAGCGGCACGCCCAACTCCCGGCAGAGCCCGGCCACGAAAGCCTCGTCCCGGCCCGCCGTGGGGCGCATCAGATGGTTATAGTGGGCGGCGGCCACGGCAAAGCTCCGGCGGCGACCCAGCGACGCCAGATAGTGCAGCAGGCACACGGAGTCCCGGCCCCCGGACACGGCGCACAGCACCGTCTCCCCGGCGGCGGGCAGCATCCCCTGCTGCTGCATCCACGGCATCAGATCCATGACTCGTTACTCCTCGTCGTAGCGGTTTTCCAAGGTGCCGAAGGTGGTATACTCCGGCATCCAGCGCAGCTCCACCTTGCCGGTCTCGCCGTGGCGGTTCTTGGCCACGATGCACTCGGCAATGTTGCGCTTTTCCGAATCCTCTTTATAGTAATCGTCACGATACAGGAACATGACGATATCGGCATCCTGCTCAATGGCACCGGACTCACGCAGGTCCGACAGCATGGGGCGCTTGTCCTCACGCTTTTCGTTGGCACGGGACAGCTGGGACAGGCACAGCACTGGCACCTGCAGCTCCTTGGCCATGATCTTCAGCATACGGCTGATATCCGACACCGCCTGTTGGCGGTTCTCGCCGCTATACCCCTTTCCGCCGGCGGAGGTCATCAGCTGGAGGTAGTCAATGACCACCAGCCCCAAGTTGTCGATGCGGCGGCACTTGGCGTTCATGTCCGCCACCGTCAGCAGGGGATTATCGTCGATGCGGATATCCAGACGGCTCAGGGAGGAGGCGCCCTCGGCGATCTTCACCCAGTCGCTCTCCCGGAGGTCGCCGCTGATGAGGCGGGTATTTTCGATGAGGCCCTCGCTGGCCAGCAGGCGGGTCACCAGCTGGTCACGGGACATCTCCAGCGAGAAGACGGCCACCGTCTGGCCGGACTCCTTGGCGGCGTTCAGGGCCACGTTCAGAGCCATACTGGTCTTGCCCATGCCGGGACGGGCAGCCAGCAGCAGCAGATCCGACTTGTTCAGGCCGTTGATCTTGCCGTCCACCGCCGAAAAGCCGGTGGACAGACCCGGCAGGGTCTTGCCCCCCTGAGCGCTGAGCTCCGCCAGATGCTCCATGACCTCCTGCAGCACCACCTGGATGGTGGCCATGCTCTGGGCGCTGCGGCCCCGGCGGATGGCGTAGATCTTCTGCTCCGCCGCCTCCAGCACGTCGCCGGGGGCGCCGGTCCCCTCCTGCACCATGGCGGTGATCTCCGCCGCCGCCGTGGCCACCGACCGCAGCAGGGCCTTCTCACGCACCAGACGCACATACTCCAGCACATTGGCGGAAGTGGGCGTCACCTCCATCAGCTGAGCCAGATACGCCCGTGTGCCATCGTTGGCAAGGCCCGCCTTCTCCAGCTCCCCGGCCACGGTAAGTCCGTCGATGGGGCGGGAGTAAACGAACATGGTGTAGATAGTCTCGAAAATTTCCCGGTTCTGGCGGAGGTAGAAATCGTCCGGCTGAAGCTGGTCCATCACGTCCTTGACGCAGGCGGCGTCAATGAGCATGGAGCCCAGCACGGCCTGCTCCGCTTCTGTGGAGTGCGGCATTTGCCGCAGAAGCAATTCATCCATGGGGGAACTCCTTTCGGGGATTTTTCTGAGGGGGGTGGGGTGTGCTTTTTTTGCCTCCGGCGGGGGCTTTTTGTTTGCCTCCGGCGGGTAACTTTCTTTCAGTAGCGAAAGAAAGTACCCGTCGGAGACAAACAGAAGGGACTGTCAAGCCCCAAAAGCGCCGGCAAGACCAAAGGAAAGTTACTTCTCCTCGCAGACCAGCACATAGACGGTGCCAGTGATCTCGAAGCCCAGCTTGGCCTTGACCTCGAAGCTGCCGAAGGTCTTGATGGGCTCCGCCAGCACCAGCTTCTTGCTGTCCAGCTCCATATCGTGCTGGGCCTTCAGCTGCTCGGAGATCTCCTTGGCGGTGACGGCACCGAAGAGCTTGCCGCCGGCGCCGCCCTTGGCGGCGATCTTCACCTGGCAGCCCTTCAGCTTCCCGGCAAGCTCCTGTGCGGCGGCCTTGGCCTCTGCATCGGCCTTGGCCTTGGCCTTGGCCTGCAGCTTCATGGTGTTCATGGCGTCGGCGGTAGCCAGCACTGCCAGATTTTTAGGAAGCAGGAAGTTGCGGGCGTAGCCCTCGGCTACCTCGATCATCTGGCCCTTCTTGCCCTTACCCCGGACATCCTGCTGCAAAATCACTTTCATGGAAATATTCCTCCTTATTCTTCAAAATACTTATCAATGGCACGCAGCAGCGTGGCTTTCGCCTCCGCCACCGTCATGCCGGAACACTGGCCGCCGGCGGTGGTGGAGTTGCCTCCGCCCCCCAGCGTCTCTACCAGCACCTGTACGTTGATCTCGCCCAGAGAGCGGGCGGAGATGTAAATACCGTCATCCTTGCGGTACAGCACGAAGGAAGCACGGACCCCCTGCAGGGTCAGCATCTCGTCGGCGGCCTTGGCGGCAATGACCCGGTCGCACTCCTGATCCAGCGCCGCAATGGCGATGTCGCCGTGGTAGAGCTCCGCCCGGCGGATGATATCGTAGCGGGAGATCATGGACTGGAGGTCGCTCTGGAACATCCGCTGTACGTCCGCCGTATCCGCCCCGGCCCGGCGCAGGTACGCTGCCGCCTCGAAGGTGCGGCCGCCGGTGCGGTTGGTGAAATTCTTGGTGTCCAGCACGATGCCGGCCAGCAGCGCCTCGGACTCCGCCTTCAACAGGTCGCCCGGCTCGATGAGGTACTGGAGCAGCTCCGTCACCAGCTCCGACGCTGAGGAGGCGTAGGGTTCGTGGTAGTTCAGGGCCATCTTGTCGATGTAGCTGCTGCCCCGGCGGTGGTGGTCGATGACCGCCACCCGGTTGCAGGCGTCCAGCAGAGGTTCGGACTCCACGCTGCCGGGGCGGTTGGTATCCACCACCACCAGCAGCGTCTCCGGCTGGACCCGCAGGAAGGCATCATCGCCGCTGAGGAAGGCCCCCTGATACTCCGGCAGGGCCTGCAGGCGGCGCAGCATCGGATGGGCGGCGTTATTCTCCGTATCGATGACGATGCGGCACTTCTTGCCACGTTTGCGGACGATGGCGCACACGCCTGCGGCGGCGCCCAGTGCGTCCATATCCGCATAGCTGTGGCCCATGACGTAGACCTGCTTGGCCTCGTCGATGAGCTCCGCCAGCGCATTGGCCATGACCCGTGACTTCACCTTGGTGCGCTTCTCCGTAGCCTTGGAGCGGCCGCCGTAGAACTCGAAATTCAGCTTGTCCTTCACCACTGCCTGATCGCCGCCACGGCTCAGAGCCATTTCCAGCGCCACGGAGGCGTTTTTGAACAGGGCCTCGAAGCTGTCGGCATCCCGGCCCACGCCGATGGACAGGGTGGCTGCCACGCCCTCCCCGGCCACCACCTCACGGACGGCATCCAGCACGTCGAAGCGCTTGGCGGCAAAGTCGGAGAAGCTCTTCTCCTCGAACACAAAGAGGTAGCGGTCCCGGTCGTATTTCAGCATCATCCCCTCGCTGCCTGCGGACCACTGGCTCAGCTTTTCCTCCAGCATGGCCCGCACCGCAGAGCGCTTGCCCTCCGGGGTGGCCTTCATCAGGTCCTCGTAGTTATCCACCATGAGGATGGCCACCACCGGCCGGGTCAGCTCCAGCGTCCGGCGCATCTCCTCGGTGTCGGTAACGTCCATCCAGTAGGTGGTGGCCAGTGCGCTCTGGCCGCCCTCCGGGTGGCTGACGCCGCCGAACACTCGATAGGTGCGGCGGTTCCACACCACGGTCTCCGGGGCCTCGGTCTTGCCCTCCAGCAGCCAGTGGAAGGAGATATTGGGGAACACCGTCTCCAGATGGGCATCGAAGATGCCCTCCCGCTGCTCCGTCAGCTGGAGGAAGCTCTCGCTGCTCCAGAGGATATCCTCCGTGGCCAGATCAAAGACCATCATGGGCAGGGGGGTGAAGAGCATATTGCTGGAGCGGGCGGAGTCCATGCCGCCGTAAAACCGCTGGATATACTGGCGCAGACTCTGCTGGGTAGCCTTGCTGCGGCGGCGGCCCAGCAGGAAAAAGGCCACGGCGGCCACGCCCTCGCCAATGGCGAGGCGCACGTCAAAGGGGATCGCTGCCAGGGCAAACAGCACCAGGCACAGCGAGAAGATCGTGATATTCGTCCGGAGGAGTCGGGCGATCCGTTTATTCAAGGCGCATCCCTCCCTGTTTTGGCGGACTGCGCTGTTCCGCCATTTTGAATTACATTATTATAGCATAGTTTTTCCTCTGCTACAACGTCTTTCTTATCGGTTTGAAAAAGTCTTTTCCGGGGTATTTTTTCGGCGGAGGGATCGGGGAAATGCGGACTTTGCGAGGGGCGGCGAAAAAAGGGGGAAAGAAAGGCTGTACAAATGCGGAGAAATATGATATACTTTGTGTAAATCGTTGAAAAGCGATGGCCTTTTTTGTATTTTTTGCGGAGGCGGCGGGCCTTCGTGATCAAATAAACGAGGGGATTCCCCTCACCACTTTTGCACAGGACAGTCGGGCGGGCCGCCGGACTTCTCCGGCGATACAGCGCCGCAGAGAAACGTCGGGAGCCGCCTCTATTTTGCCGTGTCCGTTTGCGGAGCAGCTGCGTCCGCCGACGGGCAGTCTGTCTGTGCGCTACTTATCTTGTAAAGGAGAATATACAACACATATGGCAGAAAAATTGAAGATCATTCCTCTGGGCGGTCTCAACGAGATCGGCAAGAACATGACCGCCTACGAGTACGGCGGGGAGATCATTGTGGTGGACTGCGGCATGGCATTCCCCGGCGATGATATGTACGGCATCGACTGCGTCATCCCCGACGTCACCTATCTCATCAAGAACAGATCCCGGCTGCGGGGCCTGTTCATCACCCATGGCCATGAGGACCATATCGGGGCCATCCCCTACGTCCTCAAGCAGGTAAATATGCCCATCTACTGCACCCGCTTTACCGCCGGACTCATCAAGCTGAAGCTGCAGGAGCACCGGCTGCTGGACAGCACCAAGCTGGTGACGGTGGAGGCGGGCCAGACGGTGAAGGCCGGGAAATTCCAAGTAGAATTTATCCACGTGAACCACTCCATTGCCGACTCCGTGGCCTTCGCCATCCACACCCGCATGGGCGTGGTGGTCCACACCGGCGACTTCAAGATCGACTCCACCCCCATTGACGGGGAGGTCATCGATCTGGCCCGGTTCGGCGCTCTGGGCAAGGAGGGGGTGCTGGCGCTGCTGGCGGACTCCACCAACGTGGAGCGCCCCGGCTACACCATGAGCGAGCGGATGGTGGGCAAGACCTTCCAGCGGCAGTTCACCGGCTGCAAGCAGCGCATCATCGTCACCACCTTCGCCAGCAACGTCCACCGCATCCAGCAGATCATTGACGCTGCCGCCGCCTGCGGGCGGAAGGTGGCCGTTACCGGCCGCAGCATGGAGAACATCATGAAGGTCTCCACGGAGCTGGGGTATATGAAGATCCCCAAGGGCGTGCTGATGGACATCAACCGCATCAAGGGCCTGCCGCCCCAGCAGCAGGCCATCATCACCACCGGCTCTCAGGGCGAGGAGATGAGCGCCCTGTACCGGATGGCGTTTTCCACCCACAAGCAGATCGACATCGGGCCGCAGGACAAGGTCATCATCTCCGCCTCCGCCATCCCCGGCAACGAGGTAACGGTGGGCCGGGTCATCAATGAGCTGTTCCGCAAAGGCGCCGACGTGGTGTACGACAAGGCGGATATGCTGCACGTATCGGGCCACGCCTGTCAGGAGGAGCTGAAGATCATCCACGCTTTGACCAAGCCCAAGTTCTTCATTCCCCTGCACGGTGAGCAGCGGATGCTGCAGATCCACAAGCGGGTGGCGGAGGCCATGGGCATGGACCCCCGGAACATCTGCGTGGCCGAAAACGGCTCCGTCATCGAGCTGACCACCAAGCACATGAAGTGCGAGGCCTCCGTACCCGCCGGAGAGGTCTTTGTGGACGGCTCCGGCGTGGGTGAGGTGGGTGCTGTGGTGCTCAATGACCGGAAGCTGCTGGCCGAGGACGGTATGGTGGTGGTGGTACTGAGTATGTCCTCCCACGACCACCGGCTGCTGTGTGAGCCGGAGATCGTCACCCGCGGCTTCGTGTATGTGAAGGAATCCGAGGAGCTTTTGCAGGAGCTGCGGGAGCTGGCCATGTCCACAGTGGACGGAATGGCTGCCCGGCGGCGCAAGGACGACAACGAGGTGTGCCGTGCCGTGCGCTCGGCGGTGAGCAGCTACCTCTATAAGCACACCAAGCGCAGCCCCATGATCATCCCCATGGTCACAAAGCTGTAAGAAGGATATAGGAAAACCGCGGGCCGATGCCGGGCCGTTACGGCCAGCGGTTTTTTAATGTCAGCGGCGGTCCCGATAAACCGGACATCTCTGATACTCTTCGCCGTAATCGGGGTTGCAGGTGTACTTCACCTGCGGGTCATTGGTGGCAAAGTGCTTGCCGCAGAGCTTGCAGACATACTCGTCATTGTCGTAGCTACTGAGGCAGCCCTTGCTGATGTAGTCCAGATAATAACAGCGAGCCATGATGTGTTCCTCCTTGTTAAAATTAAAAGTGTTTGGTTGGCTTCAGCCGCATGACGACGATTCGACCGTCATCCTTATGTTCAATAGAATAATCCTCTCCCAGAATTTCCCTGATGGCTTCCGCCAGTGCGGCTTGTTGACGAACAAACACACAATCGGTAACGCCAAGATTCTGAATCGGATGATATTCATAGGAAAACGCTTTACTATTGGTGAGTTCAGGGACACGATGCGCTAAAAAATCATAGCTGCGCACCATCCCGTCTGTACGTCCGGAGGCACCGCTTTTGTCGATGACGATCTCCTCCGGATTGCGCTCCGTCCCGTCGCAAATGGTCTTTAGGATTTCCCTTGTCAACGGGCTATTTTTATACCGCTTTACCAGAGACGTTCGGTATCGCTCCGCTTCTTCTTCCGCCTGCTGTTTTCGCTTGCGATCCTGCATTTGCACGGCCTGCCACTGTTGTTCCTTTTCCGTCTTTTTTGTAAAATCCCACAGAGCCGAAAGTAGGAAACACAGCACTGCCACACCAACGATTCCAATCAGCGCTTCCACTCTTCATCACCATCTACTTTCCACAGTATTTTTTCTCATTATATCTATTTAAAATAGTTATGTCAAGAAAATATCCTAAATAACCGGATAAGATTCAGCAGACTATATAGTACAATTATCAAAAAGCGTGGAGGTGGGTCATGGAGAAGAAGCAGTTTGCCCGACGGATGTCACAGCTGCGGCAGGCCAAGGGCGTATCGGCTCGTGATATGAGTCTTTCGCTGGGGCAGAGCGCCGGGTACATCAACAACATCGAAAACGGCGTGAATCTGCCGTCCATGTCCACGTTCTTCTACATCTGTGAGTATCTGGGCGTGACGCCGGAGGAATTTTTTGCAGCAGAACTCGCAGACCCGGTACGTCTGTTGTCGCTGAGCAAATCCCTGCGGCGGCTCAGCAGCCGCCAGTTGGAATTGTTGGAGCAGCTGGTACAGGAAATGAAATAAATCGCTCTCCTCAAGGGGGAGGGCGATTTATTCTGTCTCGGATATCGCTGTAAACGGACAGAAATCGCCCCGAAGGGTTCCGTGGAACACTCCGGGGCGATAATGTTTTGTATTATTATTGTAATAGATTACAGTTCGTATATCTCCGTAAACTTCTTTTCCAGATAGGCCACGTACTCCTCCGGGCGGAAGGAGCCGCAGACGGACTCGAAGAGGGCCACGGGGTCCTTCATGCAGCCGTACTTCCAGATCTTCTCCTCCAACCAGCGGTTGATGGCGGTGAGCTTGCCGGAGCGAACAGCGGCCTCCACGTCCAGATCCTTCTGCATCTCCAGCAGGTACTGGGCGCCGTAGGCGGAACCGATGGCATAAGAGGGGAAGTAGCCGATGTTGCCGTTGGCCCAATGGGAATCCTGCAGGACGCCCTCCCGGTCGGAGGGGACATCCACGCCCAGATACTCCTTATATAACCGGTTCCATGCGGCGGGCAGGTCATGGGCGGTGATGGTGCCGGCGAACATCTGCTTTTCCAGCTCATAGCGGACCATGATGTGCAGGCAGTAGGTGAGCTCGTCGGCCTCGGTACGGATCAGGGAGGGCTGGGAGCGGTTCACCATGCGGTAGAACTGCTCCTCCGTCACGTCCACCAGCTGCTCCGGGAAGTGCTCCTTCAGCCACGGCAGCAGGACGGAGCAGAAGGCCCGGCTGCGGCCGATGATGTTCTCGTAGAACCGGGACTGGCTCTCGTGGATGCCCATGGAGACGCCGTTTCCAAGGCAGGTGCGGGCCAACTCCCGGCCGGTGTGGAGTTCATAGAGGGCGTGGCCGCCCTCGTGGACCACGGAATACAGGGAGGAGGCCACCTGATCGGGGAAATAGTGGGTGGTGATGCGGACGTCGTCACGGGAGAAGTTGATGGTGAAGGGGTGCTCCGTCTCGCCGATGATGCAGTGGTCTCGGTCGATGTCCATGACGTCCATGATGAAGTCGGAGAACCGGCGCTGGATAGCCACGGGGTAGTTCCGGTGCAGAGGGGCATCGTCCACCCGGTCGGCATGGGCGGTGACCTGTTGGATCAGCGGCACCAGCTTCTCCCGCAGGGAGGAGAAGAAGGCGTCGCACTGGCCCACCGTCAGGCCACGCTCAAAGGTGGAGAGCATGGTCTCGTAGGGGTCCTTCTCCGGCTCCCAGTAGCCGGCCATGCGGCGGCTGGCATCAAACATCTGCTGGAGATAGGGTTCGAAGAGGGCAAAGTCGTTCTTCTCCTTGGCCTCGTGCCACACGGCGTCGGACTTGGCGGACAGCTCCTGATAGGCCACGTACTCCTCCACCGGAACACGGTGGGTGCGGTCGTAGTCACGCCACAGCTCCTCCGCCTTCCGGCGGGTGATGGGTTCCAGCCGGTCCCGGCCCTCCATGAGGGTGCGGAGCATCTCCACCGTCTCCGGAGCGGTGGTGAGCTCATAGCCCATGCGGGAGAGCTCTCCCAGAGTGCTGCCCCGCAGCTCCGCCGTCCCCTTGGGGGCAATGGTGGCGCCATCGTAGTACATAAGGCCCGTTGCGTGGTTCAGGGCAAAGGTGGCTTTCTCATAGCCTTGCAGCTTTTCCAGTGCTTCTTGGATGGTCATTGCGGTTCCTCCTTTTTCGTTGTGGATTCATCAGCGGGCATCCGAGCCTCCGCCCAGTCAGACAGCTGTTCCAGAATGGGCAGCAGGCGGCGGCAGTCCTCGGTGGGGGCGTACTCCACCCGCACCGGCACCTCCAGATACTCCCGGCGCAGGATCAATCCGTCCCGCTCCAGCTCCCGCAGAGCCGAGGACAGCACGGTGTTGCTGATACCGTCCAGCTTGCCCCGCAGGGCATTGTAGCGGATGGTCCCGGCGTTGGTGACGGAGCACAGGATCTGCACCTTCCACTTGCCGCCGATGAGGGACATGGCGTAGTGCAGGGGACATTTCTCCATACAGGGGCAGTCATAATGGGACACGGTCAGTTCCTCCTTACCTGCTCAGCTTTATCTGCGCTCTTGCGCTTTGGGGAGAATGTGTTATCATTATAGCAGGTAGCAAAACCGGAGTAAATAACCAAAAAGGAGAAAATCACCACTATGAACATCTATTTGCAGGGACTGACCATGGGACTGGCGTATGTAGCCCCCATTGGCTTGCAGAATCTGTTTGTCATCAATAGCGCCCTGACTCAGAAGCGCAGCCGGGTCTATCTGACGGCGCTGATCGTGATTCTGTGGGACGTCTCGCTGGGCGTCTCCTGCTTTTTAGGGGCAGGCGCTCTGATGCAGGCTTTGCCGTGGTTGCAGAAGGTCATTCTGGGGCTGGGCAGTCTCATCGTCATCTGGATCGGTATCGGGCTGCTGCGGTCCAAGGCATCGCTGGAGGGCGGTAAGGATGTAAACGTGCCGGTATGGAAGCTGTTCACCACCGCCTTCGTGGTGACGTGGTTCAATCCGCAGGCCATCATCGACGGCACCATGATGCTGGGGGCCTTCCGGGCCAGCCTGCCCTCCGGGGGCGATCTGCCCTTCATCTGCGGCTTCGGCAGTGCGTCGGTGATCTGGTTTCTGACGCTCTCCACCATCGTATCGCTGCTGGGCAGCAAGTTCAACGAGAAGGCGCTGAACATCATCAATAAGGTGTGCGGCGGTGTGATCATTTTCTATGGCTGCAAGCTCATCTGGAACTTCGTGCAGCTGATGGGCTGGGTGAAGTAAAATCGAAACAGCAAAAGAGGCTGGGTGGACACCCAGCCTCTTTTGCTTTGAGGAGTATGGAAAAGATAGGAAGATATCAGAACAGAAGGCCCCAAGCCAGGAAGCCCAGACAGGCCACCAGACCCACGAACAGCAGGACCACCGCCAGATAGCCCATGATGTCACGAGCGGACAGCTTGGCGATACCCAGAGCGGGCAGCGCCCAGAAGGGCTGGATCATGTTGGTCCACTGGTCGCCCCAAGCGATGGCCATAGCGGTACGGCCAGCGCCGATGCCCAGCTCTGCGCCGGCAGGCATCATGATGGGACCCTGCACGGCCCACTGGCCGCCGCCGGAGGGAACGAAGAAGTTCACGATACCGGCTGCCAGGAAGGACAGCATGGGGAAGGTGACGTTGTTGGAGATGTTCACGAAGAACTGGGAGATGACGCCTGCCAGAGACACACCGGCCTCATTCTGCACCACCATCATACCCATGATACCGGCATAGAAGGGGAACTGCAGCAGCACACCGGAGGCGCTGCCGGCGGCTTCCGCCACAGCGTCCACATAGCGGCGCAGGTCGCCGTGGAGCAGGATACCGAGGAACATGAAGATCATGTTCACGATGTTCAGGCCCAGCGTGAAGCCGTTGGTGATGAAGTAGTAGATGATATACACCAGAAAGGCCAGGCACAGGATGCCCCACAGGATCTTGGAGTGCTCCAGCTTCTCAGCGGGGGTGTTGATCTCGTAGGTCTTATCCTCGTCCTCCACCAGCAGGGTGGGATCGATGGTGACGGCACGCTCCCGGTCAGGGTGCATGGCGTAGTTGATGAAGGGCATGGCCAGCAGCACCACGGCGCACATGATGATGTTCATGGGGTGGAAGATGGTCTCGGTGATGGCGGCCTGATAGGTGACCTCACCGAACTTGGCGCCGGTGACCAGCGTCAGGGGAATGGATCCGGAGAGACCGGCGTGCCAGATGACGAAGCCGGAATAGGCGGAGGCGATCAGCAGGGGATAGTCCACGGTGGGAACCCGCTTGGCCACCTCCTTGGCCAGCAGCGCACCGGCCACCAGGCCGAAGCCCCAGTTGAGCCAGCAGCACACGGTGGAGACCATGGTGGTGATGACGATGGCCTGCATATTATTGTGGCACAGACCAGCGGCCTTCCGCAGCACCTTCTTACAGGGCTTGGCGGAAGCCATGGCGGAACCCAGCACCAGCACCAGAGCCATCTGCATGGAAAAGGCCAGCAGACCCCAGAAGCCGTCGGAATTGCCCCATGCAGCCAGCACCTTGATGGGACCCATGCCGGTGGCGAACATGGCTGCCACATAGACCACGAAGGTCAGGATGACGGCAAACAGGAATGCATCCGGCAGCCAGCGGTTCACAACACGCACGCAAGCGTTGGTGAATCTCTTGAACATACTTTTTCTCCTTACATCTTGAATGCCGCCCGTGGCGGAACAACACACACACATTGGTTGTTGATATTATTCTATCTCTGTAATAAAAAAATTGCAACCGTAAAGTTGACTAAAGTTTAACAATCAAAAAACTTATCTCGTCGTATATATTAACTATTATTTAACAAAGTTCGTCCGTTTATGCTGCTTGTAGTCCTGTATTATAGAATGATTCTGCAGACTTTTTCGTGGAAACTGCGCAGAGCAGCGGAGTGTCTTTCAATTCACGTGGGCAAATGGTACAATTTGGCAGTTTTTTCGGGTGTGATACAAAATCCTCACGGAGCGGAGGTACTTCGGCAGGCAGGGTGCGAAAATTTCTCACGATGGTTTTTTCCAGCCCTTCGGGGATAAAAAGGACACCGGGTGATCTGAACTGCACCCCAACTGCACCCCATTTGTTGGGCAGTATACAATTACATTTTATATAATTATTCTAACCATCACACATCCAGCGAACACGGCATAGAGCGCAAGACCCCACACGCCACACGCCACACATACGCATCCCGTGCGGTAAAAGAGGGATTGCCACCGGAAATGCTGCAAAAAATACTCGGACACGCCGATTATTCCACCACCGCAAACATATATACGCACATAGACGCACAGACACTTGTGGACGCCGTTACTAACACGTTGCTAATAAATAAGAAATGAGCAAAAAACAAAAGTCCCGGAATCGTAGTGATTCCGGGACTTTGACGTGTGGTGCACGGTACAGGACTCGAACCTGTGACCCCATGCACGTCAAGCATGTGCTCTACCAGCTGAGCTAACCGCGCGAATCGAACAGTGATATACTACTATATCCGCATTCTTTTGTCAACATCTTTTTTCAAAAAGTGCGGATTTTTTCTTCCCCCCGTGAAGAGACTGTTTATAGCATACGCTAAGAGCTCGCTGATGTAAAGAGGGGAAAATAGCAGAAATTCGCCGCCGTTTTTCATCTATTTTTCTGCGGGCACATTTCTTGTCAAGCCGCCGTACGTTCTATATAATAGGCATATATTATGTGTAAATTGAAAATGGGGTGCTTTTTACGATGGGACAAATCGGTTTTGATAACGACAAATACCTTGCCATGCAGTCCGCGCACATCCGCGAGCGCATCAGCAAGTTCGGCGGCAAGCTGTACCTGGAGTTCGGCGGCAAGCTCTTCGACGACTTTCACGCTTCGCGCGTGCTGCCCGGCTTCCAGCCCGACAGCAAGATCCGCATGCTTCAGCAGCTGCGCGACGACGCGGAGATCGTCATCGCGGTCAACGCGAACGACATTGAAAAGAACAAGGTGCGCGGCGACCTCGGCATCACCTATGATGACGACTGCCTGCGCCTGATCGACGCGTTCCGCTCGCTGGGGCTTTATGTCGGCGGCGTATGCATCACGCAGTACGCGGGGCAGAACGCGGCGGATGCCTTCATCAAGCGTCTCAACACGCTTGGCGTTCGCAACTACCGCCACTACCCCATCGCGGGCTATCCCTCCGACGTCGCCCACATCGTGAGCGACGAGGGCTTTGGCCACAACGAGTATATCGAGACGACGCACTCGCTCATCGTCGTCACCGCGCCGGGCCCCGGCAGCGGCAAGATGGCGACGTGCCTCTCCCAGCTCTACCACGAGCACAAACACGGCGTGAGCGCGGGCTACGCCAAGTTTGAGACCTTCCCCATCTGGAACCTGCCGCTCAAGCACCCCGTGAACCTCGCCTACGAAGCCGCGACCGCGGACCTTGACGACGTGAACATGATCGACCCGTTCCACCTCGAGGCCTACGGCGAGACGACCGTGAACTATAACCGCGACGTGGAGATCTTCCCCGTCCTGCGCGCGATCTTCGAGCGCATCTCCGGCAAGTGCCCCTACCAGTCCCCCACCGACATGGGCGTCAACATGGCGGGCAACTGCATCATCGACGATGAGGTCTGTCGTCAGGCCTCGCGCATGGAAATTCTGCGCCGCTACTACACCGCGCAGGTCGACGTCGCGCGCGGCATTGCTGACACCTGCCAGCTCAGAAAGCTCGAGCTCGTCATGCAGCAGGCGGATGTGACGCCCGACCTCTGCCCCGCTGTGGCCGCGGCCAAGCAGAAGGCCGAGGAGACCGGCGCGCCCGCGGGCGCGATGGTGCTGCCCGACGGCCGCGTTGTCACGGGCAAGACCTCTTCCCTGCTCGGCGCTTCGGCGGCGCTGCTGCTCAACGCGCTCAAGGCCATGGCGGGCATCCGCAGCGACATGAACCTCATCTCGAATCAGGTCATTGAGCCGATCTCAGCGCTCAAGATCCAGTCGCTCGGCCACCACAACCCGCGCCTGCACTCTGACGAGGTGCTCATCGCGCTGGCGATCTCGGCGCTGACGAACCCCCTCGCCGACATGGCAAGAGCCCAGCTCGGCACGCTCCGCGGCTGCGATGCGCACTTCTCCGTCATCATCTCGGAGGAGGACATCAAGCTCTACAAGCGCCTCGGCATTCACGTCAGCTGTGAGCCGAAGTATGAATCCAAGCGTCTTTATCACAAATAATTCGGAGAAAGCAACATCATGTCTAACGAAAAGAATCTTCCCTATGCCGTCGTCTGCGGCGGCGTGAATATCGACATCGGTGCGCACTCTTTCGCACCGCTGCGCGCGAAGGACTCGAACCCCGGCAAGGTCGAGCTGAGCCTCGGCGGCGTGGGACGCAACATCGCGCACAACATGCGCCTGCTCGGCGTACCGACGTATCTTCTGACCGCCGTGGGCGGCGATTCGCGCGCAAGCCAGGTCGAAGAGAGCTGTAAAGAACTCGGCATCGACCTTTCGCACGCGCTGCGCGTGCCCGACGGCCGCACCTCGACCTACGTGTTCGTGGGCGACAGCGACGGCGACATGGCCGTGGCCGTGGCCGACATGGAGATCTGCGAAAAGTTGACGCCGGACTACTTCGCCTCGCAGAAGGAGCTGCTCGACGGCGCCGCCGCGGTGGTCGTGGACGCGAACCTGCCGCGCGAGTCCATCGCGCACCTTGTCGAGCACTGCGCCGCGCCGCTCTTCGTCGATCCGGTGTCCACCGTCAAGGCGGAAAAGCTCCAGGGCTTACTCAGTCACGTCCACACGCTCAAGCCCAACCGCATCGAAGCAGAGCTCCTCTCCGGCGTGAAGATCTCGGACGACGCCACGCTCCATCAAGCCGCGCAGGCGCTGCTCGATCAGGGCGTGCAGCGCGTGTTCCTGTCGCTCGGCGGCGACGGCGTGTTCGCCGCGCAGCAGGGCGAGACGCATTTGGAGCCCATCTGCAAGGCCGAGATGCGCAACGCCACCGGCGCGGGCGACGCGATGATGGCGTCCCTCGTCTGGTCGTTTCTCGCGGGCCGCAACCTTGCCGAAAGCTGCGCCGCCGGCACCGCCGCCGCGGCCATCGCGGTCGAGAGCGAAGAGACCATCAATCCGAACATAAGCGCCGAGGCCGTTCTGGCCCGCGCCGCGAAGTAAATTTCTACGACAAAAAAGAACCGTCCGATCGGACGGTTCTTTTTTTGCTTATTTTCTCAGATCCAGCAGCATCGCGACGTGGCGATAGAGGCTTCTCTTGACCGCGGGGGTCATGCAGGCCTCCTTGATGGGCATGGCGAGCTTTCTGAGCTCGTCCTCGGCCTGCGCGATGACCTCGTCATCCGTGGCGTCGGAGTCGATCTTCGCCGCCGTCTCGGCCATCACGACCGGATGGGGCGCGACCGCGCCCGCGGCCAGACGCGCGGGGCGCGAAGTTGATGATCGGGAAGTCGATCGTCGTGCGCATGGCGTACTTATAAAAGCCGCTGCGCTCGCCCTCTTCCGCCGCGGGGACGAAAAAGCGCGTGACGAGGATGGGCAGGTGCTCGTGACAGGCAAGGCCGTTTGCCACGCTGTGGCGCTCGATGAGGGATGCAAGGTCCGTGCGGTGCGTCTCGCCGTCTTCGATGTACTCGACCTCCGCCTCGTAGGCGATGAGCGCGGTGGCGACGTCGGAATAGTAGATCGCGCGGCAGACCGGCGAGTTCGGGATCTGGTGGCAAATGCTGCCGCCGGTCTTGAAGCAGTAGGCAAGGCCGCTGCGCCACAGGTGCGGCTGGTTGAAGTAGATGCAGCGGCGGTCCTGCATGATGTTGCCGCCGACGGTGGCGATGTTGCGGATCTGCGGGGATGCCGTCAGCGACGCCGCCTGCGCGATGGCCGCATAGCGGCTGTTCAGAAGCTCGCTCTCGGCAAGCTCGGTGAGCGTCATCGTCGCGCCGATGATGAGCTCGCCGTCCTTTTCCTCCAAAACGTGCAGCTCCGGAATTTTCTTCAGGAAGACGAAATCCTTGTCGTCGCGCACCTCGTTTTTCAGCAGCGGCATGATGTCCGTGCCGCCGCCGATGTAGGTCGGGTGCTCGGCGGAGACGACGTCGTGTAAGCTCTCTAAAACCTGTCCGCTCATTTCACATTCCCCCTCTCGGTCGGCAGGATGGCAAATTTGTCGCACAGCGGCAGGCTGTTGATCTCAATGCCGCTTGCCCGGCGCACCGCGTTCACGATGGCCGGCGCCACGGGCACCGTGGCAAGCTCGCCGACGCTCTTCGCGCCGTGCGGGCCGTAGGGGTCGTGGCTCGAGACCATGTCGACATACGTGCGCGGCATGTCGCCCATCTGCGGGATGCGATAGTGCAGGAAATCGGTCGACTGCGTGCGGCGCGAGCGCGGGTTGATCTCCATGCGCTCATAGAGCGCGTAGCCCACGCCCTGCGCGATGCCGCCCTCGAGCTGACCGGCGACGGTCAGGCGGTTGATAGGCGTGCCGACATCCACGACCTCGATGATGTCCATAAGGCGGATGGCGTTGAGCTTTTTGTGGTATTCCGCCTTGACAAAGCAGACGGAGAACGGGTTGGGGCAGGCCAGAGCCTTGTAGGTGCCCGCGCCGATGGGCACGCTGCCCTTGGGGTCGAACAGGATCTTGCGCGCGGCGTCCTCAAAGCTCAGCTCGAGCTCCTTGCCGCCGCTGATATAGTAGCGGTGGTCCTTTTCCTTGACCGTGCAGCCGTCGTAAATGACCTTGAGCTGCTCGACCATCTTCTTTTTCAGATCGTCGCAGGCGAGCTTGACGGCGTTGCCGCAGATAAACGTCTGGCTCGAGCCGAACGTGCCGGTATTATACGGCGTCAGACCCGTATCCGCCGCGGTGATCTGCACGCTGGAGAGCTTTCACATAACCGTCCGCAAACTGCTTCGGCAGTGCCGGCAGGAATTTTACCTTGCCGCCCCGATCCTGTACCAGCATATTGGCAATTCCGGCAATCCCGCCAAAGTTTCCGTCTATCTGGAAGGGTTCATGGGCACCCGCTGTTTGAGGCGCAGATCAAAAAGGGCGGCCCCGTCACC
>OGYW01001003.1_pt1 | contig 26129 bp, 22 predicted proteins | sample 1576621 | NCBI WGS metagenome assembly OGYW01 (sample SAMEA3541528, study PRJEB24748) | human gut metagenome | biome: human gut; feature: human-associated habitat; material: faeces | place: China | collected 2012 | reverse complement strand
TGACGAATACCAAGAACTTCTTCGCATGTCAGTGGCTTCAGCTGGCAACGATCATCGCTTGGGTGCAAATGAAGCACCTCCTGCCATCATTTCGATGTTCTTGGGCGATGAATTAGGTTCTATTGTGGATGCTCTTATTTCTGGTAAGGAATATCATTCCGCAGAAGCAGTAGCAATGGACTTGGGTGTTGCGGTATTGCCAAAGTTCCTCAAGGACAACACTGATCGAAATCGCACGAGCCCCTTCGCTTTTACGGGCAATAAGTTTGAGTTCCGTATGCCAGGTTCTGATGTTAACTTGGCGGACTGCAACACAATTCTGAACACCGCTATGGCAAAGGGTCTTAAAGACTTTGCCGATGCTATGGGCGATGTTGAAGGTGCTGAATTCGAAAAGAAGGCTATTAAATACATTAAGAAAACCCTGACTGATCATCAGCGCATTATCTTTAATGGCAATGGTTATTCAGAAGAGTGGGAAGAAGAAGCACAGCGTCGCGGTTTGGCAAATTACCGCAATACCGCAGAAGCACTGCCTTGTTTTGTTTCTCAAAAATCATTGGATTTGTTTGCTGAATTTGACGTTCTTAGTGAAGCGGAAGTGCGTAGCCGTTATGAAGTGAAACTAGAAAAGTACAACAAGCTTCTCAATATTGAAGCACGCGTTATGATTCGTATGGCTCGTCGTACGTATCTACCTGCTATTAGTGATTACATGGCAGATTTGGCAAGCAATATCACTACCGTAAAGGCTGCGCTTCGTGGTGCGGATATGACCGAGCACGAAAAGCTGTTAAATAAAATTCTTAACGGATTTAATCGTGCGGCAGAATGCGTACGTCAGTTGGTTAAAATTCATGATGCTACAGAAGCTATTGAGGATCCTCAAGAGCAGGCAAATTCTTATGCAGCTAAGGTTATTCCTGCAATGGAAGCTTTGCGTAAAGAAATTGACGATCTGGAGTGCATTGTTGAGCGTGGCTATTGGCCTGTTCCTACTTATAATGACATGCTGTTTTATGCATAAACCAACAAAGCTGCGCTTAACATAGCTGGTGCGAACCGAACAGTCTGGCCAGCTTTAACATAGCTGGTACGGGTTGAGCAGCCTGGCCAGCTCTAACATAGCTGGTACGGGTTGAGCAGCCTGGCCAGCTTAATCCAGAACGATTTAGATCTATGCAGTTCGGTAGTCAATTGCCCTGCCATGCGGTGGGGCAATTTTTTTGACGGGTCATTTTGCTTATTTACTTGTTCGTATGGTTGTTTCGCTCGTTGGGTTTTTGCGGATGTTGAGTAACGATGGGGTAATAAATTTGTTATAGGCGCAAATGGGAGAATAGATCTAGGTATTCTAGGTAAATAGCATTGCAGTATTGCTTACCGGAGATTGTAGTATTGCTTGTTGAGATAAGATTGTGAAACTGCCTACAGGAATAGTATGCGGGATGGCTTGGTGAAATAGCCTAATAGCTACTTTTTATGCCGACAGATTCGAACTTATTTCAGAAGCTAAGAGGGGAATTATAAATGGAGCGGGGAATGATGACCGCTAGTAAAATAACTGACGAACAAAAGGCGTCTGCAAAATTAACAACCGAGCAGAGCCGAAATAACGCTACGGAAATGACAGCAGAACAAAAGCAGCAACTTGCTGAACATTTTCTATTGTTTGAAAAGGCAAGTACGTCGCTGTTCAAGAAATACGAAGCTGCTATTCGGGAAATGAAAACGCGCTTTGAAATTCTTGACGCGGATTTAGAATATCGTTTTAATCGCAATCCTATTCACCATATGCAAACGCGTCTTAAAACACCAAAAAGTGTATTTCAAAAGTTACAACGCTATGATGTACCGATCACTTTACAGTCGGTCGAGGAGCATATTTTAGATGTTGCAGGCATGCGCGTCATTGTGTCGTACATTGATGATGTGTATGCCATGGTAAAGGTTCTCTCCATGCAAGATGACCTGAAAATTATAAAGGTAAAAGACTACATTGCTCACCCAAAGCCTAATGGTTATCGCAGCTTGCACGTTATTGTTAAAGTGCCTGTTTATTTTCTTGATCGCAAGCAGTATGTTCCGGTTGAGATTCAATTCCGTACTGTTGCAATGGACTTCTGGGCTTCGTTGGAGCACACCTTGAAATACAAACAAGATGTTCAGCTTGAAGGCATCGATATGTTTGACGAGCTAAAAAATTGTTCGGATATTATCGAAGACGTAGAACGACGTATGCAAATTTTGATGCATGCTGTACAAACTACTGACGTAGAAGAAGCAGCACGCAAGCGGCGGGAACAACTTGAGGAACAAGAAGAGCGGGTTGCGAAAGCCCAACCAGCATTTCATGTTGTTGAAGCTGGGAAGTAGGCTTGACTTAAAGAGACTTAGGCTTACGTTAAGCTTACGGCTTAGCCTCTACCACGCGGCTTTCAGCCATTTACGGAGCGTTGAGCCCCGCAAACATTGCAAATATGTTTCGTTATTTTTCACTCCACTTAGTTGGAGTAAAATACGGTGTCTGAAAGAAAAAACAAAACCAATTAAGACTGAAAGGACAAATCATGGCTGACGTAGAAGCTGTGGATTACATTTGGAAAAATGGCGAAGCTATTCCGTGGGAACAGGCTACTACTCATGTGCTGACGCATGCTTTGCATTATGGTTCTGGTGTATTCGAAGGTATTCGTTGCTATCACAATACCGACACAGATGAAGCAGTTATTTTCCGTCTGCGCGACCACATGGAACGTCTGCACCGCAGCGCTAAGATTGCCATGATGGAGCTTCCTTATACGGTTGATGAACTCTGCGAAGCTACGGTAGATATCATCAAGAAGAACAATATTAAGTCTTGCTACATTCGTCCTTTGGCTTACTACGGTTATGGTCAGATGGGCGTTGATCCGACGGGCGCTCCAGTGGACGTCATTATTGCGGTATGGCCATGGGATGCTTATTTGGGCGCAGAGGCTTTGGAAAATGGCATCAAGGTAGGCGTTTCTTCTTGGCGTCAGCGTTCCTTTAATGCTATTCCTCCTGCCGTTAAGTCTTCCGCTTCTTATATGAATTCCATTCTTGCAAAGAAGGAAGCAACTCTTCATGGCTACGCCGAAGCAATTATGCTTAACGAAGAGGGTCGTGTTTGCGAAGGCACAGGCGAAAACATTTTCGTGGTACGTAATGGTATTTTGTCTACCCCTCCACTGTCTGATGGCTTGCTTGAAGGCATTACCCGCGACACCATTTTGACCCTTGCAACCGATATGGATATTCCTGCTATTGAGGAATCTCTTACTCGTTCTGATCTTTATATTGCAGACGAAGCATTCATGACTGGTTCTGCTGCAGAACTTACTCCTATCAATAGCATTGATGACCGTGTAATTGGTAAGCGCGGACCTATCACCGAAGCGCTTCAGAAGCGTTATTTCGATGTTGCTTATGGCAAGGTTCCAGAATATGAAGATTGGATTACTCGTTTCTAACATGCACATTAGCCTTTTTGTATAGGGCTCAAGGCAGCTTATACGAGAGCCTCGATGAAATCGGGGCTCTCTTTGTATTCGAAAAGAGAACCCATGGCTAAAAAAGTTTATGCATATGACACCACCCTGCGTGATGGCGAACAGAGCGAAGGCATTACCTTATCGCTTGAAGATAAGCTGCGTATCGTGGCGCGCCTAGATGAATTTGGAGTTGACTACATCGAGGGCGGTTACCCTGCTTCTAATCCTAAAGACATTGCTTTTTTTAAAGAAGTAAAGCAGATGAACTTGAAGCATGCTCGGATTGCTGCTTTTGGATCTACCTGCAAAAAAGGTGTGGCAGCTGAAGATGATTCGGGTTTGAAGGATTTGCTCGAATCGGGCGCTTCGGTAGTAACTATCGTAGGTAAAAGTTGGGACGCACAAGTAGAGCGCGCTTTGATGACTACGCTTGAAGAAAACTTACGTATGGTCTCAGAATCAATCGCTTACTTGAAAAGCCACGGGGTAGAAGTGGTTTTTGACGCTGAGCACTTCTATGATGGCTACAAAGCAAATCCTACTTATTCGTTGCAGGTTGTTGAAGCTGCTGTTGCTGCTGGTGCAGACTCTATCGATCTTTGTGAAACCAATGGCGGTGCGCTGCCGTTTGAGGTTGAAGAAATAACGCGTGCAGTAACAAGTCGTTTTCCTAAGCAGCGTTTTGGTGTTCATTGTCACAACGATTCGGGATGTGCGGTTGCAAATACCCTTGCGGCAGTAAAAGCAGGATGTACGCAAGTGCAAGGAACGGTAAATGGCTACGGCGAACGTGTGGGGAACTGCGATATTTTGTGTGCCATTGCTGATCTTGAATTGAAGATGGATTGCGATGTGGTGGGCCGCGAAAACCTAAAACAACTCACAAGCGTTGCTCGATCAATTGCTGAAATGTGCAACATGGTACATTCGATGCACCATCCCTATACAGGATCTTCTGCATTTGCGCATAAGGGCGGTTTACACGCGAGTGCTATTGCTCGTTTTCCTGAAGCTTATGAGCACACCAAACCCGAAAATGTGGGTAATTCCACCCGTGTGTTGGTAAGCGAATTGGCAGGTAAGGCATCACTGGTGGCTAAGGCAAAATCACTTGGATTCGATCTTTCGGATAAAGGTGCTCTTACTCAACAAATTCTTGATGATATTAAAGAGCGAGAAAACCAGGGATTTTCTTACGAAATTGCCGACGGATCGCTTGCAGTATTGCTTCATATGCATCTAGGAACTTTCAAGCCGCATTTTACGCTGGAAAGCTTCCGTGTCATAGTGGACGACAAGGAAGATACCAACGCCTGGGCAAAAGATGCAAACAGTGAGGCGACTATCAAAGTTCATATCGACGATAGGCGTTTTGTAGCAACGGGTGAAGGCGTTGGTCCTGTGGGTGCTCTTGATAATGCTCTTCGTTTGGCTTTGCAAGATGTGTATCCGGAAGTGAAACAAATTGAATTGGTTGACTTTAAGGTTCGCATTCTTGATGAAAACGTAGGTACAGGAGCAACAACGCGCGTCATGATTACTACTTCAAATGGCAAGGAATCATGGGGCACGATCGGAGTTTCCGAGAACATAATTGAAGCTTCGTGGAACGCCTTAGTGGACTCTTATGAATATGGTCTTGTAACGGTAGGGCGATAAAGTGTCGTGGCGGCAAGATAATGGTAAGCGATAGCAAGCGATGCGCAAGTAGATATATACGATGCGTAAGTAGATATATAACAACAAGTAAAAGTTCGAATAGCGAAAAGTAATAAAACAAGTAATAAGAATTATTTTTAATGCAAATTAAGTAGAACGAGCTCAAGAAAAGATTTCGATTGCATTCGGAGGGGATCATGGCTGAATTACGTACCCGAGAAGTTGAGGACTTACTGAACGTTTTCGCTGGACTTACCAACCCTGATGATATTTTTGCTTTGCTTGAGGATCTTTTTACCGTGCGAGAAATCAAAGACACTTCACAGCGTTTAGATGTAGCACGCATGCTAAAAGAGGGACGTTCTTATGCAGTAATCGAGCAGGCAACAGGCGCTTCAGCAACCACAATCGCTCGTGTTTCTAAGGCACTCAATTACGGCGCTGGTGGATATGAACGTGCGTTTGAAGTCCTTGAAAAGCAGAAAGGCAAGGCTGCTGAATTTGAAGCAAAATAGAAAAAAGGTGTTTTTCTTGAATGCAAGGCGCCAAGGAAAAGCGTTTAACAAAGTATCTAAACTAGCGGCGCTGCTGTGTTCGGTAGTTCTTGCCATGGCTTTGTTGGCGGGCTTGAGTGCATGTTCCTCAACTTCTGAAACCAAAGACTATCGGTTGGTTGCTGACGGTAAGTTAACGGTGGCAACCTCGCTTGATATTCCGCCTTTTGAGTATCTTTCTGAGGGCGCTCCTTCTGGCTACGGGATAAGTGTTATGCAAGAAATTGCAAACAGGCTGGGTTTGTCTTGTGAATTTGTTAACGTTTCCTCTGATTCTGTTTTGCCTTCCATTGAAACAGGTGACATTTATGATGTGGCAATTGCTTGCCTTCCCATTTATGCAGAAAGGGAAGAAGAAGTGGACTTTACCCAATCGTATTATGTTACTAGTCAAGCGATAGTTACGCTTAAAGGTGAATATCTCCAGGTTGAAGAATTAAGTGGCAAAGTGGTTTCTGCCCAGGCAGGATCTGCAGGTGAAACATACGCTGAAAGTGCTGTTTCTGAAAAAATTCTACCTTATGGGGATGTAGCAGCTTGTTTTTCTTCGCTTCGCGAAGAGAGAACACAAGCAATAGTGGTGGATGCTCCTGTGGCGCAGTACTTTATAGAAAATGGTTATTCTGATTGTGAAATTCTTGAAACGGTAGCAACGTGCGAAGAATATGGGATTGCAGTCAGTAAAGATAATCGCGCACTGACAGATGCCATAAACGAAGTACTCTCAGACATGGAAGAAGATGGCACACTAGAGGCTTTGCGCAAGCAGTATTTTGCGTAACGAATTATGCTACTGGTAGCTGCTCGCCGTGTTGTTTTGGGTGGTATTTTGCAGCGAATAAGGTGCTTTCTGCATGGAGTAAACTGAATGCACCCTTCTTTTGGATAGTTCAATTTTTGAGCAAGGTTTTTTCTAGGGCGTTATGCTTAATGCTAAGAAGTGTTAATTCGTAGTGATAAGGATTTATTTGAAGTGATAAGGAAGGAAACGTATGGAACGTAAGGTTGCTTGGGAATCGTTTTCGGATGATCAACTCGACGAATTAGAGGCGCTCAATAAGCGCTATATAGCTTTTATTTCTGATAACAAAACAGAACGCCGTTGTTTTGCGGCATCAGTCGCTCAAGCTCAAGCAGCAGGTTATGTGTCTCTCGAAGAAGCTGTTAAAGAAGGTAAAACCTTAAAGCCTGGTGATAAGGTGTGGGCAGGCATTCATGGCAAAACAATAATTCTCGTGCACATTGGTGCTGAACCACTTGAAAAAGGTCTCAACATTTTGGGCGCTCATCTTGATAGTCCTCGCTTAGATTTAAAGCAGAATCCCCTTTATGAAAGTGACGGCTTTACTTATTTGGATACCCACTATTACGGCGGTATTAAACACTATCAGTGGGTAACGCTTCCGCTGGCTTTGTGTGGGGTTGTCGCAAAGACTAATGGTACTGTCGTGGATATCAACATTGGCGATGACCCTTCGGATCCTGTGTTCTGTGTAACTGACCTGCTTCCTCATTTAGGCAATCAACAAATGGCGAAGAAGGCAAGCGAGGTTGTTGAGGGCGAAAGTTTAGATATTTTGATGGGCAATCGTCCGCTTGTCGTTAAAAAGGATGATGCTTCGGCTACCGCCGATGCTGACGAAGCTGCCAAGAAAAACTCCAAAGAAGGCGTAAAGGCCTTTGCTTTGAAACTTCTAGAAGAAAAGTACGGAATCGAAGAAGAAGATTTTGTTTCTGCAGAAATTGAAGTGGTGCCTGCAGGGCGTGCGCGCGAATTAGGTTTCGATCGCAGTATGGTTATCGGTTATGGTCAAGATGATCGCGTATGTGCCTATACTTCCCTAGAGGCTCAATTGGCACTTGCTGAAATTCCTAAAACCACCGCAGTTACCGTTTTGGTGGACAAAGAAGAAATTGGCAGTGTAGGTGCAACTGGTATGGGTTCGCTGTTTTTCGAGAACACCATTGCAGAAATATTAGCGCTAGCGGGCGCGGAAGGGGATTTGTCGCTTCGTCGTTGTCTGGCAGCATCGCGCATGCTTTCTTCTGATGTTTCGGCGGCGTATGATCCTGCTTATGCAAGCGTGTATGAAACGAAGAATTCTGCTTATGTTGGTAAAGGCGTTGTATTTAATAAGTACACGGGTGCTCGTGGCAAAAGCGGCTCTAACGATGCGCGTGCTGAATACGTGGCATACGTTCGTCGTGTTATGGATAATGCGGGGGTAACGTACCAAACTGCTGAACTAGGTAAGGTAGATGCTGGCGGTGGCGGAACTATCGCCTATATTCCTGCTAAATATGGCATGGATGTTATTGATTCTGGTGTGGCGGTGCTTTCGATGCATGCTCCTTGGGAAGTAACTTCCAAAGCGGATGTTTACGAAGCATACCGCGCCTATAAAGCATTTTTGAACGCATAAAATACGTATCGGTTGTACAGTATTGATATTAGATAAGCGTTAATGGAAAAAATATAAATAAAGTCACACCATAGGCGGTGCACGTGACTATAATGGTGAAAACTTACCCTCTCGTAGGGGTAAGATGGAGGCATCATCAGTAATCGCAGAGAACAAGAAGAACCGTTAGGCAAGGGGTGTTACATGGCTTATTATTTCGACGAACCTTCTCGTACCTTTAATGAATACCTACTCGTTCCAGGATATTCTTCATCTGAATGTATTCCTGAAGCGGTAAATCTCAGTACTCCTTTGGTGCGTTTCCGTAAGGGTGAAGAAGAATGCCCACTTACGCTTTCCATCCCTATGGTTTCTGCGATTATGCAGGCTGTTTCTGATGATGGTATGGCAGTAGCTCTTGCGCAGCAGGGTGGTATTTCGTTTATTTACGGCTCTCAGACTATTGAGTCGCAGGCAGCTATGGTTGGTCGTGTAAAAGACCACAAAGCTGGTTTTGTTCGTAGCGATTCTAACCTCACCCCTAACGCAACGTTGCGTGATGTAGTAGCACTGAAAGAAAAGAATGGCCACACCACTATGCCTGTGACTGAAGGTGGCAGCCCCCAGGGTAAGCTGCTTGGTATTGTTACAGGTCGTGACTACCGTTTGTCTCGAATGGATCTTGATACTCCGGTATCTGAGTTCATGACCCCACGCGAAAAGCTTATTGTTGCTTCTGCTGATACCAGCTTGAAGGAAGCTAACGACATCATTTGGGACAACAAGCTTAATTCTCTGCCTATTGTTGATGACAATGACAATCTTATGTATATGGTATTCCGTAAGGACTACGAACAGCATAAGTCAAATCCCCACGAACTTCTTGACTCTCATAAGCGCTATAAGGTTGGTGCTGGTATTAATACACGCGATTACGCTGAGCGCGTTCCTGCTCTTATTGAGGCAGGTGCTGATGTACTTTGTATTGACTCTTCGGAAGGTTATTCCGAATGGCAGCTGCGTACTATTAAATGGATTCGCGACCACTATGGCAACTCAGTAAAGGTTGGTGCTGGCAATGTAGTGGACACCGAAGGCTTCCGCTTCTTGGCAGAAGCTGGTGCTGACTTTATCAAAGTTGGTATTGGTGGCGGTTCTATCTGTATCACGCGTGAACAGAAAGGCATTGGTCGTGGTCAGGCAACGGCTTTGATTGAAGTTGCTAAGGCGCGTGATGAATATTTCAAGGAAACAGGTGTTTACGTTCCGGTATGCTCTGATGGCGGCATTGTGTACGACCATCATATGACCCTTGCTCTTGCTATGGGTGCTGACTTCTTGATGCTTGGTCGTTACTTTGCTCGTTTCGATGAAAGCCCAACTAATCGTGTAACAGTTAATGGTAGCTACATGAAAGAGTACTGGGGCGAAGGTTCTGCGCGTGCTCGTAACTGGCAGCGTTATGACTTGGGCGGTTCCAAGAAGGGTCTTACCTTCGAAGAGGGTGTTGATTCTTATGTTCCTTATGCTGGCGCTTTGAAAGACAATGTAGATATGACCTTGTCTAAGATTAAGTCCACCATGTGTAACTGCGGTGCGCTAACCATTCCGGAATTACAGGAAAAGGCAAAGCTTACTGTTGTAAGTTCTACTTCTATTGTAGAAGGCGGCGCTCACGACGTATTACTGAAAGACAAAACCCCATACGTTGGTAATACGATTCGTGGTTAAATACACGCAAATAAACGCCCTTGGTTCTTCTTCGAGGCAAGGGCGTTTTTCTTTTTTTTGTCGGCAAAGTTATGTTCGACGGAAGATCCTCTTCACAAAATCTCCCCGAAATAGTGAAACGAAAAAATGTCATAAAACTGGTAATTATCTGGGGAAATGCGAAATTTAACACATGGTGGTATTAACCAACGGTTGTAGTAATTATGAAGAAAAGTGATTCTACGTTACACTTTTATGCATGTTTACGCGAACTAAAAAAGCGCTTGGCGCTACGGTAATGAGCATTCTGCTGGCTCTTTCGTTGATGCTTCCTATGTTGGGGGCTCAAGAAGCCTATGCAGATGAACTTTCTGATGCTCAGGCAACGCTTGATGCCGCTTCTGCTGAGTTAGATGCAATTTCTGCGGAATATAACGAACTACAATCAGAAATAAGTGACCTTGATGCAGAAATCGCTACTACTACTCAAAAAGTACAGGAAGCCCAACAGGCAATGCTTGAAGGACAGGAAGTACTTGGAAATGCTGTTCTTGCTGAATACAAAAGTGATGGCGGTCTTTCGCTGGTAAATATTGTTCTTTCTTCCGATAGCATTTCGGACTTCGTTACGAACATGACGTACTACACTGCAATTCAGGAAGATCAGGCAGAAATAATCGAAGAGCAACGTCAGCTCAATGAAACCTTTAATGCTGCGCTGGACGATTTGAATTCTCAGCGCGATGCTCAGCAGGTAGTTCTTGATCAAGCTGAGGCAAAGAAAGTTGAAGCCGAGCAGGTAGTATCTGAAGCTTCTGCAAAGGTTTCGTCAATCAAGGAATCTCAAGCGGCACTTGCTGAATTACAGGCAAAAGCTAGTCAGGTAGGTGGCGAACAGCAAGCTTCCTCTGGTCAAGCTGAAAATCCTGGTTGGAATACCGACACGCAACGTCCAGCTGCTGGTGATGGCAACTCTGGTGGAGCTTCTTCTGGTAGCGGAACGGGAAGCGCAGATGCTTCTAAGGGCTGGAATTCAGGTCCTGCTTCTGCTTATGGCGGATCTACCGATCCTTATACGCCAAATCCTGGAGTTACTGCAACTGGTGCTGTTTGTGACGATTATTCCATGGGCGTAGCTATTCCACTTAGTTGGCCTAATCGCTCTTCCTATTATGGTCATGCCATTGAAATTAAATACAACGGCAAAACTGTTGTAGCAACCATTAATGACTGTGGTGGTTTGTCGGGTGGCGCACGTCATCTTGACTTGCAACCAGGCGTTTTCAAGGCCTTTGGATTTAATTCTTGTCAAGCATGGGGAGTTCGAACGGTTTCTTACCGTATTCTGTAACCAATTTTCTTGGGTATTTTCCCGCTTGTAATAATTCGGTTTTATAATTAAGGACGCTTTGTTTAGTGTGATGCGGGTGTTTCGCGCATAATAAGCAAGGCGTCCTTGAGGTTTATTAAGGTTTATGGTTGTTGTCTATATATTGGCTATAGTTGGTATTGGCAATAAGTTGGCGGTCTTTCACGTAAGTGCGTGTTGATGGCCTTGCATACAGGAAATGTATACAGAAAAAGGATTGACCTATGAAAGAATACAACCCACATGAAATTGAGCCACATTGGCAAAAGGTTTGGGCGGACACGGGTGCTTATACTGCTCGTGAAGATGAGTCAAAGCCAAAGCGCTATGTGCTTGAAATGTTTCCGTATCCTTCGGGTGACATTCATATGGGTCATGTTCGCAATTACACCTTAGGTGATGTTACGGCACGTTATTACACTATGCGTGGCTATGACGTGCTTCATCCTATGGGATGGGACGCTTTTGGTCTTCCTGCGGAAAACGCCGCCATCAAGCATAATAGCCATCCTGCTACATGGACCTATGCCAACATTGAAACCCAAAAAGCTAGCTTTAAGCGCATGGGCTTTTCGTATGACTGGGATCGTACGGTTGTAGCATGCGATCCAGAGTACTATCGCTGGGGCCAGTGGATCTTTTTGCAGTTCTGGAAGCGCGGTTTGGTAGAGCGTCGTAATTCTCCTGTTAATTGGTGCCCTAACTGCAAGACGGTTTTGGCCAACGAACAGGTTACTGAAGGTGAGTGCTGGCGTTGCCACGGCACTGTTGAAAAGCGTGACCTTACTCAGTGGTATTTCAAGATTACCGATTATGCTCAGGAATTACTTGACGATCTTGATCAGCTAGAGGGTTGGCCAGAGCCAGTAAAGCAAATGCAGGCAAACTGGATTGGTCGTTCTGAAGGTGCTGAGGTTGACTTCCTGCTTTGCGACAAGGATGGCAACGCTCCAGAAAATCCTACTGATGATGACATCATTACCGTCTTTACCACGCGTCCTGACACGTTGTTTGGCTGTAGCTTCTTCCTGCTGGCTCCTGAGTCTCCTAAACTGATGGAGCTTGTGGAAGGCACCGAATATGAAGCTGCGGTAAAGGAATTAGTCGAAGCCGCTTCGAAGGTAAGTGCAGTTGAACGTGCGCAGGGTGATCGTGAAAAGCACGGTACTTTTACCGGCCGCTATGTTATTAATCCTGTTAATGGCGAAAAGGTGCCAGTTTGGGTTGCTGACTATATCGTGGCAGATTATGGTACAGGTGCAGTAATGGCAGTACCTTGCGGCGACCAGCGCGACTTCGAGTTTGCTCGCAAGTATGACCTGCCTATTATTCCTATCATTCTGGGTGAGGATGACCCGCTGTTTGCTGAACTGAATGGCGTACAAGAGCGTCGAGTAACCACGGTGGATTGGGAAAAATCCTATGAAGCTGAAGGCGTTTTGGTTCAGTCAGGTAAATACACCGGTCTGGTAGGCGGCAAGCATTCTCCTGCAGTGGATGCCATCATTGGCGATTTGGAAGCACAGGGTAAGGGTAAAAAGTCCGTTCAGTTCCGTTTGCGTGACTGGTTGATTTCTCGTCAGCGTTATTGGGGTAATCCTATTCCTGCTATTTATTGCGACAAGTGTGGTTTGGTGCCTGTTCCTGAAGAGGATTTGCCCGTAATGCTGCCAAAAGATATTGATTTAGCAGCTGGTGAAACCTTGGCAACGCACGAAGAGTTCTCCAAGTGCACCTGCCCTCAGTGTGGTGGTCCTGCTCATCGTGAAACGGACACCATGGATACGTTTACTTGTTCTAGCTGGTATTACCTGCGTTATACCGATCCACATAATGATAAGCAGCCTTTCGATCCTACTCGCGCAAACCGCTGGATGCCAGTGGATCAGTATATTGGCGGTATTGAACATGCTATTTTGCATCTGCTGTATTCGCGCTTCTTTACGAAGGTATTGCGCGATATGGGTATGGTAGATTTCGATGAACCGTTCTCTAACTTGCTGTGTCAGGGTATGGTTTTGGATGAGCATGGCGATGTTATGTCGAAATCTAAGGGCAATGTAATTTCGCCAGAAGATATGATTGATGGTTATGGTGCTGATGCGGTTCGTGCTTATATCTTGTTTATGGCGCCGCCCGATAAGGAACTTCAATGGAATGAAGATGGTCTTGCAGGCATGTATAAGTTCCTCAATCGCGCATGGCGTATGGTTGCGGATTTGGCATGTGACGCTGGTGAAAAGACGTTCTTCCAGGAGGGCGCATCAGCAGCGGAGGCTGAAGAGGCTAAGAAGACGCTGTTGCGCGAACGTCATCGCGTAGTAGGCAAGGTTATTGAAGACTTTGCGCGCAATAATTTCAATACCGCTATTGCTGCCATCATGGAGCTGGCAAACGCCGCAAGTGATTATCTGCGCAAAACTTCTCCTGAAATTCGCAAAACAGATACTGAACTGCGTGCTTTTGATACTGAGGTTGCCGAAGTCATGGTTAAGCTGCTTGCACCAATTGCACCTCATTGGGCAGAAGAATTGTGGCAGACCGAACTTGGTCATACTGATTCGGTGCATCATCAGGATTGGCCAGATTTTGATCCTGAAGCTGCAAAGGCAGATGAGGTTGAGTTGGCAGTCCAGATTAACGGCAAGGTTAAAGCTAGGATCATGGTAGCAACCGATGCCGATGAAGATACTATTCGTGAAGCTGCTCTTTCTGCGGCTGCAAGTGCAACGGATGGTAAGGGCATCAAGAAGGTCATTGTTATTCCTGGCCGTCTGGTTAATATCGTTGCGAAGTAGCTTACCTGCTTCATTAAGCAGTTTGATGCTTTAATAGGCTATTTGAGTAGATTCTATGCGCCCCGCTAGTGGGGCGCATTTATTTGATAACGTCTGATTGCGAAATTATGACTGCACGAAGAACTCGACATAAGAAAAGAGGATGCTTAAGCCGACTGATTAGGGCCTTCGTTGGCCTTATTTTGTCAATTGTGCTTGTGGTGGTAGGCATTCCTTTGACAATCAATTTCTTTATGTGTGCTTCGACGCGTCCTTCGTTTACAACTGTGTCCAGCTCAAACATTCAAGAAACAGCCTTTGATGCAGATGCTATTGTGGTGCTGGGCGCGGGCATTAACTGGGATGGTAGTCCCTCCGCTGTATTAAAAGACAGACTTGATACTGCTATTGCGTTATACAACGAAGGGGTTGCTCCCAAGATAATCATGAGCGGAGACAATAGCGATTCGTCTTACAACGAAGTAATGGCTATGGCGCTTTATGTGGAAGATCAAGGCGTTCCCGCCGATGATGTGTTTTGTGATCATGCAGGACTTTCTACTTACGACAGTATGTATCGTCTCCGTCATGTGTTTGACGTGGAGCGTTGTGTAGTGGTAACGCAGGAATACCATTTGTATCGTGCGCTCTACGATGCGCATTCGTTTGGAATAGATGCTTATGGTGTGCCCAGCGATAATGCAACGTATGCCCAGATTGATGAATACGAAAAACGTGAAGTTCTTGCGCGAGTAAAAGATTTTGTTGCAGTTCTTACAAGCAGTGAACCCGAGACGAAAAGCGAACCAGTTAGCCTGAATCAGTCAGGAACCGTTACGCAGTGGTGGTAAGGTTGGATTATTGCGACTAGGCAAGCGTCAACTGTAATTAAAAACCAGCATGCAATTAAGAAAGCTAGCACGCAAATAAGAAAACCAGAACGCAGATAAAACCAGCGTGCAAATAAGAAAACCAGAACGCTATCTCAAAAGCGATTAAGGCGAGGAGCGCATATGCCAAAAATTGTTGTTACCGATACCGATTTCGAAGATAACGATATTGAAGTAGCTATGGCAAAAGAAGCGGGTGTTGAGATTGCGCTGTTCAATGATCGCACCGAAGAAGGCATCATTCGCAATGCGCAAGACGCCGATGGGGTAGTTACTTCGTATGGGCGCTATACCGCCAAGGTATTCGAAGCACTTCCTAATTTAAAGGTGGTTAGTCGGACTGGTATCGGATATGACAACATTGATGCTCAAGCAGCAACTAAAAATGGAACTGCGGTGTGTATTGTTCCTGGCTATGGCACTGAAGTGGTATCCGATCATGCCATCGCTTTGGCATTGGCGAGTCTTCGTCGTTTGAACGAATGCGATGCCGATATGCGTGCAGGTGTATGGGATTATACGCGCCGCCGTCCTTTTGGTCAGGTTTACGGTAGAGTTTTTGGTGTTGTAGGCATGGGTGAAATTGGTAGGGCAGTTGCACGAAAGGCAGCAGGATTAGGCTTTCGGGTAGTTTGCTATTCCCGCTCGCTAGTGCCAGGTCGTCGTACTCCTGAAGGATTTGAGATTTATTCTTTGGAAGAAGTTCTATCCCAATCCGATGTGGTCAGCTTTCATACGGCGCTTACGCCAGAAACACATCATTTGCTTAACGCGAACAATCTTCGTTTGATGAAACGCGGTGCGGTGGTAGTTAATACCTCGCGTGGTGCTGTTGTAGACACAGTGGCGCTCGCTCAAGCTTTAAGTGAGGGGCGCTTGTGGGGAGCTGGTATTGATGTGTTTGAGGAAGAACCTCTTGATTGGGATCATCCTATAATGAAGGTTCCCCATACAGTATTAAGCCCTCATGTTGCCTATTACTCCGAAGAATCAGGGGAAGAACTGCATCGCCGCTCTATGCAGGCTGCGCTTGATGTGGTGTTGGGCAGAATGCCGAAGGATTGTCTGAATCCTGAGGTGTTGCAGGGTCAAGTACAGCAAGCTCAATCAAGGCAAGGTCAAGCGCAAGATATTCAGACTCAGTCGCAGAAAACCGAATCGCAGGAGTTTCATCCGGGCTCGGCGACAAAATCAGAAGGGTCAGAGCCTGTTGAGTATTGTTATCAGTGCTGGCGCTAGTTTAGTTCGGCGGTAAGCACTGATTCAGTTCGATAAATAATGCTAGTCTAGTCCACGAATGCCGCTAATTAAGTTCGATAAATGACGCTAATTTAGTTCGACGAATTCTACGTTTGAGACTTTGCCTTCTTCAATAGTAAGGCGCGCCATAGTCTTTTTGTTTCCTCCACGAGGGTTTGTTGCGCTACCAGGGTTGATGTAGAGAATTCCATCGAGTAGTTGGTTTCGAGGAACATGAGTGTGCCCATGAACGACAACCTGTACGTCTTCTGCGGATGTGCCGATATCTTCAGGGCGGTGCACCATAAAGAAGCGAACACCACCAATGCGGGGAGATGCCGTAAAGGGAACATCCGAAGAAAGGGAAGGGTAGTCGCAGTTTCCTTTAACAGCAATAGTGGGAGCTATGGCGTCGAGCTCCATCAAGATACTTTCGCGTTCGACGTCGCCCGCGCATAAAATAATGTCGCATTTTTCGAGTTCGCTTACAGCGCGATCACTTAAAACGCGATGTAGATCTGAAATAACTCCGACTATCATCATAGCTGGCCTTTCTGCGAATTTGTAAACCAAGCGAGTGAAACCAAACACGCGAAATCGAACGCGCATTTCGAAGGGACCTGGTGCTTTAGCGCTCATCAAAGTGAGCGTTTTAACGCACTAAAACAAAAATCAAACCCTTTTGTAAGTATTTTCTTGAGTATAGTGCATCTTTTGATTGACCTATGAACTTTTGGGCATTAGAATGTTTAGCTGCTCACTATAAAATGTTTAGCGCAAACGCAATAACATATTGAGTACAACATATGCGCCGTTAGCTCAGTTGGTAGAGCAGGGGACTTTTAATCCCAAGGTCGCGGGTTCGATTCCCTCACGGCGCACCACTTAAACTTTCAGCCACCGAAATGGAATCGGTGGTTTTTTACTTTCAATAGATATTTGTGTGAGGGAATCATTTGCAAAAAATGAGGCATTTTTGCATAAAACTGCTCGCTTTGTGCGAATTTTGGCTCAGAGAAAAGGTAAACTGACCGAAATACAGATTCGTTACTAAAATTTCAGGGTTGCTTACATCGAAAAAATGCCATGCTTGCAAAATCCGTACATAACGGGAGATTCCATGTAATTGTTGGTGGATAAAAGCTGAAATGCGTAGAAAATATTGAACTTGCAAAAGAGGGTAAATTTTTGGTAACATACCCATTTGTCGCTCGTCTACTTATTTGCCTGAAGGAGCAATTGTGGCAAAAGAAGATGCAATTGAATTAGAAGGAACAGTTCTTGAAGCTCTCCCAAACGCAATGTTTAGGGTAGAACTTGAAAATGGGCACAAGATATTGGCCCATATCTCTGGAAAGATGCGTATGCACTATATCAAGATTCTTCCAGGGGATAAGGTTCAAGTTGAACTTTCAGTGTATGACTTGGATCGTGGTCGTATTACCTATCGTTATAAATAAGCGACGTTACACTGCATTTCAGGGATTGAAATGTGGTGATTTTGTGTGTAAACGCAAAGTGCTTTGCTGAGCATTATCTGCTTAGCGCTGCGCAATACACATAATTGTTGGAAGCAAGCTTTTACAAATCATCGCCTGCGGCTGGGCGTGGTAGATAAAGAAAAGAACACATTAACCGAAAGGAATTGAATTATGAAGGTACGTCCTTCGGTCAAGAAAATGTGCGACAAGTGCAAGATTATCCGACGTCATGGCAAGGTTCTTGTAATCTGCGAGAATCCTCGTCATAAGCAGCGTCAGGGTTAAAGAGAAAGGGAACTTTATTCATGGCACGTCTCGTTGGTGTCGACCTTCCTCGCGACAAGCGCATTGAAGTCGGCTTGACCTACATTTACGGCATTGGCCTTACCACCTCCAAGAAGATCCTCGCAGAAACTGGTATCAACCCAGACACTCGCGTTAACGATCTGACTGAAGATGAACTTTCCAAACTTCGTGACTATATCCAGGAGCACCTCACCACTGAAGGTGACCTTCATCGCGAAGTTTCTCAGAATATTAAGCGCCTCATGGAGATCGGTTGCTATCGTGGTCTGCGTCATCGTCGTGGCCTGCCCGTTCGCGGTCAGCGTACTCACACGAATGCACGTACCCGCAAGGGTCCTCGTAAGCAAATCGGCGGCAAGAAGAAGTAGAGGTGTAACTAGTGGCAGCTAAGAAAAACGTCCGCACCCGCATCAAGCGTTCTGAACGTAAGAACATTGCTGTTGGCGCTGCGCACATCAAATCCACTTTCAATAACACGATCGTTTCCATTACGGATCCTCAGGGCAATGTAATTTCCTGGCAGTCCGCTGGTACCGTAGGCTTCAAGGGCTCTCGTAAGTCCACGCCATTTGCAGCTCAGATGGCAGCTGAAGCAGCAGCTAAGACCGCTATGGAACATGGCTTGAAGAAGGTTTCTGTTTTCGTGAAGGGCCCAGGTTCTGGTCGTGAGACCGCTATCCGCTCCCTTCAGGCAGCAGGCCTTGAAGTAGCAAGCATCCAGGATTGCACCCCTATTCCGCACAACGGTTGCCGTCAGCGCAAGCGTCGTCGCGTCTAACTGAAAGGATCGATACATTATGGCAATTAACAGGACTCCGGTTCTCAAGCGTTGTCGTCAGCTCGGTCTGGATCCTGCTGTTCTGGGTTACAGCAGCAAGAAGGAATCCAACCGTCAGCCAAAGCGTCGTCGCAAAGAATCTGAATATGGTATGCAGCTGCGCGAGAAGCAGAAGGCAAAGTTTGTCTATGGCGTTCTCGAAAAGCAGTTCCGTGGCTACTTCAAGCGTGCAAAGGCTATGCCTGGTGTTACCGGTGACAACCTTATGCAGATCCTTGAATCTCGCCTCGACAATGTAATTTTCCGTCTTGGCTTTGCTAAGACTCGTAAAGAGGCTCGCCAGATCGTGACCCACGGTCACATCCATGTAAATGGTCGTCGCGTAGATATTCCATCTTTCCGCGTACGTCCAGGCGATCTCGTTTCTGTTGCTCCTAAGGCTAAGGAACTTCTCGTAATCAAGAGCGCTCTTGTATCAAACGAAGGTGTTCAAGTTCCTGCTTGGCTTGAGGTAGACATCGAAAAGCTTCAGGGCAGCGTTTTGACTCTCCCTGAGCGCGACCAGATTGATTTGGACATTAACGAACAGCTTATCGTCGAGCTCTATTCTAAGTAACGTACGCACTGCGGTTTATTAAGGAGGCTTATTCAATATGACAGAGTTCATGAGGCCGACAGTAACGATCGAAGAGGTCAATGACACTATTGCCCGATTCATCGTGGAGCCGCTGGAGCGTGGCTACGGTTACACCCTCGGTAACTGCATGCGTCGTGTTTTGCTCTCGTCTTTGGACGGCGCAAAGGCGACCGCAATTCAAATTGAAGGCGTTCAGCATGAGTTCACCACTGCTGAAGGTGTAATCGAGGACATTACCGATATCGTTTTGAACGTTAAGGGCCTGGTATTCAGTGCCCTTAACTCCGACATCACCGAAGCTACGGCTCATGTGCATGCTGAAGGCCCTTGCACCGTGACAGGCGCTGATCTTGAGGTTCCAACAGAGTTCACTCTTATCAACCCTGAACATGTAATTGCAACGGTTGCTGACGGCGGCACGCTTGATATGACCATTCGCATCGGTGTTGGTCGTGGCTATGTGTCTGCAGAGCGCAATAAGCGTACCGAAGATCCAATCGGCATTATTCATGTTGATTCACTCTTCTCGCCAGTTCGTCGCTGCTCAATGAGCGTTTCAGATACGCGTGTTGGTCAGCGCACTGACTACGACGAGCTTACCTTGGAGGTTGAAACCGACGGTTCCATCAACCCAACGGAAGCTGTTTGCGGTGCTGCAAATATCATTAACCAGTACATGGGCGCATTCTTAATGCTCGACGAAGTCGAAGAAGACGAAGACGGAGAAGTTGTTTCTATCTTCGCTCCTGAAAATCAGGAAACCAACGCTGAGCTTGATAAGCAGATTGAGGACTTGGATCTTTCCGTTCGTTCTTACAACTGCTTGAAGCGTGCAGGTATTCACTCTGTTCGTCAGTTGGTTGAATATTCTGAGAACGACTTGCTTAACATTAGGAACTTTGGCGCGAAGTCCATTGAGGAAGTGAAGGATAAGCTCATTTCCATGGACCTCAATTTGAAGCAATAGGAGATAAAAGATGAGGCATAACAAGAAGGGGCGTAAGCTTGGCACCGATGCCAGCCACACCAAGGCAATGAAGAAGAGCCTGGTATGTGCGCTTTTCACCAACGACCGCATCAAGACGGTTGAGGCTCGCGCTAAGGAAATCCGCCCTGATGTTGATAAGATCATCACTTGGGCAAAGAAGGGCGACCTCCATTCTCGTCGTCTTGCTATCGCTGCTCTTGGTGACAAGGAACTCGTACGCGAGGTATTCGAAAAGGTTGCTCAGGGTCAGTTTGCTGATCGCCAGGGTGGCTATACTCGCATCCTGAAGCTTGGTAACCGCAAGGGCGACAACGCTTCCATGGTAATCATGGAGCTTTGCACCGAGCCAGTTCAGAAGAAGGAAAAGGCAGAAAAGCCTGCTGAAAAGAAGGCAGCTGCTGAGAAGGAAGCTCCTAAGGCCGAGGAAAAAGCTGAAGAAGCTAAGGCAGAAGAAGCCGAAGAGGCTAAAGAAGAAGCTACCGAAGAAGTTGCAGAAGAGGCAACCGAGGAAGCAACTGAAGAAGCTGCTGAGGAAAAGGCTGAAGAAAAGAAGGCTGAGTAGTTTTTACCTCAACTTCTGTTTGAGTTGATTAATATCAATTCATAAACTTTTAAGGATCGCATCGATATGGTGCGATCCTTTTTTGTTTTTCTATCGAATTCAACGTAACTCTTTTGTGAATCTTTTACTGGAGCTCGTAGTGATGCACGAGTACCACCTAAGATAGGGTAGGAAATTATTTGCAACAAGTCTAACAGCTTGTTTTCTTAGTGAATTGGATGTGAAGTACGTGGCACGTAATAGCGGTACAGGAAATGGTAATTGGCAATTACGCATGGCGCAGTGGATGCAGGGTCGCTATGGAATAGATGAATGCACCCAGGGAATAATGATTTTTGGTTGCGCTTTGGTAGTACTTAATTTCTTTTTACACACTAATTTATTGTCGCTCTTGTCCATGATATGTTTTGTAATTGGCATCTTCCGCATTTTTTCTCGTAATTATGCCGCCCGTGCTCGTGAGCTGGAAACGTATCGAAGCCTTATGCAGAAGCCAAAAGCATGGTGGCGCCTTACTAATAAGCGCTACGAAAATCGACACACCACCTTGTATTTCAAATGCAAAGGATGCGGTACGGTGCTTAATGTTCCAAAAGGGAAGGGCAAGCTTTTAGTAACGTGTCCTAAATGTGGCACCAAAGTGGAAAAGAATTCATAGCGCTTCTAGTGGAACAATGTTTCTAATCAGATATGTGCAGTCCTAATTCGAAAATCCCCAAATGATATCGATTTACAAAGAAATGATACTAAATAAGTGCCATTTAACGGTTAATTACTACAAATTGTGGGAAAACCTCTAAATCGTCACAATATCTTGTGTCAAATTGTGTATAGTGTCTAAGGCGGATCTAACCAATATGTTCTTTGCTGTTTTCACCGAACATATTGTTTTTGCTGAAAGATAATCTTTCAGTATTTGGGAAAGGACTTATTCGAATGAAAATTATCAAGCGTGATGGCTCTGAGGTCACCTTCGATATCACCAAAATTGCCAATGCTATTAAAGCAGCAAGCGATGAGTCGCCTGAAAATGAGCGCTTAACTGCTCGCCAGATTGATTATGCTGCACATAACGTAGCAGACAAGTGCGAAGAAGCAGGACACACCGTTTCAGTTGAAGAAGTTCAGGACTTAGTAGAAAACGAAATCATGGCGCTTCATAAGTTTGAAGTGGCACGTCGTTACATCATCTATCGTTATGTTCAGAACTTAAAGCGTCAGTCCAATACGACCGACGATAAAATTCTTTCCCTTATTGAATGCAATAACGAAGAAGTTAAGCAGGAAAATTCCAATAAGAACCCAACGGTAAACTCCGTTCAGCGTGACTACATGGCGGGCGAGGTTTCTAAGGATCTTGCAATGCGTATCTTGCTGCCTGAAGATGTGGTTCGCGCTCATGAAGAAGGCATCATTCACTTCCACGATTCCGATTATTTTGCTCAGCATATGCACAACTGCGACTTGGTAAACCTGGAAGATATGTTGCAAAACGGCACGGTTATTTCTGGAACCATGATCGAAAAGCCTCATAGCTTCTCTACGGCATGTAATATCGCAACGCAAATTATTGCTCAGGTTGCATCAAGCCAGTATGGTGGCCAGTCTATTTCTCTTACTCACTTGGCTCCATTTGTGGACATCAGCCGTAAGAAGATTCGCCGCGAAGTAATCCATGAGCTAAACATGGTGGGCGTTGAGCCTTCTGCCGAACAACTTAGCAAGATTGTTGAAGAACGTTTGCGCGACGAAGTCCGTCGTGGTGTTCAGACCATTCAGTATCAGGTAGTAACTTTGATGACCACCAACGGCCAGGCTCCTTTCGTTACGGTATTCATGTATCTGAACGAAGCACGCAACGATCAGGAAAAGCACGATCTTGCCATCATTATCGAAGAGGTTTTGCGCCAGCGCTATGAGGGCGTAAAGAATGAAGCGGGCGTTTGGATTACCCCAGCATTCCCGAAGCTCATCTATGTTTTGGAAGAAGATAACGTATCAGAAGATTCGAAGTACTTCTACCTTACTCAGCTGGCTGCAAAATGTACGGCAAAGCGCATGGTGCCCGACTACATTTCTGAAAAGAAAATGTTTGAACTGAAGCTCTCCAAGGGTGAAAAGCCAGGTGAAGGCGATTGCTATACCTGTATGGGTTGTCGCTCTTTCTTGACGCCCGATCGTTCTGGCAATGGCTACGACAATGTTGCTAACGCTGGCAACTATGAACCTGGAAAGCCAAAGTACTACGGTCGTTTTAATCAGGGAGTCGTTACCATCAACTTGGTAGATGTTGCTTGTTCTTCTTATCGTGATATGGACAAGTTCTGGGAGATCTTTGAAGAGCGCCTTGAACTGTGCAAAAAGGCTTTGATGTGCCGTCATAATCGGTTAAAGGGCACCTTGTCTGATGCTGCTCCTATTCTTTGGCAGTATGGCGCTTTGGCTCGCCTGAAGAAAGGCGAAACCATTGATAAGCTGCTCTATGGCGGTTATTCCACCATTAGCTTAGGCTATGCAGGCTTATACGAGTGCGTTAAGTACATGACGGGTTATAGCCACACCGATCCTCAGGCAACACCTTTTGCTATGGCAGTTATGCAGAAGATGAACGACAAGTGTGCTGAATGGAAGGCAGAAACCGATATCGACTTCTCGCTCTATGGCACACCTCTGGAATCGACGACCTACAAATTCGCAAAAGCATTGCAGCGTCGTTTCGGCATTATTCCTGACGTAACTGACAAGAACTACATTACGAATAGCTATCACGTGCATGTATCTGAAGAAATTGATGCATTTACGAAGTTGCAGTTCGAAAGCCAGTTCCAGCAGCTTTCTCCTGGTGGCGCAATTTCGTACGTTGAAGTGCCAGATATGCAGGATAACCTGAAGGCAGTTATTCGCGTTATGCAGTTCATCTATGATCACATCATGTATGCAGAGCTCAATACTAAGAGCGACTATTGCCAGGTATGTGGTTTTGACGGTGAGATTCAGATTGTTGAAGATGATGGCAAGCTGGTTTGGGAATGCCCTCACTGTGGTAACCGCGACCAGGAAAAGCTCAATGTAGCACGTCGTACCTGTGGTTATATTGGAACGCAGTTCTGGAATCAGGGACGCACCGAGGAAATTCGCGACCGTGTACTGCATCTCTAAGCCATAAGAAAGCAAAGGTAAGCGTCTTTTGAACAGATGCGCGGCGCCTGCCTTGTAGCGCTTGCTTTAGGCACAGTCGGCAGCTCTAGTTGTACTATCTAAAGCTGCAACGCTTCAATGAAGCAAGTTTTAAATAAAGGTTAATGCGAGGTTTGATAGGAAATTGTTTCTTATCAAACCTCCATTTTTCTCTATAGTAGTGCTTTGGTGTCATGCATATAACAAAATGAGGGGAACTGATGAATTACGCCGAAATCAAATACTGTGATATTGCTAACGGAGAAGGCGTACGTACCACTTTGTTTGTTTCGGGATGTCGTCATCGCTGTAAGAATTGTTTTCAGCCAGAAACGTGGAGCTTTTCTTATGGCGAAGAATTTGACGATGAAGTGGCAAAAAAGATCATTGCCAGCTTAGACGGTCCTTTCGTTGATGGACTTACGCTTTTAGGTGGCGAACCAATGGAGCCTGAAAACCAGCAGGCGCTTCTCCCTTTCTTACGTGAAGTAAAGCAGACATATCCAAAAAAAACCGTTTGGTGCTACACGGGCGATATTTTCGAGGATCTTATGAACTCGGATTCAGAAAGACATACTGGGGCAACTGAAGAACTTATGTCTCTTATCGATATTTTGGTAGATGGTCCCTACATTGAAGCCGAGCATGATATCACCCTTCGTTTCCGGGGATCCCGCAATCAGCGTATTATCGATGTTCCCGCAACGCTTGCATCGGGGTCTATTTGTTTATGGAACGATGATTCCAATTACGCTACTCACACCTGGGTAGAAAGCGGTATAAGTATTTAGGTGCGTATTAGGTGAGTGTTAGGTGCGTGCATAGCGTTTTCGCGCTGCGTGTACAGAACTAATTGAATCAAGATAATTGATTGTAAACGTAGCCTAATTATTGCTGTGCCATACTTATAGAATGCATTCAGTATTCAACTTATACATACCAGGAACCACCTTTGTGCATAAGATGGATGCGCGCATAAAGCTTGTGTTCTTGTTTTTATTTTCTTTGACGGTCTTTTTGGTAAAAACCTGGTTGGGGGTTGGAATAATTGCAGGTGCAATTTTCGTCTTACTTCTAGTTGCGAGTCTGCCAATAGTTCGTCTAGTTAAACTCTCGATACCCCTACTTGTTTTGCTTACATTTATCTGGCTATGCAATGCGTTTACCTTCAATGTTATGGACACTCCCTGTGCAAGTGGAAATGCGGCTGGTTTCATGGCAGGATGGTATCCAATTGCACTGTGGGGGAATTTCGGCTTTAATCCCCAGGGATGCATGATTGCGCTTATATATGCGGTGCGTATTCTTGTGGTGTTTTTTGCTTCCTATATGGTTTCTTTTACCACTACCGCCGAAGCACTCAGTGAAGCATTTTCTTCGATGCTTTCTCCTTTGCAGAAATTAAAAGTTCCTGTTGACGATATTGCAACCGTTCTTTCCTTGGCTATCCGCTTTATCCCTTTGATGGCGGTGGAATCCGAGCGAATCCGAAATGCTCAAATATCTCGTGGAGCAACTTTTGATACGGGTACAGTATGGAATCGTATCTTTTCGTGGCGGGTAGTGCTTATTCCTCTTGTGGTGGCAATGTTTAGGCGTGCAGCAATGATGGGTCAGGCAATGGAAGCTCGTTGCTATGGTGCCGGAATTCGTACTCATCTGCATGAACGAGTAATATCTCGTATGGAAGCAAGTGCGGCTGTGGTGCTTGTAGTGGTATGTGTCGTTTTAATCGCCAATCTGTGAATCAATACAAGACAAAAGAATGGTAGTTTGCCGCTACTCGGCGATTATCACGCTGCTGAGTAAATACTGCATAAGTTTACAGGTTGATTCAGGGCAGCGTGGTATCATTGTTACGTTTGGTAAAACACTTTCCAAGGAGGAAACTCAATGGCTACCATCATCGATGTGTTTGGTCGCGAAATTCTGGACTCCCGTGGCAATCCTACTGTTGAGGTCGAGGTTATTCTCGAAGACGGCTCTATGGGTCGTGCTGCGGTTCCATCTGGTGCATCCACGGGCGCTTTCGAAGCAGTTGAGCTGCGCGATGGCGATTCTGAGCGCTATCTGGGTAAGGGCACG
>OGYW01000999.1_pt1 | contig 26201 bp, 43 predicted proteins | sample 1576621 | NCBI WGS metagenome assembly OGYW01 (sample SAMEA3541528, study PRJEB24748) | human gut metagenome | biome: human gut; feature: human-associated habitat; material: faeces | place: China | collected 2012 | reverse complement strand
CTGACAACAATCGTATTGCTGTCGCTGCCTAACTAAAGGCAGCCGTCTGAACCGGGAGGGCCGCAGACCGGGGAAGGCGTCGTTTATGCGGCGGACGTGCGGCGGGTAAGAGTTGCCCCGCCCATGCATCATGACTCTACCAACCGGCAAAGTCCGTCAGGTGTCTTTGCCGCGCGGGAATGTTGAATCCTGACTGCGCCCGGAGAATATCTTGTCAAAGCACTTTCGGACAGGGGTTCGACTCCCCTCAGCTCCACCAAAACGAAATCCCTGAAACCGCAATGGTTTCAGGGATTTTTCTTTTGGCAGCAACGGTTTGACGGATTCGGAATGATAGAATGTATGACGCTATTTTGGTGGGCGTGTGCATTATTTTTACGAAAAATGCACACGGGAATGCACATGAAAACCGGACTACTTGTCCGGTGAGATCAGATCGTCGAGGGCAGATTCGATGGCGGCGTCATAGGTACGCTCGCTCTCTTTGAAAATATGCTGGTAGGTTGTCTTGAGCATATTGTTGGTGGCGTGACCCATACGCTTGATGCTGTATTTATCCGGGATATGCGCTTCAAGCATGACGGAGGCATTGACGTGGCGCAGATCGTGGAAGCGATAGTGCGGGACACCGGCTTTTTCGCAGACGCGTGAGAAGCCGCAATAGATGGCGTGGCCGGTCAGGGTGGTGATATGCTCATCGGTCTGCGGGGTACGGGCGAGCAGATCGCGCAGGTAGGCGGGGAGGTGCACCCGGCGGGCGCCGCTATAGCTCTTCGGCCCCTTCTCGGCGGCGCCGTTTTCGCCCTCGACGATGGCGGTATGTATGTTTACATACTCGCCGTCGATGTCCGACCAGCGCAGGCCGCGGATCTCGCTCGCGCGCAGGCCGAGACAGATGGCCAGCATGATGGGCAGCTCATACTTCGTGCCGCGGCAGGTCTCGGCGATGGCCTGCACCTCAGCTTTGGTGGGGATCTGGATCTCGTGTTTCTCCTTCTGCGGCAGACGCGTGGTCAGCTTCACGTCCGGGCGGAACTCGGAGAGAACGGCGCTCAGAAAGCCATGGGCATTGGCGACGGTCTTCGGGGATTTCCCAGCTTTGACCATACGGTTGACCCAGCGCTGGATAGATTCCTGCGTCAGCTCGGGCAGGAGCGTGGCGGCGATGGGCGGGAGGAGGTTCTTCCGGATCCGCTTATAGCCGGCAACGGTGGCGGGGGATAGTACGGCGTCGCGCCGCTCGATATACTGGTCAGCGGCTTCGCCGACGGTCAGGCGGCGGGCGGGCTTTCTGGCATCTTTGATGCGGGTCTTGATGCCGGCGGCCCAGAACTGCGCCTCCTCGGGCGTATCGAAGGTTTCGCCGTAGCGCTGGCCGCCCACCTGCACCTGCACCCGGTAGCGGCCGGAGGGGAGCTTTTCTACTTTGGGGATTTTCAAGGGGAATCCTCCTTTCTTCAATTACGGGGCATACTACCAGCATAGGGGCGGACGATGCAGAAGTCAATACGCTTTTTTGAAAAGCGCCTAAAAAACTGCACGGAAAGTGGCCTGATTTCAGGCCACTTTTGAGACAACGGCCCCAAAATATGGTAGGATGGCCGTAGGATGAACGAGCGAATCAAAGAGAGAAGGGAATACTTCGGGCTGAGCCAGCGGGAGCTGGCCCGACGGGTCGGCGTGGGAAAGACCACGATCTCAGAGATAGAGGGAGGGGATCGGCTGCCGAACGTTGAGACGGCGATACGCATAGCGAGAGCACTGGAAACCACCGTGGAGCAGCTATGGGGAGGGTAACATGGACAACAGGAAGGTATTGATAGACGCAATCCTGCGCCTGCTGGCGCTGGCCGACGCGGAGCAGCTGCGGCTCGTGTATATCGCGGCGCTGAACTTGATTTAAGTATAGCTATACGTAAAAATACGTAAAAAAAGATGTTGACATACGTGTGAATACGTGCTATACTATATAGCAGAAAGCGGGGGTGAGGCAGTGAGATACAGCGAGCTGGAAAAGGAACTGAAGAAAGCGGGATGCAAGGTATACCGCGAGGGCGCGAACCATAGCATATGGTACAGCCCCGTCACCGGGCAGAAATTTCCGGTGAGCCGCCACAAAACGGAGGAGATCCCGGCGGGAACACTGAAATCCATACGCAGAGCGGCGGGGCTGGAATAAGCCCCACCGCTCCGGCGGAAACAATAGGAACGTGAATGATAACAAGAGCAAGAGCAAGAGCAAGAGCAAGAGCAACAACTGGAGGAATGAATATGGCGAAATATGTGTATCCGGCAGTTTTTACACAGGAAGCAGAGGGAGGGTATTCGATCAACTTCCCGGATCTGCCGAATTGCTTCACGTCGGCGCCGACGCTGGAGGAGGGGCTTGAGATGGCGGCAGACGTGCTCTGCCTGACGCTGTACGGCATGGAGGAGGACGGGATCACGCCGCCCGCGCCGTCTGACGTGCGCAGCATTCCCGCCGCGAAGAACGAGCTGACCACGCTGGTGCGCTGCGACACGATCGAATACCGCAGGTTCTACGACAACAAGGCCGTGAAGAAAACGCTGACGATTCCCTCGTGGCTGAACACGATGGCCGAGCGTCAGGGCGTGAACTTCTCACTGACGCTGCAGAACGCACTGAAGACAGAGCTGCATATCTAAGAGCACCCCTGTCCCGATTGTGGGACAGGGGTGCTCTGTTAATCATCGCGTGGACTTACTCTTCAATCTGGTCGGTCATTTGCTGGAGTTTGGCGACGAGCTCTTTCGCAAGATCAAGGTTCATCGTAAGTGAAGCGACGGGTTCCTCGTTGACCTTGGAAAAGGAATCGTCGTTTTCCTCAAAGTCCGGAAAGCGCTGCACAAACTGGAGCACTATTTCGCCGCCGTCGGCGCGGACAGAGACACGAAAACCGTTGGTATAGCTGTACATGTCAGGGGAACCTCCTTACATTTCCTTCAGGTCGACAGATTCAAAATCCGGCGTATGAGACGAAAGCGTATTCCACTTGCCGGGGAAGTCGGCAACTTTACCGGAAGTGGGACGCGCGGAGCGGGGCGTTCCGAACGGGGACCGGACGGGTATATCCAGCTTTGTCGCGATATGCACGAGGGACTGCAGCGTGAAATTACAATCCCCGCGTTCCCATTTTGACACCATGCCCTGAGACACGCCCATAAACTCCGCGAACTGTTTCTGGCTCATGTTTCGCTTGACACGCTGGGCGACGATCTCGCCGCAGATCACGCCGCAAAGCCCGTTGAAGGCCACTTCCTCTGCGGAGAGAGAGACAGAAAGGGAGGTAAGCAGATCATTCATACCTTGAGACATATTAAAGTTCCTCCTTCTTTTGGCGCAGACGTTCCGCAGCCTGCGGAATGTAGCCGGAATAGTCCGTCTTACGCTTGCCTGCGCGTTCATGAAACGCGAGCAGAAGAACCGGGGATTGATTCGCCAGAAATGCATACAGGATGCGCAGATTAAAGCCTTTTCCCGCCAAGTGCATACTGTAAAGCCCGCCGCCGATGTTCTCGAACTCCTTATGCCTGACAGCATGAATCCCCAGAGCCTTCAGCATGGTAAGACGCATCACCAAGAGCCGGAATACATCCGCTTCTGTACCGCTGCCGGCGATCAAGGCCAACAATTCCGGCGTGAAATCATCATGTGTGTCTATCATCGCCAAATAATTCAGCAACTGACGCAGGGCATCCTCTTTGTTCATTCTATGCTCCTTATTCATGTAAGATATTAACCTATAAATAATATCTTTATTCCAAAATATCACTCATAGCAGATATTGTCAAGAAAAATTGACTTGAAACAGGTTATAAAATCGAAAGCCCTTAGAATGGGCACTCTCCTTATCGTGGGAGACCTGTTTTCCAAAGGCTTATATCCTTAGCATAGAGCTTTGCAAAACAGATGTCAAGAGATATTTGAAAAACGGCAAAGAACCCTGTCCGGGGTATGGGACAGGGTTCTTTGCTTTTGGGGCGCGGGGTTATTCCGCGTCTTTTTTTTGCGCATCGCGCTGGGCGAGAAGCTTGTCGGCCATGTCGGAGAGGAGCTGCCACTGGGCTGGCTCGAGCCGGGCGAGGACGGAGACAAACTGCCGCTGAAACTCGCTGTCCGGGTCGCGGATGATGGACATGCAGAACTTCGTGATCTCCTCCTCGCGGGAAAGCTGCAGGAACATATCCCCCTCGCCGCTGCGCAGCCAGCTCTCCGAGACACCAAACTCCCGGCAGATGTCCGTGATCGTCCGGTCGCTGGGAGCTGCCGAACCGTTAGCAAGCTGAGATACAAACGGCTGAGATAAGCCGACGCGTTTGGCAAAGACGGTTTTGCTGAGACCGCTCGCCTTGATAACAGCTGCGACGCGCGCGCTAATTGTATCCATGATTCACCTCCTCGCTCATATTAAAGCATTGCAAGCCAAAGAAGTCAAGAAAAACATTGACAATCAATAGGATAACTATTGACAATATAGATTAGCAATGATATATTATAGGCAAGCAATGATTCTGCATTGAAATCATTGTAGAACGGATAGGGGGTGAGATGGTGGAACCACGCGAGTGCAGCTACGAGGAGTTCTGTGTCGGGATGTTGGAGTGTCTGCTCCACTATCATGAGCGGGTCACGATGCCTGTGGGACAGAACCTATGCAAAGAGATGGGAATGGAGAAGTGCCCCGAACGACTGGTTACAGACCAGTACGCCGAGGTACTTCGGGAAGCTATCCGGTGTGTCCGGATTGTTCACGATCTTTGAGAAGACACGTGACAGCGGCACGCACACATTCTATGCACTCCGACGCGGATCCGGGCGCATTATCGCAGGTATTTACGAGAAAACGCCCCGGCGCGCTGTCGTCCAACACGGTGACAGGCAGTTGGACTTCGCGGAGATACAACGGACAGGAGACGGTTATGACAGACCGCCGCAAAAGAATCACCTCCTTTCCGCTTCCATTTTATCACGGGTACAGGAAGAGATACAAGTGCGAAAAGCTGCCCTCGTGGGACACCGCGAAGGGGGGCACGAGGGCAGCTTTTTGCAGTGGTATGTACTGCAAGGGCGTGAAGCATCACGCAAAGTATGCGTGCAGGATAGGGGGGTGAGATGGATGCGCGAAACGATTTGGCTGGACGAGAAAAACAAAAAGACGGCGAAACAGGTAGCCGCGGTTCTTGCCGAGGCAAAGGCTACCTGCTCCGACGTCCGGGCCATTCTGCAGGCCGTCTGGGATTATCTGGGCGTTACGGTCTGCGAGGATGGAGACGCGTAACAGCATCCGCGAGGTGCGGCAGCATGGACGTGTTGTCAGCGAGAGCGGCAAGGCTCACGACCGCACAGGCCGGCTGACCGTCGCGGGCGGTGCAAGTGTTCCACGCGCAGGTGCTCCGGCAAGGGACTTCCTGCGAGGGCGTGGAACGGATCGGACAGAATTTCGTGTTCATCGTTTTTCACCTCCTTTCCGCACCTATTTTACCACGGGGACGGGGAGGAGAAAAGGGAGGGTGGAACAGTTGCTGAAAAGGCGAGAGACGGTGCGGGGCGGGGTGAAAGAGGTCGCCCGGTGGATCCCGCGCGCCGGACGACGCAGAAAGCGGGAGAACCACCGGGCGAGGAAGGCAATCATTCGCCGGAGGAGATCTGCCGGGCGTTTTTCGGCAGGATGACCAGACACTCGGCATCCGGGAATTTCTGCTTCAGCAAGTGGCGGAATTCCGAAAAGCTGACCGGAGAAATTACGTCGAAGGACGTCTCGTACACAGATTCAACCGTGCAGCCGCTTGATTCCAGAAACGGGACGACATCCGGCGGCGGGGCATGGCGAAAGTGCAGATAAAACCAGCGAGACACAAAATCACCTCCTTTAAGCTCAGGATAGCACGGCTGGGAGGTGACGCACAAGAGGAGGTGGCAGATCGTGCTGAACGAGGAGAAGCAGGGCGAGCGCAGGAGCCTTTCGGAACTGATGGGCAAGAGCGCGGCGCTGGACGAGCAGCTGAGCCCGCAGCTCAAGGAGCTGCTGATGGCCTACAGCGAGGGGCTGATCGCAGGGGCGCGCAGCGCGCAGCGATAGGACAAGAAAAGGAGGAGACGGCTATGCCGAAGGTAAATTTAGCGCGCGACCCGCGCGCCGAGCGGGCGGCCAGCATGCGCAGGACGATCAACGCGAAGCGGGGGATGCGGGACATCGCGTCCCAAACGGAGCTCGCCCGGCGGATCGGGATGCGCGCGGGGACGCTGAGCGCGAAGATGCACAGCGGCGCATGGACGGCGGAGGATCTGGCGGCGCTGGACAAGGTGCTGCGGTTCTCGGCCGAGGAGCTGGCCGCGCTGGTGAGGAGCTGAGAGGTCATGGCGAGTAAGCAGTCAACCTGCTGGGTGATCGAGCACCCGGAGATCGGGACGGCGTTTGTCGTGGCCGACAACTGGGAGCAGGCCACGGTGCGGGCGGCGGAGTTCTGGGGCGTGAGCTGGGCGCGGACGGTATCCGGCATGGAGCTGGTGCGGCGAAAGGACGCGCGGAAGAACATCTGCTGCCGCTGCGGACAGATCTTCCACGGGAGCGGGGATCTGTGCGGCGCGTGCGAGAAGATCCTGCGGACGGAGGAGGACGAGACGAGCCGCCGACTGCGGGAGACCTGGTATCTGGGGAGAAAAGACGCCGCCTTCGGGCGGTGAGAAACAAACGAGGAGGAACACAGGATGATCGACGAGAGGAGCCTGACGCGGGCGATGAAGGAATCGTGGCGCGGGGGCGGCTATGAGGTGGCCGGGTACGGCGACGGGAACGGGCGGATGCTGTTTCTGGACGGGCGGACATGGGCGGCGCTGCTGCCGCGCAGGACATGCCCGCGGAAGGTGCTGGCGCTGCTGGCGGAGCATCTGGGCGAAATTCCGGAGGCGAGCGCCTACCGCGTGAGCAAGGACACGGGCGCGCAGAACCAGATGATGGACATGCCGCTCGGGACGCTGGACAAGCTCCAGCGCGAGGTTGCAGAGGGCAAGGGCGAGGAGATCCTGCGGACGAACATGGTCTGGAAGGGCCGGGAGGTCTGGCAGAAGGAGAACCTGCGGGTGTTGGCGTTTGACGCGGCGCTGACGGAGATCGGCTTCGGCGAGCCGCTGGCCTACGGGAACATGCTGGTCTGGGACGACGAGGGCGGGATGGTCTTTATCCTGCCGGAGGCGAATCTGATCGACGAGACACTGGAGCGGCTGCTGGAGCAGACGCCGCTGGCATAAGAGGAGGACAGGCGACATGTACGGGCAGTGCTGGAAATGCGGCAAGTGGGGGCAGATGGAGCGGCACCACATCTTTGAGGGCGTGGCCAACCGGAAGAAATCGGAGGAATTCGGGCTGGTCGTGCTGCTGTGTGGGGAGGAGTGCCACCGGAACGGCCGGGAGGCCGCCCACCGCTGCGGCGAGACGGCGCTGCGGCTGCACCGGTGGGGGCAGCGGAAGTTCATGGAGGAGCAGCACGCGACGGAGGAGGACTTCCGGCGGGTGTTCGGGAAGAGCTATCTGTAAGGAGGAAGAGCTATGACGGTTACATGGGTACTGGCCTACATCGGGGCCGCGGCGGTGGCCGCAGGGTGCGTGCGGCTGGTCGAGCGGATGGAGGGGCGGCGATGAAAGCGAAAAATCTGCTCGAGGTACTGGAGCGGTACGACAATTACGCGGTATGTCCCGGGTGCCAGGGCTGCGAGGGAAAGAAGGTGATCGCATGCCGCGACCTGATCCGGCAGGCGGCGGCGCGGATCCGCGGGCAGGAGCGGCAGATCGAGTGCCTGATGGATGCGAACGAGGGGCACCGGCGGATGCTGGTGGAGCTGCACCAGAGGCTTGCAAAGGCGGAGCTGGGCTGGATCTCCACGGAGGAGGCGCAGCCCGTGCGCTCGGGGGACTACTGGGTGCGGACGGCGGGCGGGATCTATACGGTTTTGCCGTACTCGACGCGGCACGGGGCATGGAACGCGATGGACGAGCAGGAAACGGCGCTGCGGGCCATCCCGGTGACACACTGGATGGAGATTCTGCCGGCGGTGGAAGGAGACAGGCCATGATGCACAGGGAGGAGACGATGCGGTGCGGCGCGTGCAGCAATTTTATCCCGGCGCGGTCACGGCGGGCGCCGGCGGAGACGAATGAGGAGGAAACACCATGGAAAACGATCTGAGAGACCGCGCGGAGCGGATGGCGCGGAAGCTGCGCGCCTGCGCGGTCGACGAGCAGTGCGCCGCGTGCGCGGAGGAGTGCGGCGTGAACGACGGGACGCTGCTGCTGGCGGCGGCGCAGACCATCCGGGATCTGCTGGATGGCGCGGGCGGCGAGGAGCGCACGGAGGGCGAGACGGAAACGCCGTCATGGATCAAGGCGGCCTATGAGGCGGGGCCGGAACACTACGACACCGTGCTCGACCGGGGGCTGAGCGCGATCGGGCGCGAGGTCATGGACATCGCGAACCGGCACAAGAAGGATCTGCCGCTGGTGATCGCGGTGCTGCGGCTGACGATCGCGCCGCTGGAGCGGCACATGACCGACGAGGGGCAGGCGATGCTCCAGTGGATTCTGCGCAACGCCGCGGCGGTGGATCTGACGGACGCGCAGAAATAAAAAAAGGCCCCGGCGGAGCGGCAACTCCGTCGGGGCAGTCAGATGAGGGTCAAATGACAACCAAGTACACCCCTATGATAACCGACGGAGGGGAGAAAGGCAAGGAAAAATTTTATGACGGAAGCGCAGAGGGCGGCAATCGCGGCCATTGAGAGCCAGCAGCCGCAGAAGCACAACACCGTATGGATGGCGGGCGAGCAGCTCAAGGAGATTGCCCGCAGCGAGCCGGGGTCGGCAGAGCTGCTGGCGAAGGATCTGGCGGGCAAGGGCATGACGATCGCGGACGCGGAGAAGAAGATCGCGGAGCTGGCGCGGAAGAACCGGGACGGCAACTGCGGATGCGTGAGCAGCGAGGAGGCGGAGGACGTTCTGCGGGCGTTTTACGGTCTGCCGCAGCGCGGGGAGGCGCGGGAGGAAGCACCGAAGGTGCTGGATCTCGCGGACTTTCTATGACGGACTGGGAGGCCTTCCGGCAGGCGCTGCCGGAGACGGCTCCGAAGGAGCTTATCGACTGGGCCGCACGGACGCAGAAGGACGAGCTCGGCGGGGAGCTCTGCCTGTTCTCGCGGGAGAGCGTGAGCTGGTTGGAGGACGAGCCGCAGGAGATCATGACGCCGGAGGATATCGAGCGGCGCGAAAAGACGCGCCGGCGGACGTGGGGCGCACGGTGCAGCTGCACGGCCTGCGGCGAGGACTTCACCGCGGGATGGCTGCGCGGGCTGAAGCTGCCCGGGAATCGGGAGATCCGCGGGATCGCGCTGCTGCAGGGGGACGACGGGCTCCTCTACGAGGGAATCCCGGACATGGAGGACGCCTGCTGGCGCATGAGCGCGGCAGAGATCGCGGAGACGGATCACTTCGACTGCCCGCTCTGCGGGGAGGACGTACAGCTTGTGCGGCGGAAGTATCTGCGCAGCGGGCGGACGCATCAGGTGCAGGTCGTGACGGTGGAGGTGATCCACGGGGTGACGGTGCTGCTCTACTGGATGGTACGCCGGGAATTCAACGAATACGGCGGCAGCGGCGCTGCCGCGTGGCCGAGAGAGGCAATCGCCCTGACGGAAAAGGGCGGGCTGAAACGTTTTACACGGGCGAAATGCAACCAGTTCGGCACCGAGTGGGACACGGGCAAGTGGAGAGCGGTGCGGCAGATGCGCGACCCGGAGACGGTCAAATACTACAGCTGGGAGGCAAACAGCCACAAGAAGATCGGCGCCGCCGTCCGGCCGGAGGTGCCGGATCTCACGGGGAGCACGGGGGAGAAAACCGGACTCGAGGACTACATCCGCGCAGGAGGCCAATGGCCGGTGCAATATCTGAAGCTGTGGAAACAGCACAGAAACGTCGAAAATCTGGCCCGCGCGGGCTGGGGCCGGACGCTCGGCGGCGCCATCGAGGAGATGGTATGGAATCAGGTCACGGCGCCCTACAAGGTACATGAAATAGAACTGCGGTGGATCGACTGGAACGAGGTGAAGCCGGGGCGGATGCTCGGCATGGGCAAGGCGGAGGTCAGGGCGCTCGCGGGGCGCTGGGACTGGCAGACGGCAGACGCGTGGGCGGTTTACCGGTGCTGGCAGGGCGGCTGCACGGCGGAGGAATTCGACCGGTGCCGCGCGGAGCTGGGGCCGGCGGGGCTGCTGGTGCTCGTGAGCATGATCGAGGACGGGCACGAGGTGCCGCTGTTGAAAGCGGCGCGGTACATCAAAAAGCAGGAGGAGCGGCGCGGCGGGGATCTGGCGCGGACATTCCTCGACTACCGCGAGATGCTGGACGCGGACGCGCCGGCAGAGGAGCTCTGGCCGAAGGATCTCGTCGCGGCGCACGACCGGCTCGCGGAGCTCCACGGCGACAGGGACGCGCGGCAGTACACGGAGGCGATGCGGCAGCTGGCACAGGAGCTGGCGGTGCTGGCGTGGAGCGACGGTGAGATCTGCATCCGGGCGGCGGCGACGCCGGGAGAGCTCAAGGAGGAGGGGCGCGTGCTAAAGCACTGCGTCGGCGACTACTGCAAAAAGCACGCGGCGCGGACGGACGTGATTTTCTTTGTGCGGCACGCGCGGCGGCCGGAGCGGAGCTGGTACACGCTCGACATCAACATGACGGGGCGGATCCCGAAGGAGGTCCAGCTGCACGGCTACCGGAACGAATGGTACGGGAAGGCCGGGCACGGAAAAATTCCGCAGAGGGTGCGGGATTTCTGCGACCGGTGGGAGCGCGAGGTGCTCGCGCCGTGGTACGCGCAGCGGCAGGAGCGTAAAAACAAGCAGAAGAGGAGGAAAACGAGCGCATGAGCGAGACAATCAACGTGCCGATGGCGGCGCAGCGGGACATCAAGACGGTGACAACGGAGATCCGGACGCTGCACCGGCAGGCACAGTGCATGGTACTGGGGTACGCCATCGAGATCGGGCGGCGGCTGAAGGAAGCAAAGGCGATGCTCGACCACGGCCAGTGGGGGCCGTGGCTGCGGGAGGAGGTGGACTTCTCCCAGTCCTCGGCCAACAATTTCATGCGGATTTTCGAGGAATACGGGGCGCAGCAGGTGAGCCTTTTCGGGGACGCAAATTCGCAAGCGCTTGGGAATTTGCCCTATACGCACGCGCTGCGGCTGCTGGCACTGCCGGCGGAGGAGCGCGAGAGCTTCGCGGAGGAGCACCACGCGGAGGAGCTGAGCACGCGGGAGCTGGAGAAGCTGATCCGCGAGCGGGACGAGGCGCGCAGGGCCGAGCAGGACGCGCAGGAAAAGGCCGCCGCGGCGGACAAGGCGCGCGCCGCGGCCGAGGAGCTGGCAAAGGGTACGGAGGACGCCCGGCGGGACGCGCTCGCAGCGGCGGAGCGGCTGAAAAATGCACAGGCCGCGGAGAAGGACGCGAAGGCCGCCGCGAAGCAGGCGAAGGCCGAGCTGAAGGCGCTGCGGGAAAACCCGGTGATCCCGGCGGAGGTACTGGAGAAGCTGCGCGCAGAGGAGGCCGAGCGCGCGGCAGAGACGGCGCAAAAGGAGACCGCCCGGCGGGTGGCTGAGGCGGAAAAAGCCGCGCAGGAGAGCGCCCGGCGCGCCGAACAGGCGGAGCGGCAGCTGGCGGCGGCCGATCCGGAGGTCGCGACATTCAAGGCGTGGTTCCGGGCGGTGCAGGACGACTTCGCGCGGATGCAGGAGACGCACGCGCAGGTGACGGATCAGGCGAAAGCGGACAAGCTCCGCGCGGCCGTGCGGGCGCTGCTGGAGCGGGAAAGGACGGTGTGGGGATGAGCAATCCGATTCCCGGGACAGAGAATATCAAGTGGATTAAGTACGGCGGTGCCGTCGTGATAAGAGGCGACTACGACGAGAGCATGATCAAGGACGCAGAGAGATTTCTGGCAGAGCAGGCGGTTGAAACTGTTCGCCAGATCATGGAAGAAGATCGAAGCGTGTTCAGATTCCGAAATGGCGCGGAAGCTAACGAGGTAGTCGTCGAATGGCGGATCAAAATTCCAAAATTCAACTGGAGGGAAGGGCAACAACGATGAATGCTGTGTTAATCAGTATCCGGCCGGAGGGGTGTCAGAAGATCATCGACGGGGAAAAGACGATTGAGGTGCGCAAGACCCGGCCAAAGCTGGCGACGCCGTTCAAGTGCCGTATCTACTGCACCCGCGGGAGACATGATCTGAACATCCCCATTTCACGGGAAGCGCTTATGCGCGATTGGCTGGAAACAGGGTCGATGAAATCCATGAACTGCCCGCACGGAAACGGCAAGGTGATCGGAGAATTTACGTGTGATGAGATATTCTGCTTTCCCGCAGACAGCGCAATACCGTGGTTTCTTTCGCGGGACGCGTGCCTGACGGCGGAAGAAATTCACGGTTATCTCGGAGAGAAGGCCGGCTTTTTCTGGCACATATCGGATCTGGAAATCTACGATGTGCCGCTGGATCTGGGCGAGCTCCCCGGCATGCTGACGCTGAAAAACGGTTATGGTGCTCAGTTGTGGCGAATCGACCGAGCACCGCAGGACTGGTGCTATATGAAAAAGGGTGGGATTAAATGAAAATTTACATTGCGGGAGCGATTACAGGGGATCCGGAGTACCGGGAGAAGTTCCGGCGCGCCGAGGAGGCCGTGCGGGCAGAGGGGCACGTCGCGGTGAACCCGGCGGTGCTGCCGGAGGGGCTGGAGCCGGGGGACTACATGCGGATCTGCACGGCGATGCTCGACAGCTGCGACGCGATCGCACTGCTGCGCGACTGGGCGCACAGCAAGGGCGCGTGCATCGAGATGACCTACGCGCAGTACGTCGGGAAGAAACTTATGAGACTGTGGGACATGCCGGACGGGCTGTGGCTCAGGGAGGAGATTTGAGATGGAACATCAGGTAACGCCGGAGGTGCTGGCGGCGGCGCTGCGGTGCTCGGCGGCGGAGGACGTGCATGAGACACACTGCGAGACATGCCCGTACTATGTGGTGGAGGATCTGAGCGGGGAAGAAGCCGCGTTTTTCGGGGAGAAATGGGCAACGTGCGACGTCGACCGGATGGCGCTGGACGCGGCGGCGATGATCGAGGAGCTTTCCGGGAGGGACGTATGAGCGGATGGGATTCACGGCTTGAGAAGGGGCCGGACGGGCAGAAGTGCAGGACGTGCATCTACCGGGCGGCGAACCGGTACGGGCCGTGGGGCTGCGGCTACGCGGACGTGACGGGGCAGTCGAAGCTCGCAGCGTTCCCGGACGCGGAGCCGGGGACGCGGGCGGGGCGGCACTGCATCGTCTATCAGCGCGGGAGGGCCGCGAAGAAGCAGGCGCCGATCCTGCCGCAGAAGACGAAGAAGCCGCCCGCAGAACCGAAGCCGAAGCAACAGGAGAACTGGACACCTTGGCGGAGCAAAGCGCAGATCGCAGACGAGCGGCGGGCGCTCTACGACCTCGGGTGGACAGACGGGCAGATCGCGGCACGGCAGGGCATGAGCCGAGAGACGATCAAAAAATGGCGGCAGCGCAACGGGTATCCGGCAAACGGATGGCCGATGAAGAAAGCAGAAAAGGCCACGTGATTTTGCAAAGATGGTCCGGCGGGAAGGCCGGGCCATCTTTGGAGCATCACCGGGAGAAGAGAGACACCCTATATAATACGCGTGCGCGCGTATTTTGGTCGGGTCCTTAAAGACCTAAGTATACGGACAGGAGGCAGAAAACGCAGATGGGAGGGAAATGGATGATCCGCACCTACAAGTCCGGGAGGGTAATCGAGAAGAGCAAGTTCTGGGTGCCGGCACAGGCGAGGCCCAGAGCAGGCCGGGTGAAGAACAACACGAGCGCCGCCAAGCGCGACCAGAACGCAAGGCGGGCTGTGCGCACGCTGGCGCGCACGATTAACTGCAACTTCGGGGCGAAGGATCTGTTCGTCACGGCGACGTTTGACGACGGGACACTGGCGCAAATCGGCGGGGACTACGCGCAGCTCACGCGGCTGCTGGGCAACTTCATGAAGCGGCTCAAGCGGAAGGTGCGCCGGGAAGGCGCAGAGCTTCGGTGGGTGGCCTGCCCCTCCGCGATGGACGGAGAAACGGGCAAGCCCGTGCGCCTGCACGTACACATGGTGCTCAGCGGCAATGGAATCCGGTGGGAGGACGGCCAGTGGATGGTCGGGAGCGAGACGCTCGGCTCCATCTGGGCGATGGGCAGTCTCTACGCGGAGCCGCTGCGCGGGCAGGGCGACTATACGCCGGTGGCGGTCTACATGCTGCGCCAGGCGCGCCGCGACGTGCCGGACGCGAAGAAGTACAGCTGCAGCCGGAACATGAAGCAGCCGGAGATCACCGAGCGCGTGGTACATACGGGCCGGGCACTGCGCCAGCCCGCGCGGGCCTATCTGCTGGAGAGCAGCGCATACGATGCGGAGACGGGCTGCCACTACATCCGCTATCTGGCGCCGGAGGGAAAGCACGATGCAGACGAAAGATAGCGCGCGGGCGGTCTGTCCGTGGTACGAATGGAGCACGGAGAAGCTGATCGTCTGCGCAGGGACAGAGCCGGGGCAGACGATCCGGATGCAATTCCGGGGGCGAAAGAAAAAAGAACAATGGTTTGAGCGCTGCTGCGCGGGGTACGACTACGGGAAATGCGTGGTCTGCCGGGCGCTGACGGCGCACAGCGAAGAGACATAGCCGCGCGGGGAGACCTGCGCGGCCTTCCGGCATACGCCAGCGGGGAGAAATTGCCGCCGCCCGGCGGTTACAATGGGCAGGAAGGGGCGGTGAGCGCATGGCACAGGCCAAGCTGAGCGAAAAGCGAAAAAAGAAGATCATCGCGGACTACGCGGTGGAGGGCAGTTACCGGGCGGCGGCACGGAAAAACGGCGTGAGCCCGAACACGGTGCGGCGGCTGGTGCTGGCGGATCCGGAGAGTGCGCGGGCTGCGCAGGACAAAAAAGGCGCGTGCGCGCGCGATATATTGAGCTACATGGACGGGCAGAGGGACACCGTGTGCAGCATCATCGGCACAGGACTGGAGGTTCTGTCGAGCCCTGAGCGGATGGCGACGGCGAGCCTGCGCGACATCACGACGGCGATCGGCACGCTGATCGACAAGTGGACGATGGCGGCGCAGGCCGGACGCAGCCGCGAGCCGATCACGATCGAGATGCCCGAGAAGGCGAAGGAGTACGGCGAATGAAGCTGGTCATTGACGGGCCGAACGAGAAGCAGGCGCTTTTTCTGCTGGACAAGCACAAGTACATCGCATACGGCGGGGCGCGCGGCGGCGGGAAGAGCTGGGCCGTGCGGACGAAGGCGAAGCTCATGGCGCTGCGGTATCCGGGAATCCGGCTTCTGATCGTGCGCCGGAGCTACCCGGAGCTGATCAACAACCACATCAACACGCTGCGCAAGGAACTGCTGGGCATCGCGAAGTACAACGACAAGGACAAGGTGCTGCGGTTTATCAACGGGTCGACGATCAACTTCACCTACTGCGACCGGGACCAGGATCTCGACCGGCTGCAGGGCGTGGAGTACGACGTGATTTTCCTGGATGAGGCAACGCAGCTGTCGGAATACCAGATGAAAACGATCGTGGCATGCGTGCGCGGCGTGAACGACTTTCCGAAGCGGGTATATTTCACCTGCAACCCCGGCGGGCAGGGACACGGATACATCAAGCGGCTGTTCATCGACCGGCGGTTCGAGAGTGGGGAGAACCCGGCGGATTATGCGTTCATTCAGGCGCTCGTGCGCGACAACACGGCGCTGATGCAGACGCAGCCGGAATACATCCGGCAGCTGGAGGCACTGCCGCCGCATCTGCGCGAGATGTGGCTGGAGGGGCGCTGGGACGTATTCGCGGGGCAATTCTTCGAGGAGTTCCGGCTGGATCCGGATCCGGCGCTCTGCAAGCTGGCAGGGGTCACGGCGGAGGAGGCGGCGCAGCAGCACCGCTTCACGCACGTGATCGCGCCGTTCCGCATCCCGCGCGGGTGGAAGATCTACCGCAGCTACGACTTCGGATACAACAGGCCGTTCTCGCTGGCATGGTGGGCCGTGGACTACGACGGGGTACTATACCGGATCAAAGAGCTTTACGGGTGCACGGGCGAGCCGAACGAGGGCGTGCGCCAGACGCCGGACGAGCAGTTCCGGCGGGCGGTGGAGATTGAGCGGACAGACCCGCTGCTCGCGGGGCGGAAGATCGAGGGCGGCGTGGCCGACCCGGCCTGCTGGGACACATCGCGCGGCGAGAGCGTACAGGAGACGGCGGGGCGGTACGGCATCTACTTCGAGCCGGGGGACAACGCCCGGATTGCGGGATGGATGCAGTGCCACTACCGGCTGCAGTTCGACGCGCAGGGATACGCGCGGTGCTACATCTTCGACACATGCAAGGACTTCATCCGGACGATCCCGCTGCTGATGTACGCAAAGACAAAGCCGGAGGACGTGGACACGGAGCTGGAGGATCACGCGGCCGATGAGTGGCGGTACATGTGCATGTCGCGGCCGGTGGCGCCGATTCCGCGCGAGGAGAAGGAGACGCCGTGGGCGGATCCGCTGAACCAATACGAACGAAAGTGAGGAGCACACATGGACGAGGTACAGGCCGGGAAGATCGGCCGGGAGCAGCTGCTGGAGTGGACGAAGACGCTCGAGCGGTACCGCGCGGGAAAGGCCAGCGTGGACGCGCGGGCCATCAGCGCGGAGAGCTGGTGGAAGCTGCGCAACTCCGGCGAGGAGGACAGACAGGACGGCATCGCGCGCGACGGATTCCGGTCGCGGTCGGGCTGGCTGCACAACGTGGTGACGAACAAGCACGCGGACGCGATGGAGGCCTATCCGGAGCCGGTGGTGCTGCCGCGTGAGCCGGGCGACCGGCAGGAGGCGCAGACGCTGTCGGCGATTCTGCCGGTGATTCTGGAGCAGAACCAGTTTGAAAAGACCTGGTCGGAGGCGATGTGGCAGAAGCTCAAGATCGGGACGGGCTGCTACAAGGTCGTCTGGGACGGAAACAAGCTCGGCGGGCTCGGCGACATCACGGTGACGCGGGCGAACCTGCTGAACCTCTTCTGGGAGCCGGGCAAGAGCGACATCCAGCAGTCGCGGTATGTGTTCCAGACGGAGCTGGCCGACCGGGATCTCGTGGAGGAGGCATATCCACAGTGCAAGGGGAAGCTCAAGGGCGACATCTTCACGGCGAAGAAGTTCCTCTACGACGACAACGTCCCGACGGACGGGAAGGTGACGGTCATTGAGGTCTACTACCACGTGGGGAAGATCCTGCATTACTGCAAGTATGTGGGAGACGTGGTGCTCTACGCGACGGAGAACGAGACGGACGCGCCGACGCGCACGGTGGTGCAGCCGGGGCCGGACGGCCAGCCGGTGACGCTAGAGGTCCCGGCGGGGCGGCCAATGGCGGAGACGGGGCTTTACGACCACGGGAAATATCCGTTCGTGCTGGATCCGCTGTTCCCGGTGGAGGGCTCGCCGGCGGGTTACGGATATGTCGACCTGTGCAAAAACCCGCAGACGGAGATCGACCTGATGCGCACGGCGCTGGTGAAAAACACGATCTCGGGCGCGACGCCGCGCTACTTCGTGCGGCAGGACGGCGCGATCAACGAGGCGGAGCTGCTGGACGTGAACAAGCCGGTCGTACACACGACCGGAAACCTCGGGGAGGATTCGATGCGGGTGCTCGACTACACGCCGCTGCCGGCAAACTACGTGGCGATGCTGCAGGAGACGGTGCAGGAGCTGCGCGAGACGAGCGGCAACACGGAGACGGCATCCGGCTCGACCTCGGCGGGCGTGACGGCGGCGAGCGCGATCGCGGCGCTGCAGGAGGCGAGCGGCAAGGGCTCACGCGACAGCACGAAGAGCGGCTACCGCGCGTACCGGGAGATCGTGGGGCTTTGCATCGAGCTGATCCGGCAGTTTTACGACGCGCCGCGTCAGTTCCGCATCACGGGCGAGAACGGGCAGGAGCAGTTCGTAAGCTACGACAACGCGGGGCTGCAGCCGCAGGCGCAGGGCGAGATCTCCGGGGTGGACATGGGCTACCGGGTGCCGGAGTTCGACATCTCGGTGCAGGCGCAGAAACAGACGGCCTACACGACGATGGCGCAGAACGAGCTGGCGCTGCAGTTTTACCAGCTGGGCTTTTTTAACCCCCAGCAGGCAGATCAGACGCTCCTGTGTCTGGACATGATGGAGTTTCGGGGCAAGGAGAACGTCGTGGCGAAGATCCGGCGGATGGGGACGCTCTACGACCAGATGCAGATGCTGCTGCAATACGCGGCGACGCTCGCGCAGAAGGCGCAGGACGCCGGGGCGCTGGCGCAGCTGCAGGGCATCGCGGCGGGCATGGGCGGCCAGCTGGCGCAGGGACAGCCGGTGGAGATGCCGGTGGGCGGCGACGAGGAGAGCGGCCACGTACAGAAAGCGCGCAGTCAGGCGCGGGCGGCGTCGCAGCCGGAGGGCGGCGCATGATCCGGGTGGAGTGCAGCCCGCGGGCGCTGACGCTGCGGGTGGAGGGGCACGCATACCGCGGGAAACCGGGGGAGGACATCGTATGCGCGGCGGCGTCGATGCTGGCCTATACGGCGGGGTACATGCTCGTGCAGGCGGAGGAGCGCGGCGAGGCGCGGGACGTGGTGACGGTCTACGACAGCGGCACGGCGCAGATCTCGGCCAGAGCGGCAAACGCGGCGTGCGCGCGGCGGCTCGAACGGAGCTTCGCGGACATCTGCGCGGGATTCCGGCTGCTGGCAAAGCAGGAGCCGGATGCGGTGCGCGTGAAAATAATTTAAACAGCGGGGAGAAAAACGGGGAGCGGATGGGTTATGCTGGGGGTGCCGGGAGCGGGGGCCCCGGCGGTATCCATTCCTCCTTTTCCTTTCTGGGGCCCGGCGCGCACGCGCCGGGCATACGCATGCGGCAGCCCAAACGCGGGGGCAGCACCCGCGGCATGCGCCATATGGGCTCGTCCACCAAACGGACAGACAATCATGGAGGGAAAGACATGATGGAGAAGCATTGGCTGCAGCTGTTCGCCGAGGGCGAGGGCGGCCAGACGGGCGGAGAAACCGCTCCCGACGCCGGGGAGCAGACTTTGGAGCAGCTGGGCGTCCCGGCCGAGCTGATTGCCAAGCGGGCGAAGCGCACACCGCACAGGGCCGCACCGGCGGCGCCGAAGCAGGAGCCGCAGCGGGACGCCGCCGCAGAGCAGCCGGAGGAAACCAAGGCTGCACAGAAGAGGATGACCTGGGACGAGATCATGGCAGACCCGGAATACAACCGGCAGATGCAGGAGACCGTCCGGCAGCGGCTCAAGGACAGCCGGGGCGCAGAGGAGCGCCTGCACGCACTGGATCCGGCGATGCAGATTCTCGCGCAGCGGTACGGCCTGAAAGACGCGGCGGACAGCAAGGCGCTCGCCAAGGCGATTCTGGAGGACAACAGCTTTTACGAGGACAAGGCCGCGGAGATGGGCGTGGAGCCGGACGTGGCCCGGCGGATCGACCAGATGGAGCGCTTCGAGCAGCAGCGTGAAGCGGAAGCGCAGCGCAGCGAGCAGGAGAAAGCCATGCGGGAGCACTTCCGCAGTCTCGCCGAGCAGGAGGCGGAGCTGAAAAAGACGGTGCCGGACTTCGACCTGCAGCGGGAACTGCAGAACCCGACGTTTCTGCGCATGACGGCGCCGGGCTCTGGGCTGCGCGTGGCGGACGTGTATTTCGCGCTGCACCGGCAGGAGCTGCAGGAGGCGGCGCGCAAGCAGGCCGCGCAGGAGGCGGCACAGAAGATCTCGGCCTCCGTCCGGGCGGGCTCGAACCGGCCGGTGGAAAACGGGGTATCCTCTCAGGCCCCCTCGACGGGGAGCATCGACTACGCACACATGACAAGAGCGCAGCGGCAGGCGCTCAAGGACGAGATCCTGCGCGCCGCTGCCAGAGGGGAGAAGATCTATCCGCAGTGAGGGGACTTCTCCCGGAGAGGAGAAGCATATGAAAACTTTTGAAACGATGAATCTGCAGCTGTTCGCGGACGCCGGCACGCTGGTGAACGCGACGGGCAACTACGTCAACGCCTATGACGGCACCGTGACCGCATTTTCCGGCGTGAACACGCTGGCTTCCACGCTCAAAACGTTCTACGACACGGAGCTGCTGGAAAACGCGCGCATCACGATGATCTACTCGCAGTTTGCGAAGAAGCAGCCGCTGCCCGCGAACCACGGCAAGACCGTCGAATGGCGCAAGTGGAACACGTTCGCGCGGGCGGCGAAGCTAACCGAGGGCGTGATCCCGACGGGACAGAAGTTCGGCCAGAGCGCCAAGACGGCGTCCATCAGCCAGTACGGCACCTACGCCGCGATTTCCGACCAGCTGGAGCTGCATGCGTTTGATCCGGTGATTCTGGGCGCAACGGAGGAGATGGGCGCGTCGATGGCGGAGACGCAGGAGATTCTGATCCGCGACGCGCTGCTGACGGGCACGAACGTGCTCTACCGCGACAACATCAAGGACGACGGCACGGTCGTTTCCACGCCGACGAGCTGCGCGACGATGGCGGCGGGCGGCCAGACGAGCGGAGCGGACAACGGCTGGGCGCTGCTGACGCCGGACATGGTCGCCAAGGCCGTGACGAAGATGAAGAAGGACCGCGTGCCGACCATCAACGGCAAGTACGTGGCCGTGATCCATCCGTCCGTTGCCTATGACCTGCGCAAGAGCGACGCGTGGATTGAGGCGCACAAGTACGCCTCGCCCGAGGAGATCTACAACGGAGAGATCGGAGAGCTGCACGGCGTGCGCTTTATCGAGAACTTCATGGCGCCGGTGCTGGGCGGCACGAGCTACAAGAACAAGGCCGAGGGCGTGACCTACGCGACGTATTTCTTCGGCAAGGACGCCTTCGGCATCATCGACCCGGCGGGCGGCGGCGCGGAGATGATCATCAAGGACAAGGGCACGGTCGGCGGTCCGCTCGAGCAGTTCAGCACGGTGGGCTATAAGTTCGAGACGAACGGCGCGACGATCCTGTATCCGGAGCGCGTGCTGCGCGTGATGAGCGTGTCCAGCTACTCGGCGACGGACAGCGCGAACTGACAGACGCCCCCCGGCGGGGCGAGAAACAGGAGGAACACATGGCAGAAGAGAAGAAAAAGGCCGCAGAAGTTACGGCGGCCGCAGAGGTTACAGCGCCTGCGGCCGACGGGCGCGAGGATATCTTTATCCCGCGCGGGCCGAAGAACGACGACCCGAACCTGTTCGTCTCGGTGAACGGGAAGAACTACCTGCTGCCGCGCGGCCAGAAGTCGCGCGTGCCGCATGAGGTGGCAGAGGAGATTCACCGCGCGTGGGAGGCGGAGGAGATCCGCACACGCAACGAGGAGAAGCTCGCAAACGGTGAGCCGCTGACGGGCGAATAACAAACCACAGAGGAAGGGGAGAGACGGCGACGTTTCTCCCCTTTCGCGCTATGAGGAGGGAAACGCATGAAAGCAAGCGAGATGCTGGATCGGGTAGACACGTTCAAGCCGAACCAGTATACAGAGCCGCAGAAGCTCGGGTGGCTGCTGCAGCTCGACGGGCAGATCTGGCGGGAGATCATTCGGACGCACGAGGGCGGCGAGGACATCGCGCAGCCGGACGGCAGCGCGGGCGTCGAGAGGGAGCTGCTGGTGCCGGAGCCGTGGGCGGGGGATCTCTACAACTACTGGCTGCAGGCGATGATCGACCGGGAAAACGGGGAGATCGGGAAGTACAACCAGACGAGCCAGCTGTATAACCAGGCGTATCTGACATACGCGGGGTATTACAACCGGACGCACATGCCGATCGGCTGCGGGCCGATGAAGATTTGAGGGGGAATGAGAAATGTATCTGCCGACGCTGAAGGAGAACAAACAGTCGCGGCTCATGACGAGCGAGTTCGGCGGCTATGACCGGCGGCTGCGCATCGGGGACGGGCAGTGGCGCGAGATGCAGAACATGACGGGCGACTGCTACCCGATGCTGGCGAGCCGCACACCGCGCGGGATCGGCGAGGAGATCGCAAGCCCGGCGGGGCTGACGGCCAAGGACGCGCTGATCTGGGTATCGGGATCAAAGATCGTGATCGGCGGGAAGGCCGTGGAGCTGGGGTTGAGCGAGGGCGTGAAGCAGCTGGTGAGCATGGGCGCGTATCTCGTGATCTGGCCGGATCGGAAGTACATCAACACGGCGGACACGACGGACTGCGGGAGCATCGACGCGGCGTTCGCGGCCGGGGAGAGCGCGCAGGTGCAGCTTGCAATGTGCGACGCGGAGGGCGCGCTCTATGAGAACGTGGCGCAGACGGAGCCGACCGCCCCGGCGGGCGGGACGCTCTGGGTCGACGGGAAAGTGCTCAAGCGGTGGGACGGGACGAGTTCGATGTGGATCTCCGTCCCGACGGTCTACACGAAGATCAGCTGCACGGACATCGGAAAGAGCTTTTCGGAGGGCGACGGCGTGACGCTGGCGGGGATCGCCTACACGGGAGACAGCGAAACGGTGAAGGCCGAATACGCCGCGCTGAACGCGAGTAAGGTGATCCAGAAAAAGGGTGACAACTGGATCGTGGTCGTGGGGCTGGTGAGCCGGAACGCGGCGCAGACGGGCGGGCTGACCGTCAAGCGCGAGGCACCGGAGATGGACTACATCTGCCAGGCGCAGAACCGGCTCTGGGGATGCCGCTACGGCGTAAAGGATGGAAAAGCCGTGAATGAGGTCTATGGGTGCAAGCTGGGAGACTTCAAGAACTGGACGTGCTACGCGGGGCTTTCCACGGATTCGTGGGCGGCGCAGGTCGGATCGGACGGCGCGTGGACGGGCGCGGTGAACTATCAGGGCTACCCGACGTTCTTCAAGGAAACTGTGCTGCACCGGATCAGCGTCTCCGGCGCGGGGGCGCACCGGGTGACGGACACGCCGTGCCGCGGCGTGCAGAAGGGCAGCTGGCGAAGTTTGTGCGTGGTGAACGAGGTGCTCTACTACAAGGGGCGGACGGAGATCTGCGCCTATGACGGGTCGGTGCCGGTGGCGGTGAGCGCGGAGCTGGGCGACGAGCGGTACAGCGAGGCGGTCGCCGGCGGGTACGGGCGGAAGTACTACATCTCGATGAAAAACAGCTCCGGAGCATACGAGCTGCTGGTCTATGACGCGGCGCGGGGGCTCTGGCACAAGGAGGACAACGCACAGGCGCTCATGTTCGCGGCGGCGGACGACGATCTGTTCTATATCGACGCGGCGACGAACAGGCTCGTCGCGGTGAACGGCACGCAAGGGACAAGAGAGGGTGACGTGGAATGGAGCGTGGTCTCGGGGATCATGGGCTATGAGTACCCAGACCACAAGTATCTGAGCCGGTTCGACCTGCGGCTGCAGATGCGCGGGGAAGCGAATCTCTATCTGCAGTACGATTCCTCCGGGCAGTGGCACTACGCGGGGCGGCTGCTCTGGAAGAAGGGCACGACGCGCAGCTTTGCAATGCCGGTGATCCCCCGGCGGTGCGACCATGTGCAACTGAAGCTCAGCGGCAAGGGCGAGATGCGGCTGTTCTCGATCGCGCGGATTCTGGAACTGGGGAGTGATATGTGATGGTACAGCTCAACACGCCGCCGATGCTGCGCGGCGGCGGACAGGCACAGCTCGCGCAGATGCGCTCATATCTCTACCAGCTGGCCGAGCAGCTGAACGGGGCGCTCAACGCCATCGAGGCGGACAGCCTGACCGATGGGGCGAAGGCCACGCTCGGCAGCGGGGCCGCGGAGAGCGCGGCGCAGCAGGTGCGCGAGGACATGGGGAAAACCTCGTCGGTGCTGAAAGACCTGATTATCAAGACGGCGGAGAGCGTCCGCAGCGAGACGCAGCGCGTGGAGACGGAGCTTCGGAGCAGCTATGTGGCAAAGAGCGAATTCGGGGCATACCAGGAGCAGGTGGACGCGAAGTTTACCGCGACGGCGGAGAACGTGACGCAGAGCATCCGGTATGCGAGCGAGCTGGAGGGGCGGCTCGACGAGCAGGCGGGCGACCTGCAGGGGCTGATCAGCTATCGGACGGAGACGAAGGGCTACATCCGGCAGGGCATCGTCGGCTATGAGGATACGGTGCCGATCATCGGCATCGCGATCGGGCAGGACATCCAGACGACCGGCACGCAGAGCGTGGACGGGAAGACATACGACGTGATCGACACGAGCCACAACATGTCGGTCTGGACGAGCAAGAAGCTCTCATTTTACGTAGAGGGCACGGAGATCGCGTATTTCTCAAACGGTGCGCTGCATGTGGGGCACGTGGAGCTTGACCGCATTACGGCGGCGGGCAAGTGGGACGTGAGCTTTTCGGACGGCGTGGCGTTCAAGTGGATCGGAGGGTAAGAGATGGCACTATCAGGCGCATTTACCGGCACGACCGGCAACCAGTATATCTTTCCTACGATCAGGTGGTCGGCGGTGCAGTCGCAGGACGGGAACTACTCGGACGTGACAGCGACGCTCTACTACAGCCGCAGCAACAGCGGATACACCACGAGCGGCACATGGTCGGGCGGCATCACGATCGACGGCCAGTGGACGGCGGGGAGCCGTCACATCGAGGTGTCGTATCAGTCGGGGACGCTTGCGATGAGCGCGACGGTGCGCGTGTATCACGACGCGGACGGCAGCCGCAGCGTGACCATCTCGGCGGCGGGGTATATCAGCGGCACGACGCTCAGCTCGACGGACATCTCGCAGACGGTGACGCTCGACCAGATCGCGCGGGCATCCGTACCAACAACGAACAAATCATCCATTGCGATGGGCGAGGAGATCATCATCTACACCAACCGTAAAAATACGGCCTTCTGCCACACGGCGCGCTACACCTTCGCGGGGCAGGCGGGCGACATTGCGGACTTTGACGCAGAAACGGCGTGGAACTGGTATTCGCTCGTGCCGAAGAAGTCGCTCGCCAACCGGATTCCGAATGCGGCGAGCGGCGTATGCACGGTCTACATCAAGACATGGAGCGACGGCAATCTCACGCAGCAGATCGGAGAGGAGCAGAGCGTGAGCTTTACGCTCACCGTCCCGGCGGATGCAAAGCCGGTGGTGTCCTCCGGATGGGCGGCGGCTGCGGCGGACAACAGCGGCGGGAAGGCATCGGCGCTTTCCACATTTGTAAGCGGGTTTTCGCGGGCGCAGGTGACGTTTGCGGCGGGGAAAATCGCCTGTCAGTACGGGGCGAGCATCAAGTCGTACAAGATCACCTGCGGCGGCGTGGGTGCGGATGCGTCCCCCTATAAGACGGGCGTATTGAGCGGGACGAGCGCAAGCATCGTATGCCGCGTGACGGATTCGCGCGGGCTATACGCGGAGGAGACGCTGACAGTGAGCCTTTACGGCTACGCCGCGCCGGCACTCACGGGGGCGAAGCTCTACCGGTCGGATGATGCGATGCTCCCGGCGGACACGGGGCTGCACATTGCGGGCATAGCCACGGCAAAGTTCTCCTCGTGCGGCGGGGAAAACGTCTGTACGATCAAGGGCTATTGGCGGGCGGTCGGTGGATCGTGGAGCGCGGGCACCGCCATGACGAGCGGCGCGGCGGGGCTGGTGACGGGGGATGTGGATATCCTGACGACGGCCAGCTACGAGGCAAAGATCGAGATCACGGACAAGCTCGGGAACACCGCGAGTTTTTCGGCCGTGATCCCGACGGCGGACGTGGCATTCCATCTCCGCCCCGGCGGCAAGGGCGCGGCCTTCGGCAAATACAGCGAGAAGGAAGCGCTGGAGGTGGCATGGCCTGCGGAATTTCAGAAGGGCGTGACGGTCGGCGGGAAGGCCATCTGGGAGCTGATCTACCCCGTGGGCGCGATTTACATCTCGGCGTCGGCGACGGATCCGAAGACGCTCTTCGGCGGGACGTGGACGCAGATCAAGGACCGCTTTCTGCTCGCTGCGGGCGACACCTTCGCTGCGGGAAAGACCGGCGGTGAAGCGAGCCACACGCTGACGGTGGACGAGATCCCGGATCATACGCACAGCTATCAGTACACCGGCCAGAGCACGG
>OGYW01000998.1_pt1 | contig 26230 bp, 18 predicted proteins | sample 1576621 | NCBI WGS metagenome assembly OGYW01 (sample SAMEA3541528, study PRJEB24748) | human gut metagenome | biome: human gut; feature: human-associated habitat; material: faeces | place: China | collected 2012 | reverse complement strand
TATAGTTGTTATTAATAAAGATAAAGATTATAATGCAGTATATCTTCTTAAAAAACCCGGGAAAAGGGGCGGCTCTCGCTGTTGCTGCGGCGCGGACGCGGCTGCATCCGCGCCTTGAGTGGGGAGAAGGAAATAGGGGTGGATGTATAGAAAGGATGGTGTGTGAAGCGTGTTATGCGATCAGAAGGACGCCTTGATGCTGTTGATGGTCTCTTCGGCTTCCTTGACCATGCGGTCGAGCAGAACCTTGACCGGCACAACATCGTGTACGAGACCCATGCCCATGCCGGCGCAGAAGATCGCGCTGTCGACATTGCCGTCCTGGAAGGCTATGCGGGTCTTCTGGCCGGTGATGACGGGCATCTGCTCCTTGAGGATGTCCATCGGGCCCTTGCCGGTGCGCAGGCCGCGGTTCTCGATCTCGTTGGCGAGCAGGGAAGCGTTGTTCTTGGACACGCGCATCATGCTGCCGATGGTCTTCTGGCAGAGCACGGTGTCCTTTTCGGTGTGGTTGATGACCCACTGGCGGTGGTTGTCGGAGATCGGGCACTCATCGACGCACACGAAGCGGGTGCCCATGGCAACGCCGGAAGCGCCGAGCGCGAGCGCAGCCGCGAGGCCGTGGCCGTCCGCGATGCCGCCGGCGGCGATGACCGGGATCTTCATGTCCGCGGCGCAGCGGCGCGCGATGACGAATGTGCCCACGCCGTCAGCCGACGGATGGCCGCCGACCTCGTAGCCGGCGATGATGACGCCGTCGAGTCCCTTGCGCTCCATGCTCATGGAGACCTTGTAGTTCGGGCACTTGTGGAAATGACGCATGCCGGCGGACTTGATGTCGGCGATGAATTCGCGCGGATCCTCGGCGCTCGTCTCGATGGCGGCAACGTGCTTTTCGCCGCACAGACGGATGGTCTTGCGGATCTCCTCGTTGTCCAGACGCTGGGTCGGGGCGAGGGAGATGTTGACGATGTAGGGCTTGTTGGTCAGGCTGTTCATCTCGTCGAGCGCGTCGGCAAACTCGTCGAGCGTCGGCCAGCAGGTGACGTTGATGGTGCCGATGCCGCCGGCGTTGCACACTGCGGCCGCGAGCTGCGGCACGGCCAGCCACTGCATGCCGCTCTGGACGATCGGGTACTCAATGCCAAACATTTCAGTCAGTTTTGTTTTCATGTATGCTACCTCCTAATGATGTTTAATGGTTTGAAAAATGCGTCTGTCGCCTTGCTAATCAAAAATATATCAAAGCGGGGCGGGGGTCTCAACAGTATTCAGACCAAAGTTGCGGCCGGGCGCAGCGACGTGTTTTGGATGAAATGTACAAAGCGCGTACGGCTTGTAAAAAACGGATAACGCAGCGCAATGCGCACCCGTTTTTGTACAATTCGGGCGGAAAGTGTGCAGAGAACACCTAATATAATACGTGAAAATCAGCAGTATGTGTGTTTTCCAGCCGCTTGGTTATGGACTACAAAAAAATGATTTTTCTCTCTGCGGATTTCGTAGTCTTTGTTGGTGAAAAAGTGCTGAATTCGGTGTAACCTAAAATCAACTTGACAGATAATTAACTAACGAAAGCGCAAGTTGAGAACCATTCATTAAGGAGGAGTGAAACTCATGAGCAAGCAAATGAAAAAGACGATTTTCGGCATTCTGGGCGGTATTGTCCTGATGCTGCTGATCGCCTACCTGCCGCCGGAAACGGAAATGATGAGCCGTCAGGGCTGGCAGTATCTCGGGTGCTTCGGCTTCCTGCTGACGTGCCTGATCTCCGGCGCCCTGCCGGACTGGGTCGCGACCCTTGCGACCATGGTTATGCTGCTGGTATTCAAACTCGGCAAGGTGGCGGACGTCACGGTCGAGTTCTCCGGCACGACCGTCTGGCTGTGCATCGGCGTGTTCATCATGTCGGTCGGCATCAACAACAGCGGCTTCATGAAGCGCCTGGCGCTGTGGGTCCTCACGAAGTTCCCCGGCACCTATCGCGGCCAGGTCACGGCCATGATGCTCGCGGGCATCATCACCACCCCGATGATCCCCAGCTCCTATGCCAAGACCTCCATCATGGCGCCCCTGATCGGCCAGGTCTGTGAGGCTGTCGGCGCGGAGCCGAACAGCAAAGCGGCCCGCGGCCTGTGGTTTGCCAACTTCATGGGCACGTACATCCTCGGCATTGCCTTCATGTCCGGCTCGGCGTTCGTTGCGCTGATGATCGGCTTCATGCAGGGCCTCGCCTTCACCTGGGGCTCCTGGCTCAAGTGCACGATCGTCTGGTATCTCGTGCTCATCGTTCTGACCTATCTGTACTGCACGATCATCTGCAAACCGAAAGAAAAGCTCGCCGGCGACGTGACCTTCCTCAAGGAGCAGTACAAGGCGCTCGGCGCCGTCTCCAAGAAGGAGAAGCAGGGCATCATCATCGTTGCCATCGCCATCATCCTCTGGATCACCCAGAAGCTGCACGGCGTGGACGCCGGCTTCGTGGCCATCGCGGCTGACGTGGCGTTCTTCGCCGCCGGCCTGCTGACGGCGCCGGAGGCCAACGCCAAAGGCCAGTGGACGCTTGTCGTCTTCATCGGCGGCATCCTCAGCATCGCCAAGTTCATGAACACCACCGGCGTCAGCGCATGGCTGGCCAGCCTGCTCGGCCCCATCTTCGCGCCCATCATGAGCAGCCCGTATATCTTCGTTCCCTGCCTGTGCATCATCACGTTTGCCCTGCGTTACGTGATCGTGTCCCAGACCTGCATGCTCACGATGATGATCGCCATCTTCGGACCACTCATGGAGGCACACGGCATGAGCATGTTCATCCTTGTCTTTGTCGAGTGGCTGTGCGGCACGTACTGGAACACCGCTTACGGCAACCCGTCCGTGGTCGGCTTCATCAAGATGACCGGCGACAAGTGCGTCGACTATCCCTGCGCGCAGAAGGCTTCTTACGCCTACATGGTCATAACGATCATCGCCATGCTGGCCAGCGTCCCGCTCTGGCAGGCGGTCGGTCTCTGCTGATCCGAATATCCCGTCAGATCCACCGTCCCCTGTGCAGACATTCTCTGCACGGGGGACACTTTCCAGATGCGCCGCTGGTCAAGGTGCCTAATTTCGCCGCTGCGATCGGCGGTCACTTTCGTAGCCGGTGCTCTGGGATGCGGTGTGCAGAGTTGATATAGTAGTCATAGTCAGAAAGGTAACATTCCGGCACATTGCCGGTCACACACAGCGTTTGAAAGGAGAAAAACATCATGATCAAAACCAGACTTACCGAGCTCGTCGGGCTCAAATACCCCATCATCCAGGCCGGCATGGGTCCGTATCCGGTCACCAGCCTGTGCATCGCGGCGGCCAACGCCGGCTGCCTCGGCCTGTGCAGCACATTTGCCACCACGTCCCGCGAGACCAACCCCATCGTCTTTGAAGACTTCTGCAAGCAGGCACACGCCGAGACCACCGATGACGATGTGACCATCTTCAAAAAAATGTTCACCCGCGTGTTTGAAGAGACCAAGGAGTCCGACGGTATCTTCGGCGCGAACGTCATGGTTTCTGCGGAGGTCAAGGCCAATGCCATGAAGGTCATGCAGGCCATCAAGGAGTTGCGCGAGGCCGATCCCGAGATGAAGCGCCGCTTCCGCGTGCTCGTCACCACGGCCGGCGACCCGATGCCCTGGGCAAACTTCGTCAAGGAGCAGGGCATGATCTGGATGCACGTGTTCCCGGGTGTGCGCACCGCGGCCCGCTGCAAGAAGGCCGGCGTGCAGGTCCTCATTGCCTCCGGCCACGAGGGCGGTATGCACACGGCGTGGCAGCCGGTGCACAGCATGACGTTGCTGCCGGACATCATCGAGAAGTTCTCTGACGAGAACACGCTCGTGTGCGGCACTGGCGGCTTCTGCGACGGCAAGTCGATCGCGGCGGCCTTCGCCATGGGCGCTGACGGCGTGCAGATGGGCACCCGCTTCCTCGCCACCGAAGAGAGCGATTTCTGCGAACTGTGGAAGAAGATGGTCGTCGACTGCGCCGACGGCGGCACGATCATTGCCCGCGGCTTTGTCGGCCCGGCGCGCTGGCTGCGCAGCGACGTGTCCCTGCAGCATGCTTACAACACCGCCAAGGAAGCCCCCGGCTCCTACGTCGGTGTGCCGGATGACTTCTCGAGCATCCCGATGGAGCTGCTGACCTTCGAGCGTCACGGTGTTGCCGCGACCTATAAGGGCGACGTGGAGCACGCCATGGCCGGCGCCGGCGAGTGCGCGCAGCGCATCACCGATCTGCCCAAGACCAAGGACATGGTCGAGAAGGTCATGGGCGACGCCGAGACCATCATCCGTGGCCTGGCGGCAAAGTATGTCGCCGACTGAGCTCTGCGCAAGAGAAAGGAGCCAGACATGGCGGAAATGAACGCAGCCTTTTTTGAAGAGGCGAAATACAATCTCCAGCACGGGAAGATCAACTTCCTGAACGTGGCCGGGCTCATCCCGGAAGTCGCCGAGGAGCGCCATGTGGTCGTGCGCTTGCCTGCCAACAGTATGCACCTCAACCATGTGAACATCGTTTATGCCGGCAGCTATTTTGTGCTGGCGGAGTCCTCGGGTGCTACACTTATCAAGTGCACCTATGCCGGCAAGTACGTTCCGATTATTAAGAGCGTGAACATTGATTACCGCAAGCCGACCAAGCGCGACCTGATCGTAGACATTTCCATGACAGAGGAAGAAGCCAAAGAGCGCATCGCCTATGTCGAAGAACACGGCAAGGGCCAGTACCCGCTCGACGTGCCGGTCATGGACGCTGACGGCGTGCATTGTGCCGATGTGCATATCGTGTTTTACCTGATGCCGAAGCCGTAAACAGCAATCGTTTCCCTTGTTTTCAGCGCCGCGTCCGTTGATCCGGATGCGGCGCTTTTTTTGCGCGAGCAAAGGGGAAAAATGCATGGAAACACAGCACAAAAATGCACGGGCGCAGTGCCGTGAGAATTGTAAGAAATGCAGGTAACAAGTGCAGAAAGAATCGTTATAATATAGACAAAGCATCGGATTCATTTCATTTCAACAGAGCGGAAACCGTTGCAATTTCAGAAAAGATTACATCATACAACAAGGAGGCTATCACCATGAGAAAACCACTCGAGGGAATGTTTGTGGTCGAGATGACCAGTTACTGGGCAGCGACGACGACGGCACGATTCCTGCGCGATATGGGCGCGCGCGTTGTACGCGTCGAGACACCGCCAATCGGCGATTTCTGCCGCTACTACGGTCGCTCAATGGGCATGCCCATCACGGCGGAAGAGAACCCCATCCACGATATTTTCAACGGCGGCAAAGAGTGTGTCGCGCTGGATCTGAAAGATCCCAAGAACCTCAAGCTCATGCAAAACATGCTCGCCAAGGCGGACGTATTCATCACTAGCACCCGCACGGCCGGCCTGAAAAAGCTCGGTCTGGACTGGGAGACGCTGCACGCCAAGTACCCGAAGCTCGTCATGGGTCAGGTCACCGGCTACGGCATCAACGGCCCGCTGGTCAACCGCCCCGGCATTGACGCGATCGCTTATTTCGGCGCCAACGGCGTCATCCTTGACACCCGCACCGATCCCGACAGCCCGCCGATCTACCCGCCTGCCGGCATGGGCGACACGACGACCGGCATCACGCTGCTCAGCGGCGTGCTGGCAGCCCTGCTCGCAGCGCGCGAGACGGGTGTGGGCGACTACGTCATGACGTCCCTGTACGGCACCGGCAACTTCGTCACCGCCGGCTTTGCCACGAACTGCAACTACGGCTATGAGTGGCCGCGGGAAGCGCACACCATGAGCCCGCTCGGCCAGGGCTACAAGTGCCGTGACGGCCGCTACATCTACGTGTTCGTCAACGACTATACGAATGTCTGGCCGAAGTTTGCCAAGGCGCTGCGTCTGCCGGAAGAGGTCGTGACCGACCCGCGCTTCACGACCAAGGAGTCGACGACGATCATTGCCAACCGCTCCGCGCTCGTGGACATCATCCGTGAGTACGCGCTCCAGCGCGACGCACAGGATATCCTCGACGAGCTCGTCGCCTACGATGTGCCGAGCTGCATCCTTAACCAGTACAAGGATCGCTTTTCCGGCGAGTGGCTCGAACAGTCGGTCTCCAACGGCTACCTGATCGAGCACACCTATCCGTCGGGCAACAAGGCGTATCTGGCGCAGATGCCGATCTATTTTGACAGCCTCGGCGTGCAGGATCTCTATGCACAGCACAGAGCGCTGGGCGCGGACAACGAAGCTATCGAGAAGGAATTCGGCGACGGCGAATAAAAGCGCATCTCCCGATCAAAAGCAGGGCCGCAACAGCGGCCCTGCTTTTTTGCTTTGCGTCTCCGTGGTCAGAACGGCAAAAAGCGTCCCCATCTGCCGGGCAGACGGGGACGCGCCAGTGTGCTGTATTTTCGCGTGCTCAGCGGTTTTTCAGCGCCTGGATGAGCACCTTGCCGGTGGCGTTCTTCGACAGCTCCGGCAAGAATTCCACCTCACGCGGGATGCGGAACGACGGCATGTTGGCGCGGCAGAATGTCTGCACCTGCTCGACCGTCAGTGACCGGCCGGGCTTGCAGACGATGCTCGCCTTCACGTGCTCGCCCCACTTCGGGTCGGGCATGCCGTAGACGGCGGCTTCGGCGATCTCGGGCATTTTCAGCAGCACGTCGATGACTTCCTCGGGGTAGATATTCTCGCCGCCGGAGATGATGAGCGAATCCTTGCGGCCGCGCAGGTAGAGATAGCCGTCCTCGTCGAGATAGCCCACGTCGTGCGTGAAATACCAGCCGTCGCGGATCACGTCCGCGGTCTTTTCCGGCAACTGATAGTAGCCGAGCATCATGCCCTGCCCGCGCACGCAGATCTCGCCCTCCTCACCGGCATCGCACAGCGAGCCGTCCGGCCGCACGATGCGCACGGCGGCGCCGGGCAGCGCCCGTCCGACCGAGGTGAGATACCGTCCGCCGAGGATCAGGTGATCCTCCGGGAGCAGCGCCGTGACGGTGCTGGCCATCTCCGTCATGCCGTAGGACTGATAAAAGCGGCAGTTGAGCCGGTCGAGCGCGCGCCGCAGCAGATCCGGGGAAATGGGGCAGGTGGAGTAGTTGATGACCTTCAGGTGCGACAGGTCGTAGTTTTTGCGGTCCATCTCATCGAGGATGCCCTGCAGGATCAGCGGGATGACACCAATGGCGCGCACCTTTTCCCGCACGAGACTCTCCACATAGTCGCTCACGGTGAAGTTCGGGATCATGATGAGCTTACCGCCGGTCGCCAGCGTGAGATAGGCGCCGGTGCACGCGGAGTGGAATAGCTGCGAGATGTACTGATAGACCTGCCCGTCCGGGAACTCCAGCGTTTCAAGCATGCTCTCAAGCTGGTTGAGATAGCGCGCGTGGGAGTAGACCACGCACTTCGGCCGCCCGGTCGTGCCACTCGTGTGCATGTGGTAGGCGGGGGTGTCGGGCGCAACGACGGTCTCCACCGGCGTGTCCGGCATACCTGCGAGCAGGGTATAGAGGGCGGAGCGGCCGTCGGCTTCCGGCGTCAGGGACAGGAACGTGATGCGTCCGGCATAGTGCTGCCGCAGGGCGTCGCCCCAGTCCTCGCGCTCCGGCTTGAAGAAGGCGCACCGGACCTCGTTGAGATCGAGCAGGTAGGTCATTTCTTCCGGCGCGAGCCGCCAGTTGAACTTGACCACGGTGCCGCCCAGCTTCAGGATCGCAATTTCCGCAATCATGACCTCCGGACAGTTGCGCGAGATGATGGCGACGCGGTCGCCCGGCGCAATGCCGAGATTGCGCAGGCAGTGCGCCGTCCGGTAGATGAGTGCCTGCAGCTCCCGGTAGGTGATGCGCCAGTCGCCGAATACAATGGCCTCGCGCTCCGGGCAGCGTGCAAAGCTCTCGTCGAGGATCTGACCGACGCCGGTCGTTTTTTGAAATCTGCTGATGTTATCCATATCTGGCTCGCTCCTATACAAAATCATTCGAACGCTCCGACGGCTTGTTAATTTATTATCTTATTTGCATTATATCGAACCCCCGCGGACAGGTCTTCATAGGAGACTACGAATTTATGCGCCGCCCGGGTGTCTGCTTTTAGGCAAAATGAAAGCAGCAGCGCCCTTTACGCGCACGCAATCGTAGAAAATGCACAGTGCGCGGCGGCGAGAAAAACCGCATTTCGTAACAAATGCCCTGAACAATTCGCCGTGATATTGTTACAATAAAGACAAAGATGAGGCGAAAAAGCCGCAAAAACACGGAGAATGCGGACAAAAACGCGAGAGTTGCGCCAATGGCTTCCAATTTCATCGTAGAAGTCTCCAAAAATTCGGATCTCCGGTGTTTTTGCGGAAAGGAACTTTTTTCCTCAAAATTTGTGTGGGAATATGCACTTGTGACTGCCGTTTTGCGCAACACGGAAAGGAGAGAATCATGACGCTGTCCGTGGAAATGATCGCCGAGAGCATGCAGCCGTTCGGTGCGCGGGTCGTAATGCAGCAGGAGCGGACATTTGCCTTCCGCCGGGTCCAGATGCTCACGCCCGAGTCCGAGAACACGCTCGAGGAAGACGTGCTCTACGTCAGCGAGCCGAAGGTGATCCGCCGCTTACCGAAGGGGCTGCTGCACGACCACTTTTTCGTTGTCCGGGCGCGCCAGGAGGATGCGGAGCCCGTTCGCCCCGGTGTCAATGCGCTGCTGTATGACGAGCAGTATTCTCTCGGCGCGGTGACGAACCACCTGCTCACGCTGTTTGACCGCCTGCAGACACTGGAGTATCAGATGCGTCTGGCCGTGCGCGCGCACGCCGGGCTGGAGCCGCTGATGGAGGTCGGGCGGAAGATGATCCCGGACGCGACGATCGTCGTCGTCGACTCGGCGTATAACATCATCGGCGCCACGCGCGAGCGCGGGTCGGGCAATATCTATGTCGATCAGATGCTCGAGCAGGGCTATTACGACAAGGACTCGCTGCAGCTCATGGCGGAGGCCGGCTATTTTGAAGTCAGTGACCGGTACCTGCGTCCGGTGCTGTCGGTGCCGCCGAATATCTGCAACGACCCCGTGATCCTGCGCTCCTACATTGCCAACGGGATGTTTTATTCCTTTGCCGGCTGCTATTTCCCTGGCCGGCTGCCGACGATGGTGGATCAGGAGCTGTTCCGCTGCTTTACCGAGCAGCTCGACCATTACTTCCGCGAGACGGGCTTTTACAGCCAGAGCATGCCGCAGCGCCAGCAGATGATCCATGATCTCTTGCGCTATGGGGAGGAGAATCCGGAGCTGGTGCGCGACCGTGCGCGCGGCCTGCGCCTGCCGGAGACAGGCGACTTCCGCCTCGGCTATGTCGAGTTCGACGAGCAGGCGTCCACCTCGAAGGCGGGGTACATGGTGCTGCAGCTGCGCGCGTGGAGCAACGTGGCCAATTACGGCGTGATGCAGTATCAAAACAGCGTGCTTATCCTCTTTCAGGACTGGCACGATTACCCGGTCGGGGAGCAGCTTTTGTTCCGCGAGCGGTGGGACGAGCTGCTGACGCTGCTGGGCAAGAACCATGCGCATATCGGCGTGAGCCTGCTGTTCACGGAGCTGGGACGCCTGCGCATGGGCTACGATCAGGCGCGGACCGCCATCGAGATCGGCCGCAAGCTGGATCCCGATGCGCTGGAGTATCACTATTCCAAGTATTATCTCAACGACATGCTCGAATGCTACCGGGAAAAATTCGCGCTCGATGATGTCATTGTGCGCTATCTGGACCAACTTGCCGGTGAGCGCGGCTATAGCAACAGCAATCTCCAACTGCTGTTTCATTATCTGAGCACAGAGCGCAATATTTCGCTGACAGCCAAGCGAGTGCATATGCACCGTAACAGCGTGATTTACCGCCTGCAGCGCATTCAGGATGTGCTCAATCTCGACCTGGACGACCCGGATGTGCGTCTGCGGCTGATGATCACGTTCAAGATCCTGCGGATGGAGGGCAAGCTCCCGGAGATCACGGACGAGCCGCCGGAGCCGGACAACGGCGGAAGCGACCGCCTGACACTTGTGGAATGAGCCCGCGAAAAGAGAAGAACAGCACACGGCAGCGCCTCCCGGGGCGCTGCCGTGTGCTGTTTCCGATCGGGGTCAGGTCTGCTGCTCGGCCTGTGCCTGCAGCGCGCGCTCGCGGGCTTTGCGCTCGCAGTGCGCGTAGTAGCTGTTGCCCATCTCCTCAAATTTCTCTTTCGGCAGCAGCAGCTCTTCGAGCGGCTTGCGCGTCTTCGGCAGGATCGTGCCATAGCTGCCGTAGTCCTCGCCGGCCTGGCGGACATAGCCGAGGTATTCTTCCACACGCTCCTGCAGCGGCGGCACCGGCATCATCTCGCCCTCGCCGCAAAAGAGCGTCGTGTAGTTGCCCACGCCGAGCATGAGGTCAAACTGTGCGAGCACGGCGTCGTAGTTGCCCTTGGGGGAGAAAAAGCCGCAGGTCGAGATCAGCACATGCCGCTGGTGCGACTGGTCGTAGCGCGTGACGTGCTTGCCGTTGCCCTTGCCGTCGGTGCGGTCGCACATGACGGGGCGGTTGATCGGCACCGTGCGGTCGAGAAAGCACTTGAGCTGGCCGGGCAGGGCGTAGTAGTAGAGCGGGAAGCTCCACACGACGAGGTCGGCCGTGACGTAGCTTTCGATCGCGGCGGCCATATCGTCGTCGCGGAAGCACTTGCCCGGCGTGCGCTTCCAGCAGTTGAGGCAGCCGAGGCACGGCTCAATGTGCATTTTGGCCACGGTCAGTTCTTCGACCTGCGTGTCGCAGGTCTTGGCGAGCCCTTCGAGAAAGGCGCGCGTCATGCGCAGCGAGTTGCTGCGCTCCATGCGGGGACTTCCGTTGATGACAAGAATGTTCATGGACGTTTCCTCCTGGTTTATTCGCACGTGTAGCGGCCGGGGCGCTTTTCGAGCATGGCGGCGGCCGCCTCGGCCTTGTCCTTGGTCGATACGGTGTAGATGCCCTGGATCTCCTCGGCCAGCAGGCCCACGGAGGTGCCGGCGTCGGTAGCGATGTTGATGCACTTTTTGCACATCTGCACGGCGATCGGCGGCTTGGCTGCAAGCTTTTCGGCATAGGCCAGCGTCGTCTGCTCCAGCTCGCCGAGCGGCACCACGCGCTCCACGAGCCGGATGCGCGCGGCCTCCTGCGCGTCGATATCCTCGCACGTCATGGCCAGCAGCTTTGTCATGCCGGGGCCGATGAGCTTGGTCAGGCGGGTCGTGCCGCCGAGGTCGGTGCTGATGCCGACGTCGACCTCCCGCAGGGAAAACTTCGCGTTGTCGGCGGCAATGCGGATATCGCACGCCGTGATGAGCTCGATGGCGGTGCCCATGCACGCGCCCTGGATGCCGACCACGACCGGCAGGTTGCACTCGCTCCAGAAGCGGTAGGCCTGCTGCCAGTGATAGACGCCGTAGAGGCTACGCCCCGGCTTGCCAATCACCGCTTTGGCGTAATTGAGGTCGATGCCGGCGGAGAAGTGCCGGCCGTCTGCCAGCAGCGCAATGGTGCGCAGGTCGTGATCGCCGACGATCTCGGTCTGCTGCAGTTCAATCATGGCCTCGTAAAACGGGGCGCTGATGGTGTTGAGCTTTTCCGGCCGCGCGAGCCGCACGATGCCGACGGCGCCGCGCCGCTCAAAGCTCAGAAATTCCTGATAGGACATGGTCTGGCTCCTTTCTTTATGTCCTTATGCCTGCTCCGGTTTCCGGCGCTGACGCAGCGCCTTTGTCAGAGCGGGTACGATCTGGAACAGGTCGCCGACGATGGCGTAGTCCGCCACCTGAAAGATCGGCGCGTTCGGGTCGCGGTTGATGGCGATGATGGTGTCGGATGCGCTCATGCCGATCAGGTGCTGGATCGCGCCCGAAATGCCGCAGGCAATGTAGACGCGCGGGCAGACGGTCTTGCCCGTCTGGCCGACCTGATGGATGGGGGAGATCCAGCCGGCGTCGACCGCTGCGCGGGATGCGCCCACGCAGCCGCCGACGGTGTCGGCAGCTCCTGCAGCAGCGCGAAATTTTCCGGTCCCTTCAGGCCGCGTCCGCCGGAGACGATGATCTGCGCCTCGGTCAGATTCGCGGTCGCGGCGTCGAGCACCGGGATCAGCTCCAGCAGCTCCGTGCTGCTCCGCCGGGCATCCTCCGGCAGCGATTCCACAAAGACCGCGCCGGTGCGCGCGGGGTCAAATGCCGGCGCGCGGAACACGTTCGGCCGCACGGTGCCCATCTGCGGCTTCGTGTCGGGGCAGATATTGGTCGCCATCAGATTGCCGCCGAAGGCCGGCCGCGTCCAGAGCACGTAGCGGTGCGCGTCCACGTCGAGATACGTGCAGTCGGCCGTCAGCCCCGTGTGCAGCCGGCAGGAGATGCGCGGCCCGAGGTCGCGCCCCACGTTCGTCGCGCCGATCATGAGCACTTCGGGCGCGTATTTGCGCACGAGGCGGCACATGGCGGCGGTGAAAATGTCCGTATTGTAGTGCGCCAGGGCGGGATCTTCCATGGTGATGACCGTGTCGGCGCCGCAGCCGATCGCCTGCGCGGCGAGCGTGCCGGCGTGCGGGTCGAGAATGACGCCGACGAGCTGTTCACCCATCTTGTCGGCGAGCAGGCGCCCCTGTCCAAGCAGCTCCAGCCCGACACTGCGCAGCTGCCCGTCCTCCGTTTCGAGGAAGACCCAGACGTGTTTGCTCTCAGACATGATCCCCGCCTCCTTCCAGCGAGATGTGCGCCGCGTCGAGCTGCGCCAACAGAGACGCCACGGCGGCCTCTGGCTGCGCGCCGTCGATGCGCACGGTCTGCTTGGTGCGCACGGGCACGAATGTTTTTGATACCTTTGTCGGTGAGCCGTGCAGGCCGATGCAGTCGGGATCGAGTGCCGGCAGATCGTCCGCCGTCAGCGTCTGCGGCTGCATGCGGTTGGCCTGCAGCTTGCGCATGACGTTCGGCAGCCGCGGCTCGTTGATGGCCTTCACGACCGTGACCACGGCCGGCAGCGGCGCGCGCAGCACGCGGTAGGCGCGCTCGCCCTCCTGCCGGATGCGGATCGCGCCGTCCTCGATCGTGATGGCGCATGCGCACGTGAGCTGCGGCAGCCCCAGATGCTCGGCCAGCATGGGGCCGACCTGCGCCGTGTCGCCGTCGATGGCCTGCCGGCCGCAGAGGATCAGGTCAAAGCCGCCGAGCGCCCGCACGGCCTGTGCGAGCGTGTAGCTTGTGGCATAAGTGTCCGCGCCGCCGAAGCGCCGGTCGGACACCAGCACCATCCGGTCGGCGCCGAGGGCGTAGCACTCGCGCAGCGCCTGCGCCGCCTGCGCCGGCCCCATGGTCATGGCGGTCACGGTGCCGCCGAGCGCCTCGCGGAGCTGCACGGCCGCCTCGAGCGCGTATTTGTCAAAGGGGTTGACGGTGCTCGGCACACCGGCGCGGATGAGGGTGTTGGTTTTCGGATCCATGCGGATCTCGGTCGTGTCCGGGACCTGCTTGATACAGACGAGAATGTTCACGCGGCACCGCCCTCAGCCGAGCAGCGTCTTGCCGATGACCTGACGCTGCACCTGGTTCGTGCCCTCGAAGATGCTGTAGATGCGCGCATCGCGCAGCAGCTTTTCCAGCGGGTATTCGCGGCTGTAGCCATAGCCGGCAAAGACCTGCAGGCCCATGTTCACCACATCGTAGCACATTTCCGAGGCAAAGCATTTGAGCGAGTTGCCGAGCGTGCCGATCGGGATGCCGGCGTCCGTCATCTGCGCGCCGTAGACCGCCATGGCGCGCGAGGCCTGAATGCGCATCTCCATGTCCGCAATCAGGAACTGAATGCCCTCGAGTTTTGCGATCGGCCCGTGCTTGAAGCTGCGCTCCCTGGCGTAGTCCACGGCCAGATCCAGCGCGCGCTGCGCCACGCCGACGGCGCCCGCCACGCTGACCGGGCGCTTGCCGGCGAGGAATTTCATGGTCTGGGCAAAGCCGTTGCCCTCCGTGCCGATCAGGCGGTCGGCGGGGACGAACACGTCCTCCATCACGAAATCCGCCGTGTCCGACAGGCGGATGCCCATCTTGTCCTCGTGCTTGCCGACGCTCACCCCGGCGTCGCTTTTTTCCACCAGCAGCAGGCTCATGCCGTGATAGCCCGCATCCGGATTCGTCACGGCCAGCACCACGCACGCCGAGCAGAGCGTGGCGTTCGTGATGAAGCACTTGACGCCGTTGAGCACGTAGCCGCCGTCCACTTTCTTTGCGCTCGTGCGCGTGCTGCCGACGTCCGAACCGCTCTGCGGCTCCGTGATCGCCATGGAGATGCCCTCACCGCGCAGAATGCGCGCGCAGGCGGCCTGCTTTTGCGCCTCCGTGCCGTCGGCGAGGATCGCCGACAGGCCGAACGAGTAGGAATTGTTCGAGATCGTGAAGCCGGCGTCATGCTTGGCCAGCTCCTCGCTGATGCAGTAGCGCGTCACGGCGTTGAGTCCCAGTCCGCCGTACTGCTCCGGCACGTCCAGACCAAACAGGCCCATTTCGCCCCATTTTTCGTGCAGCTGCACCGGGAATTCGCCCTTTTCATCATATTCTTTCACGACCGGATCGAGCTCACGCTCGGCAAATTCGCGGATCATTTTGACGATATCCTGCTGCTCCGGCGTCATGCCGAGATAGTAACCGTATTTGCTCATGAAAATCTTGCTCCTCTCACGGGAAAGCACGTACTTTCCTGACTTTGATTACATTTTAACGAGGCGCGCGGCACGGAACAACGTCATTCAAAACGACATTTTTTCCCGCCGCCGCACAAGCGACTGTGCAGAAATGACGAAAAAAAGCGCCCGCTTTCTCCTGAAACAGGAGAAAGCGGGCGCGAAACGGTGGTCACTCTTGATGCACGATGCCGCTGCTGCCGGTATCGTTCTCGCCGTGCGGCGTTTCCCAGTGCGGGATGCGGCCGGTCATTTCGAGGATCTTGAACGAGATCATCAGCCGCAGACGGACATCCGGATCGTCGAGATCCAGCGCGAGAATGTCCTGGATCTTCTGAATGCGGTAGATGACGCTGTTGCGGTGCATGTGCACATGCTTGGCGGTCAGGGAGATATTGCGCTCCGAGCACAGGAAGTAATACAGGAGCTTGATGTTGCTGCAGACGCTGTTGTTATCGTCCATGAGCCGGTCCAGATAGTGCGTATAGGTGTCTTCGAGGGGCATGGTGTCGGCATAATGCTCGAGCATGTCCTCCAGATAGTATTTCGAGTAAAAATAGGCGGCGCCGTCCGTATCACGGCGCTTGCCGATATTCGATGCGGCTTCGGCCTGCCGATAGCCGACGTAGAGCTTCGTGACATCGCTGAACAGCAGGCTGATGCCCATGCAGGCCTTGTTCTGCCGCAGGGTGGTCAGCAGGGCGTTCCAGTCCTCGGAAAAGCCGGACTGCGTGCGCACGTTTGCGTCGTTCCAGTCGCGGAAGAGGATGATGACGGACGAGCCGTACTGGAACACGCTGTAGTTTGCCAGCGGGCAGTGGGCGCGGAGCTGATTGGAGATGTGTGAGACTTTGAACAGGGTCGAGCTCTCGCACTGCACGAGGCCGATGCGGAACGTGCCCTGATAGGGAATGTTCAGCTGCGCGCAGCGGTCGTGGAAATATTCCGGCGAGTTCTGTTTCGGCCGGATCAGATCGTCGAGCAGCTGCTGCTGTTTGCCGAGCATGCCGGCGTCAAAAATGCCGTTGACTTTATAGTAATTTTCCAGCTCCTGCGTCAGGCAGGTGTAGAGCGAGATGTCGCGCTGCGTCGGCGGCACATCGAGAAAATAGCAGCCGATGAAGCAGTAGGCCGCGCCGTGATTCTTGTAGGAGCGGACGAGAAACGGGTACCCGCAGATGGTCTTTTCCGCCGGGTAGAGCACCGGCTGAACGCACTTGCGCTCGTCCTCATAGTAGCCCCAGCTTGCGATCTGGTTCATATCCTCGCGGCTGTAATAGCCGCGCTGGAGCAGGTCGCGGAAATAGGGTATGTCATCGACGGAGCTGCGCGTGGAGCACACGATGTTGTATGCCGAGTCCGTGACGACGATCAGACAGTGCGGGAACGCCTTTTTGGCGATCTCAAAAAACGGCTCGTAGCCGCGCCGTTCGAGAGAGGCCTCCTTGATGGCAAACTCAAAGGCGTGAAACTGTGTAAAGAGGGTAATGAGCCGGTTGACGACCTCGTTGAGGTCGGTGTTTTCGTCAAGCAGGATGCCGTGCAGCGCATGATGGCACTGCAGCTGGGACGGCTTGGCCTTGAAAACGAAGCAGTGGTTTTCAAAAAGCTGCTTTTTCAGCTTTGGGAGCACTTTCGGTGTGCAGACATACAGCGTGTCCGGCTCCAGAATATCCGTGGGAGAGGTCAGGATCTGTACGCCGGTGAAGGCAAAATCGCCGTCGGTCTCTATCAGTTGTGCGCCGTATTCCGTCAGGGTTTCCAGGATCAGTTGCAAAGACAATTTCATTCAGAATCCACCACACTTCCATTTTTCTGTCCCCGGGACGGGGCTGATTGCTGATTTGCAAAAAGGGGTGCCGTCCGGCACCCCTTTGGCCGGTCGTCCGGCAGTGATCTGCTTACTTGCTGAATTCCGCGAACAGCGCGTCGTTGTCCGCGCCGATGGATTTGCTCTGCGCGAAGTAGTTCTGCACGCCGACGCTCTCCATGTAGATCGGGATCTGTGGCTGATAGTAGTGCTTGCCGCTCTCGTAGGTGCCCTCGCCGAGGTAGCCGTTGGACAGGCACTGGTCGAGCTGCTCCTGCTCTTTGTACTTGTCGCCGATGCCGCGCAGCACGGTGCAGGGCACGTTGCCGGCCTGGAGCACGCTCATGATCTCGTCGGCGGTCTTTTTCTTTGCTTCCTCGATGCAGCGCGCCACGATGATGGCACAGTTGCCGTTGACGTTCAGCGCCGGGCGCGTGTTCACACGCTCGTCGTCGAGCATGTCCTCGATGTTGAAGGCTTTGCAGAAGACGGGGAAGTAGCGCTCGTACTCATTGACGAAGATCTGCACGAACTTGCCGTCCTTCGTCTCGAACGCCTGGCCCATGGGGCTCTGCGTGAAGCGGGAGCGCGGCCAGGGGTTGAAGTACTGCGTGCCGGAGTTGATCGCGGATGTGACCCAGTTGCCGGTGCCGTAGAGAGAGGCGGACACATAATCGCCCTTACCGGTACGCTCGCGGGCAAACAGCGCCGTCATGATCGCGCCGAACAGCGGCATGCCGGTCGTCAGGTCGCCCATGCCGGTCGGCGGGCAGATCGGGGAGTCGTCTGGATTCAGGCGCAGGTCGGAGATCAGGCCGTTCATGGCGAAGAATGCCACGGCGTCCAGGCCGGGGGCAGCGGACAGCGGGCCGTCCTTGCAGCCGTAGCCGGTGGCGTGCGCCATGACCAGGCGCGGGTATTTCTCTTTCAGGGTGTCATAGTCCAGGCTGTGCTTTTTCAGACCGCCGAGACGCATGCTCGTCAGGAACACGTCCGCCTTGGCGAGCATGTTGTGCAGCACGCGCTCGTGCTCGGGATCGTTGAGATCCATGTGCATGAATTCCTTGCCGCCGTTGAAGAGGTCGAACGAGGGGTTCTCGTTCGCTTCGATCGGCATGCCGCAGGTGCGGCCCCAGTAGCGAACCGAGTCGCCCGCTTTGCCGGTCTCGATCTTGACGACTCTGGCGCCGAGGCAGCGCAGAAACTCACCTGCGGAGGGGGCGGCCCAATAGGTCGTCAGCTCCACGACGAAAAGACCTTCGAGTGGTTTATTCATATTGTATCAACCTCCTGTATTTTTCAGTCTATCCTCATCGCACGCACGAAAGACAACAAAAATGCGCGAAAGTGACGAATGACTGTTTTTTAACAATTCCAATTATACAGGTGGCCGACTGCAAACGAAAAGGGCAGGAGTTACGAAAAAAGTGTGCGTATTTGCACAAAACCTGTGCAGAAACGACGATTGCATATCCCCGGGAACGCTTGAAATTCCAGCAAAAAGCATAATTGTGCAATCGCTATGAAAACGCTGCCGTGAAAGTGACGATTCATGTGCAAAAACAACGATGGTCGTTTCTGGCGGAATGACGGTGTGCGTTTGTTTTATGCACGTTAAAATATAAACGTTAAATCCGGAACGTGCAAGTGGGTTCTTTCCATTTTGACCGTTTCGGGAGATAATTCACAATTTTATAAAGAATAGAACCATGAAAAAGAGAATCGGAGGGATCACCCATGCGGGAAATTGCTCAGAAGCTTTCACGGTGCAGCAGCTTTGGCGCGCTCATGGATGATGCGTTCGCGCGCTGCCCGGAGCGCGAGGCCATTGTATACGAGGACTGGCGGCTGACCTATGGCGACCTGGAGCGCTACATCCACCAGACGGCGCACTATCTGCGGCACCTCGGCGTGCGCAAGGGCAGCCGGGTCGCGATCCTGTCGCGCAATTGCCCGGAGTGGATCATTGCCGAGTTTGCGCTCTATCAGCTCGGCGCTATTGTGGTCAAGATCAACTGGCGGCTCACGCCGCCGGAGCAGGCGCGCATGCTCGCGCGCAATCAGGTGTCGGTCGCCTTTCTCAAGGCGGAGAAGCCGGAGTGGGGCGCGGAGCTCGAGCGGCTGTGCGCGGACAGCGTACGCCTGATCCGGCTGGAGCCGGTCGACGGCCGCTCGGCGCTGTGCGCGCTCGTCAGCGGCGAGCCGGACACGCCGCCGGACGTGCCGGTCTCGCGTGACGATGTCGCCTGCCGCCTGCACACGAGCGGCACGACGGGGGAGCCGAAGTGCGTCGTCTACACGCACGGCGGCATGCTCCGCGAGATCGTGAGCATGCTGCAGGTCTATCCCTACCCGGATGGGCAGCGGTATCAGTTCATTGCGCAGCTGTTCCACTCGGCCGCCATCGGTGCGCACCTGTCGCTTGCGACCGGCGGCACGATGGTGCTCAAGGATCATTTCGCGCTTGAGGATTACATGCACACGCTCGTGTCCGAGCGCATCGAGTCCATCAGTGTCGTGCCGACGGTGCTCAAGTGGATCCTCGACGAGACGGACAACGGGGACTATGATCTCTCGCACCTCAAGACCGTCAACTATTCCACCTGCCCGATCCCGAAGGCGCTGCTGCAGCGCGCGATCGAGAAGCTGCACTGCAGCTTCTATCAGTCCTACGGCATGACGGAAATGGGCAGCACCGTCACGGCGCTGCTGCCGGAAGACCACCTGCGCGACGGCGGTAAGTACCTCTCGTCCGTCGGTCGGCCGATCCCCGGCGCGGCCGTGCGCATCGTCGCGCCGGACGGTAGCGATTGCCCGGCAGGCACCGCGGGTGAGATCTATGTGCGCGGCCCGGGCCGGATGCTGGAATATCTGGATGCGCCCGAGACGACGCACGCGGCGCTGGTCGGCGGCTGGTACCGCACGAAAGACATGGGCATGCTCGACGCGCAGGGGTACCTGTTCCTGAGCGGCCGTGCAGACGATCTCATTATTTCCGGCGGCGAGAACATCTATCCCGGAGAGGTCACCAATGTCATCATGCAGCTTTGCGACGACGTGGCCGAGGTAGCGGTCTACGGCGTGCCGGACGAGACCTGGGGCGAGCACGTGAAAGCGAGCGTTGTGCTCATGCCGAGCAGCCGGCTCACGGCGGAGGCGCTGCGCCAGTATTGCCGCGCGCATATGCCGACGTTCCGCGCGCCGAAGGAGATCGAGATCGTGCCGGAGCTGCCCAAGGGCGCGACCGGAAAAGTGCTCACGGCCGTGCTGCGCGCGCGCAGTGTCCAGGCGAGCTGACGCGCGCATCTTGTAGGCCGTGCCCATCCGGCGCACGGCGGCAACTGCTGTTTTTTGGAGAAATCAGCGTTGTGAAGCGACTGACGGTTTGCTATTGTGAAATCACAAACAACCAGACGCCGCACAGCGGCACACGTGAATATTTCAGGAGGTAATACCTATGATCCGTACCAAACTTACCGAAATGCTGGGGATCGAATACCCCATCGTGCAGGGCTGCATGCAGTGGATTTCCCGCGCACCGCTGGTCGCCGCCGTGTCGGAGGCCGGCGGCCTGGGGCTGCTGTCGTCGAGCACGTTTTCCTCGGCCGATGAGCTGCAGGCGGAGATCCGCAAGATCAAGTCCATGACGAGCAAGCCCTTTGCCGTCAACCTCACGCTCATGCCGTCGCTCGTCGTGCCGGACTATGCGGGCTACATCCGCGTCTGCGCCGAAGAGGGCGTCAAGGTCATGGAGACCGCCGGCCGCCCGCCGAAGGACGACATGGTGCGCGCCATCAAGGACGCCGGCATGGTGCTCATCCACAAGTGCACCACCGTCAAGCACGCGCTCAAGGCGCAGTCGCTCGGCGCGGACATGGTCGTCGCCGACGGCTTTGAGTGCGCCGGCCACCCGGGCGAGAACGATCTCGGCACCATGGTGCTCACGCCGCGCTGTGTGGAGGCGCTTGACATTCCGGTCATCTGCGCCGGCGGCGTTTCGACCGGCCGCCAGATGGCAGCCGCGCTCATGCTCGGCGCCGAAGGCGTGTACATGGGCACCCGCTTCCTGCTGTCCGAGGAGTGTCCCGTGCTCCCGGCCGTGAAAAACTACCTCGTCGAGCACGCCAACGAGATGGAGACGATCCTGCTTCTGCGCTCGTTCCAGAACTCCACGCGCATGTATAAGAGCGAAGTCGCCAAGCGCGTCTTTGCCAAGGAGCAGGCCGGCTGCGAATTCAAGGATGTGGCCGAGGACATGGCCGGCAAGACGGCCTGCAAGATGTTCTTCGAGAACGCGGACGTGGAAAACTGCGGCGTCATCTGCTGCGGCCAGACGTCCGGCCTGATCCACGATGTGCTGCCCGTGCAGACCATCATCGGCCAGATGATGCACGAGTGCGAGGCGACCATCGCAAAGTTCGCCTGACTTTGGTAATCCCCCCATTCCCTTCTTTTTTCTTTGGAGCGGCTCGGCCCCCGGGCCGGGTCGCTCCCCCCTTATTATCAGAAATGGAGATCCGATCATGTTCTATTCGTTTCATGGAAAATGCCCGCGCGTCGATCCCACGGCGTTTGTCAGCACCAGCGCCGAGCTTATCGGCGATGTGACGGTCGGCCCGCGGTGCTATATCGGTCCCGGCGCCGTGATCCGCGGCGATGCCGCCGAGATTATTCTCGAGGAGGAGGTCACGGTGGAAGACGGCGTCATCATCCATGCCGGCGGGGCGGACAAGCGCTGCCTGCTGTCCCGGCGTGTGACCATCGGTCACGGGGCGATCGTCCATGCGCGCTATCTCGGCCCGGAGGCCAGCATCGGCATGGGCGCGGTGCTCAGCCTTGGGTGCGCGATCGGTGCCGGCAGCGTCGTGGCGGAGTCCGCGCTCGTGCCGCAGGGCAAGTCCGTTCCGCCGGAGACGCTCGTTGCCGGCATCCCGGCCAAGCCTCTGCGCCCGCTCACGCAGGCGGACCGCGAGAGCTGGCAGGCCACGAAGGACTGGTATGTCCGGCTCACGGCGGCGTACCTGGATCCGAATCATTTCTTTCCCGTTGCACGGCGGGAGGCGTGAGCACGATGGATTGGCGTGAGATCTATGCGCGCAGGCTCTGCACGCCGGAGCAGGCGGCGGCGCTGATCGCGCCCGGCGACCGCATCTTTGCCGGCGGCGCCGGCAGCTTCCCGGCCGTGCTGATCGACGCGGTGAGCGACCGCGCGGAGCTGCGCGGCATCCCGGTCGTGACCGTCGTCAACGGCACGGAGAGCCGCGCCCTGTCCGACCCGGCCTGCTTTGCGCGCACGCCGTATCACTCCCTGTTTCTCGGCCGCGCCGACCGCAAGTTTCAGCAGCGCGGCGGCCTGCACGAAAACTCCGTGCAGTTTCACCAGACCGTGCGCGCAGCGCGCGAGGTCTACCGTGTCAATACGCTGATGCTCGAGGTGTCCGAGCCGGATGCGGACGGGTATCTGTATTACGGCCCGCGCGGCACGGCCTGGAGTTCGCTCGATACACAGGTCGAAAAGCGCATCTATCAGGTCAACGCCTTTCAGCAGCGCACCCGCGGCGAGCACCATCGCATCCATGTCTCGGAGGTCACGGCGCTCTGCCGCGCGGATCATCCGCTCAATACCTATCATTATAAAGCGCCCGATGCACTCGATGCGCGCATTGCCGCGCACATCCTGCCGCTCGTCCGGGACGGCGATACGCTGCAGGTCGGCATCGGCGGCATTCCCAACGCCGTCGCCTACGGGCTGCACGGACGCAAACGGCTCGGCATTTACACGGAGGTGCTCACACAGGCGCAGCTGCGCCTGATGGCCAGCGGCGCGGTCGATCTCGATCGGGTCGAGGCGTCCATCGTGCTCGACGCGGCGGGGCATCTGGATGATTTTGCGCTCGCGCACATCCGCATGATCCCGGTGGACGTGCTCAACGATCCGTTCCGTGCCGCGCAGCAGCCGGGGCTTATCTCGGTCAACGGCTGTCTGATGGCCGATCTGACCGGGCAGGTCTGCGCCGAGGCCATTGACGGCCGGCAGTATTCCGGCGTCGGCGGTCAGCTCGATTTTGTCCGCGCCGCGGCGCGTTCTGTCGGCGGACGGAGTTTTCTGTGCCTGCATTCCACGCACGAAGCGCCCGACGGGAAGCTCACGTCCAACATTCGCGCGCATCTTCCGTCCGGCGCAGTCGTCACGACGCCGCGCAGCGATGTCATGTACATCGTCACGGAGTGGGGCGCGGCCGATCTGCACAATCAACCGCTGGAGACGCGCATCTGCGCCATGATCCGCATCGCGCATCCGCGTTTTCGCTGCGCGCTCGCACAGGAGGCAGTCGCCTGGGGACAACTGTCACCGGAGTGCGCCGCGCAATTTGATACACAACCCGAACCAGAGAAGGAGGAAACCACATGAACCCCGCATACGAACCGCTGTTTACACCGTTTTCGATCCGCAATACGCGCATTAAAAACCGCTACTTCATGGCCGCCATGGGCACCGTCACGCACAACGATGAGGACGGTGCCTACCTGCCGGACGCCGTGGACTATTTCGTCCGCCGTGCCGCCGGCGGCGTCGGCCTGATCATCACGGGCGCCAACTGGGTGGACAACAACATTGAGGTCCACAGCCCCGGTTCTTTCCCGTGCCCGACGATCTGCCCCGGGAAATACATCAAGGCTGCGCGCGAGCTGACCGACCGCGTGCACGCCTTTGACACCAAGATCTTCGTGCAGCTCACGGCCGGCCTTGGCCGCAGCGCCATGCCCGCCATGATCCATGACCGCAAGTTTGTCGCGCCGAGTACGATCAGCAACCGCTGGAACCCGCGCATCGAGTGCCGCGAGCTGACGACGGAGGAGGTCGAGCGGCTCGTGGAGCAGTTCGGCGTGTCGGCCGCTATCGCCAAAAAGTGCGGATATGACGGCGTTGAGGTGCATGCCGTGCACGAGGGCTATCTGCTCGACTGCTTTGCCATGTCGCTGTTCAACAAGCGCACGGACAAGTACGGCGGCGATCTCAACGGCCGCCTGCGCTTCGCCATCGAGATCGTGCAGAAGATCAAGCAGTACTGCGGCGAGGATTTCCCGGTCATCCTGCGCTTTTCGCTCAAGAGCTATATCAAGGATCTGCGTCAGGGCGCGGTGCCGGGTGAGACGTTCACCGAGCTCGGCCGCGATACGGACGAGGGCCTGCAGGCGGCCAGGATCCTGGTCGATGCGGGCTACGACGCGCTCGATGTTGATGCCGGCACCTACGATAGCTGGTACTGGGCGCATCCGCCGATGTACTTTGACAAGGGCGTCTATCTGCCGTTTGCCGAGCAGGTCAAGCAGGTCGTGGACGTGCCGGTGCTGGCTGCCGGACGCATGGACGATCCGGATCTGGCGGCGCAGGCACTGCGTGACGGCCGATGCGATATGATCGGCCTGGCACGCCCGCTCCTCACGGAACCGGACTATGTCCGCAAAGTGCGCAACGATGAATTGGCGCTCATTCGCCCGTGCCTGTGCTGCCACGAGGGCTGCTTTGGCCGCGCGTTTAACGGCGCGGTCGGTTCCTGCGCGGTCAACCCCGAGTGCGCGCGCGAGCGGCTCGTCGGCATCACGCCCGCAGCGGAGAAAAAGTGCGTGGTCGTTGTCGGCGGCGGGCCTGCCGGCCTGGAGGCTGCGCGCGTGAGCGCGCTGCGCGGCCATGATGTCACGCTGCTCGAAGCGAGCGATGCCCTCGGCGGCGCGCTCAAACCGGCCGGTGTGCCGCACTTCAAGCAGGCGGATCGTGATCTTGTTGCCTGGTATGCCGCCACGCTTGCGCATCTGGGCGTGGACGTGCGTCTGAATACACGCGCGGATAAGGCGCTGCTCGATTCTCTCAAGCCGCAGACGGTATTCGTCGCCGAGGGCAGCACGCCCAGAACGCTGGCACTGCCCGGTGCGGACGGAGACAATGTGGTCAGCGCGCTCGACGTGCTCGAGGGCAAGGCGAAAGCCGGCAAGTCGGTCGTCATCATCGGCGCGGGACTCGTCGCCTGCGAACTGGCGCTGCACCTGGTGCAAAACGGCCACACCGTCACGCTGCTCGCCCGGCGCAAGCTCCTGCGCTCGGCCAAGCTGCCGGCCATGAATGAGCTCATGCTGCGCGACCTGCTCGTGTTCCACGGCGTGCACATCGTCGAGGGCGCGGCGCTGGAATCCGTCGATGCCAAGGGCGTTTATTACGAGGTCGAGGGCGTGCCCGCGCTGGCGGAGGGTGACACGGTCATCACTGCGGTCGGCATGGAGGCCAACCACGCGCTCTTTGACGCGATCCGCGATGACTATGAGACCGTGCTCGCGCTCGGCGACGGCCGCCGTGTGCGCAACATCTTCGGCGCCATCTGGGATGGCTACGAGGCGGCACGCAGTCTGTAATTGCGATCCGAATACGTTTGCCCGGGCAGGTTCCTCCTGTCCGGGCGTTGTGCTTGCATCCGGCGGCTGTGCATGATAAAATCATGCATCTTTTATTTGAATGGAGAGACCATTATGCTCTATACCTTTGGCGGGAAAGCCCCGCAGGTCGACCCGACGGCGTTCGTCAGTGCGAGCGCGGAGCTCATCGGCGATGTGATCGTCGGCCCGCGCTGCTATATCGGCCCTTATGCCGTCATCCGCGCCGACGCCTCGCGCATCGTCCTCGAGGAGGAGGTCGCGGTCGAGGATGGCGTCATCATCCACACCGGCGGGGAAGATCCCGTCGTGACCATTTCGCGCCGCGTGACCATCGGCCACGGCGCGATCATCCACGCGCGCGCCATCGGGCCGGAGGCCAGCATCGGTATGGGCGCGGTGCTCAGCCTCTGCTGCGAGATCGGCGCGGGCAGCATCGTGGCCGAGTCGGCGCTCGTGCCGCAGGGCAAGATCATTCCGCCGGAGACGCTCGTCGCGGGCGTGCCCGCAAAGCCGCTGCGCGAGCTGACCGACAAGGACCGCACCGACTGGCACGAGACGAAGGACTGGTACGTGCGCATGGCGGCACAGTATCTCGACCCGGACAACTATCATCCGGTCAAGTGACGGCTTGAAATGCCCGGGCACCCATGCTATAATAAACTGCTATGTCAGCCGCGGCCGCGGCTGGGAAACGAAGGAGATGCTCGGATCTATGAAACTCGGAATCGTCGAAAGCGAGCCCGTTTCTGAAACTCTCCGCAAACGCATAAATGCTGATAAGGCCTGATATGACAGGCATTTTCGGATGAAGTCAAAACATATATGTTCCTATTACCCTACGCATCCCCACGCGGAAATGGCGTAAAAATGGCGTAGAGGAACCGGCGATATGCAGCTGCGAGAATTGCCTGCTGCAACATTACTAAGAATATTCAAATTGCCCTGCGCACAAGCAGGGCAGCTTTTTTATCTGCACACCGGCGCAGAGAGATACAAGGCGTTTCGCTCCTTTGATCCTCCAGACAAAAAATGAGCCTTCTCCGTTTGGTATAGAAACGGAAAAAGCTCATTTATATTGTACCACGCCTGTCAAGCGGCGCAGGACTCTGGCAGCACTATGCCTCATCTTCCGCCAGCATCCGGTAGCCGACGCCAAGCTCATTGATGATGTAGCGCTTTTCGCCGGGCGTCACGCCCATTTTCTTGCGGATGTTCTTCATGTTGACTTGCAGCTTCT
>OGYW01000992.1_pt1 | contig 26507 bp, 32 predicted proteins | sample 1576621 | NCBI WGS metagenome assembly OGYW01 (sample SAMEA3541528, study PRJEB24748) | human gut metagenome | biome: human gut; feature: human-associated habitat; material: faeces | place: China | collected 2012 | reverse complement strand
GCTTCACGCAGGCTGCAGGCAGGCTTTTCGTATCGCAATCCACCGTCAGCACGCACATTCACCAGCTGGAAAGCGAGCTTAACACCAAGCTGATTCTGCGTACCACCAAAAGCCTGCAGATAACACCCAAGGGACGCGAGCTTTACGAATACGCACTGAATATTCTGGAGCTGAAGGAGCGCATGATTCAGGCCTGCTCCATCGAAAGCCGGCGCATCATCCACCTCGGCGCCTCCACCATCCCCTCAGCTTATATCCTGCCGCAGCTTTTGGCGGACTTCGGCAAACTGCATCAGGATATTTACTTTATCATTCACCAGAGCGACAGTCAGGGCATCATCAACGGCCTTAAGGATGGTCTCTTCAACCTTGGCTTCATCGGCATGAGCTGCGAGGACAGCGACTTCTGCTGCCAGCCCTTCTGCAAGGACCGCATGGTAGTCATAACTCCGGTCAACGAGCATTTTCTGCAGTATAAGCAGCAAAAGGAAAATGTGCTGCCGGAGCTTTTACGCGAGCCGCTGATTCTGCGCGAAAAGGGCAGCGGCAGCAAAAAAATGGCGGATAACTTTCTTGCCAACAGCGGTATTGCCGAGGACGAGCTGCAGATTATTGCCCGCGTCAACGATCAGGAAACAATCAAAAACCTTGTTGCCGGCGGTATGGGCATTTCCATCATCTCCGAAAAGGCAGCGCACAACTTTCTGCAGGAAAAGCGTCTGCTGGCCTTTGAGCTGCCGCAGGCTTTTTCCGAGCGCAGTCTTTACCTCATCTACCGCAAAAATTATCTGCTGCCAAGCTACGTCAAGGAGTTTCTGGCTTTCATCGGCCACAGCAATTTATAAGTATAACAAAACGAGTACGCACAGGACGAACCCAAGCGTACTCGTTAATTTTTTGCATATTTACTTTACAATGGTCACAGGCACGTCAGCGTTTTCAGCGATAACATTGCTGACACTATTGCGGAACAAGCCTTCCAAAACTCCCATGCCTCTGCTGCCCAGCACGATACCGTCACATTCCTGCTCATCTACAGCACGCAGGATGCTTTCGGCAATATCGTTGTCGTTTTCCAGCAAATAGGTGCAGTCAATGTTCTTGCCGCTGAGAATCGCATGTGCGGCATCAAGCACTTCATCACCCATCTGAGCATACAGGCAATCGCTTCCAAATTCCACAATATGCTGTTTCATTCTGCCGGAAACCACCGTCATAATTACCAGCGAGCCGCGCGTATAGCTTACAAGCTCACAGGCATATTCCAATGCTCTCCAGGAATGCTCTGTACCGTCAATAGGTACAAGAATGCGTTTCAGCATTTTATTTTACAATCAGCACAGGTACATTTGCATATTGAGCAACCTTAGAGCTTACGCTGCCAAGGAAGAATTCAGCAATACCGGAAAGGCCACGGCTGCCGATTACGATAGCATCTGCGCCGGTCTTTTTAGCCATAGCGATGATGCGTTCGGACGGATGACCAACCTCCAGACTGAATTTGGTTTCGCCTTCGTAGGTTCTCAGACGCTCCTGCGCCATTTCGAGAACCTTGTCACCGATTTTTTCCAGCTCACTGTTGCCTTGGCTTACAGTTGCATGATCAAGAGGCACTGCCAGCAAAGCAGCATTATTATATGGTTGGATTACATTGATTACATGCAGTTCACCGCCAAACTTTTTGCCAAGCTCTACAGCAGTATCCAGTGCTCTCCAGGAGCCTTCACTGCCATCTACAGGAACAAGAATCTTTTTAAACATAACAACGCACCTCCATAATAATGCACATGTTGTAATTTATTTATTATATTTTTTACAAGAAGAGGCTTTTTTCTTCTTACGTTATATATTCTGCCTTAGCGCAAAAAATCCTGCCTGAATTATTCGCGACCGCGATTTTTTCTTTTTTCGTGGATGCGGGCAGACTTCTTGCTGAATTTTTTTGGCTCGTCAGCCAGCTTTGCCAACTCGGAAGGAGATTGCTCCTTAGCCTCGGCAAAGTTTTCGCCCTTCACAAAGCGGAAATAAATCGCAATGCCGGCAATCAGCACCAGAGGAATACTGCCGATAACATAACGGTAGCTCTGCGGTGCAGCCATCGTGATAAAGTCATAGATAACGATACATGCAGGCACCAGGATAATCTGTCCCATGCGGGCGAGGAAGCCGTCCTTACCCATAAAGCGCACTACCATGCCATAAGCCAAAAAGGCTACCGCAAAGGAAACGAAAGACATAAATACCAGAAACGCAAAAAACTCAAAATTCATCTAAAAAAGCACCTTCCTTAATTCTTCTGTCCGCAGGCACGGGCACCAATGACGCGCGCCGCCCAGACACCGCTGGCACTCGCCTGCGATAATCCGCGAGTAATACCGGCACCGTCGCCTACCGCAAACATATTCGCAACCTTGGTTTCCAGATTGCTGTCCAGCTCGAGGCGTGCGCTGTAGAATTTTACCTCTACGCCGTAAAGCAGCGTATCCGCATTCGCCATACCGGGAGCAATCTTATCCAAAGCATAAATCATTTCAATAATATCATCTAGATGGCGTTTAGGCAAGACCAAACTTAAATCACCCGGCGTTGCACTGAGCGTAGGCTTGGTAAAGCTCTTGAGCATACGCTTTTCATTCGTGCGTCTGCCCTTCACCAGATCGCCGAAGCGCTGCACCAGCACGCCGCCTCCCAGCATGTTGGAGAACGAAGCGATACGCTTGCCGTACTGCAGCGGCTCATGGAAAGGCTCCGTAAACTTGCTGCTTACCAAAAGCGCAAAGTTGGTGTTCTTGCTATGCATCTTGGGATCGCGATAGCTGTGGCCGTTAACCGTAATAATGCCGTCCGTGTTTTCCGCTACCACATAGCCGTAGGGATTCATGCAGAAGGTGCGCACCACGTCGTTGTACAGCGAGGTACGGTACAAAATTTTCGCCTCGTACACCTCGTCGGTGATATGCTTGAACACCTCTGCCGGCACCTCCACACGCACGCCGATATCCACCTGATTGTTGATAAAATCAAGGCCCATCTTAGCGCACTGCTCAGTGTACCATTCCGCACCCGCGCGACCGGGAGCAGCAATAAGATACTTGCACGGCACCGCCTCACCCTTGTTGAGCCCCAGCACAAAGGTTCCGTCCTCCTGACGGCAAATTTCTTCAACCGCGGTATTGCAACGGATTTCAATTTTATCCTCCAAAAACATATGGATGTTTTCCATAATCACCAGATTATTTTCCGTACCCAGATGACGTACCTTGGCGTTCAGCAGATGCAAGTCGTATTTCAGCGCCTGCACGCCTATTTTGCTATTCTTAGTAGAAAAATATTCGCCGGGAGCACCATGACGGCAATTCAGCTCATCAACATAATCAATCAGCTCGATAACCTTGTCCTCCGGCAGATATTCGTTCAGCCAGCCGCCGAATTCCGTCGTAAAATTATATTTACCGTCCGAAAAAGCACCGGCACCGCCAAAACCGCGCATAATGCTGCAGGGGTTGCAGTTAATGCAGTGGTCAACCTTCTTGGCTGCCAGCGGGCAGAAGCGCTTTTCAATCGTATTGCCGGCCTCCAGCATAATAACCTTCAGCTGCGGATACTTCAGCACAAACTCATAGGCGGCAAAAATTGCGGCAGGACCGCCACCGATAATAGCTACATCATACATAAATTCTCCTCCTTATTATATCCCATAAAAAAACCGCAGCCTCATTTTTTTACTGCGGTTTATCAGCTTATTGCTGTTGTTCCTGCTGCTTGCGCAGGTAGCTTGGCTGCGGCGAGCCGTTTTTGATATCCTTGTAGCCTTCTGCCGACTTACGCATAAAATCTGTTACCAGATAATCAGCCTCACCCATAACCACCAACGCATGAGTTGCATTCTTTTCCAGAAAGGGCAGAATCTTTTCGAGGTTTTCCTTTTTATCTACCAGCTCCACAATAACCGGGAAATTAGCATTGCCGCTGATAAATGTGCTGACAGCACGGCCGACGCCGCGCACCTTGGTAGCATAGCCTTCAATACCCTTGATAACAGTACCGCCGGCAAGGCCCAAAGAGCGTGCTTCACGCAGAATTGCTTTATAAAGCGGAATATCCTCAAAGAGAACATCCTCGCCTGTATAAATCTTTAAATACGAGGTTTTGTTAAATTCTAAAGCCATGGTTCTACACCTCCAGCCATCATTTCAATTTTGCTTATATTATTATAATTCGGCGCTAAGTAAACAATTCCTGCAATATACAGGCAAAAAATTCTTATCCTTGCATTTAGGACTTGTCAGCAGAACGATAATACTTTATGATATAAGCGTATGATTTGATTATTGAAAGAAGGTATTAAGCATGACAAATTTACATACCGGACTTACCGGCACCGCTAACGTAACCGTAACCGAGGCTAATATTGCCGCTACTATGAAAAGCGGCTCTTTGGCTGTTTTTGCCACTCCCGCTATGTGCGCACTGATGGAGGAGGCTGCCTGCGCCGCAGTCAATGCTCATCTGGAGGAGGGCAGCGGCACTGTAGGCATCAGCCTGAATATTACGCATGACCGCGCTACCGCTATGGGCGACAGTGTTACCGCTACCGCTAAGCTGACTGCGGTTGACGGACGCAAGCTGACCTTTGAGGTGAGTGCTGCGGACAGCAAGGGCGTTATCGGTAAGGGTACGCATGAGCGTTTTATTATTGATAATGAAAAGTTTATGGCGAAGGTGAATAAATAAGTTCAACAAGGCAAAAAAAGAATACTGAAAGCTAAAAAGCTGTTTCCACTCAAACATGGAAACAGCTTTTTCTTCATCAGGCCCTGTCTTTTAGCCGATTCTTAGATTTTTCTAAAATGGGAATATGTATTTTATTCGTAGCATGCGTTGAATGCAGGTCTCATTTCTTCAATTTGTCTGCGGGTCAGAGCATATCTGGCGGCGGTTCTTTCCCAGTTATCTCTGACGATTTGCAAAATATCTTCCGCCACCGCCTCAGCATCCGATTTTGAAATGCCAAATTTCACAGCGGTCTGCACTGCAAGATCAATACTGATGCTGTTATCATCCTCATCCACATTGAGAGACAACTCATCACCGTAAGGAACCGGGTTTACATCATACAAAGGTGAAAGGATCCAGCCCTTGTCTGTCAATATAAATGCATGGTTCCTCAGATGATCATCAGTATTGGTAACCGCCATATTAAACACGATACGTTTCCAAAGTTCGATTAAATCCTTCTTAGGCTGCGCACCATAAGACTTGATAAAAGCTGCTATATCCAGATAGCTACTTCCATCAGCAGCAGATGCGCCGTCTTTTTTCCCAAGCAACGTCATCGCCGAGGCGAAATGTACTCGCTTACTTCCCAGACGATCAAAACGCTTTATCAGGAAAGTGCTTCCAAGTGGTGAAAACTTCTCAAGCTTAGCCTCTGGGACATTCAGACCGCAGAGCGCTGCAAGATCATGTGCCACAATTTCCCAAGCTCCGGTATCATTTTCATCGTTCTTTGACGGGAACTTTGCAATCCAAAGCTGATCTTTTGTATCTACTACGGTTGCCTTCGGTCTGGCACCACCCAGAGAAGAACCTGGCTTGATCAGCTGATTCAGCCATTTTTCTGTTAAACCGGTCTCATCATTTTCAAAGTTTCTGGAGGCTTCCTCCAATGTGCGAAGCGTAGCCCAAGGTGGAGCGGCTGTTTCCTTATCATCGGAAAGAAATGGACCTTCCGAATTTACCTTAAAGCGAATGCCGCCCATTCGGGTTTCATCGTACACACCAAGCAGGTAATCGCTATCATAAAGCTTTGAAGGCTTACGGCCCTCCTTTTCCGCAAGAATTCTTTCACGCTTATTCATAAGCACGCGTCCCCAGCGGTCCGGAGAAGCATCTGCAAACAAACCAAAAATGTTCTTACCGGTCGGATACTGTCTACCGGAATACGGCATAAGCTCTGGATCCAGAGTTAGAGTAAGACCCGTTTTTTTCAGCCAGCCTTTATCGTATTCAAACGAATAGGATTCTCCGCCTTTGATAACATTTACATATAAACTTCCCATAAGGACAGGCTGATCTGTACTAAAATCATCATAAACGAATATTGTTTTCTGATTTATTGCCATTATTCAGACCTCCTTGGTGCACGTTTCTTTGTAATCAGATTTAGATCCTGCAGTTGTCTGCCCATCTCATCATCCCTAGCAACAAGAAGCAGGTCTTTATCAAGATTGTTTAAGGCATGCAGGACGGCTGCATATATACCCATAGCTACCGACGGATCTCCCTTTTCAACCTTCCAGAGAGAGGCGCGACTGATTCCGGCACGTTCAGCAACCAGTTCAGCAGATAAACTCCGTCTGAGTCTTGCAAGCTTAATCTGTTCTCCCATAGTCTGCAGGATTTCTTCTGTTACCGGTAATATATTATACGCAGCTTTCTTCATTCTAATCACCACCCTCGTAATGTTTATTATTATAAACATTAACAGCGTTTTTGTCAATGTTAGAAAGCATTATATATTCTGCGATGCTGTTCAAGGATACTGTTCCGGCAGCCACATAAAAAGCCCCCGGACCTAACTCCAGGGGCGTTCTTCATTAAATATGATAATTTCAACATGCTGATTCCGCCCACGCGTACCCGCAAGGGTGGAATCGAACTGGCGACCTACCGCTTAGGAGTTATCTTATTGGATTACGGCCATTAATACACGTATATTTTGTATGTATTTTTTAATTATTTTATCAAAATAGTATCTAAATTGTTTATTCTCTCCACTTTTTCCATCCGTTTTAAGCTGTTGTTGTATAGTAAATTGTATACTATCTCCTCATTTCACATCAACCGGCAATATCTTCTACCATCGCAGTCTTCTTGAAGCTATCAATAATATCGAAGATTTCATCGAGCTGCGGCCCTTCGAAAATATTGTATATTGTCTTGGGCTTGTCAAAAGGCGCTTTTTCTAATACCTCATCTGTTTTTACATATCCATTAGCACAAACATAATCAATCAGTTTCTCTACAAACACTATTTGATTCTGGTTAAGCTTTTGGCTATTGATGAAGCTGGTAAAAGCATCCCTTACTGACTCCTTATCCATACCAGCTATATTGCGAACCAAAATACCAATAGGAGTATCCTTAAACTCCCTTTTATAATCTGCTTCATTTCCTAATTTTTTCAGGAAAACATTCTGCAGTTCATGTAATTCCGCATCAGTAATTGGTTTATTATGCGTAAGCTTGAAAATAGCCAGGCTGTCTTTGTTTTCTTCAATATAACGATTAACTTTTTTCTTATAGTTCTCAAAATCCTGTACTATGGGCAGTACTTCCCCTTCCTTCGTCTCCACAATAGGATCAGTAAGAACGGTTTTGATTATTTTAGTTTTCCTACCATCATACAGCAGTTGAATAAGGTCACGCAGTTCTTTCCTCGTATTCTCGAACAGCAAAATGTCATTAGCCTTCCAGTATTCATCGCTCTGGATCAGCTTAATTTCAGGCAACTTATTCTTAACTTGAGGTATGCCAGACTTTCCCTCTAACATTTCCGCTGTCTTCGTTAGCTGATTTTTACAAGCATTAAAAGAGTTACGTTTCTCAATAAATGCTATCATCAAGCCATACATAAAGTTGTCAAAGCGTTTTGCGTACTCATCTTGTTCTTCGTTATATACTAATGGTGCAATCTCTTTACAAAGCTCTCCAACAGCTTCACTGCTAAGGTACTGGAATGCCTCTTTACTGTTATAGGCCTCTACATATCTACGCTTCAAGCGCACAACAACAGACTGCTTATTAAGCGCTAGTATCTGCCTAACAACAATATCAATAAGCTCATTTCTGAACGCCTGATACTTTTCTTCACCAAAGACAGGCTCCTGCATTGCTTTTATCAACGTTATCTGTTTAATGAAGATGCTTTCAGTTAACGATATAATCTTGTTGCCCTCAACGCCATTCTTTTTAGCTCTGAAGAACTCAAAATTCTGCCCATAATCGAATATAAAGAAATACTTTTTGTCTTCATACTCCCCATTTCTGGAATCTACACAGTTCAAATTTTCGCAAAGACGAGTACCACGACCAATCATCTGCCAGAATTTAGTTTTGCTGTGAACTTTTTTGAAAAACACAAGATTTACAAGCTCAGGAACATCTATGCCTGTGTCCATCATATCAACAGATACCGCAACAAAGGGATTCTTATCGGGCACTTTAAAGTCATCAATAATGCTCTGTGCGTAATCATCCTCACATACTACAACAGAAGCAAAATGTCCAGCATATTGTGGATATAATTTGTCAAAACGCTCAACTATATATCTTGCATGTTCTTTTGTGGCAGCAAAAATAATACTCTTGCCCAGCTTATCTCCACCGTTGATTTTAATACCTCGCTCCATAAGATCAGTAATACACCTGTCAACAGTGCCACGGTTAAATACTATTTTATTTATTAACCCTTCGGCAATATATTCAGGCATATCATTAGTCCCATCTTCGGTAAAATCTTCCTCATAACGCTTTTTATCATCATCTGACAGCTGATCATAATCAATACCTTCGCTTACAAACTTTGATTTTACCTCGTAGTTATAATAAGGCACAAGATAGCCTTCTTCTACTGCTGTATCATATTCATAAGCAAATGTCGGTACGTTATCTTCCATTTGAAAGAACTCATAGGTATTTTTATCTACTTCGGTCTTTGGCGTAGCTGTCAATCCAACTAAGATTGCATCAAAATAGTCAAAGATAACCTTGTATTTTTTGAAAATACTGCGGTGTGCTTCATCAATAATTATCATGTCAAAATGTGCCGGCGTATACAAAAGACTACCATTCTTTGATTTTGTATCATCAATAGCACCCAGCATAGTCGGGTACGTAGAAAATACTATTCTGGAGTTAAAGTCCTGCTTATTCTCGCATAAATTACACAGCGGCATTTTAGGTAAATAATCTTTAAATGCATCCCGGGCCTGTCTAACCAAAGCTCTACGATCAGCCAGAAACAGTACATTAGTAACCTGTCCAGCTTTAGACATAACATCCGTCAAGCTGGCAGCGGTTCTAGTTTTACCTGTACCAGTAGCCATTACAAGTAAATGTCTTCGACTTTTATTGCGTAATCCGTCACAGACGGCACGAATTGCCTCTATCTGATAATGTCGTCCACTAATATTTTCATCAATTTGGATTGTTCCTGGATCGACCGCTGACGAACGACGATTCATAAGTTTTTCCAGATCTTCTTTACTAAAGACAGAGCTTACTAACCTCTCCGGCATTGACACATCATCCCAAAAATAGGTTTCAAAGCCATTAGTATAGAAAATAAAAGGTCTGCGTTTAAACTTTCTTTCAATACAATCAGCATAAAGCTCAGCTTGCTTCTTGCCTTTTTTCGGATCTAAAGAAGTTCTTTTAGCTTCAACTACAGCTAAAGGCAAGCCATTATCACCAAAAAGCAGGTAATCTACAAAGCCTTTCTGCCCAAGAACATTAGTCATATCATTGACTTCGTATTCCTCGACAACGTTATATCCAGCTTCTCCTTTAAAGGTCCAGCCCATCAGCTTAAGATCTAAATCAATATAACGCTTACGTGTTTCATACTCCGAAATCCCCTCAGAGCTGAAGCTACGTTGCTCTACATTTGTTGCTTTAGCTTTAGCAAGTGCATCAGCCATATCAGCAAGTTTCTGCTCCATAGCCTTAATCTGTGCGTCTTTAGCTACAACCAGGCTTTCTTGCTTTTTAATTTTTTCAATATCCAGCTCAATATGCTGACTAGGAACATCTTGTTCGTTAAAAGTACGTTCCTCATATTTGTCTCCGTAACAGTAATCAATCCATTGAACAAACTCAAATAAGCCCTTCAAACTGAAAATTCCCTCTTGCGGACTCACATTTTTTCCTGTATGTACAGCTAAATTTCCAAGCTTAATAATATAAGGCAACTTCTTCCAAGTATCCTCGCCTAAAGCGTCTTTGAATGAAGGCTCATGAATCAAAGACTGCAGATTATCGCGATAAGGCATATCTATGGTCTTATCTACTGCATAAACCCACTTCACAGCCAATTCTAAAGCCTTCCGACAGCCAATAGCACAAAGTATAAACTTTTTCTGCTTCGATAGCTGCTGAAGCAAACATTTTGTAGTTTTTCTGTCCTTCTAAAAATGAGAAATTAGCCATATTGTCATCCCCTTATCAGTTAAAGTATTGCTTTATGAGTAAATTTTTAAGAGTTTCCAGTTTATTGAAATTTAGCAGTAACAACAAATTTCGATTTGTCGACTTGTGCGACGAAGTCAGCGAATTGGTTTTGGAGTTCAATTTTAGGTAATATTATTTGCAGTTTTCTGATTTTCTCCATATTAAGGGCTTGCTTTGCTGTATTTGTTGCATTACCCGCGAAATGTTCTTTGTTAAAAGCGAGCAAATATACAAAAAAAACAGGATTAGTCTCATTTATATCATAAGGGGATATCTTGGCAACATTAGGAGCTAGATGATATTTATTCTTCGCGTCTACTAGTGCTACATCTCCTATATTAACACCAACATAGGTCATTACAATATCATTTTCTTTTAATTGAGATCGTGGTAACTTATCAGACACCTCACTATCAATATAATAAACATCATCTAATTTTAGCTTTTTATCTTTAACATTTAATCCTCTAACCATAATGACATCACCAGAATCCTGGTATTTTATATATTTTGTATATTCAAATCCTGCTAGTTTTGTTACAAAAAACTTTTTTGCAATTTCAGTTACTGGTATATTTTTTGTGTTACTTACAGGATCCCCAAACAACTCGATAAACCGTGATTTGAAAACAGTAGCATAATTATATTTTTAGCATATATATTTTCTATGAGATATTTTTACGTTATTCTGATTTACCATAGCATATTCCATGGTTGTATCAATTTTTGAATGACCTAACAGGCGTTGTACTTGTTCTATTGGCATCCCCTTATCAATGGCCCTAGTAGCCAAAGTACGCCTAAACTTATGCGGATGTACCTTATTGATTCCTAATATTCGTCCTAACTTACGTAGTCTTATCTCTACACCACTGATGTTCAATCTATTGTGCGGAGCCAATAACGATACAAACAACGCCTCATTATCATCCTGGCGTTCAGCAAGATATGATTTTAGATGAATTTTAGTTCTAGCATCAAAATATACAATGCGTTCTTTCCTGCCCTTGCCCAAGACAATGCATTCTCTATTATCAAAATTAATATCCGCTCTATTCAGTTTCACTAGTTCTCCAACACGCATGCCAGTTGAAGCAAGCATATCAACTAAAGCTAAATCTCTAAGACAAGTACAATGATCACGTAATTCTTCTAACGCTTCATCCGTATAGGTTTCTTTAACTGTTTTGTCCGTCTTTATTTTGTGAATACGTCTTACGGGACTTTTCAGAATATAATTTTCATCCTCAAGCCATCCAAAAAAACTAGAAAGTATTCTACGAATGTTATCTATGTTAGCCTGGCTGCACTTATTGAGCTTTTGATAATCCGCAAGGTATTGCCTTAAATCATCAGTCCGTATTTTATACACATGCTTATCCAACAATGCAAACATTTTAACGATAGTGCTCTCATAGTAATGTAGCGTTTTTTCACTACATCCCTCAACCCTTTTGGAAGCAATAAACTTCTGCAGCAGCTCACTATTTTCAACATTTTCTTCCTGTTTAATATAACCTTCAACCCTGCTTATCTGCAACCCATAAAAAGAGTGCTGCAAAATCTCCTGCAAAATCTTCATCTGCTCATTTTCTAAATACGGCAACATCTTTCTTAAAATTTGAGTAACAATTTCGTCATTCATTAACTCTATATCCTTTCGACCGTCCTCCTTCAACCACATATAAAAATTTAGACGGTAAAAAGTCTTCACTAATTAACCAAAATACTGCTGCATGAGCGATTTCTTTAATGTTTCTAATTCATCTAAGCTTTGCTGGATTGCCAATTTCGATTTGTCGACTTGCGTAACAAAAGAAGCGAATTGATTTTGAAGTTGGACTGGTGGCAGTATAATTTTTCTGTTTTTCAAGGTATCAAATTCTATATTGTCAGCAGTAACAGCTCTCACCCCTGCTAAAATATCCTTCTCTAACATTTTAAAAAGGAAAGCTAAAAATCTATAGTGAATAGAAACACTAGGAATAAATACCTTCAAATCTTGATTAACTGTTACAGGTACCGTATTTATCGCTACAGGAAGTGTATGCTTTAAAATTCCACTTCTAATAACCATAATAACAGAATTTATTGGAACTAATTTGGCAGAACTGTTATCAAGACCTAAATTAGTAATTCGTATCTGACTATCCGAAATCATATCGCTTTTCATATCCTTTGATGATATCCATGGAATATCTCCATTCCAATATTCCTCTTTTGATTTTGAAGGCGTACCACCACCATAGATGTTAGAACAAACAGCTTCAACTTTATCTGCCGGCCACCTTTTAGTATTAGTAATAGGATCACCAAACATCTCGATAAACCGTGACTTAACTAGCTTATCCAAATTGATTAATTGTTCTTTTTCTTTTTTTATAAAATAATCTATCCTACCAAAAACATTTGCAATTTTAGCTTGTTCTTCTAAGGTTGGCAAAGGTAACTGTTCATTTTGATAATCGCGAAAATAAATGTGAGGTATTGTAGCACCACTAAAGTATTTTTCTAAATGCATTGAACAAATGGCGTAGTATAAGTATGATATATTTATATTATCCTTTGGTAAAACATACTGCATCGTGCCTATAACGGAAGATTTAGCCGGCAATTTCATCGCTCTTCCTATACCAGCCCCATCTTTAACGATGGCAATGTAATCTTTGGTTTGTTGAAAAAAATCTACACTTTTTATATATCCACTAGCTCCATATATAGGATATATTCCATCACATTCAGCTAAGTCTTTTTGGGCAATATTTGAAGACGCTTTTTCACACACCTCTTTAAGCAAAACATACTTATGACTCATGCTACCTCCTCCAAATCCACTACAAACCGTGATTTGACAAATAACTCAAGTTTTTCGAGTTGCTTTTTCCTTAGATTTTCTAAATTTACAATTATATCCATTAAATCAGCTATTTCTCTCTGCTTTTCAATTGATGGAATATTAAAGCTAAGCTCCTTCAACCATTTAAAATGTCTATTATAGCCAGTATTAGGAATTTTTGCATTAGATAACGCATAGTAAAGATACTTACAATTAAAAGCAGTATTATCCTTTATCTTCAACAACTTAGTTCCATCAGCACCAAGAAAAAAAGGAACATCAATGTACTTTATTATACGCGTATGATCTCCAAATATAATTGCTGGAACATCACAATAAATCCCTTCTGACTCATCAGTATATCCTGCTATTTGTTCCTTACTTTGATCAATCACCGGATATAATCCAACAGAAAGGTATTTTTCTTTAGGAATTTTCATTCCATATTTGGTGTCGTCTACGAATATATCATTAAAGTTCAGCATATTACAACATAGCCTCCAGCTCTTTTAACCCATTAGCAATCTCAACTTCAATTCTATTTAATTCTGCCAAAATCTCACTTGTCGGCGGATATTCAACAGGTACATACTCAACCTTCTTATACTTGTTAATGGATAAATCATAGTCATTATCAATGATTTCCTGTTTCGCTACAAAGAAGCTCTTTTCGGTACGCTCTCGCTCTTTTTCTGCTTCTAAATTATGGAAACGAGTAATAATATCAGGAATATCATTCTCCTTCACCTCATTACGCTTATCATCTAAGCTGTAACCATCAGCTTCCATATCATAGAACCATACATTTTCAGTGCCACCAGTACCAGTCTTCATAAATACAAGAATAGCTGTAGAAACACCTGCATATGGCTTAAATACGCCTGATGGCATTGAAATAACAGCCTGTAAAACATGGTTTTCTATCAATTCCTTACGCATTGCTTTATGAGCTCTGGAACTGCCAAACAATACGCCATCAGGAACAATGCAGGCACAACGACCACCCTTTTTCAGCATACGTAAGAAAAGAGCTAAAAAAAGCAATTCCGTTTTCTTGGTATTGGTAACAGCCTTTAAGCTAGTGCTGATCGTCTCTGCGTCTACAGTACCCTTAAACGGAGGATTTGCCAGGCAAACAGTATATTCGCTATCAATATCGTTCTTTTCGGATACACTGTTCTTATAATCAAGCTCAGGATGGGTAATGCCATGCAGCATTAAGTTCATAGCACTTATGCGCAGCATACTATTATCCGTATCAAAGCCTGAAAATATCGTACTATTAAAGCGTTCCCATTGGTCGTCAGTCATTCGTTCGCCATACTTAGCACGAATATGTTCAGCAGACGAAATCAAAAAGCCGGCCGTGCCGCAAGCAGGATCACAAATAGTATCATCAGGATTCGGATCAATAAGAGCAACCATCATATCGCGAATATGCTTTGGCGTACGGAATTGACCATTCGTACCCGAAGAAGCAGCTTTACTTAACATGTACTCATAAAGATCGCCTTGCATATCCAATTCACCAATATCATGTTGGTAAAGATCCTCTAATCCAGTAATAACCTTTACTAAAACCTCCGGTGTCGGCAATTCAAACAAAGCGTCTTTCATAAATTTGGAAAATGCACTTTGAATGCTCTGGCCTTTATTAGGATTATCAGGAATGGGTATAATTTTACCAATTTCATTGACATCTGGCACCTGGCCATACTTCATTTCTCTAATAGCCGGGAAAACCTTTATTCTTATAGTATTAAAGATAACTTCCGGATCGGCGATTTTAAAATTGCTCCAACGCATCCCTTGTCCAGAAGCAGTTTGAGGAAAAATCATTTCCACCTTAGCATTAGGATTACGTCTTCTCAATGAATTAGCTCGCTTTTCGTTGTCGATTTCCTTCTCATCCAGCTTACGAATAAACATCAGATATGTAATCTGCTCTATAACCTTAAACGGCATAGTGAGACCACCAGCCCAAATATCTTCCCAAATTTTATCAATCTTATTTTTAATCACACCTGTAATCATACAAATATCCTCCCTATACGGCTAAAATCTTCTTCACCTTATAAAAAATATACCTTTTTACTATGCCAAATTCTGTCTATCTTGATTGGCTTTCTCGAAATTTTTCACCATTTTATAAAAAGTGGTTTTAGCCAAACCTTCAAGCTTCATAAATTCAACAGCTGTTATCTTACCAGACTTCCAACGTTTATAGTTAGTAGGAAATGTATTGCTAAGCTTGGCCCTTGGTCTTCCGTAAGGTCTGTTTTCAGCAAGGCATAAGTTAATACCTTCACGTTGACGCTCCTTTATACTATCTCTTTCAAGTTCATATAAGGCTGCAAACATAGTCAAAGCAAATTTTCCTTGTGGTGTTGACGTATTGAAATTTTCTTTTATGCTAACAACGCTAACTTTTTTAGCACTCAAAGCTTTCATCATATTCAAAAAGTCACTAGTACTACGAGCCAAGCGACTTATGCTCTCGATGTATAAAACATCACCTTCGCGCAAATATGCCATCATTTCCTTTAGCTGCGGTCTATCGGTAATATTTTTACCGCTAACTTTCTCTTCAAAAATCTTGTCCAGATTTATATGCGCATTATCAAAACACTGGTATTGTCGTCCAGTATTTTGGTCTTGAGCACTGACTCTGATATAAGCGATATTAGCCAAACTAACTCCTCCGTTCCTAAAAGTTTTTAAAAAAAGTTGAACGTTCTCATAAGCTAATACTAACATTTCCGAACGTGTTTGTCCATAATTTTTATAAGTTCCGTAATGTGTACATTTTCGAACGCACCCTAATATAAACTCTTGATACCATATCATGGCATTACCGATTTACACATATCTTTTTATATGTTATCTCTTCCTTGCGCATGCAATATTTTATGACACTCAGTATGCAATAATAGCAGTCTCTTTAGACATTCCGCGGCTTCGTTTGGAAACCTAAAAAAACACCACTCACAATTTGGTACTGTTTCGCTACACCGATTGCCGTTATGCGGGATATTAACTTTAATTTTTTCATTTGGTATGCAACAACACCTCAAATAATTAATGTGATGTACACATACACCTTGAATATAATAAGGCAGCTGCTTGCCACAATAAGGACATATCCCATATTGCCGATAATATAACCGTTCCCTAATAAATCTATTTCTAGTACATCTATTAAAATTCATAAACGCTTCTTCTCTCTTTTGTAGCTCATAACTCTTCCTTGCTTCGCTAAATCCAACCTTTGGAATTGTTGGTGTTGTTAAATTTAATCCATAATAGTCCATTTTTAGACATCTCCTTTTATTTTAAGATGCCCAAATCATCAGCGTGGCTGACGCAGTTAGTCATAGAGCAGAGTGCAGCGAAACGCAGCGCAGCTGAAAAGCTCTTGACTTACTGTGCCAGCTGCGCTATTCTTTAAATTACGAAGTCAAACGGAGGTGTTTATCTACTATGAATTTACCATCTTTGCAATCTGCATATGCGATTATTTTAGATTTCGACAAAACAAATTTATCACTACCATACGATGAAGCTTTAAGTAATATACGTAATGTAATGGTTCAATTCCAATTTAAGCCTTTAACAAATAATGTTTATGTATGCACATCGTCAAAAAATCAATTGGCCTTGCTTTACATGCTCGTCCAGGAGTTATCTAAGATTACCTGGCTCAAATCTTCTTTAGTAACTCTCAAAGCCTTTAAAATGGATAATATCTCTGATTTTACTAACATAATTAGAGGCAAATAGGATACTTTAATGTGCCCAAAATACTCTTGCTCTTAATATCTTCTGATGATATAATTTACTTAGTTGCACGGGTAGCTTCGCATATGCGTTGAGGTCGTGCCTGGCTGTGTGAGCCAGTGGCATCTGTCGAGCTTGACAGGTGCTTTTTTATTTATTACGAAAGAGGTGATTCTTATGCCGATATTATATTCCTATACTCCTGAAGAAGTTGAAAAGTGCAAGGCTAAATTAAAACAAGCTGAAGAAAGAGCTGCGTTTTTCGAACAAGCTTACAAACAAGAGCAAGCGAAAAACGCTAAGCTACAGCAACAGCAAAAAGCAGATTAACATGCTCATTATTTAGGCTGTAAATCTCTCACATCGCCTTGTATATCCTTAGTACAAGGAGCTTTAAATTTATATATGTTTAAGCTCGTAATTGCTCGCTAACTCATAATAGCCTGCTTTTACGAGCTTTTCTTTTGGTATTGATCTATTTTGAGTGCCGTGTCTCATGCATCTGAGCGCGTGGTGGATTTGCAATACTTAGTTATAGCCAATGCTGAGCGAAGATAGAAAAGGCTGGGGCAAGCCCCAGCCTTTGAACACTATGTTAGATTTCTACTTTTTTATCATATTCTACAGAAGTACAAGCAAGTACATCTGTTGCTGCTCCCGTATTTGCTGAGATTTCTCAAGCCTTACCTGTAAAAACTGCTCCTGCTAATGTTGCTGCAACTTGTTCTTGTAATTTACGAGAGTAAAATAATTTGAATGTAAAAAAAGACCGCCGGCGGCTGTCTTTTTTCATATGGGGACGTTTTAACGGGTGCCTGTTTGACGCTTACGAACAATCTTATCATAGGAAAGTTTTCCTGTTGCAAAATCGAGCTTTGTTATAATCTTTGTAGGTTGATCATCAATATATCTTTTAAGAATGTCGTTATTCATGCTATTCCCCTCCGAATATTATCTACATGCTTAATATTTGAGCAAAGCCTTTATGGAATCCATAATTTGCTCGTAAGTAATATTCTTTGCATAGGAAAACTGCTTGCGGTATTTATCCCACATCGTTTTGAGTTCCGGACTTTCTTCAATGTTATGAAGAATACTTGGAACATCTGCGATCTGATTTGTAGTACCGCGGTGATTTGCCGTTGCTTTCAATGCATCCTCAAAGACCGTAATATCAAATTTCTGCGTTGTAGTCAGTATGTAGGCATCGTAAAAATCTCTTGGACGGGTGTTGAATATGCCGCGTCGCAAAATGGTTTCCACCTTTTCCGCCATAACTGTTTCAATGTTGTATGCCCAAAGCTCGTATGATTTCTCGTCATCAAAAATCTCGGAGAAATTGTACTGCACCGCATGAGGCGTAATTACGTCTCCGGTGGATACATCAATGCTAAGCGGTGTTAGCATAATATCGAACCTGGCATTTAGCATGACACGATATCCGCCGTAAATGTCATCTTTACGGATGGGAGAGATTGTGCCAATTTCATACACAACGCCGTCATCGAATGCGATGCTGCAGATGTCTTCCAACGCACTGCGAATTGCTTCCGGTGTTAAAGGAAGGTTTTTGAGCGTAGTATCCATATCCATCGTTGCGCGGTTGTCGAGACCAACAATCGCTGCTACCAACATTCCACCCTTTAATACAAATTTTTCTTTGTATTCAGAAGCAGACAAACGGACAAGCAAACGCTCAAACATATAGTTCTGCAAAATGACCTGTGCAGGAATATTTTTCTGCTTGGCAATATTGCGAATTTTCGCTTTCAGACTCATTGCTTTACTCACAGAAGCACCTCCAAATACTGACGCAGGATATTAGACACTCGCATCTTTTTTGCGTAAGAGTTTAGTTTGTTCAAATCTTTCTTTGGGTTAGCTGCATACAGTTTTAATGCCGCAAGGAAAGTTTCTGTTCCCAACTTGTTGCGACTGCGGATTATATCGCAGACCGTGCGTTCAAGATCGTATGCGGTAACATCATTTCCTGCAGATGTCTTCATCGTTGTTTTGCCAAGCTCAAATAATTCGGATTTGATGTAATATACCTTGCATTCAGATTTGATTGCTGCAGATGGAATACAACCGGACGGTGCTGTAACCGTATGCTCGAATGGGGTTCTATCTGAAATCCCATGAAGGTAAAGGGCTGTTTCATGAGAAAATATTACTCTTTCAGAACGATTACTGATTGCCAACAACTCATCCTGCATATCATCAGGAAGAATGTACTGACCTTTTACAATGCGTTGTATTTTATCTTCTTTGCACAACTTATAAAGCATTGCTTTGGATATGCCATGTTGTGCTGCTATTTTTGTTTTGATAATTCCGCCATGCGATTTTGCAATAGCGGTAAGTTCAGTCATGTAATCCATACACTCACCTCAATTATGTCAACTCAATAATATTATATTTATAATTACGATGTAAGTCAACAGCTTTGAGCGCTCATTCGAAAAATATTTAATAAGGATACACCGCTGGGCAAAAAAAGAGTCGGCGTTTTCATACCAACTCTACTAATTTGATTTCGACAATATCGCCTAGTTTTTTATTGTTTTGGCTTATTACTATAATCTAAAGGTTCTTTTCTTCATGTACTTCACCAAAGCCGCTCTTGATTTGCTCCATACTTCTATCAAGCTTAGCAAGGTATTCTGCATTGCGGGCATTTTTCATAAGCTGATTATAATTATCAAAGCTCATAATAACAATGCTCTTTGATTTTTTACGAGTAACAATAATAGTTTGATTATTATCACTGGCTTCATCACAATAATCTTTTAAATTGTTTTTGAGAGTAGAGTAGTTTATAGCTAACATAGTTATAGGCCCCCCTTTGCTTCAAGAATGTAAGACAAAATCAGTGAATTTGTTCATGTATACCAACGCGCTATATTTACCAAACTCACCAATACCCACAATATCTATACTTTACATAGTGTAGCTCTTCCAACAATAACTTGTTTAGCAAGGGTTTGCATGCAAGTATCGTAAGACCTTCATTGTACCACGGCAAAGTTTTTTTATAATCTGCAAAAATTTCTTCAGCCTCTGAATAGGTAAACCGTCTCACAATATCCTCTTTTTCAATTCTTATCAACATATGCAAGAGGACATTATGGACTAAAGTTTTATTGAATACAACATTCATACGAGCTATTATAAATATCACAGCAAAATCTAACACCAACAGCTTATACAACAGATTAATATAAGTATAAATCTGCATTTTTACTGGTAGTATGAATAAAGCTAAGCTTATCAAAAATAAAACAATATCGTATATTTTTTCCAGCTTTCTTTTTCTCCAAAAAATGCCATAGCCAGATTTGTTAATACAAATGTAGGATGAAAATGTCATTTTTAGCTCAAAATAGCGAATTGCCAATACACATCCTATCAATCCTTCAGCAAATAAAAGCGTCATTAATACCGGTTCAACCATCTCATCCCCTCCTTGCCTTTATTATAGCAGAGTATGATATATTAGTCTATTGTTTTTACGTTAAAATCATATACAATAACAGCGATTATCATAACTATAATTATAGATATAATTATAGTTAGTGTCATAACGTTAATTATAGACATAACTATGGTTAGCATTATAACTTCAATTATTGATATAACTATAGTTAGTAGACTAATATAGGTGACTTTTATAATCACACTACCTAAGCTTACATGTCCCACTCGCTACTCTTTCGACTGTTAAGGCTTACGGTCATTTTATTCCGTTTTATGTTTTCCTTGCCTGCATTTATGATATTGCGTAACAGATTATTTATATCATTCCTTGCGTCAAATATAGCTGATGCTCCGTTGCCAAGTTCTGGAGCACGATATTTAGATTTCATTCTGTAATGCAAGTGCGGGTTTATTTTCCTGCCAACTTCGATAATCTCTTTTCGCAATTCTCTGTACTCATTATTTAATTTGAGTAGATTCAATTTTTGATCCTCCATGTCTTTACTTTGTTCGAGCATTTCTTTTATCAATTTTTTATACCATTTATCACCTGCTTCAGAGCTGATGAAGCTGTGTATTTCTGCATCTTGCTTTTTATAATCAGCTTTCAGAATTCTGTAAGCTCGTCCTTTTTCGTTATACTCTGCTCGTATATTATTAGGCATAGATTCTTTGGGACCGTATAGGCTTAAGATTTCTTTTAGTCTAGTTTTAAGACTTATTATTGCTTCACCTTCTTTTTGCAATTTTTCAAATCTGCCGCCGGTCATAATATTAAGTACCTTGCTTGGCATTTGATCAATCGGAGTTATTGTTTTTTCAATTCTTATAATTGCAGATTCGTTATATTTTATTTGGTTATTAACTGAACCAAGTAATTTCACAAAATCTTTTCTGATAATTTCGCCGGACATAGTAAGTTCGGCAAATCGTTTTTCACTATATTCCTTTTCTTTACGTTCTAACTCAATTTGTTTTTTGTATTTTAATTCAGCAGCTTTACGTGCTTTTTGAATTTTATCTATAATTACGCCAAAAGCCTTGGCACTCATTTGATAAATTTTGTCCAAGGTATTGTCGATATTTTCTTGATCATAACCATTTTCTTCAATGATTTTTTTGGTTTTATATGCGAGAGCAGGTCCAAGATGCTCCTGGGGTTCGCGATCAAAAAAATCGGCAAGATCATTATCTCCTGCTGCAGCTGCTAAATCTCGTTGGACCTTTAACGTTTTGCATGATACAGTTTTGTTTATTCTACGTGATGTGTACTCCGCGTTAACCATATCTTCCCAGCTCTGTCGGATTTTCTTTATGCTATCGCGTGCATCACTAGATGTAAAACGCTCATCTTTTTTGTATCCACTATTATCCGGACTCTTTCCATTATATCGTTTAAAAAATTTAGAGGGTGATTTGGCTTTTGTCATGCCATCTTCTACAACTCGTTCACAAAACATTATATGTGCATGGATTTGTTCTTCATCATCATCGAACGTAGCAGGTTTACTGTGGATAGCATATGCCCATACTTTGTTATTTCCAATATGCTTACCAACAAAATCATTTACCAATTTTTGATTTTCCTCGTGCGTTAGCTCATTTGGTAGTTCTATCTCAAATTCTGAGTATGCTCTGCCATTAGTGCGCTCGTACTTATCTGCGTGCGCAAAAAAATCAGACGCAGACATAGCCCAATGTGGGAGATTGGCGTTTTTATAAACGAGTTCTTCCGCACGCCGCCCACTACTAAAGCGTCCCTCGCGCAGTATATAGTCTGCATGTTGCTTTGCAGTTCCAGTTTTCCCATTTTTAAGGCTTAAATGATATGTTGCCATTATGCTTTCCTCCTGAAAAAAACAAAAAATCCTTAAGCAATTCTTGCAGATATAATCTGCAATTGATGAGGGACCAATGGTCCTCATCCTCCTTGCTTAAGGATTATGTTTCATTTTATTTTTTTAGCTTTCTTGCACGGGTTTCCACCAAAGCTCTGCCTTGGTACGAGAAACCCATAAGTGCGCCTAATGCTACGCGTAGGAAGAGAACGTAAAAATCGTTACTCCCTTATTTTATTTTATTTTAGCACAGTCGTTTGCCACGTTAAAGGGCTTTTTATGATATCGTTGCACAAAAAAGTCCTAGCTTTTTAATAGCCAGGACTCAACTTTAAAGCTATTATTAATTTATATCATCCTTTGAAGAAAGTCTCTAAAGTAATCTGGCCCGTTTTCCCATAATCCAGTCTCAAAATCATATAGGGCTGCATAAGCATTAGAATTTATAATTTTGTTTCTAGCTTCTTGCAATATGATCCCTTCCTCGTCAGCCATATCCATAATAGCATCAGTCAAAATCAAATCGGCGCAAAACCTTTTAGGTTCGGTAATTTTATCATTAACAGTTTCTGGTTTATTACAAGTTTCACCTCTAAGCTTAATACCATTCACTTTTAACATCACCAAAATATCTTTAACAGCACACTCGTCACTACTTAACCTTAACATATCATACGTATCTTCAATATACTTCCATACACCATATGTCTCAAACAATTTATTAGTATCAGCCGACGAAACTTGCAATTTTTCGCAGAACGTTCTAAAGATACGTACTTCAAAAAAGATAAGTTCATTTAACATGATTGCGTTCCTCCTTAATACTAATATTGTAGCTCACACAACAAAAAACAACAACACATTCAGCTATGCTATATTGATTTTATTAATACTGCTTTTGGTTAATTCATCTATTTATCGTACCGGTATTTTATAGGTAACAATATTTTCCAACGATAGCGCTCGCGTCGTAATATAATATTTACCTACGCCATTAGTCCATTGCATTTCTATTGTTGTGGTAATCCATTGTCTGTCTAGTAAAACTTCAAAAACACTACCACAATGCAATTCTCGTTCTTCTCCTTCCCCTTTAATTATATACCTATCAATTTGACGATTATACACTAATTGTTTCATATCAAATTGCCCTCCTTATTCGTCCGTATCAAGCAGTTTGCCCCATGCATCCGCAGCAGTTTTTTCCATTTCCTCCAGCACATGCGCATATATATTAAGAGTAACTGTTGCATTACTATGTCCCAATCGTTTGCTGACTACATTTACATTAACACCAGCCTTCAGCAACAATGTTGCATGAGTATGTCTCATACAATGGATTCTAAACTTCTCAGATATGCCTGCAGTACCAATCATCTTTAAAAAATATCTTTGACGAAAATTCGAATAACAGACAGGCTTTCCAAAAATATTAGTAAAAATCAAATTATGCTCATTTTGAAATTTATTACCCAAATAAACTGCATATTGTTTTTGATATTCGCGAAATTCCTTTAATTCTTGCAACACTATATTATCTATACCTATTGTTCTAGTAGAGTGATAAGTTTTGGGATCATCATACATATCAGCATAGTCATTCGTCGTGACCAATTGCTCTTCAACTCTGATATTTCCTGCTGCAAAATCTACGCAATCCCAACTTAGTCCTCGCAGTTCGCCGCAACGCATACCTGTAGCAAGCGCCAAATTCACAAGATTATAATAATTCTTCTGCAAATACTGCGTGCCAAAATTATTTTTAATGTATTTTGGGTTTTTTATTCCAAAAGTTATATAAGATCCGTCTTTAGCTATTGCTAAAAATTGTCTCACCTCCTGCTCATTCATGACCACAATCTCCGCTTTCTTTTCTGCTAATCGCTTAGTAGCATTTACAGGATTTTTTGCGAGTAAACCATGCTCAATAGCAGAGTTTAACGCTGTTTTTAAATAGCTTCTGATTCGATTAACCGAATGAGCTGCTAAGCCTTGATTTTTCGCTCCACCTTCAGCATATAACTTTTTAAATACATCCTGTAATTCTTTTGTTGTCAGCGTATTCAGCCTTCTTTTGCCAAGCAACGGCAACAAGTAGGCCAATCTATCACGATAATTTTCATAGGTTTTTTGTTTAAGTACAGGGGGCTTGACGAAAGTATCAAGCCACTCCGCAATCCATTTTTCAAGGGTTATATTTTTATTAATAACCTTAGCTTGCTCAAGACTTTCTTCAAATTTAGCTATATTAGCCCTAAGAGCCTTTTCTGTTTTACCAGTTATGCGTTTTTGCTTTTTCTCGCCATTAGGCAGATCATAGGTTTTGACGAGTGTCCAAAGTCTTTTACCCTCGTCAAAAAATATGCTGCCCTCTCCGCGTATACGCTTAGCCATTATAACTATCCTCTAAGTCAACCTTACATCCAAAATCTTCACAAAACTTCTCTACCCAACGAGCAGGGATTAAGGCACGATTTCCAAAATACGTTACAGGTATTTTCCCCGCCTTTATCTGATTGTAAATGCTTGTAATGCACACTCCATCACCTATAATGTTATGAAACTCCTTCACTGTGTAAAAATTTTTTGCCATTTTAATTTCTCCTCGTATAATATATTTAGAAATCTTCTATTTTAACAAACCTGTACCTTTACATTTTGGACAAGCAGACATATAACCAACCTTCGAACCATCATCTTTATCGGGATCATCTTCAATAATTTGTATTTTACCGCTACCATGACATTTAAGGCATTGCTTTATTTCGTTATGCTCCATCTCAATACATTTTATAATCCATCCAGGTATATTATTACAATCCGCTGGCATATTATCTCTAGCATATTTTATCCCATCAACAACTCTAGCTAAGCTATATTTTTCGGCTATTTGTCGTCCTTTGGCTGATTGCTGACTGATTCCGTAGTTGCTTAACAGCGCTATTATTTGATTCATCTCTTTAATCACATCATCCCCTGTTGGCTCAATGAGATTTAACGGCTTAGCTATTTCATATTTTGCTTCTATTATTTTACGCTTAATCTCAACATCACTATCCATGAGCAAATCAGGCTGATAAGGCTGATAATCATATCTCGTATTAGGTATCCAATTCAATTTCTCAAAAATGTCTTTGTGCAGTGTGCAGTCGCCATTTTTAAACCATTTCTTAACTGTATCATTATGTATTGGCCAATCGGACACAACATATAGTCCCCTATCAAGCACGATTAGGTATCCTTTAGCAATTAGCAGTTTAAGATCATCGCTACTTGCTCCTAACAATCTTATGATTGCGTAAGCGTCATCTATTATCCCTGCATCGTCAGCTCGTAAAAGCAGCTCGATGTATAAATATTTGCTTGACATTGGCATCTCCTGGTAGTTGTCAGATTTGATAATATCGAGAGATATCATTCTCCGTTTTATCATTTATCGTCACTCCTTAATTTATTTTTTCCGCTGATTTTGATATAATAATAAATATAATGGTATCTGTAGTCTTTATGCTTATTTAAAATCATCATCTATATGTATTATATCACTTATTTAAATTCAGTGAAAGGGGTTTATTATGTCTATTTGTGACATTTCTGTGATTAATTTCAAAGCTTTGCGTTATTCACATGATATATCAGCAGCTAATCTAGCAAATATTTTAGAATTAAAAAGTTCTGCTTCCATTACTAACATAGAAAATGGTAAAGCAGCTCCATCCTATGAATTACTCGAACGCTATGCTGATACGTTTGCTATCTCCGTTGATTGGCTCATGGGAAGAAGTAAAGCAATATATACTGAAGACAGCTTATTAACAGCCGAAGAAGCAATCCTTGCTAAGCTGCAAAAAGTGGATTCTAGCGGAAAATACTCTCAGTTTGAAAAAAATTATCTTGACTCAGAACAAAGATGCAAGTTATTTACTGCCAAAGCTAGAGGTTCCATTGTCTTTTTAATGCACAGTGAGTATATCCCCTTAGTAGCATCTTTATTAGACTCGCAACAATACAATGCAACGCCAAAATCAATCATTGACAAGTTAATTAACAATATAGTTTATCGTAATGTATCTAGCTATTATGATAGTAAGCTAACCAAAAAATCTAGAGAAAAGCTTGATCTGTTCGCAAAGCTTATGCATAACGACCAGTCAGTAAAGCCTTATGAAATCGAAGAATACATCGAAGAATACCTCAAACAACAATAATAAGCAACAAAGGAGCTAATGATATAACATCAAATATCATTAGCTCCTGTTGTTTGTTGTTTTATTTTCTGTTCTTTTCTGTTGGCTCATTGTATAATGAAATTGCACACCTGAAAAATCGAATAAAAAATAGTCCAT
>OGYW01000970.1_pt1 | contig 26781 bp, 14 predicted proteins | sample 1576621 | NCBI WGS metagenome assembly OGYW01 (sample SAMEA3541528, study PRJEB24748) | human gut metagenome | biome: human gut; feature: human-associated habitat; material: faeces | place: China | collected 2012 | reverse complement strand
TTCGCTTGGACGTTGGTTCTGTTGAGCTGTTTCATAAGATAAAATTATTAGGTTGTTATTTTATAATTATCAAATTTCTGTCTACGAATCCGGCGGCTATATGCTCGACTTTAAAAAGCTTTAGACCGGGAACTTCATTGATAAGTTCTTTAAGGATAGAGATAACTATTTCCAGGACTTCTTCCCATGTGAAAGAGTCCGGAACATTGAAATTGGGACAAACCCGTTGTGTCGGTTTAAAGTCTTCATCGCAGGCCCACTCCTCATCTTCTTCATCGAACCAGGACGAGCCGATCATTTCTATGCCGTATGGTTCATAAAGATTAAAACATAAGGCTTTAATATCTGGAGATAATTCATCCGTATTATCGATATCGGTAATCCATTTCTTTATTGTTATCTTTAAGTCTTTGAAACGAGCGTTCATTTTTCTTTGTCTGAAAATATGTTTATAATGTTGCAAATATTATTTTGTCAAGGGCTGTTTGCTATATAGTCTGAGGAACTGTGTAAGTTTTCTAATAAAGAAATATTATCAGGTCATTTTTACATTTCCTCCTCTTTCGATTTATAACGATGTTGGCAGTATATGTTAGAGTTCCCCTTTTAAAGGGGAACTGACTATTCATGAGAATTTTTCTCAGAGAAAGATTTCACTGATCGAGAAAGATACAAGAAAATAGGCGCATTAGCCTCTCTGCCTATGAAATAAACCGATATTCTCTTTAAAAAGCCCGTACAGCCCGTACATGTCCTGTTGTAAATTTGTTATTGTTATAAGGATTTCCGTTGTAAAAATTGAACCCCCAAGCACAATAACCGTTATATTCGGTCGAGGTCCAATACATATTGGCAGAAATCGATTCCATAGAAGTCATTCCGGTCTGTGAAGAAATGCTTTTTTCCACTTCATATAAATTTCCCCATAATTTTTTCATCTCTTCTATTCCGGGCAGATACCAGTCAGAAAAAGTTCCTGTTCCTGTATCTTGGTTGGTATAGTCGAGACAGAGTTTTGCGGCACTCTCTGAGTGACCGCCTTGATTTGTGATTGATGAAGAATTCTTATTTCCATCAACCCGACTGCCGGCTGCTTCCGATCCTATTTCTTGTGTAAGGACATTACTCCATATTTGTTCCTTACTGAGATCCTTCAGACTGACAATAAGTCCGTGTTCTCCGGTAGAGTCTAACCAGAAAATTATACCTCCGCCATAAAGTTCTCCGATATAGCGCTCTGAGCGGATAGGCACAATATTGCCCTCTTCATCGGTTATGTTTGCTGCTGTTTTGGCATGCAGAGCATAAGGAACACTTAATAATTGACTAATTCCGGAAAGACTGTATGTATTATCGTTCTTAACATCGGCTTCTACTTTGAGAAAATAAGAGTCTTTTCCCCATTCTATAGCGGAGAATGTATTGAAAGATGTGTTTTCGGTGTCGGTATCTATAATCCCTGTTCCGATTTCGAGAGAAACCAATCCGTTTTCGTTGGTTTGTATATTATGACTCTCCGTATATACTGCAGGAGATGTAGTAGAACCCTTTAAAATACTGATTCTCAATTTAACAGGCTGGTTTTTGATTAACATCCCTTCACTGTCGCGCACAATCGCTTGATAGCTGAATTTTTCAGGTGCTTGTGCATATGAATAATGCAAACTTGTTAATAAAAAAATTAAAATAAGTAGATGCTTCATGGCTTGTTTATAATTTAATCATTTGACTTTTAATCATTATATTTCCGTTTTTTATTATGGTGAATATATAAAAGCCGGATTTTAACGGTATATTTGTTTTATTACTTATGATACTCCCTTTTCTAATTAATAGACCCTTGAGGTCATATATGTTATAAAACAAATTTTTTTCGAAAGTATTTAATTGAATAATACCTTCGGAATGGGTCGGATTAGAAAATATACGGATGCCGGAAGAAGCTGTATCGTAATCTGTTAAAAAAGTATTGTTTTCTTTATTTTCCGATATATCGCTCAATATCCCGTCGATATAGGGTTGTTGTATTCCGTGTGACAATGTACCGTAATCGTTTTTTACCGATGATATGATGATTTGTCCCACTGAATAACTAATAGAACCGTCGCTGTTTGAGAAAGAATTACCCGCCGTAATCAAACAGTTTTGGGCATTAGAACAAAATGCGGAGATAAACGAGATGCAAAAAATGAGATAGGCTTTTTTCATAGGTATCACAGTTAGTTATTTTATGTACAAAATAAATCGATAATAGAAAAAAGTAATGTCAGCATTGTTCAATTTTCTGTGGGTGGACGATATTTGAATGGTATTTTTGTTGATAAAAAAAGTAATTTGGTTTATTTCTGCTTTTTTCTATATTTTGAATATATTTTATATTATGCTGATACCGAAAAAAAATGTAATATTGCATTCGTTAACCGAAAGAGGCCTTTTTCGTATGGATAATAGAATATTGAAAATCATATTTGTTTTGACGGTGCTGGTCGTTTCCGTAAAAGCCGAAGAAAAACGTTTATTTACAAAAATATCATTGGAACAGGGGTTATCCCAAAGTACCGTCCTGGATATCGCTCAAGATTCTTTGGGATATATGTGGTTTGCTACGCGGGACGGATTGAATCGTTTCAATGGGTATGAATTCAATATATATAAATCAGACCCTACCGATACATTATCGATAAGTTCCGATGTTATTTATAGTTTATGCGTAGATGATAATAATCGTATTTGGGCAGGTGGGGAAAACGGAGTAAGTTATTATAGTTACGATACGGGAACATTTAAAAATTATGTTTTATTTAATTCTACCGATCAAAATTCAATAAGAGGAATTGTTGCTGATGGCACTGATATATGGTTGGGCTCATCTTTTGGAAGTATATATTTGTTAGATCGGGAATCTGATATTTTCCATAAAATAGCGTATAAATTACCCGGAAAACCGTTGAAGTCGATAGCCAAAATATCGGATGACGGTGATTTTATTCATGTTTGCAGTCGAGAGGGATTATTCCGTTTTGATAAAAGGTCTTTCGTGATGAATCCGGTTCTGATAAACGGAAAATTGTTGAGTGTACATGATGTCGTGCGTGACTCTAAAGGAGGTGTTTGGGTTGCTACTGATGAATTCGGAATATTTTATTTGGATAAAAATGACCGGGTACGCAAACATTTCCATAAGCAATCGGGTGAGAATCTTTCTCTTTTGAATAATAAAATACGAGCATTATCCATTGACAATGCCGGTGATGTTTGGATCGGTACTTTCAAAGGTCTGAGCATTTTAAATACAAAAACTTCTTCAATAGAAAATTACACAGAAGAGAGAGGAAATCCGTTCTCGTTGAGTCAAAATTCGGTGCGTGCCGTTTTTGTTGACAGAGAAAATGGGGTTTGGGTCGGTACATATTATGGCGGAATAAGTTATTACAGAAAAGGTAATGTGAAGTTCCATACTGTAAATATGAATGGAGGAGAAGTGAAATTGAACGATAATGTCGTAAATTCTATTAAGGAAGGTCCAGACGGCTCTATATGGATAGGAACCAATGATCATGGATTGAATCGTTGGGATAGAAAAAATAATAAAATGATTTATTATTCCAATATTCAAAAGAAAGGACTGAATAATATAAAGAATATACTTCTGTTAAAAGATGGAACTTTGTTGATTGGAGAACATTGGGGTGGAGTGTGCCATTTTAATCCGGTAACAGGAAATATAAAAGTTTTTAAAAAATCCGAGGATTCATATACCATTACCGATAATAGGGTCGATGCTCTTTTGATGACTCGAAAAGGTGAAATATGGGTGGGGTCTTATAACGGTCTGTTTAGATTTGAGCTGGAATCGGGTAAGTTTATTCCTTTCCATAAAGATGTTCGGGGAAATAAATTGTCATCTCGTAGTATTTTGACTTTATTGGAGGATGCCTATCAAAGAATTTGGATCGGCACATTCAACGGATTGAATGTGTATCACCGGGATTCAGGTCTTATAGAAACGTTCTTATATAGTGCCGATGACTCTACGTCATTGAGCCGTAATGAAATAACTTGTATTTTTGAGGATTCGAAAAAACATATTTGGGTAGGAACAAGCAAAGGCCTCAACTTATTTGATGAGGTAACTCGTTCTTTTAAACGATTTACAACTAAAGATGGGTTAAGCAATGATTTTATTTGTGCATTATTGGAGGACGAAAGAGGTAATCTTTGGATTTCTACCAATAAAGGACTGAATAAACTCAATATGGAGAGTGGTAGATGTCAAAGATTTGTAAAAGACGACGGTTTACAGAGCAATCAGTTTAACCACGCTTCCGCTTGTCGTACATCCGACGGAATGATGATGTTTGGGGGGATTAACGGTATTACGACATTTTATCCTGAAAATATTACAGATACGCAAATTAATGATTCGATTTTATTTACAGATTTGTTACTTAATAATAAACCTGTGTATCCGGGAGATAAAACGGGAATACTTCGGCAACATATCGTGAAAACGGATAGGTTTGTATTAAAAAACGATCAAAATGTATTTACAATCAGGTTTTCCGCTATTAACTTTAATACGAATAATCATGTGAATTATCAGTATCGATTAAAGGGTGAACGTGATACATGGACACTTATATCGGGAAATTCTCTTACCTTTTCAGATATTGCTCCCGGTAAATATACCTTTTCTGTAAGAGTCGATCCGGCCATGGTTACGGATGGAAATCCCCGTGTTTCTTCAATAAATATAGAGGTCTTGCCTCCTTGGTGGCAACATCCGTTGATGTATGTTGTTTATTTTATATCTATAGCCGGAATTTTGTTATTTGCCTATCGAATAGTAAAAGGGCGGGTCAGAATGCATAATGAGTTGCAGATCGAGAAAATAGAGAAGCAGAAAATGGAGGAAATGCAAAAAATGCAGATGCAGTTTTTTATGAATATCTCCCATGAATTCAAAACACCGTTGACTCTGATCTTATCTCCCCTTGAAAAGTTGAAGACCGCCTGTGTACATGATGAATGGAAAAGTCGCCAAATAGAACTTATATATAAAAATGCAATCTCTTTACGTTCTTTGATAGATCGCTTAATGAGTTTCCGGAAAGCTGAGTCGGGACATGTAAAATTGCGGGTTGCAAAAGGCGAGATAATAGAAGTATTGTCACGTATATATTCTTCTTTCTATACTATGGCAAGAGGAAAAGATATTAATTATACTTTTAATACCGATCGGAAAGAACTGGTTACTTTTTTTGATAATTATGTGCTGGAAAGAGTATGTTACAATTTACTTTCCAATGCGTTCAAGTTTACGCCTGCAGGCGGTGATATTTCTTTCAATGTGAAAACTTCTCAGGAAGAAATAATTATTTCGGTGAAAGACTCGGGAAAAGGAATCCCGAAAGATCAGCAGCAACTGATCTTTGAACGTTTTTATAGCGTAGCGGATAATGAGATGGTCGGAGGAACCGGAATAGGACTTACTTATGCCAAATTGTTGGCCGAAATACATCACGGATCTATCGAAGTAGAAAGCGAAGAGGGCAAAGGTGCAGAGTTTTCTTTCAGATTTCCTTTGTCCGAAAGTGCTTATTCGGCTGCTGAAATAACAGAAATAGAAGGGATATTGAAAGACCAGGATGTCTCGTTTACTCCGGATATCCCCGATGCGCCTTATGTTTTGTCGGAGCATATTCATCAAGACAAATTGTCTTCTATACTTGTTGTCGATGATAATTTGAATATTACGAGTTATTTGTATGACAATCTTTCGTTAGAATATAATGTAGATGTTGCCCATGATGGAGAGGAAGCTTTGCGTAAGGTAAATGAGCGGGATTACGATATGTTGATTTGTGATGTTATGATGCCGAAAATGAATGGAATCCTTCTGTGTAAAAAGATAAAGCAAAACATAAAAACATGTCATATACCGGTTATTATGCTTACTGCAAAATCTGATATGGAATATCAAGTAGAAGGACTGGAAGTCGGGGCTGATGATTATATCGCTAAACCTTTTTCTTTGAATTTGCTTGAGACTAAAATCCGCAATATAATAAATACACGAAGACGTCTGAAAGAATTATATAAAAACAGCATAGATGTAGTTCCGGATAAAATAGCTTACTTTCACAAGGATCAGGAATTTTTATCAAAAGCTGCCGCATTTGTCGAAGAGCACATCGCCGAACCTGATTTCTCCGTTGAGTCGTTAGCCGAGTTGATGTGTATGAGTCGTTCTAATTTGCATCTTAAATTTAAAGCTATTACGGGTGATTCTATATCGGAATTTATCAAAAAAATACGTTTCCGTAAGGCTGTCGAACTTTTGGAAAGCGGGAAATATAATGTGACCGAAGTAAGTATGATGACAGGCTTCTCTACGCCTTCCTACTTTACGAAAGTATTTAAGAAAAAATTTGATTGCTTGCCTACGGAGTATAAAAAACGGCAGCAGTAAGGTGCGGGAATGTAAACAAAAGCAGATTTGGGAATATCGGTAAAAACGGGAAAAAGGTTTGTTATATTACCGAATATAGATAATTTTGATACCCTCCTCTATTGGAATCTGTGGTCAGAGTGATATGTAAATAAGGATTATAGGATGATTTTTATATTGTTCCCATACGGAAAGTTCCGTATGGGATTTTTTGTTTTTCAAAGTCTTTTGAACAGAAGTGCGGATAATTTCAACAAAAGTACAATTTATTTACAAAGAATAAATACAACTTCAACATCAGTCTGTATGTGTTAAAATGAATGTATGTAATATTGTATAATCGAAAAAAAATCAATCGATTCAAAAGACTAAGGGCCTGTATAAATTTTACTCGGGTCAGGGTTAAGAGTTTCTTTCGAGAATGTTTTGGGGTTTTTAGAAAAAGATGGCAGATTATCTGACGAGTGAAAATGAGAGGTGAGATCGAAAGAATAAAAAAATGACCTGATAATATTTTCTTGTTGGAAAATTTAGACAAGTGTACAAATGTACGACTGGATTTAATATTTAATATCAAAAATACACAACGATGAACAGACGCAAATTTATCAAAAGTACAGGATGGAGCGTAATGGGACTGGCCATGTCGGGCACTTTGTTAAGTGCATGCAATCCTGAAAACCGGGAAAAAACAAAAGCTGCTGCTAAGATAGATCCTAACGGACTGAAAGTTTTTTGGGGCGATATACATAATCATTGTAATATTACTTATGGACACGGAGATATGCGGTTGGCATTCGAAGCTGCCAAACAGCAACTCGATTTTGTTGCGGTCACTCCACACGCCATGTGGCCGGATATACCCGGTAAAAACGATCCTCGATTGACTTGGGTTATCGATTATCACGTCGGCGCTTTTAAGCGCCTTCGGGAAGGAGGATATGAAAAATATCTGAAAATGACTGAAGAATATAATCAGGAAGGTAAATTCCTGACATTTCCTTCTTACGAATGCCACAGTATGGAGCACGGTGATCACGTAGTCTTATCTTATGAACAAAATTTTCCTTTGGTCGAATGCACATCAGTAGAAGACTTGAAAAAGAAATTAAAAGATAAAAAGGTTTTCGTCACTCCTCATCATATGGGTTATGAAAAAGGATACCGCGGATACAATTGGGATTGCTTTACAGAAGGAGACCAGACTCCGTTTGTCGAAATTTTCTCCCGGCACGGTTTGGCAGAGAGCGATCAGGGAGACTTCAACTATCTGCACGATATGGGTCCCCGCTCTTACGAAGGGAGTGCATTATGCGGTCTCGAGAGAGGTTTTAAGTTCGGTTTTATCGGCTCTACAGACCAGCATGCCGGTTATCCGGGAAGTTTTAGCGACGGACGTATAGGCGTATTAGCCAAGTCTCTAAACCGAGACGACATATGGGACGCCATGAAAAATCGTCATGTATATTGTGCTACAGGAGACAAGATCTACGTTGATTTTCGCATCAACGATGCTATCATGGGAGATGTCATCAGAGGAAACAACCGGAATATTTACTTAAACGTAGAATCTGCCAATTATATCGACTATATCGATTTAGTGAAAAACGGAGAATGTATTGCCCGTTTAAATGGTCCTATGCAAACTATCGTTCTGGCTGAAGATACGATCCGGGCCAAAGTAAAAATAGAATTCGGATGGAACAGAGAAGAAGAGCCTGTGCGTTGGGACGGTTTCATAGACATATCCGATGGTAAGATCAACGTCGCTACCCCGTGTTTCCGAGGTGCAGCCTACACCTCCCCACAAGCAGACAAGGTGGGTCACGAGGATGAGACCAAAGTCAATAAAATACTGAACGTGACAGACAAACGGGTAGATGTGGAAATGTATTCTACAAAAAATCCGAATACGATGACTCCCGCCATGCAAGCTATAAACCTGGATGTTACCATGCCTAAGAGTGGAAAAATCAGAGTATCTGTCAATGGAAAAGAATTCAGTTATACATTGGCTGAATTGTTGGCCGGTTCCAAGTCTCATTTTATGAGAGGTTGGTTGAGCGAGGCGGTTCTCTTCAATCGAGCAGCTCCGGAAAATGCTTTCATGATAGAACATGTCATGAATGACAACCGACCGGCAAGAGATACCGACTACTATTATGTACGTGTTCGTCAACGTGACGGACAATGGGCATTCAGTACCCCTATTTGGGTAGAAAGGGTATAGTTATGAAATATGCCATAGGAATAGATTTAGGAGGAACTTTTATCAAATATGCTGTTATCGACGAAGAGGGACATTTCTTGTATAATGGGAAACTTCCCTCTTTGGCATGCACGTCTAAAGAAGCCGTTATCGGACAGCTAAAAAGTGCCGCAACAGAATGTATCCATTTTGCAAATACAGAAAGTGTTTCTCTTTGTGGTATAGGGGTAGGAACTCCGGGTATTACCGATGAAACAAACCGTACGGTATTGGGTGGAGCTGAAAATATCGTAGGTTGGGAAAATGTTCCTCTTGCCGATATTTTAGAAAAAGAGACCGGGCTTCCGGTCAGTGTTGCCAATGATGCCAACATGATGGGATTGGGAGAACAAGCCTTCGGTGCGGCTAAAGGTTGCTCTGACGTTCTTTTTATTACTGTCGGAACTGGCATCGGCGGAGCTGTTATCATAGACAATAAATTATATGGAGGATACAAGAACCGGGGGACGGAAATCGGACATATTCCTCTCATTGCCAACGGAGAACCCTGTGCCTGCGGAAGCGTAGGATGTCTCGAAACCTACGCTTCGACTACGGCCCTCGTGCGTCGCTTTGTCCGTCGCTGTAAAGAACAGAATATTCAATTAGAAAGAGAACCTGATGGCAAATCGATTATGAAGCTTTACCGGGAAAAACACCCTGTAGCCATAGAATCGATGAACGAACATTGGAGTTTTCTCGGTCATGGCATTGCCGGATTAGTAAATATATTCAGTCCGCAAAAAATTATCATTGGCGGTGGAATTTCTGAAGCCGGTGACTTGTACATTGCACGCATAGAACAAGAAGTTGCCTTATATTCCATAGCTGACTGTCGAGTAAATACAAAAATATGCGCTGCAAAGCTTGGAAATAAAGCCGGCACTATGGGGGCTGCCCGGATGGCTTTTCAGATTAGTAAAAAATAGAGAAATTCTTTAATCTTATGAGAAACTATAAAGTTGTAGCATTAATCATGCTTTTCTGGTTTGTAATATCATTTATTACAAACATTCTGGGACCGCTCATTCCCGATATTATCAGTAATTTCGACTTGAAACAATTCACCCTTGCCGGATATATACCCATGTCATTTTTCTTGGCTTATGCTGTCATGTCTATTCCGGCAGGAATTATGATAGAAAAATTGAGTGAAAAAACAGTCCTTTTAATAGGCTTTACAATGCCTTTCATCGGCTCGCTGTTGTTTGCCCTTATTCCTTGCTACCCTGTTTTATTAGCGTCTTGCTTTATTATCGGGTTGGGAATGGCTATGTTGCAAACCGTAATCAATCCGTTGACTCGGGTTGCCGGAGGTGAAGAAAACTTTGCGTTCTTTTCTGTGATGGGACAATTGGTTTTTGGCTTTGCCTCTTTTATAAGCCCTTTCGTATATTCTTATTTAGTGCGAGAACTGACAATACCCGGAACCGATAAGAACTTTTTTATAAATTTTCTTGCCGGCATTACCCCTGAACAATTACCTTGGGTATCTTTGTATTGGGTATTTACAATGATTCTTATTGTTATTTTGCTGATTGTCATCGGAAACCGTTTCCCGAAGATGACGCTGAAGGATGATGAAAAATCAGGATCTTTAACCTCTTACAAGACATTGCTTCGCAATAAATACGTTTACTTATTCTTTTTAGGAATATTTTGTTATGTTGCCACAGAACAAGGTATAGCCAACTGGATTTCTAAATTTTTGGAAGATTATCACGGTATAGATCCTCAGAACGAAGGAGCTTCTATTGTGGGTTCTTTTTGGGGATTGATGTCTTTGGGTTGTGTATTGGGGCTTTTGCTTCTAAAATTGTTCGATTCTAAAATCGTGCTTCGTTATGCCGCTTCTTTTTCCATAATTTTATTATTATGCGCATTGTTCGGATCTACAAAAATATCGATGTTTTGTTTTCCGTTGATAGGGTTTACAATATCGGTTATTTTTTCCATTGTCATGTCTTTGGGGCTTAATTCCGTATCCAAATATCATGGCTCGTTTGCCGGAATTCTTTGTTCTGGTATTGTCGGCGGTGCTGTCGGACCGGTTATTGTCGGTTTTCTGGCAGATATTTTCGGTTTACGGGTAGCCATGCTTGCGATGACAATTACATTAGGGTATATTATCAGTATCTCTTTTTGGGCGAAACCTTTGGTTAGTAACAAAACGGTTTCGCTAAAAAAAATTTTACATCATAAAAGATGATTGGTTATGAAATTGAAGAATAATTTATTTTTAGGCAGTATTTTAAGTCTGTTTACCGTATTCGGGGTTCAGGGAAAGGTTGTTTTGCCCTCGATATTATCGGACAATATGGTATTGCAGCAACAGTCAGAAGTGAAGCTTTGGGGAACGGCTGCGGCCGGTTCTACGGTAACGGTGACTCTTGGATGGGGCGGAAGCTATACGGCAAAGGCAGGAGAGGGAGGAGAATGGGAGGTAAAGCTTCCTACTCCGAAAGCCGGAGGCCCTTATTCCATAGAGTTCAGTGATGGAGAAACCACGACATTAAATAATGTGCTGATAGGAGAAGTCTGGCTTTGTTCCGGACAATCGAATATGGTGATGACTCTGAGTGGGGTTAACAAGGCAGAGGAGATCTTGCAGTCGGCGACATCGGCTACTCCGATTCGGGTATTTACCTTGCGGAATCAAAAATCAAAAACGGAGATGAATGATTGTACTGGAAGTTGGGGAGAACATACCGACCGGACATTGCGAAAGACGAGCGCGGTAGCCTATTTTTTTGCTAAGGATCTGTACGAGAGGTTAGGGATTCCTGTAGGAATAATCGTATCGGCATGGGGAGCTACACCGATAGAGGCTTGGATATCTCCGAAAACTTTGTCCGATTTTAAAGAGATCGATTTATCACATTTGACAAACGACAAGAATATAAATGCTCAACGGGCCTGTGTCTTGTATAACGGTATGATCGCCCCATTACGGAAATTGTGTATAAAAGGAGCTATTTGGTATCAAGGGGAAAATAATCGGTTCAATCCGTCTTTGTACGAACGCTTGATGCCTGCTTTGGTGAAAGATTGGCGTAATGTATGGCAACAAGGGGAATTTCCGTTTTATTATGTACAGATAGCTCCGTATGATTATGAGCCCGATAAGCAACAAGACAGGAGTGGGGCAGCCCTTCGGGAAGCGCAGTTGCACAGCGTGTCTAAGATTCCGAATAGCGGCATGGTTGTGACTTTGGATATCGGAGAGAAAAATTGTATCCATCCTGCAGAAAAGGAAAAAGTAGGCCAGCGGCTGGCCGCTTGGGCATTATCTAAGACATACGGGATAGAGGGGATAGCATATGGCGGTCCTGTATATCGCGATTTTGAGGTTTCGAATGGCAAAATAATCTTGCATTTCGATACGGAAACCCCTCTGCGCATCGACAATATGGAGTCAGGCATTTTCGAGATATCGGGAGAAGATAAAATATTTTATCCGGCGCAGGCCGAAATCTCTTCGGACGGAAAATCTGTTATCGTATCATCGAGTGAAGTGAGCCAGCCCGTAGCGGCCAGATATGGCTATCGTAATTATGTGAAAGGATGTCTGTATGACAGAGACGGGTTGCCATCTTCCTCATTTAGGACAGATGATTGGGAGAGTAAAGACGTGACATATGGTAACATTTTGTGATATTATGGTGTGAAAAGTATTTAATATTTAAAATTTGTCAGTATGAAAAAATATAGATTTGAGCAGATTTTAGGATTTGCACTGAGTCTGTTTACCGTATTCGGGGTTCAGGGAAAGGTTGTTTTGCCCTCGATATTATCGGACAATATGGTATTGCAGCAACAGTCAGAAGTGAAGCTTTGGGGAACGGCTGCGGCCGGTTCTACGGTAACGGTGACTCTTGGATGGGGCGGAAGCTATACGGCAAAGGCAGGAGAGGGAGGAGAATGGGAGGTAAAGCTTCCTACTCCGAAAGCCGGAGGCCCTTATTCCATAGAGTTCAGTGATGGAGAAACCACGACATTAAATAATGTGCTGATAGGAGAAGTCTGGCTTTGTTCCGGACAATCGAATATGGTGATGACTCTGAGTGGGGTTAACAAGGCAGAGGAGATCTTGCAGTCGGCGACATCGGCTACTCCGATTCGGGTATTTACCTTGCGGAATCAAAAATCAAAAACGGAGATGAATGATTGTACTGGAAGTTGGGGAGAACATACCGACCGGACATTGCGAAAGACGAGCGCGGTAGCCTATTTTTTTGCTAAGGATCTGTACGAGAGGTTAGGGATTCCTGTAGGAATAATCGTATCGGCATGGGGAGCTACACCGATAGAGGCTTGGATATCTCCGAAAACTTTGTCCGATTTTAAAGAGATCGATTTATCACATTTGACAAACGACAAGAATATAAATGCTCAACGGGCCTGTGTCTTGTATAACGGTATGATCGCCCCATTACGGAAATTGTGTATAAAAGGAGCTATTTGGTATCAAGGGGAAAATAATCGGTTCAATCCGTCTTTGTACGAACGCTTGATGCCTGCTTTGGTGAAAGATTGGCGTAATGTATGGCAACAAGGGGAATTTCCGTTTTATTATGTACAGATAGCTCCGTATGATTATGAGCCCGATAAGCAACAAGACAGGAGTGGGGCAGCCCTTCGGGAAGCGCAGTTGCACAGCGTGTCTAAGATTCCGAATAGCGGCATGGTTGTGACTTTGGATATCGGAGAGAAAAATTGTATCCATCCTGCAGAAAAGGAAAAAGTGGGCCAGCGGCTGGCCGCTTGGGCATTATCTAAGACATACGGGATAGAAGGAATTAGCTGCTCCGGTCCGGTTTATAAAACATTTGAAGTATCAGGGGATAAGATATCGTTGAATTTTGAGACCTCTTCTAAGCTGCGTATCATTGATATGGAACCTGGAATTTTCGAAATCGCCGGTGCGGATAAAGTTTTTTATCCTGCTAAAGCCGAAGTTTCAGAAAAAGGTAAAGACGTTATAGTGTTTGCTGATGAAGTAAAAAATCCGCTAGCTGTTAGATACGGATACAAGAATTATGTAAAAGGTTGTTTATTCGATTCTGAAGGATTACCGGCTTCTTCATTTAGAACAGATAATTGGTGACAAAGTTCTAAAAAAGGATTATTCGTTTTTTTATTTATGATTATTCTTTCCAAAATATGATGTATTAGTGTGTTTTTTGTGTTTTAGAGTATGTCTGAAAATTTATTCGAGTCAGGATTAGGAGTTTCTTTCGAGGTTGTTTTTCCTGTTTTTATAAGGACGAGCTATCTGACGAGTGAAAACGGGGAAGCAGACCGGAAGAAAATGTAAAAATAACTTGATAGTGTTTCTTTATCAGAAAAATTTAGACAAACTCTAAGTATCCCTTCGGTATCATAATGAGCCGAAGGGTTTTTTGTCGCCAAATCATAAATTGATATATAGAAAAGGAACGCTGCCGATAATACAAACATCATTTTATTATCGATAAGTCAATAAATTTTCGAAAAATAGCCGTTTATTGGTAGAAGTAAAGCGTTTTTTCTTGTCAAGAGAAAAAGAAGCATGCCGTTAATATATCATATCTCCGTTTCGTAGATTATGATTTTAGTATAACATAAAAGTGTCTGTGGATGATAGACAGATTAGGAAAGTAAAAAAGGCCGTATTTCTTATGAAAGAAAAACAGCCTTAAAAAAGATTGCGAATTATTTTGTTGATTTTGTTTTTACTTTAGAGTCATGAATTTCCAGGTTACTTTACCGATATTGTCAGGTTTACCCTTTTCTGCCTTCGATATATACCCTTTTAGTTTTCCGTTTTTATCCCGATTAACTTTGATTTCACGCCAAGAATATTCGCCTTTTTCATAGTCGAAAGTTTCTCCGTCATCATCATAAAGACGATACGAACCGTCGGCTTTCCCGTAATGGCGTATTTCGAGGTCAAATTTTTCTCCGCTTTTAGGCGTGTGTAACATCGGATTCATAAAAGGTATTATAGCTCCGTCTTTCACAAATACCGGTATTTTATCCAAGCCGGGTGTAACGGTAATTATTTCTCCGTTTCCTGCATAATCGCCTGTATAAAAGTCATACCAGTTACCTTTGGGTAATACTACTTTACGTTTTTTTTCACCGTAAAACATAGGTGCTACCAATAAATATTCTCCGGCCATGTACTGATCTTTGATTTCTTGAGAGACAGCTTCTAAATACGGATTTTTTTCTAAGTCCGTTACCTTTATTTCTTCGATGATAGTCTGTTCCGTATTAAAACCCGGTTCTAAGTTCATGGCTCTGAACGGAGGAATTCCGTCAAAATGATAACGGGCAAATTCTGTATACCAATAAGGAATCATACGCATACGCAGAAGCATGAGCTCTTTAACTTGTTCGGCTACATCAGGAAATGACCAAGGTTTCAGCCCTTTAGACCAGGCATTTAGCATGGCCATCGGTGAAAAAACTACACTTTGGAATCGGCGCAGCCAATCTTCCGAGTTGTCAGATCTACGTACTTCCGGTGTCCATAGTATCCCGATGAATCCTGAATTGATGAGTGCCGTAATAAAGTCACGATGATTATAATAATCATTATAGATGACATAAGGTAAAGAGTTTCCTCCCGCATTAGATCCTCGTACCAGACCGTATGTCCTTTGATTGTGTTTTTTGTATATGTCGTATGAAATTTTCTGTACCCATAATCCGTAAGTTTGGCGCATTTGTTCGGCAGTAACTCCACTGGGAAATGTCGCTACGTCAGGCCACAAATGACGGTCTCCGCCATCGACTTCGTCTATTTTATACCCGCTGACACCTATATTGAAGTGTTCTTTTTCCAGTTTATCCTTCCATATCGTACGTGCTTCTTCATTGTTGAAGTCAGGAACAATACCGCACCATACGGTATGCGAACAACTGAGAGGGTAGAGTGCTTTATAAATGCTTGAAGAAGGAGATACATAAGGATTGGTCCAGAGATTGACACGTACTCCTTTGTCTTTCATCTCTTTTATGAATGTTGCTGGGGCAGGGTAGCGATTTTTATCCCATTCAAAAGTACAAGGATAAGCTTTACTTTGCCATCCCGGTTCTAATCCCATAAAATCCAGAGGATATCCTCTGCGTTCAAATTCGTCGGTCTCTTTTTTTACCTGTTCCGCAGAAAAAAGAGATTGGGTACGTTGTGTAAATCCCAGTCCCCAGCGAGGAGGCATAGCTCCTCCACCGCAAAATAGATTATATCGGCGTATCGCATCCATTGGAGTAGGACCGGCGAAAAGATAAATTTCTACTCCTTCGGCAGGTATTAGTACCGAAACGGCATCCGAATAAGCTTTTGCCGTCCATTTCTTATCGGTGTTGCGGTCTCTCGCTATATCTGCATTGGGGCTGTCTTTACGAATACCGCTTCCGGCATACACCTTAATGTAACGAGCCGAATTGATGAGTACGCCATAGCCCGAGCTGGATACATAAAACGGTACAGGGGCATGAGTCCGCCCGTCATCTCTTTCATGATAATGATCTACATGCAGTTCCAATATCCTGCCACGTTGATGCACAGTTTTAAAATTAAGTCCGAAACCGTAGATTTGCTCTTCTTTTTCCAAAGGAAAGCAGAGAGCGGTTTTCCTGTCTTGTATGCTCCCTGTGATTTTATCCGAAATCGGGGGAATATCGGCATTCGGTAACCGTAAGAGTCCTTCTTTGAGCGGAGAACATTCCGCTACGCTTAATAATGAATATTTTTCAGGAGTACCGACTACTCCTTTCCACACGCCGGGCTCTATGGGTTGCCAGTCTATTTGCGCTTGGCCGATCAAGGGTAATAAGGACGCAAATAAGCCTAAAATTAAACTCTTTTTCATGTTTTCAATATTTTGTATAATCTACTTTGAGTAAAAAGAGGTTCAGAATAGATTGAAAAAATAAAATCTATATGAAGAATCTCTTGATAAAAATACTTCTGTTTTTATTTTAGCTCTAATTATTAGATAGTTTTATATAAAAATGATAATTTGTTTTGTTATATTTTGTTCATATATTTCAACTGAAGTCAAATTTTATTTAGAGATGACTTTTGGGTAATATTACCAACCGATATTCTGCTTTAAGTTACTATTGATATAGGTTTCTTCCTGAGGAAATGGGAAAAGATACATCTTATCATCCCATGTTCGTTCTTCTATCAACACTTTTTGGTAAGAAAAACCGGTCTCTGTTTTCGTGATTTTTATCCCATAAATATTTTTTACATCCTTTTCTTTGGCCATTTTCCATCGACGGATATCGAAGAATCGATGTCCTTCAAAAGCCAGTTCTACTCGTCGTTCATTGCGTATACGTTGGGTAAAATTGTTTCCGGTATCAGTAATATCTTTCATATCGGCACTTCTACGAACTGTATTCAAAACTTCACGAGCAGTAAGTGGGGCATCTGTTCCTCCGGTCTGGTCAGGGCCGAGCCATTCATTCATTGCTTCGGCATAATTTAACAATATTTCAGCATAACGGAATAATATGTAATGATGGCGTATCTTATTGGGTTTCACAGGATCGAGTGATACTGCAGGATTCATATATTTGCGCAAATAATATCCGGTAGGTGTAGATCCGTTGAGAACCATATGTTTTCCTCCTGTAAATGTTTCTATTTTCTCATTTCTCCATTGCGATTCATTAGTTAGAACGTTCAGATAGAGTCGCGGATCACGTGTAGGATTACCCGATGCATCGAAATACATATTTTTTACATGTTCCGGATTGTTCCAGTCAAAAGATGTTCCATCTGCCATTTCAAAAGCATCTACCAGATTTTGCGTAGGTACGTTGCCTCCCAATGCACCTTGGTTTCCCATAGGTTCGTTTCGTGCTTCGAAGCTGTTGCTTTCAGATGCATTACGTCGTTCAAAAATCAACTGGCTCGAAGAAAATATCTTATCTCCACCCTCATACAAAGGATCATTTTTTATATTAGGCAATGAGTACGCATTCAACTTTATCACCTCATAAGCTGCTTTGGCGGCTTTTTCCCACTTCTGTTTGTCGTTCGTCGGGTTATGAAGAGGACTGGCTGCATATAATAATGCTCGAGATTTTAAAGCCAGAGCCATCCCTTGTGTTACTCGGCCGGTCTCTCCGTTATAGTCATTGTAATTGACAGGTAAGTTAGGTGCAGCCTCTGAGCATTCTTTAGCAATAAAATTTATTACTTCATCAAATGATGTTTTATTTACGCTATTTGCATCTTCATAATTGGTATAAGCCTTTGTGACCAATGGAATATCACCATATCTTTTAGCCAATTCAAAGTAATAATAAGCCCGCAACACACGCACTTCATACGAAAAAAGAGCTGCGGCTTTTATCCAATCTTGATAATCGGCATTATATTCGAATCTTTTCAAAATATCAGGATTATAATTTTCCAGAAAAGAATTTGCACCTCTTATACCTTCCCATAGATTCCACGCGTCATCTACCAAACGCAACGGACTCCATGTACCGTTTGTAAGATAATGAATTTTATTATCTTCCCATGTATATATAGCATTATCTGATGCCGATTCCATCATGGCTTCTTCTACACAGCCTAAATCTTGAGGAAGTTGGGCATATACATAAGAAACCATACTATTGATATTATCGAAGTAGCCATATGCTTCTTCTTGAGTTTTACCGGATGTTTCATCATAATCTAAATAATTACATCCTTCGTTAAATAAAAGCAATATTACGCTTATAGTCAAATATTTTATTTTAGTTCGCATAACTTTTCAGATTAAAATTTAATATTAACACCAAGATATAGAGAGAATTCGTCAGGATATCCCAGCTTTATATCTTCACAATTAAAATTCTGTATATCATCTATTGAGAATACATTGAGTGCTTTGGCATAAATTTGCAGTTTTTCCATTCCGATCTTCTTTGTCCATTTTTGAGGGAATGTATAGTGTATGTTTATATTCCGTAATTTAAAAAATGAACCATCGGCCAACCATTGCGTACTGGGCTGATAATTATTTTCATTGGACAGTGTCGATAGTCGAGGCATATTAGCAGTTTCTTTTGTCTGTTCTGTCCAACGTATTTTGTCTTCGAGATACCACATGGAGACAGATGTTCTATCATTGCGTAGAGGTTGATGGACTCCACTTACTGATAACATTTTAGACAATCCATATATGCCATTGAAAGTAAGATCTACTCCAAACCCTTTGTAATTTGCTCCTAAATTTATACCCAGTAGCATATCGGGGATGGTAGAAGATTTGCCTATGGCGATATAATCTTTCTCATCGATTTTTTTGTCGTTATTCTGGTCTTTGTATTTTATATCACCGGGGCGTACTTGAGAAAATGTCTGTTCCGGGCTTTTGGCAATGTCTGTCTCATCTTTGAAATAACCGATTGCTTCAAGTCCGAATATTTGGTCGATACGGTGGCCTTTGGTATATAGATAATCGTATGGTTGGTAAGCTTGTCCGTCTTCTATGATTTCATTTTTGTTCCATGACCAGTTGGCGTTGATATAATAGTTAAAATCTTTGATTTGCTGATTCCATCCGACATTCAGTTCCACTCCTTGAGTTTTGTACTCTCCGATATTGCTTGCCGGAGGAGTTATACCAAATATACCTGAAACTTTATTGTTCTTTTTCAATATGTCGAAACGATAATCATAATAATATTCGACCGATGCAGTGAAGTTTTTCCACATTCTCAAATCTACACCGACATTATACTTGCTAGAAGTTTCCAAATTCAGGTTGTATACGGGCAGGACACTTTCCAGCATGCCGTTACTGGTTACCAGACCGTTGCCGAAAGGATAACTTCCACCACCGCCTCCCCAGTAATGGTTGCCCAAACCATAGTCAATATTATCTAAAGCCGATTTACCCCATGAAAATCGTAGTTTCAATAGATCCAAATTTGGTTTTCCGTTCAAGAAAGACTCCTCCGATATGTTCCAGCCCATTGAAATAGCCGGATAGAACCGAAACTTATCATCTTTAAGTAAAACACTCGTACCGTAATAATTGGCGGCTATATCTACCATATAGCGGTTGTCAAAATTATAACCGGCCATACCCATTACATTTTGACGATAATGAGCGGTATTTATTCCTAACGGTTCTTCTTTTTCTTGATGATAGATGGCCGATGCCCAAACTTGATGTTGGTTTGCTGCATATTCATAATTTAGGCGTCCTTCGATTCCTGTGCGGATATATTGAGAGTCGAGCCCGGATGAGGAAATAGCCAATGAAGAATTGGTGCCCTCCTGTTTTGTTACAAGATTTCCATCTGAAATATAACTTTGTTCATACATGTAGGTCTTAGATCCAATATCCCTGAAAACTGCTGAGTTATCGTATGCGATAGCAATTTCTGCTGATAATCCTTTTAAAAACATTGATAAATCCTGGGTGAGACGGGCATCGGCAACCAGTGTACGAGTATTGTCTTGTATGTAGCCTAAATCTGCATAATCTGCGATAGGATTCATTCGAAAAACCGAATTCCCTCCCCAGTTGCCGTTGACTCCTTTCACCGGAAATGCTGCTGAAGGTACTTGGTAAAAATTATCGAAAATTTTGTTTATATCGCCGTTGGGAGATTTCTCTTCGGCAAGGTTTCCATACAAATTGAATGAAAATTGTGTGGATGTGGTCACATCTATATCCAGATTGGTTCGAAGTCCTAATGAATAATTGCGTATTTGCGAATTATAACGATCGGAATAGTGTGCATAATCATCGTTTAAAAGACCGAATTCATTTTGATAATCCAGTATTGTCATATAACGCATGCGTTTTCCTCCACCACGTATTATTATATTGAATTGGTTATTTTCTGCGACATTACGCATGCTTTCCTTTATCCAGTTTGTATTGGGATATACATAAGGAGATTTTCCGTTTTTAAAAAGTTCTAATTCTTCGGCATCATATTGCAAATCAGAAAGTCCATCGTTGCGTAGAGCTTCATTTTTTGCTAAGGCATATGTATGGGCATCTGCCATACGGGGACGGTTGATGGGGAAATTAAATCCATGTCGGTAATTTATGTCGATATCAAATGAATTGTATGCTCCTCGTTTTGTCTTGATAAGAATAACCCCGTTGGCGCCTCTAGCTCCCCATAATGCAGTAGCAGCACCATCTTTCAATACCTGTACCGATTCTATTGCCTCCAATGTGAGATCTTTCATATCACGGGGAAATCCATCTACCAGTATTAGGGGTTCTCCACTACCACTACCTCGCACGGTCAATGTTGCTTGAGCATCCCATCCGGTATTTTGTTTGGCATATACTCCTGAGAGCAGACCGTATAGAGCATTGCTCACATCATTGGTTGAAGTGGATGCTTTTTCCAGTAACTCCGACTGGATGTTTGTTACCGATTGTGTTATATTTTGCTCGGTACGTTTTACTATTCCTAAATCGACGGTGGCATCAGTTGCAATATCCAATGTGATATTCATCTCTTTCTTGTTTACTTTCACTCGTTTCCGCATTTTGTCGGCATAGTTTAATTCTATATAGTCTCCATCTTCTAATTCCAAGAAAAAGACTCCATTGGCATCAGTGAGGGAATTATGCCGTATTTCGCCCACTTTCGATACTTTTATTCCTGAAATCGGAGTTCCGAATTTGTCTTTTACTATACCTTGCACTTTTTGTTGAGCCATCGTGTTTAATGAACACAAAAGGGCAAAAGCAATACTATATATAAGTTTCATATCTTATTTCAAATTAAATTATACACGATATATTACCAGCCTGGATTTTGAATCAATCCAAATTTTTTGTTTATTTCATTAGTTGGGAATGGTAATAAATACCAATAGTCTCTCCACATGTATTTGCTATCGTTGTGAATAATGACTTCGTAGGTAAATTCGTTCCCGTTTTTTCTTGTTTTCAATTCTTCTAATGGTCGTGTGGCCCATTCCTTGCCTTTTTTGTAACGTACCATATCATAGTAGCGTACATCTTCCTGACCGAATTCTCGTGCCCGTTCATCAAGCAGATACTCCAACAACGGTGTTCCTGCAGTTACGGTTTCTGCTGTCACAGGCGGAAGTCCGGCACGTTCGTGTACAAGATTCAGATAATCGTATGCATCTCTTCCAAACTCATCTTTTTGTGTTGCCATATTTAATTGGTTCATTACTTCGGCCATATTTAGGTAAATTTCCGGCATTCGTATCCATGGACATGAGTAGGGCTTGTTGATTATTTCATCATCACAGTTGCGAATGAATTTTCGAAAACCATAGCCATATTTCGTCCTTTGTCCTACTTTGCTGTTTGTTCCATAACCTTGTTGACCTCCTTCATATACCTCGGCCGGTCGTCCTTTTTGCCATTTGTCTCCGTTTACCAGCAGGTTTTCATAAAGCCGGACATCACGGGTAGGGTTTCCCTCTGCATCGAAAAACGGATATTTGCGATGTTCCGGATTATTCCAGTCAAAGGGTGAGCCGTCTTTCCATTGGAACATATCTGCATAATTCCCGCGTGGGCATCCCTTTCCCTGGTCGAATTGTTTGTATGCTTTATGTCCCTTTTTGTAAATAGCCCATCTGAATGTCGGGAGTATAACTTCACGATTGCCTCGTGTAAAATAGCCGTTTACATAATCTTCACGCGGATTATCGGTATCTTCTATTTGATAATAATTTCCATCGTCAACGTTCATTCTCAAAAATTCCAGACCAGCATTTAAAGCTCGTTGCCAGCGAGATTCTTGGTAATCGCCATACCATGTTAATCGTTTGTTTGCCGCTTCTCCTGCATAATAAGGCTCATTGGCATTGAATATGGGACTTGCGACAAACATCAGTAATCTGAATTTCAGAGCTTTGGCTCCAGCTGCTGTCATATGGCCAAGTTCTTCATCGGTAGGGTTGTGCCAGGGTAAATCCCGAGCAGCCTCATCTAGCAGATCGCAGACTTTATTTACACTTTCTTCCAGTGTCATGCGTGGAAGTTTGAATGTCTCATTGGCTTCGTATGCATGGTCTATCCAGGGAATACCTCCTAAAAAGCGTATCATTTGCACATAATGGAGGGCAATTACCACTTTGGCTTCGGCTTTTCGAATGATTTTTTCTTCTGTCGACATATCGGGTACGCGATCTACATTTTCTATATATATATATGCTTTGCGAATACCATAAAATGGAGATCCTACCACGCCTTCATGCCAAAGATTATAAGGCCAGGATTTTGAAGACGCACTGATTGTTCCTCGTTCCCAACTGGTCATGCTGTATCCGATATCCGAACATAAATCCAGAGTAATGGCTTCTATTCGTGGACCTGCTGACCATGATCCAAGAAAATCGGGTAAACTTTTGTAAAATTGGTTCAATGCTTGATCTGCATATTTTTTTTCGGAAAATACAACGTCGATATCCACATCGTCACTCATGGGCTTTTCCAGAAAAGCATCTCCGAATTTTAAGTCTTCACAACTCGTTAATATACCCATTATGAATACAATGGACATGATCGTTTTAAATATATATCGTTTCATTGTTATTATTTTTTTTATTTAAAAAGTAATGTTTGCACCTATGCTGAGGATTCGGGTCACAGGGTAAGTATTATCGACAGACAGATTTGATTCAGGATCTGCGATCTTCAACTTATCAAAGGTCAGTAAATTATATCCGGTAAGCTGTATGGAAAATTTGGATGCGCTGATAGCATTCAGTACCTTTTTATTGGTGATATTATAGCCTATCGTAAGATTTTTCAATTTTAGATAGGAGCCATCTTTTAACCATATAGATGACGTGTTGATGTTATCACTGCTACCTCCCATAACTGGATATTTTGCAGAAGCGGCATTTGATTCTGTCCAGATATTATCAGCCATATATTGAAAAAGAGGGGAATTTTCCATGGGACGTTTGAACCATTTCGATAATTCGGAATTATTTCCGGTCACTCCGGTCCAGTTCATTGAGAAAAAGAATCCTTTGTATTCTGCTCCGAAATTCAGCCCAAAAGTGTATCTTGGACGTTTAGGTTTTCCTATTATTTTTTGGTCGTCTGAATCTATAACATTATCTCCGTTCAAATCGGCAAATTTCACATCTCCTGGAATCTTTTTGGTCAGAGGTTGAGGGAGATCATCTCTTAAAGTGCCATCCGGGTCAAAATCATTTTCGCTGTAAAAGCCAAGGGCTTCATATCCGAGTATTGCGCCTACTTCATGACCGGTTTTTCGCATATAGGGTTCGTTAGGTTCTACCTCATCCATGAAGACAATCTTATTGCGGCTGTAAGACATATTGGCATTGATATAATAAGAAAAATCTTTAAAGGAATCACTCCACTTCAATTCTATTTCATATCCTCTGTTATTTACCTTTCCCATATTTACTACCGGTAATATGCTTTCGATGGAAATCATTTCTGGTACAGTCAGTCTGTTGATAAGAATGTCTCTGCGTTTTTCCATGAAATAATCGGCCGAAATTTTCAATCGGTTATTGAAAAAATAGGAGTCTATCCCATAATTCTGTTTGAGTGCGGTTTCCCATGATACGTCTTTGTTGGCCATGTCTTTTTCAAAAGCTCCCGGAAGATAAGCGGTACTGTTCAGTCCGAAAATATAACCGTTGTTGTCCCATCCTCCATCAATACTGGCTTTATTGTCAATGCTATATGAGCCTATATACAAGAAACGGTTATTCCTCATGTTGTCATTTCCGACAAGCCCTACCGATGCTCTCATTTTGAGATAAGTCAAAATATCATTGGACGGGAAAAATTCTTCTTCCGATAATACGTAGCCTATCGAACCTGCCGGGAAAGTTCCAAAGCGTTTTCCGGGAGCAAAGTTTTCCGAGCCGTTATGTCCTATATTGAATTCTGCCAGATATTTCGATTTATAATCGTATGTCAACCGTCCTACTAATCCTACATAGGCGGTAGGTATCTCGGAATATTGTGGCGGATAATATTCTTTACTTTGATTATACAGAACTAAAGCTCCCACGTTATGATCTCCGAATCTGCGATTGTATCGGATACTGGCTTCTATATACCAGTCTCGTCCTCTGCCAGATCCCGTACCTCCCGAATAAGTTTTCATTTGATTTTGTCCTGAGGTGCGATATACAATGGTCTTGTCAAAATTAGGATCATTTATATCAAGGCCCGAACCATCGATTTGGGATTTGTAATAAGGATTATAAGTTTCTATATGACCATATACACCTTTTGAAAAACTGTAATCGCTGTTGTATGACCCTTTAACTTCTATGCTAAGGCCTTTGGTGATAAAATCGAGTTTTTGGGTCAGTATCAAATCAAGATTCATATCATTGCTTATTGACCGTTTGTGACCGACTCCATAATATGCGTTTAATACTTGCTGATCATAGTTGATCCCGAATCCTTCAAATCTGTTAGGAGCTGTTATCACTTTCTTTCCATTGATTATCCCTGGAGAAGACATTGGCACACTTTGGGCTAACATTGACCAAATATTTTTATGGGGTGTTACGCGTACACCGACAATACCACCCAGGTTAAATTTCATCGTAAGTGTCGGTGTCAGATTGAAGTCGAGATTGGCACGATAATTGAAACGGCTGTATTTGTAATTGCCGCTTACATCTTCACCTTCAAAGTTTTTTATCAAACCGTTCTGGTACATCATACCCATGGAAATAAAGTAGCGAGTTTTTTTATTTCCTCCGGATATATTCAGATTGTGTTGGGTTTGTATGGCTGCATCGTTTATCATATAGTCATACCAGTCGATGTTGGGATACATAATGGGATCGTCATTGCGACGAAAACGCTCTAAATCGTATGGAGAAAAAGCCAGTTTGCTCTCTTGTACCCCGATTCGTCGTTGATAATCGGTAAACATGGATGCTGTAGTATAACTGTCGGCTATGTCCAGTATGCGGGTGGGCATTTGCATACCTACTTGTGAAGAGATGCTTATCTTTGCTTTACCTTCTTCTCCCCGGCGAGTAGTTACCAAAATAACTCCATTAGCTCCTCTTACACCGAATACTGCTGTGGCTGAAGCATCTTTCAATATATTTATTGATTCTATTTCATTGGGATCTATTTGCATGAAACTGCGTTCTACTCCATCAACCAATATTAAGGGTGTTGCACCTTCCTCTGTTAAAGATCCTACCCCACGTATAAAAAGTTTCGCTTCATCGGCTCCCGGTTGACCGGATGCTTGGATGGAAGATAGTCCCGGCAGGGTGCCTGCCAAAGTATTGCCAATACTGGCTACCGGGGACTTTAACAGTTCTTTTGTTCCTACACTTGAAATCGCTCCGGTAAGAGTTGCTTTTTTTTGCGTACCATAGGCAACTACCATAATTTCTTCCAGATTCTGATCTTCTTTTTGTAGGCGAATCGTAATAAATTCTTTATCCTTAACTTCTATTTCTTGTTTTTGATAACCTATGAAAGAGACTAAGAGTATAGCTTTATTATTTGGAATTGTGATTTTATATATCCCGTTTATATCGGTAATTACACCCACTTTTTGTCCTTTTATTAAAACTGTTGCTCCTATTATCGCTTCTCCATCGGAATCTAAAACCTTACCGGTTATAACCCGCTCCTCTCCATTGGAAACTTTTGCAACCATATTTCCGGAGGCTATACATAAACTATTCTCAAGAATAAATAAAAATACTGTGAACAAGATACTTTTATGTATCTTCCACCTAATCAGACACATGTTTTTCATAAAATAAATTGGTTAAGTTGATTGGTTGTGATTTTTTTGTTAAAAAGATTATTCAATATACACTTTTGATGAATTTGTTTAGAACCTTAAATTATCTTATCGGTATAATCAATTAGTATTTTATTTGTTTCTTTCATGGTTTATTCTTTTTTAATATGTTTAAATTTTACATGACGATTTTCTTTTTTTGCGAAAAAAATTGCCTTATTTAATTTTTTGAATTCAAAAAATTAAATAAACTTAAAGATATCTGATTGTAAAAGCCGGAATAGCTATATTGGTTTATTGAAGTATTCCCGCAAATCCGCCGTCTTCAAGGAGGTCTACA
>OGYW01000953.1_pt1 | contig 27129 bp, 29 predicted proteins | sample 1576621 | NCBI WGS metagenome assembly OGYW01 (sample SAMEA3541528, study PRJEB24748) | human gut metagenome | biome: human gut; feature: human-associated habitat; material: faeces | place: China | collected 2012 | reverse complement strand
ATCTTGATAACCTTCACGTCTGCATGACCGATGCCACATGCTATGAAAGCCACATTGTTAATTTTCGTGCCTTTAACCCTGGTATCTAAATATAACATAAGCGGCACAGAACTTAAAGTCCCATGCCGCTTTTCTTTTATTTACTTATATGATCCCTGATGGTTATTTCACACCTTGCACTTTCACAATTACACTCTCAGATGTTTTCTTGTTGTCATCATACTTCCAATGAAACCAATGCCAATTCCAAGAGCAAGTCCAATCGGAAGAAGTATCTGATAAATCTGCCATACCGGAATAAAAGCAACCACACCTGTAAGCACACTGAATTTATTCAGGATGTACTCAACAACACTATTGTACAGGAAATACAGTGCTATCAGTGGAATCGCTGCACCGATCACCCCAAGGACCATACCTTCAAGAAGGAACGGTGCACGGACAAATGCATCCGTTGCTCCAATGTATTTCATAATTCCAATTTCTTCTTTACGAACAGAAATACCAACAGAAATGGTATTACTGATCAGGAAAATAGAAATGATCAGAAGGAGCGCAATGATCACGATCGATGCATAGGAAACCAGCTTGTTAAAGCTTCCCAGCGTATTTGCTGCCTGTTCAGACTGCTCAACATCTCGCACATGCTCCAACCCCTGAATATAGTTTACTAACTCTGTCTGTTTCTCGATCTGGTTCAGGTATACATGATAGTTTGAAGAATTGACAAGCGGGTTGTCATCCTTAAATCCTTCTGCCGCATCAGATCCCTGGAAATATTTATCCTTAAAGTTCTCCCATGCCTGCTCTGCTGATTCAAACTCAACTCGTTCCACTTCCGGACGTGCCTGGATCAGATTGCCGACTTCCTGCATCTGTTCTTCAGTCGTTCCCTCCTCAAAAAAAACAGTGACTGGAACTTCCTGCTCTACTTTCTGTGCAATATTATCTACATTTGTTACCAGTGAATAAAATACACCTACCAGAAAGATACAGGCTGCCATGGTCAGAATAGATGCAATGGAAAACATCCAGTTTCTTTTTATATTTTTGATACCCTGTTTGAGGGTATACCAGATTGTACTAGGCCTCATGATATCCTCCTTCTTTCTCATCACTGATGATCACACCGTCATGCATGGTAACCACTCGTTTCTTCATCTGATTAACGATTTCTTTGTTATGTGTTACCACAAGCACAGTCGTACCACGCTCATTGATCTGTTCCAGAAGCTTCATGATTTCTTCAGAAGTTTTCGGATCCAGGTTTCCGGTCGGCTCGTCAGCCAGAAGGATATCCGGACGATTTACAAGTGCCCTGGCAAGCGCCACTCTCTGCTGCTCACCACCGGAAAGCTCATCCGGGAAGGATTTGTATTTTTCAGCAAGTCCCACTTCCTGAAGAACCTCCGGGACACGTCTGCGGATCACTCGCGTTGGTCTCCCGATAACACGCTGTGCAAATGCAACGTTTTCGTATACATTGCGGTCTTTCAGAAGACGGAAGTCCTGAAATACCACACCAAGCTTACGACGGTATTTCGCAACTCGACGATGTTTCATCTTCTCCAGACGCTCACCGCTGACTATCATCTGTCCACTTGTACTATCAAGTTCTTTCATAAGAAGTTTGATCAATGTAGATTTTCCTGACCCACTACTTCCTACTACAAAAACAAATTCTCCTTTATCTACGTGCAAATTAGCATGGTTCACAGCCGGAAGGCCTTTACCATACGATTTTGTCACATCAATCAGATCGATCATCGTTTCCATAATATCCTCCTCTATCTATATCCGGTCCAAAAGTGCCGTAACTGCCTAAAACAGCCAGATCTCTTTGGACTCCATAAAAAATGCTGCCAGAATCCCGGCAGCATTTCATTGCATCCTGCGGTATAGTTTATTAACATTTCGTAACAATGTTGTAACATATATTATGCTGGAATGCAAGCATTTTTATTGAATTCACAAAATTTTCATATCGACGTGCGATCAATATTCAAGCGTTTCCATGTACTTCATAAAGAGGCTGGTTGCTTTCTCCTACTTCCTATGGTTTCTTATTGTAATCTAAGAAGCCTTTAAAATCAACATTTATCAGTGTTTTACATTTATTTTTGTATTGTGTAATTACCTATTATATTATATCGTTTTCTATCCACGGTAGACAAAACGTGGACAAATCAGATGATACAATATCCTCCCGGCAGTGGGTACCTGCCGGGATTTCTTCTTATTATATTAAGACTTGAAAGTATTCTCTTTCATATGATCTACGATCTTACTCCAGGTATTCTTTCCACAGCATCCATCTACATCAAGTTTCACATTCTTCTGGAAGTTCTTCAATGATTCTTTTGTACTACTTCCGAACACTCCATTAACAGATGTTTTAAGTACCGCCTGCAGAGCAAGAACTGCTGCCCCAGTGGAACCTTCTTGGATAACAGGGAGCTGAACTTTCAGCTCTGCAGTAAGATCTGCTTTCTGTTTAGTCTGATTCTCCGGATATACTGCTTTTCCGTTCCAGTCGTAGATTGTATATCCTTCTTTCCATTCTTTCTTGGCATTTTCCAGAATCTTGTATGCTCCAATCTGGCTTTTGCTGTCTTCCCATGTCTTTCTTGTACGATAATATTTATCTACAGTTACGGCTGTAGTCTCGGCTCCGATCAGCTGCTTAAACCGGTTCCAATCACCTTTAGCTCGAATCGCAGACGGGCAATTCTTGGCACATACGTCATAATGCTGCAGCACTCTTTCGGCTGGAATGTTGAACCGCTTCATGATCTGCTTGCACACTGCCACTGTGTTCTGGAATGCCTTTTCGTAATTGTAACCAGACTGTACACACATTTCGATTCCGATAGAATTATGGTTATTTACTGTTCCGAACAGACGGCCGCCATAGTTAACTCCAACGTGCCAAGCGCCTCTGTCATACGGAAGGGCCTGGTATGCTTCTGCGTCATCAACAAATACATGGGCGGAATAGCCCTTGAAATTGCCATCATGCTGAGCTTTAGCATGTGCCTTTGCATTGGCTCCCTTAGAATAATTGTCTGTGTTATGAATTACAATGTATTTTGGAGTCTGACCTGCGTAGCTGTTATTGTTACTGATTAAACTTGTGTTGATATTCATTGTGTTCTCCTTTTCTGTAACTTCCTGTTCACTTGTAACTGATAAGATGCTATTCAGAATAGCAATGATCTTCTTTCCATAATCTTTTCCGGCAGCCCATCCCTGGTGTTTAGGGTTCTCCTGGATTCCCAAGTACTCGACATACTCTGCGCAGCCTCTGATCACATAAGTGTATCGTGGATCCACTACAGTCTGTTTCAGCCGGCCAATAGATCCATATGCCTGCAGGTGCTGGATCTGTGCCCGGATACCTAACTGTGGAGTTTTGAAGCTATTGCCTTTTACTCCATTCCTAGTCACACCCATACCGCAGAAGTTGTTCTGATCCAACGTCACTGCCGAACCTGAGAATGTGAAGTTACCGGTTTCCAGGCAACTCTGAGCGAATGCGATATCGCCTCTCACTCCCTCGATTGCTCCTTCGGAGATATAGAGTGGAATCATCTTGATGACCGAATCGGACACCTTTGGATTAACTTTTTTGATATAGGTCTGCATCTGCGTTACGGTAGCTGCAGCCCGTCCCATAATCTTTAGCATTTGTATTCCTCCACTAAAAAGAGGACGATCACTCGCCCTCTGAATCTTTGTATTTTGTTCTGTCCCAGATTTCTTTTACCCGCTCCCATCCGCCGGTTGCTACAAGATATACAATAAATGCACCAACTATAGAAGCTACAATATAATACCAGACAACAACCACCTTATAGTATGTACATAAGATGACCAGTGCTACCGGGCAGAGAATCAGCGATGTGACCAGCGCCACAATACTCGTTGGAGTCTTATTGATCCCAGGCATCTCCTTAATTACCTGCACGATAATCGATACCAGAAATGCAAGCACTCCGATCAGTGCCAGTCCATAGGTTACATACTGCATCATTACGTTAATATCCATATTCATTCTCCTTTTCGCTTGATATGCAATTCTTCAATTTCCTGTTTCATTTTTGTTACCATCCCGTTCCCGCCCAGTGCATGATATGCATCATACATCTCACAGAAATTCTGATATGCATATGATGGGATGTCACCCAGCTGCATATATTTCGCATGATACTCGATCAGCTGTGTACGGAGCAGGAGCATTGTACCTTTACTGTTGGCATCCCTGTCTTTTTTCTGATTCTTCAAAAGCCATACAATATATCCCAACAGGGCCGGTAATACAATAGTATATGTCTGCATGAGTATTTCTTTCACTTTTTCACACTTTCTCCGGTTGCGCCGGCGCAATTTTAAGTAAAATAAATAGAGCCTCACGGCTCCGCTCTGATTCTCTCCATATATTGTCCTCAAATTCGTTCTTTTGTCTGATCTTCTATTGCTTTTACGTGATTAAGCATATCACCTACAGCATAAAATGTTGGTGCTTTTACATTTCTTTTTACAATAGCACCATTGTCATCTACCTCGTTATAAGTAGTAGTAATGGAATATTCTCCACCCTGATTGATGATGCTGATAATCTTAATTACTTTCATTGATCAATTCCTCCATTTCTTTGTCGTAGTCTTCGACAATCGTGTCGATAATAATGTTATAGTCCTTCTGGGCATCTCTGGCATCTTTCTGCGCTGCTTCCTGTACTTCTTTCTCGTCTAGTCGCAAGTGTTCAAAGCTTTTCTGGATACACTTAACCTCCCAGGAAAACTTTAAATTCGGTGTCCCCCTGACTGTAAAATAACTTTCTTCCTTTTCCGCTACCCATATATCACCATCTCCTTCCTTCTGTAGAAATACCTGGTATTCAATTCCGGAATTTATTGTTTCCGAAAATGCCGGATCTATATCAACAATCGCAATTCCTCTATCATTGGTCTTCCCACAGCCAAGATCTCCAAACATTGGTGTCGGAGTTTCGTAGCAGTACAATAGCCGATCAGAGTAATTCTCCGTTCGGGCTACGCGTGATTTGGTTCCACGGACTTCTAGGTTTCCTTGGAGTTTGATTTCATCTTCGCCATCGTCTGAAAAAGAATCATAAAACTGAATACGGGATGAAGACGCTGCACTGATAAGCAATGCAGCGTCTCCTCCAACAATGCCACCATCAACGGTCAGAAAGTTGGTCCTTGTTCCGTCTGGTGACAGCTCAGTCACGAAATCACCATCATCATCAAAATATATCCTGTTATTTGTCGGATCTAAAACTATCTTCTGATCATTAGATTTTATAATCCCGTCTTTAACTGTCCAGCCACCCAGAGTTCCATATGTAGCCACGAATGAACCGTCTGTGAGAATCTGAAAATAATTATTTGCCGTAACCAGTCCATTAAAATTGATTTTGTTTGCACTAATAGAAACCTTTTCAGAAGACTGATTGATTGATGAAATGATTCCATTCTTAGATACTTTAGATTCAATAGAACTCTGAAGGATATTTATCTGGCTATGTGTTGATTCTATGATATCCTGCTTTATCTGAACATTTGTTACATAAAGAACAGATGCGTTAGAAGATGTCACAAATTGAATGGTATGTTTTCCTTTTTTCAGTATTACATCAACTGAAAATTCTTTCCATTCCTCAGACATTTCCGATGAATAAAATGTTTTGATTGTAGTATCGTCAATTTTTATATTTAGTGCAACCTTTTCAGGACTAGCAGCCTCAAATATTATCGTATTAGATTCATCTGCATCAACCGTATAATCATAATTCATCCAAATTGAATTCCCAGAAACCAGATAAGCACATGTTTTTCCTAAGTGAGTTGTACGAGGTTTTTTGTCGGCATATGCAACCCAGCCAGTAAATGTTTCAAATGTTCCATTTTTACAATAATTAGTACCATATATTTTTTCACGCACATCTAGTTTGATTTGATCAGTCTTCTGGTCAATCATGCTCTTCGTTTGCTCTGTGGTCGAATATCCACTAAGCGTATCAGTCTTAACATAAGTTTCTGATACCGCAGTGCTTAATCCATCTACCTGTGTTTTTACATAAGTTTGCATTGATTTGGTGGTGCTATAGTCATCATTAATCGTTGTAGACAACTGCTGTAGTTCCCCTGAAAATCCATCTACTGCAGATTTATATTCACCGACCTTTGTGTCCAGAGAAGTATATTGTTTACTTACTGCATCATATTTTCCGGTTACATCTGTATACTTCTGATTGAGGCCTTTTACGGTCTGCTCCGTGGATGCCATCCGGCTGTACATGGTCTTGTTGCCGTTCTGCAGTTCTATCAGTTCGCTCTCAGATATCAGAGCACTGATCTTGCCCTGTTCGACTTTGAAGCTTGTTTCCAAGCCTTGAAATCTTTTCAGTGTACCAGATGGAGCAAACAGTGTAATTTCTTTTATAAATTTCAAAGCATTTCCCTCCTTTCGAAAAATGCACAATAAAAGACATCCGATGTGGATGCCCTTTAGCATGGATTTTTCAGCAATAAAATAGTAACCGGTTAAAACCCTTTTATAAAGGTATGATCACCAATGGACTAGTTACTGTTCCTCTTGTTCCGGGACTTTATCTAGTTTCAACGTATCGTAGTGGAGGATACAAGATAAGTTCATTATCTATAGTTAATATTCAGGCACAGGACGGTTCTTTTATCGAAACGCTTGTTAAAGGTGTGGATTACGACAGCACCATTGAAATGAAATATACTGAGAGAAACATTTCATTTCAATATAAGATTAGCTTATCTGGTGGATGTACAATCGTTATATTCAAGTTGGTTTAAAGATTTATGAAATATAAAATAGTAAAACCAGAATTTCCGGAAATATAAGCCGAGTAGCATTTCGTTCTGGACAAGATGGTTTAAAAAATATTTATTTGGATTTTTTCGATAAAAATAATTTAAGAACAAGTTTGTGTTTTTTTACAGATGGAGAAAATACAATTAAATTCATAACTAACGATGAGTTGAAATGGAAGATTGAAGTAAAATAATTTTGCCACCTCCTGTTTAGTCTGCGGGAGTGCCTTTCCATTCTCTACCGCCTTCTCTTCCGAAATCTTCTGCAAAAGTGCATACTCAATAAGCTGCCATCTCTGCCAGCTTCGAAAATTCATATGAATCCATCCAGATCAGGCTATGTATCTTCGGAATGATGCCCGTACATTTTCTTCTGATACTGTAACATACATCATGGTCGTATCTGGTTTTTCGTGTCCTGCATAATGCTGGATTTCTTGCAGTGGAATACCTCGATTACCGGCATCGGTCAGCAATGTTCTTCGGAACTTGTGTGGATGAGCATGAATATCAGTCTTCTGTCCGAGTGTCCGGAGCATAGACTGTATAGCCTGCTTGCCTAATCTTGTATGTGGTTGTTTAGAACTCACAAACAATGCCGGATTCGCGTCATTCCTGGATAACAGGTATTTTCTCAGATGATATGCGCATTCATCTGTGAGATACACTTTCCTCTCTTTCTTGCCCTTCTCTCCGTAGATGATAATCTCGTTTCTGTTCCAATCAATATCTCTCCTATCCAGCCGTACCACTTCACCTATTCTGGCTGCTGTACTGTATAAAAACTCCATGATTGCGATATCCCTCTGGCACCGTGCAGAGCAACGCAAATGCTCGCGCTCTGCCGGTGTAAAAGGTTTCTTAATCTTCTGTGGTACCTTGATTTTCTTAAGACGCCGCATAGGATTGATGTTGATGTATCCTTCATCCGATATCCATGCAAAGAAGCTGCTCAGATACCGTCTGATCGTATCCATGTACGATATTGATATCTTTCTTGTTTCCTGGTACATTGCCAAATAATACCGAATATCATTGGTTGTGATGTCCTGCAGACGTTTATTCAATGATGTGATCAATTTGGTCACACATTCTTTGTATCTGTCCAATGTGCCAAGACTGCAGTTCTCGATTCTCTTACTGGCCAGGAATGTGTTCAGGATCTTTTGCCATCGCAGCTCGCTTGTTACAAGCTGTGTGCACTCTTCCTGTACCTCGATTCCATGGAATTCGATTGCCATTACATTCTCCAACTTCTGCAGTTGTTCATTACTTAGTGTTTCTGCCATCTTTTCCAGTATTTGATTCTGGATCTGGTCAATTTTTGTCATATAAAAAGCACCTCCTACAGTGCTATTTTGCCATGTAAGAGGTACTGTTCACAAACCAATTAAACAGGAGTTCTGGGCCGCATATAGAATATACTTTTGTAGCTTCCAATACACCGTCCATCATATCCATGTTGTCGCAAACGTTTCGTTGTTATATTCTCCATCAGTTTTTTGAGCCTTGCTATTTTAAAGAAATTCCTCTTGCATTAACTTCGTTCATTCCTGCCTTACTATAGTTTACCCATACATAATATGTACTGTCTGTGTTATTTATAGGAGGAACGCATGTTACTATAGCAGGATCTCTTTCTGCCTTATCAATTACTGTATTATCTGTGCATTCGGTTTTTGAATTCGTTACAGCAATCTGCGAAGGTTTTGATTGCTGATAATAGGCTTTTATTTGCACAATAAAAATGTTTCCTTTTGGGACGGTAAATTCTAATCCACTGTATACAAGCTCTCCGGTTTTTGAAATATTCGCTCTTTTTGATATGTTGATTATTTCTATGGTTTTTTTACTATTTTGTATGCGTTACAATATGATTACAGTGTTGATATGTAAATAATCTCCGATTGACACAACATTTTTATTGCTAACAACAACAGAATTCCCACCAAGGTATCCATAAACAATGTCATTAATATTCCATTCAGTACCTTTTCCGATTACAAAAATTGTTGAGCTATTTGTTGCATTGCTTGAGAACTTTAAAATTTCTTCGGAATCTAAAACTCCTGTAATCTTTATTTTGACAGCAACGTACACAACACGACCAACTTTTATTGATATATTATTGATAATGGATACATTATTGGGGACAGTCACACCAAAACGGGAGTTACTATTTAAGAGCAAGAAATTTATTTTCAATAGTTCCATTGAAACCAAATCCAATGATAACAAACATATTTTCTTCTTGCAGATATGTAGATTGAAAAGCAATAAAATACCCGTTATTAAAAGAAAATGGATTATCAGATGGTTTATAGAAAAATCCAATAATAGCTTTGTATGTTTTTCCTTTTAATTCAGAGGAAAATGTATTTTCGCCAAAAATCACTCTACAAAGCCTTATTGAGGAGTTACTATTTTATAATGTTCCAGTTTTCCCAAGTACCTTTAGACATTCTACGACAAAGCAATATCCCTGTTGTCGAAACGGCAAGTAAATTTAAATAGCTTATATTTCCATTGGAAGCCATTACAATGGCATCAATCCAAACAGCAGCACCAGTAATTGGAGAATTTACAGCGTTACCGTTTCCGGAATATATACCTTGTTGTGATATACTATTCCAATCATTAACCTCATTGTTTATGGCTCTTAGAGCCTTACTATTTAATTGGTTTAAAGCCGCCAAAAGTGTCATATTTCCCTGATCCAGTGCGAAGGTCTGGGATGTCAAATTTTTGAGGATCTGAGTTGTCAGGTCCTCAAGGGTGATAATCCCGCCTTCATTCGTGGTCGGGTCAATAAAAATCAGTTCTTTTCCTTTTGGAATCTCTGTTACTTTGGTCAGTCCATTCGCGTTCTGACCGTCCTGTGGTAATGCCATATTTTTTCTCCTTTCTGGTGTCCGATTCGGACACCTTACGCATCTACATTTACGCACATGGCTTTGTTTCCAATCACGAGAAGCTTATCTCCTACTGTAAGAGCCATCTGCACATATCTGATAAACTGTCCGATTACAACTCCACCGAACATATAATCATCATTGTTTACTGTTACTGAATATCCATACTGAAGGAATGCTTCTCCCTGCTCTGTCCTCCTGCTCCAGGAGAACCATGCTGCCGGATATTCCTTCGTGACTTCTCTGCCGGCTTTGTACAATGCCGCTGATACAGTCGTTGTTCCGTCTCCATTATCCTGGCACTTGGTGTTGTACAGGAGCGTTCCATCGGTCACTCCCTGCAGGTCTGTTGTGGTCTTGGATAATTTCGTCTCAAAGCCTTCCATGCCACTCTTGATCTCAGTTACTTCCTGTGAAGTAGTCTGAATCGCTTCTTTTGCTTCCTGGGCTTTTTGGTCCACCGCCGCAATGTCCTGTGCAAGTCCTGCAGCATCTGATATGATTGATGCAGTCTGAGTGTCCAAGAGCTGCACTCCAGAAGAATCGTACAGGGAACACCGGATGATCTGCACATCCGGAGATGATGGTGTGTATACTGTCAACAGTTCAGCGGATGAGGAGCCATACTTGATCTCATAGGTCTTTCCGGAATCCTTTGATTCTTCGATTTGGAATTTTCCGGAATAGCTGCTCACGGATCCATTGTCATTCTTATAAGCTGAGAACGTTACATTTGCCGGTTTCAGTGTTTTGTCATCTTTTTGCTTCCGGATAATCTGGGTGCTAACCCGAAGATCATAACTCAGACCAATTTTGCCGTCTTTCGCCTTGCTCACTGAGAAACGCTTTGTAATCCAGGAACCCATGGACTTTACAATCATCGTCTTGCCACCGATCACAAGTCCCTTCCCACCAACCAACAGCACCTTTCCTTCCAAGCCATACAGTGCCGATATATCTACATATCCGCTATCCGTAGACATGGCAGTTACCTGGTACTTCCGCAACTGTGGATTCCATATGCCTGTAATCCCAGCTGATGCTACAGCCTTGATCTCATCGATATGATCAGATACGTCTGTATCGCCCAAGAACACTGAGAAGACTGTATAACAGGAACTGTAATCCCCACCGGTACCATCCGTGTAGGTGTGGACCACATGAGCATCATTATTTAGTGATGCTGACATTGCGTCCAACGTTGAGATTCCGGATAAGGTTTCCAGTGCTTTCTTGGCTGCGTCTGCCGCCGCAGATGCACTGTCTGATGCAGAGCTTGCCGTGGATTCAATCTCGGTGATGTTCTTGGTCATCTTGGTGTAAGCCTGGTTCAGGCTCTGTCCGGAATCATCCAGCCAGATACGGTTACTCTTGATGATCTGAGTACTATCATTGATTGCTGTGAACAGGCTGTCTATATCCAGCTTGGAAGCGGCAATGTTGGCTGTGTCAGAAACCATCTCATTCACAATAAGTCCATCAGCAATCGCTCCTGGCTTCACACCAGTGGAATCGATCAGAGTTCCTTTGCCAGTCTCATCAAAAAGTGCAAAGGTAAAATCCCCTTTGGCATCCCTGCCAGCCTGCATCCGGACTACTCCATTGGCATCTTTCCACTGCTGGGTTGCTCCAGATATCTGGATGCCTCCATCGTCTGACATGATCTTGAATTTGTTGGTGCTGATTGTACCAGCCAGAAGATCTCCAATGGTAACGGACTGCATAACTGCTGTTCTGATCAGAGCCGTATCGATCACTGCATTGTCGGAAGTAAGATGAATATTCTGCAGGTCACCGATGCCGGCATCTCCGGAAAGAAGGTTCCTTATGTTGGCATAATTGGAATCAAGGACTTCAATCTTGCCGTTCACTGCTGATAAATCTGTGGTTCGTAATTTGCCAATATCAGCTTCTGCTGCCGTAAGTCTTTTGGTGTAGGTCTCTTCAAATTCTGCAACATTTGCTTTAAGCGTTCCAAACTCACCTTCAACTGCAGTCAGTTTTCCGGAAACCTGTACATATTTCGTATTGAGTTCCTGTATGTACACAGAATTGACGATTCCATCTTCCAGATCAATAACCTGCCTGCTATAGATTCCATCAATCGTATCACCATCAATCTGGCCATTATCGTTCGTGATGTTGTCAACAGTATTTGCAGTATCTTCATATTTCTGTGCAAGCTCATCAAACGTCAGGACTTTATTCGCCAGTGTACAGCTGTTCTTTTCCGGTGCATCCGGATAGGTCTTCATCCTTACAATACGCTGTTCTTCTCTGGTGTCAGTGAAATCGTCGAGTAATGTCACCGTGTCGCCTATGCCATATTCGAGAATGCTGTATTTTTCAGAATGCTTTGCCAGGTCTATCACATTGGCCGAGTATGACGTATAAGGCTTGCTCATGTCTTTAAGCTTTGCCTCTGCATCCTCTTTTAATGATTCCGGAACTGTATATCTTTCGTCTTTCCAGATACACCTTTTGACTTTTGAGCTGTATTGATGGTTTTCCAAGTATGTCTTGCCATCATTCACCGTCTCAATCGTTAATCCGTCTTTGCCATATGGCTCTATCTCTGTATAAAAATCATATGAAGTTGACTGTACAGTAAGTTGTGTAAGATTCAGCTGGTTCGAAAAGTAACATCCTTTGTCTTCACCAACCGAAGTATATACATTAACTATCTGGTCCTTTGAATTGATCGTAATCTCACACCTGTATGTTTTAAGTGCCTGTTTCAATACGTCCAGTGCAGAAACGTTGGACATTGATAACGTTCTTTTCTTGCTTACTTTGCATATTCCAATTGTCCATCCGGTTCCCGCAAATGCAAGCTGCAGGGCATTTCTGATAGTCTGCTCTTCTGATCGGAACTCGCGAAAAGCTTTGCCCTCCAGTGATTCCAGATCCAACTGTGCCAGGATCTTGGCTGTGCCTCCGGAATTCTTTTCAATCTCTTTTACAACATAACGGTCATCCTTAGTCTCAATATATCCTTCGTTTACTATTGCATTTCTTATATTTCTGTAAGGTGCAGAAAAAGAGAGTGTTCTGTCATCCAATTCCAGAGCACTCTCAATACATAAATCCGTATATTTTTTCAGTCCCTTTACCGGGACTTTGTTTTTATCCAATATTCTCAGCATACAATACAAAATCCCTTCTGAGTCATTTGTTATTCAATAATCGGCATCAACAACACGATCTGATTTGGCGTGATATGCATCTTGGAAACTTCGTTCTTACTGAAATGTTCTACTTCAACATCATTTTCTGTCTCCATGAGTGTCTTTATATCCCGCCCATATTGTTTTGTATCAAGGATCTTCACTCTTCCATCACTGCTCGTGATAAGTTCACCGTTCTTATCTTTTTCTCCGTATTTTTTCAAAATGTCGTTCTCTACTTTGACAACCGGTTCTGCTGCCCGCATTAATTTGTAATTATTGTTTGCTATTTTAAAAGCAAGCTGCCAGTCATTAATTTCTTTATTTCCGGCAATAGTCAGCGCCTTCTGAATTTCTTTGATCGTTTCATTTTTTAATTTCATGTCGTTCTCCTATACATATCTTGGTTTATATTTCAGTGTAACTGCGCATTTGTCACTCGAACAGCTTATTGTATTTGTGCCTGGTTTCAGTACCGGGAATTCCCACATATCTGCATCGGCAAATTTATTCAATCCTTCCTGCAGTACTGTACAATCCTCACCATTAATGATAACCGTTTTTCCGGCTTTAAGATTCCTGATCGTAATCGTCTCCTTTTCTCCGGATATACGATTATAAGCTGCTCCAGTAATTTCCACGGATCCCAGATCTACTGATGGCGCGATTTCCACGATGCAAGGCGCCTCGTCATTTCCTTTTACGGTTATAGACTTTATTGTATTTGTCATATTTATTGATATCTCTTTGCCAAATTCATATCCTATAAAATTCAGCGTCACCTCGTGACATTTACGTTTAATAGCCTCTTTCACTGTTATTTTATCCAGTACGCATTCAAAACGATTCGAATATCCGTCAAGTTCCAGTTCCAGCTTTTCATACATGATTGCCAGTAGATCACTTCGATTATGTATAACATCTTCCTTTCCTTTGCCATATACTGCAACAGCCACGGTTATTGTCTTAAATCCTTTTGTGCTCTTTTCCATAACAGGTGTTTCAAGTGCTGCTGGCCACTCACTTTGAGAATTAACTTCTCTATGTTCTATTTCATATCTCAACTGTTTTGCTGAAAATATGCTTATATCGATACCATTGACTTTCATCTCATCCTCCTTGTTCTCAAAGCAGTATTATTGGATATTTTCTCTCCAAGTGCATCCGCTGCCTGATTCTGATCAACATAAGCCATATATTTCTTTTCTGCAATTATCTGCAGATATGGCAGATATTCCATTAAAGCATCCATAGTTTTTTCCGGAACTGCAGTATTCCTGGTTTGTGTCTGTCTTTGGAGATTATCTGGATAGCTCATGCTTTCACGAATGATTCCATTGACATCCTCCATTTTATTTTCGTATCCTATTCCAAAACCCTCTGCAGTATAGGACCCAATCTTTTCAAATACCTTTGATGGACTGTGTATATCCAGCCGGCTTCTTGCCTCATTAACAGCCGATGCACACATATTCGCTACTGCATTTATTACGCTGGACCTTCCTGCTGTGATTCCATTTGCCAGACCATATGCCATATTTAACCCCATATTGTATATTGCATTGGTATCAACTGACTTTGTCATGGATCTTGTTGCATTTGTTCCAATCGCCGCTGCAATCGTCTTTACGCGTGGGTTTCCCCGCTGTAATGCATTATAAATTGCTTTAACAGTATCATTTCCAAGTTCCACCGCCATATTAACTGCCGTACTTTTAGAATCTTTTATTCCAAGTGTCAACCCGGATACAATATATCTGCCTGACTGCCTCGTCTTTTTAGATGGTGAAGCTACTCCAGATGCTTTATTTATACTGTCAATCGTCTTGATTCCAAGATCTTTGCCCTCTTCTGTCGCCTGTTTCTGAGCCTCTTGCATTCCCTCAACCAAACCTTGCACGGTATATTTACCACTCTCGTTGGCTTGCATGTTCATAGACTGTCCGAGTTCCTGCCATGCATTTTCTCCTCCTGCTGCCAATTCTCCTACAGCCTGTGTCAGGTCCTGCCCCCACTGCTCACTCATTGATTTAATATCTACGCTTTGTTTCCATAAATCATTTGCCTTCGCCAACTCGTCCGTGGTCATAGAATTGAATGCCTGCACATATGTTGAGCCTTCAGGTCCCATGTCGGCCAGCTTCTGCAGTAATCCCTCGTCGACACCTTTTTCAGCAAGTTCAGTTAGGTTCTGTTCCCAATTCCTTACACCATCAATCTGGCTCTGCATATTTGATAATAAAGTGTCTTTGGATATTTCTGTACCGGCATTAAACTCTTCAAACATATTCATCTGAGAGTCAAGGCTATTCTGCACGCTTTCCTGCATTGTCAGAACTGCATTCGTCACATCAGTTGCCAATGTCTGTTGTGCCTGTGAAAGGCTGTTGAATGCCTCAAGCTGTTGTCCTGCAGTCTCTATGCTCAAACTGGCTGCCGCCTGTTGCTGTTCCACAGCCTCTGTATTGGTATTAACCGCATCTGTATTGGCATCGGTCGCATCAGTGTTATTTTCTGCAGCCACAGTATTACTCTCAATATATTCTGTATATGTATTGATTTCTTCCTGTGCATCATTGACAGAATCATTTATTTTTTTCTGAGCTTCTTCCTGTTCTCCTTTTTTCTCAGTGAGAACCTGTTCGTCTTCTGCCATTTTCATACAGGCATCTGATACAGTCATCAATGCACCGTTATATTCAATCTGGGCTTCTGATGTATCATAAATCTTGGCCAGAAGTTCATCTGCTGTCTCAGTTCCCGCATATTCTGCATCATTGAGTTTTCTCTGGGCTTCTTCTCTTTCCTTTTGCTTATCAAGTACAGCCTGTTCAGCTTCTTCTCTTTTTTTCTGGATCTCATTCAGTGCATCTGCTGTCTTCTGGAGCTGCTGTTCTGATTTTGTCTGTTCAATTTCAGCATCAACAAGTTTTTCTGTTGTCTCTTTGACTGCTTTCTGAACAGCCTCAATCTTAGCCATCTCAAGAGAATTTTGTATATAGTTCTTCATTTCTTCGGAACCCATACTAAGTTTTCCGGTTACAGAGTCAATCTCTAGTCCCATGTCCGGAAACATTGTATTCAATTCTCCAACTACTGTTTTCATTCTATTTTGCTCAGCAGTTGTTAATTTGGTTTTGCTTGTCAGTGCATCCAGTTCATCAACCAACTTATATGCTGTAGCTTCACTGGCAGCATTTCCTGATACTGCATCTTTGATACCATCGGTAGCCTTATTCAGAGCTTTCGCTGCTTTGCCTGCACTTTCATTGACATCATCCGCTGCATCTGCCAATTCATGCGTGGAATCTTTTGCTATCTCAGTATTTTTTGAGAAAACAACCAGTGCAGTTGTAAGGGCAACAATTCCCCCTACAACGAGCGTGGCCGGATTTGCCAGCATTGCAAGATTGAAGCCGCTCTGGGCAACAGTTGCACCTTCCGTTGCTACAGTCATTGCTGTTTGAGCAGTCGTTAATGTCTCAATTGCTTTTCCTGCTTCTGATGCAGTCTTTAGTGTTTTTACCGCACTATATACCTTTAGGATCTGTGGTCCGGCGATTCCTGCCGCAGCTCCTACTGCGCCAACAACTGCTGTAACTTCTTTTACTGGTTCTGGTAGTTCCCGAAACTCCTTCGAAATCTTTTTTACTGTATCAGTAGCAGAATCAATCGCTGGTGCTAACACTTCAAAAAACTCTCCTACTAATTCTGAACCTGCAGTCTTCAGATTATTTGCTGCTACAGTTGCTTTATCCCATGGATCCAATGTAGTTTCAAATGTATCCTCTACTACATTTTTGTAGTTATCCATAGAATCTGACAAATCATCCAGGCTGATTCTGCCCTCTCTGATTCCGTCAGCCATAACCTGAGCGCCTTTGCTTCCAAAAGTATCCTGCGCCAATGCAAGAGCTTCTGTGCTAGTCTTCGCTTTTTTAATCCTGTCAATTGTCTTTTCAAGTCCCTGCCTTGCACTCAGCCCTTCTTTTGCATAATTATTTGTAGCTGTTTTCAGTCCTTTTAATGCAACTCCAGCATCAACACCATTTGTCTCAAATATTGCAAGTAAATTGGCTGATTCTTCCACGCTAAGGTCTAACTCTTTAAACAATGCCGCATTAGAATCCATCTGCGACATCAGCTCAGTCACGCTTTTTCCGGTTTCCTGTCCTCTCTGTGTCAATAATCCAAGAAATCCGCTAGTCTGTTCTGTAGTGATTCCAAACTGTTCCATAATTCTGTCAGATACATCGATAGATTCATTAAGATCCGTATCATTGATTTCAGCAAATTTCATGAACTGTTTTGATGTGTCCTCCAGAACTTTTCCGGTTTGTCCAAAACGTGTATTTACTTCTCCGATTGCTGTTCCGACATCCTGCATATCTGCAGGCATGTCCCCGAAAACATTATTTGCACTTTCCTGAAGACTATCTAATGCTTTTCCTGTTGCACCGGTCTTGGTGACAATGGTGTCATAGCCTTCATCCAATTCCTTCGCCGCATCATATGCACTGGAAGCCAGATCACGCATCTTTCCGGAAATATTGTCTGCAATCTCGCCAATCTTTTCCGTGACAAAAATCTTATTGACTGAAGTATTCAGATTATCGGTTGCTTCTGCTGCCACATTGACTTGTTTTCCGAATGCATCGATTGATGTTGCGCACCCATCAGCGGACTTTTCAGCTTCCTGCATATACGCACTGTTTTCACTCAATGCTCTTGTTGCAGTGATTGTCTGTGCTTCAGCATTATTCAGACTCTTCTTCCAGTCCTGTACACGGCTTTCTGCTTTCTGATAACTAACTTCGCCCTTCTCCACAGTGGTAGATAACTCTGATACAACCTTCTGCTGTTCGGCCATAGCCTCCTTCGTTGTATCCTGTGATTCTTCCATTTTCTTTAATGTTTCCTGGGCTTTTGACAGTTTGGTTTTATACTGTTCCAGTTCAGAGCCTACCCGGTTATAATCTTCCTGTGCATGTTCCAGACCTTTTCTTACAGCTTCTTCTTTTTTTGCCTGTTCATTTAAAGTACGCTGTAAAACATCATGCTTTTTTCTTAACGCTTCAAGTGTATTCGCACTTCCTGTCGTCTGAGCACTGACCAGTTTCATTTCTGATTTCATTGTTGCCAGTGATTTATTGCACGATGTTACCGCTGTCTTAAATTCTCTCTCTCCATCCAGCGCAATAATTGCACCTATTTTTCTCTGCTTTGCCATGCTCAGTCTCCTATTTTAGCAATAAAAAATCTGCTTACCATCACACAGTAAGCAGATCTTATTTTTTTATAATCCACGGATCATTTAACAGATTTGCAACAAACCTCGCTCCCATGATCCATATCACAGCTTTCCAAAAAAGATATTCTATAGAAAATAGCAGGACTGCTGCTATTGCAAATGATAATATAAGCAATGCCGGTTGCATATCAAAACCTCCAAGGCATGCAACAAATACAAATAAAGCAAGTACAATCGTACTTCCCGCATGATATTTCATCCATCGTATTGCTTTTTGCTTTCCATTCATAAAGAGTCACCCTTTTTATTATACGAAACTTTTCTTGTTGCTTATATTATACTCCTTGTAGTCTTACAAGTCCATAAGTGAAACTTCCTTTTTCTCTTCAAAAAGACACCTTTTGGTCTTGAAATTATAGAAATTACGATATTCAGCAAACATATCACACCATTTTCCAAAATACATTTTTGATATTTCATTTTCTGTATAGCCTATTTCATGGCCAATGAGAATAACCCACGCAAAATTTATGGTGTTTTCTCCTTCGTCTCCTTCTGCGTGGGGTTCTGGTTTTTTCTTTTAAAGCATCTCATAAACTCTTCGTGTAACAAATCACTTAGTTCTCCAATACTGATATCCACCATCCGGATCAGATCTTTTTCAGAGTACTTTGTTTCCTGTGCGCTGCATTCAATTCCTTCTTTTATAAATTCCCACAGTCCATAATGTACGGTCTTAATATCTGGCAGTGTCGATTTTCCAATACTCTTGCCATTTTCATTTGTTTTTGCACTTCCATCCTCATTATAGATCGGTTCAAAGCCAATCAACTTATTTTCAAATTCTGAGATATCTCCATAATCTTCCTGAATCTTTTCGAGAACTAACATATCACATCTGATCGGCAGTTTCACTCCGGACAGTTCAATATAGGCTAAATCTATTCCAAGCATATTCGTTCCTTTCCAGGGCTGGCATTCCTACCAGCCCTCTGTATTTTCTTTTCAGACAGTTTCCTGCGGATTAGTTACACCAAAGAATTTATAAATATAGTCAAGTGCTTCTTTCTCTGTATCAAACTGCTTGACCTTTTTCCATGTACCATCATCTTCCTTTAATGCGCGGCCTGAAATTGATGGAGTCTTATACTCAATAGAATCTCCTTTTGTAGAATATTCCTCAGATGGTTCGCTGTATTTTACCTTTACAAGAACATTCGCTGTAAAGAAACGTACCCCATCAATCTTTTCAACGGTTACCCATCCTGTACCCACATAGCTGCTTTCATCATTTGCATTCATTGTTACTTCTTTGCCTTCAGTACTCACTGTATGTCCAAACATTTTTTCATGTGCTTCAATAGGAAGCGTACTCGTTCCAAGGGTAACATCTGCATAGTTAAATTCCTTGTCATATTCAGCCTGACCATCATCTGCATTTAAACTTCCTTCAGCGTAGTTAGGCGTTACATTTAAGGAAATCGCTTTACCTAATACAAATGGTGTGCTGTACTTTCCAGCTCCTGTTCTCTGTGCTATGATCGGTTTTCTTAATCCAATATATGCCATAATTCATCTCTCCTTTATTCTTCAATGCTACATTCAAAAATCATATGTCTGATAGTATTCTCATCTTCTGTCTGTATGATAACTTCCGGAAATGTGAAGCCAGCATCAAACAAAGCTTTGCGGATTTTTTTCTTCCAGCTTATATAAGATTCATTTGCTGGCATAAAAAAATGTATCTGCATACTGTTTACTACTGTTTCCGGTTGGTCATCAGCAAAATCAGTTCCATAATCATCAGCAAAATTATATGTCACAAAACGTTTAGCTCCACCTCTATACAGATCTGGTACACATGGAACTCCAAATGGTCTTATTGCCGCAACGATTTTTTCAGAAGTCTCCAAGTTTCTTCATCTCTCTTTCAAATACTTCCTGCATTTTTTCTGCCACAGCTTCCTCACTTTCTCTCACTGCCGGACTGATTACAGGTGTTGCTGTTTGTTTTGATGTTCCATATTCCAGATAACATGCTTTTTCCATATTGCTGACACCTTTATTGTCTTTTCCTGTTGGCCGAACAGAAATGCTGTACCCTTCTTTCGTCTGCTTCGCTTTCGAAGCTTTCATTGATTCAGCAAGGGCTCCTGTAGCCTTATGTGCTGCAGTCCTTTTTTTTACATTCTCTTCCAGGATGGGAACGACTTCTTCCAACATAGTTGGTGCAATCCGGTCAGTATCCAGTGTATTCAGGGCCGACATAAGGTCATCAATCCCCTGCATATTAAAATCTGCCATTCTCTCTCTTCTCCACCGTGAGTAATATCATACGGGATTTTTCCGGTTTAAACGTCTGTTTGATGTCATATATCTGACTGGTCGATTCATCGATTAGAAATGGGGCATTATTATATACACAAGCTGCGATTTCCACAATCATACTGGCATTGTATCCAACCTGCTGAGCTAAAATCTTATCCTGCCTGGTTGCATCCTTGAAACTTGCCCTGATACCAGTCATATATCCCCATTCTTCGTTCTCAAAACCTTCTGAATCTTCATTCGCAGTACGTTTTATCGGTAACGAAATGCTTTTGTTCCACATTATTCGTCCTCCATAGTCAACCGAAATACCTTCTGTCTGTAAAGCTTTAAATATATTTCTGTATCTGATTGGTCATCTCCCAGATATGCTTTTACATATAGTGTCACAGCTGTTGTTACCTGCGGATCTATGCCATTCATATCCAGTAATTTCTCCGGTACTCCTGAAGCTTTCATATCTGCTATACAGTCATTTATATATAATTGAATATCTGTGTCATAGATATCTATGTCCCCTGGTATTCCACATCGGCTTTTTATTTTTTCCAGCATTTAATCACCTTTTCAAGGCATGCCGGCATATTTTCCGGCATGCTCCATTTCCATCATTCAGTTGCTTCTGTAATGGTCAGAACACCATTTACAAATGCAGCATCATCTTTAGTCTTGCAGTCTTCTCTTTCAATTGCACGGAAAATTGTCAGATCTTCTTCAAATGCATTTAAAGTACCTGCTACTGCTGTATTTGAAGTAGTTAATGTAGTTTTCTTTCTGTCCCAGAATTTAATTCCCTCTTTCAGATCGCCAATGATCATTGGAATCTTTCTGTTTCCTTTAGTCGCTGTATCAGATGGCATATCTCCATTCGGGATTACCTTTACAGGAACTCTGGTTGCGCCGGCGCAAAGTACCGAATCCATAGGGTTTGATGGAGATGGTTGCAGAAGGTATTCACCCTTATCGTTTTTCAACGTATCCAGCCACTGAAGACCATCATCATTCGTAATAACTTTTGATGTTGGTTTAAATGCCTGTCCAAGAGTTACATTCAGAATTTTCTTTATATCATCCAGCGATGCGATTGCTGTTTCTTCTTTTTCTTTGATTACATCTCGAATAATCCTATTTCTGGTAACACGTGATTCATCACCGATCCAGATAATAAGAGCATCTGCAATATTGGCGTCAGAATCTTCCAGTAACTCATTAGTAACCGGATAATATCCTGTATATTTTTCAATTTCGTATCCCACACGTTCAAACTGTGGAGTATTTCCGGCTGGAATCTTCGCACCTTCTCCCACTTTTGTAAATCCAGTCTGCTGAGCTCGCTTTTTATAAGTTCTTGATCCTTTATTTGTAGTTACTACTTCCACATCGACCAGATCAACCAGTGAAAACTTCGCTGCCCTGCGTTCATTGATTCTTGTCTGAATATCTTCCGGAACTGTATAGCCACCGTCAGCTGCAGTACCTTCGTTCATAGAATTTCTGAATCCTTTTCTGGCAGCATCAGCAAACTCTTTTACTGAATCTTTTTTCTGATTAAGATTCACGCCTTTGTTTGTGTTATTTTCAAGATTCGTCACTGCTGTATCATCAATGTCTTTCAGAATGTCAAATTCATCCTGCAGTTTTTTGAGTTCATTCTTAGCTGCTTTCGCTTCCTCGATCTTCCCCTGATCAACCAGACTTCTTACTTCGACTTTCTTATTATTGATCTTATCCAGTAACTCTAATAATTTTTTGTTCATTTTTTTGCTCTCCTTTTGAATAAAATAAAGGATTCAGACTCCATACATGTCTAAATCCTCAATTAACTCTCTCGCTTCTTTTTTCTTGTTTTCTACATTTCTTTTTTCTTCGATTGCCTGCTGCCTCAATTCATCAGTCAGCCACATACCATTATAACTGTTTGTATACTGCTGATTATGCTGTTCTGACATAATCTCATCCACAAATCCATAATCAAGGCACTGGTTTGCAGTAAGCCATGTTTCTCTGTCCATGAGCTTAAGTATCTCATCTAAAGAACGTCCAGATTTTTCTGTATAAGCAGCTGCCAAAGCTGAATTCATCTGCTTCAGAATCTCTGCATTTTTCTGCATATCATGATAATCACCAGAAGCTCCTGACATAGATACATTATGTATCATGATCATTGCCACAGGACTCATCTGACACTTTCCAGCCATTGCTATGACACCAGCCGCACTTCCGGCCATACTCTGAATTTTGATCACGACATTTTTCTTCTGTTTAAGGGCACTATATATTTCCTGACCGGCCATAACAGATCCACCACCAGAATTCACAAGTACTTCGATTTCCTCATCTACTGCAGCGCTGTTTAAAATATCCGTCACATCGCGAGGACATGTCGCATCCATTTCAAACCAGTCGTAAATCCATTTATCATCATTGCTGATAATGTCTCCTTTGATATTAATCGTCAGCATTTCCTTCACCTCCTTTAGTATACTGGGCTCCAACTTGTGTTATAGGAATATAATTTCCATTGACCATCAATACATCTCCACCATCAGCTGCCGGCATATCGAGATATTCTCTAGCTTCATTTGGCATGTATATTCCATTATTTACAGCTTTTGAAAGATTTTCCATCTGAGTCTTACTGTCAGTTCTTAAGATTGACCGTTCATTGAATTTGTAAAACTTTTGATCAGCAATCTCATCCGGCATTAAGACTTTTCCATTGATTTCTTCCTCATACATTTTGATTCTGTATGACATGGTTTCTACTAAAAAAGCCAGCTGCTGTGTCTCACTATTTGAATAACTGGACTTTTCATAATTATTAATCTGGTTTGGCTTAATTCCAAACGCACCGGCAATCTGTAAAGCGCTGTATTTTCTCAATTCGAAAAACTGAGCATCTGCCAGGCTTACATTCAATGGAGTCAATGTCAATCCTATGGGAACCGGCACGATTTTTCCTGCATTCTGAGGTCCTGACAAACCATCGGCGAACTTTTTCTGTAATTTTTTCACTTTCTCATCGCTTAGATCTCCGGTGTATTGCATGGCCATTCTTGCTGTAAGCCCGTTTTCGTACAATTGATTCATATATCTCTGGCTGGCATTTGCTCCATCGACCGTATGAGACAATATACTTCTCACGGACTCTCCCATGAATCCATCCAGGCTGTACCAGGTTTTAAAATGCATCACTTCACTATCCTTAAACAGATACTGTTTTCCTGTTCTTGGATCACTATATCGATAATAAAGTTTTCCTTCTCCGCCCCAGATACCAACATCATCCATGATTGGAGTTACATAGTTACTCTGCATTGGCCACATATCCATAATCTGATATTGACCACCATATCTAGCCGGCAGGAACTTTCCTCTTATCCAGATATAGCCATTTCCATAGTGCTGACAATTCTGTTCAACTGTGGTCCACATAGTCGTTGGTGTCATATATGGATTTGGACGTACACTCATGAGTATCCCGGCAGTTGTAGGATCAGCACGGATCCGTCCTCTTTCTGTCTGTTGATAATATTTAAGTGGCATTTTCCCCAATGTTTCCGCAAGTAATTTCAGACACGTATAATATGTTACTTCTGATACTGCTTTATAATTTGTCGTAGATATTCCAAGCCACTCTAAAAGTTCTTTATCATTCAGTTCTACAGTTTGTCCTTTTAATGCCTGTATTGCATTTTTTATCCTTTTCGCAATATTCATTACCAGTCACTCTCCAAAAATTCATCTATTCCCTTCAATACAGAAGGGTAAAACTCATGATACATAGCGAGTTTGTATGCACACAAAACAGCATCAACGGGATCGATTCGCTTTGTTGTGGCATCTTTATCAATCTTGATCAATCCATTATTTTTTCTGATAACCGCATTGCTCATTGCAAAATTCAGAAGTGGATTATGCGTATACAAGATATTTCTTGAATATACCTGTTCTCTGAATCCCTGTGTAGATTCATTCAGTGATTTATGACTTTGATATACTTCTTCTACAACGTATCCCTGATCAGACAAATCCATCATCAATTTGCTTGCATTCGCTGGATCAAAACATAGTGTATGTATCTTCCATTCATTTTCTCTACATACCTTCAAAACATATTTCATTACAGCATCCTGATTAACAATCGGTGTCTCCGTGACCGTCAGGAATCCCTGTCTCTCCCATGCATCATAGTCTACTTTATCTTTTGCCTTCCTTTCACAAAGTTTTTCTCTGTTCGGTATAAACGAATGCGAATATACAATATATTTTACAATCGGTTCATCATTTTCATCCAGTTCTTCACTCTTAAATGGGATAACAAATGCTACTGAAGTTAAGTCAATCTTTGCCGACATATCAAATCCGACATATACATCCATCCCTTTTGTGTCAATCGGAATCTCACAAACTTCACAGGCATTCCACTTTGCCATGTCCATGTAGCCGTTTTCTTTTGCCTGTACCCAGATATTGAGCATCTTTGTCAGAAATGCAGTCATCTTCTCAGGAATACTTTTTGCAACCTTCCACGCATCCCTGATCTTTTCTCTACCATTTTCGTAACTCATCCTTATCGGATTTGCTTTTTCCCACAATCTCTCATCTTCCAGATTTTCAAGATTCTCTTTATAATCCTCCGGATCAACTTCACAAATATCAACCAGATATTTATCATTATCAATATCTATATCCGGATTAAGTATCTTTGAACAATATGTATACTCCTGTGTGTAGCAGGGATAGGTCAGATCCATTCCGGCTGTCGTAATGATCATCAGTAACGGCTCTTTTGTATTAGAGCCAAGTCCTAGATCATAGAATTCAGTTGTTTTATGCTGATGATATTCGTCCAAGATCAACCCGGCCGGATTAGTACCATCACCATTCTGTCCGTCTTCCTTCGACAGAGCTTTGATAAAACTGCCTGTTTTTCTATGAAAGACTGCATCACGTGTGAGCTTGAATTTAGTCTTTAACGGTGAATTATTCAGCATTAATTTTGCTTCATTCAATATGATTTTTGACTGATCGCGCTTAGTACCTGCTGTATAATATTCGTAATTTTCCTGATTTCGAGTAGACCAGACAGATATTTCATATAAAGCTACTCCTGCTTCCATTTGTGACTTTGCATTTTTTCTTCCAACCTCTATAAACGATTGTCGGAATCTTTTATATCCAGTTGCTCTTTCTCTCCAACCATACAATTGGCACAAATTGAATTTCTGCCATACCGTTAAGACAATCGGCTGTCCCGCAAGATCTCCTTTTGAATGTCTGAGCAGGCTGAACCATTCAACAATTCCATTTGCTTCTTCTTCATTCCAAATGTAAGGCCACGGCTCCTTCAAGCTTAAAGCTGCCTCTTCTTTTTTGCAGTCCTCTAAAAATCTCCTGCAGGCCCACTTATGTTTCTTTCCGGATATTATTACGCCGCTAAGGCACTGCCTGGCATATTCCTGTAATTCCTCTTTAATCGTCATATATTACCAAACTTCTTTGTAATATCTTCTTGTGTTTTATCTGTCTTTATAGCTGCTGCCTTCAGCCTTGCATCTATAGTTAAGCCACATAATGAAGCAAATCTTCTCATTTCCTCAGCATATCCTTTCTGGATATCTACCATAGGATTCTTTACCACAATCACTCCATTACGTGTCTCGCGATCTATGTAAAATGTCTGATCTCTTAAAATATTTGTAGCTTTTACATAATTTGCGAAAGCATTACAGTAGCCGCCCAGGTTATTTCTATCCAGATTTCCAATAAGATTTATTTTTTTCAGTTCTTTTACGATTCTTTTCCATTCTTTCACTGCCACTTCATCGATTAGCCAATCCGGAGGTCTGCTGAGCTGGCTCGATCCGGTTTTTACTTTTTTTTCTTCATTTTTTCTGCGTTCCATGCTTATCACAGTGAGGTTTCCTCTCTGCATTTCCAATGGTTTTCTCGGTCTTCCCACTCTCATTCCTCCTTTCTGCCAACTTTTTTTAAGTATTTAGAAATTTGTGTGAAGAAAAGGGGCAGTGCGGTCTGGAGCGACTGCTCCAAACTTTTACACTCCCCCCTGTCTTACTAATTTACGGTATTCAGTCAGCATTTCCTGTAATTCTATCTGCATTTTCTCTTTATCTGCTTTATATAGTTGCTCTATTTTGCTATGTGTATCATGATTCAAGCTCATAAGATTATCTGGATCATTTCTTTTATTCCAGTCATCCCTTAATGGAATTATATGATGAACCGTATCAGCTCGTATCATCACACCTTCTGTCATATACATATAAACATCTATGTATTGATCCAACTCCAATACATTCTCTCTGCTTCGTTGCCATTCTACACTATCGTAAAATTTCTTACTCTTATTATCCCTGCTGTATCTGTCATACTCTCTGTGTCTTTCTTTCTGACATGGACATCTGCTGCCGGACTGGATTCTTTTCCCGCACCGACTGCATCGTTTATATATAGGCATAAGTTCACCTCTCAAATACAGTCCTGCCAGCACCATAACGACAGCCGGTTGCCGCCATGCCGAAAGGAGGTGCGCAAACACTCACACGCAGTGAATCCTCTGCCTAAAGCATGTAAGTGCT
>OGYW01000950.1_pt1 | contig 27151 bp, 31 predicted proteins | sample 1576621 | NCBI WGS metagenome assembly OGYW01 (sample SAMEA3541528, study PRJEB24748) | human gut metagenome | biome: human gut; feature: human-associated habitat; material: faeces | place: China | collected 2012 | reverse complement strand
ACGGTGCGCCGGGTGGAAGAGCTGGCCGATGTTGATGACGCTGATGAAACAGGCATTCACGATTTTGAAACAGATTTTTTAATACCGTTGTCTGATGATACGTTGGAATTACGGCGTAGTAAAATCAAAACAAAATTTTTACATACGGCAACTACAACGTTTGAAAATCTGCAAAATATAGTTCGTGCATACGATAACGGTGCGAGTATCAGCGAAGATAATCCCAATTACAGAATAAAAATTCAAAGTTGCAAACCGTTATTACTGCAAGAAATTTTAAACAGTGTCAGTGAAATCATTCCTGCACATATTGCTACCACTATTGAATTAGATGAACAACAGCCACAGGAACATAAAACTGCTGTTGTCTGTATATGTGCAGTGTCAAAAACCTATGAAACTGTTGGATTTGATAATAATGTGGCTGATGATGGGATTATAAATTGTGCTAATTTTGAAAAATTCGCAGTGATTGACGGTTGTTCCGGTGAACAAATTCAAATGGCAAAATACCGTACATTTGAAGAAATGCAACAAATTGATTATGAAACCGCGAAAAATAAAACGTATGCAGAGCTATTGTACAAGGAGGAGTAAATATGGCAGAAGAAAAAAAGATTGAGGGTTTTTCAAATATAAAATTTACGGCATCCGGTTTGCTGCTGGAAGCAAAATTGAAAACAGGTGTACCGCTGAAGATTACACGTGCAGTTATCGGTACGGGGTATTTAGATGACGGTGAAGACGTGGCGAATTTAACGGCACTGAAATCTGAAATTGAATCGCATCAAACCGGAGTAACGTCATCATCTGCAACAGTTGATATTACAAATGTGTCTGTTGTGGCAGCCGGAATGACTAATTTGCGATTAAAAATAAAAAACGGCGATACACCGTTTTATCTGCGTGAAATCGGTATAATGGCACAAGACCCTGACTTGGGTGAAATTCTATATTTGTACACAAATTGCGGTAACGGCGCACAGGCATTCCCTGTGTTTGATGGTAGCAACCATGTGTACAGAACGATTGATTTTTTGAATATTATATCAAATGCGTCAGATATAAATGTGAATGTCACATTAAAAAATGAGGTTACTCGTGAAGATTTTGAAACACACCGAACTGTAACGGTATTAGACCACCCAGACGGTAGCGTCACATCTGAAAAATTGGCTGATGATTGTGTTACCACAGAAAAATTGGCAAGTGATATTCGTAGAAAATTTACAGACATAAATAGTAGCATTAATCAACTTAATTCGGCAATTAAGTTAATTAATACTGCTGTGTCAACTACCTATTTGAAATATTTCTTTAGTGCCCAAATGTCTGATTGTGATGATATTACAGATTGGGATTGCGCATCATATCAAGAATATCAAACTAATGGGTATTCAAGCAGCAGTGTTCTAAAATTAACCGATAAATCTGTTGTATTACCGACAAAAAGTGAGAATCCTATATTTTTTGTTTCATATTGTACCGATAATGATGATGAAATAGAAATTGTACAAGAATTGCTGTATAGCAATGGCAATAATTATGTGCGTAGAAAACAGTTGTGGTATTACACATCGGGTGTAACTGCAAAACCTAAATGGACAGAATGGATGTCCGGTGGCGCAATTCGTATTTTGGAAGGTGATGTATAATGGCAACGACAACAGAAAAAGGATTTCAAATACCGGGATATGCAGACAAGGCAGACGTTCCCGGAATGGTAAAAGACAATGTAGAAACTGCGGAAGAACATCTGAAAGCTATTTCAAAATCAATGTCAGACATATCATCTAATATTAATTCATTAGACAGTACACTGCAAATAATGAATGCACAGTTAGGCACAATGTCAGAGACTTTAGACGAAGTAAATGGCGTGACGGAGGAAACATCATGACGATTTGTGAAAAATTCAAATTAATGATGGCATCATTTGCGGATATTAAAGCGGCTATCATTGAAAAGGGTGTCACCGTTACAGGTGGATATTCGGAATATGCTAAAAATATACGCAAAATATATTCTGATGAAAATTACACACCAGAATATCAATATCCTACCGAAAAACCGCCGATAATGCAGTATTTAATTAATCTGTATAATCGTATAACATTCTGCTATGCGGTTAAGCAGGAAATACGACAGGCAATTATAGACGGCGGCGTTGATGTTCCTGATGATACCCCTTTTTCAGAATATGGCGATAAAATTCGTCAAATACAGCGTTTTGAGATTACGACAAGTAATTTGTATTTGGGCGAATATAAGACGGAATGTAGAGGACAATTAACTGCACAGGGCGGAAGTCCACCGTACTCTTGGGAACAAACTTGGGGTTCCAATATTCCGGGTATCACAATGACATCAGACGGAACTATATCAGGAACACCAATGCAAACAGGCGGCTATAATTGGGGTGTTCAAATGACTGATAGCAACGGAAAAACACTGTCCAAAGATATTTTAATCAGTGTCAGACCTAAAACGTTGAATTTCAAGCAGACTGGAGAACGTTCATTTTTATATGACGGTCAACCGCATACAATCACGGCAGAATGTATTAATGACAGTGATGTTGAATTTGAAATTTATTTCAACGATAACGGCAGTGATGTTTTGAGCATGACAAAATGCGGTTCAAACAGAGGATATGTACGAATTACATCGGCGGATAAGTCGTGTTACAGAATAGGTGAATGTGATTTGTGTATGTCAATATCAGTGAATGCTGTTAATGTAACATCAGATAAAGTCCAATCGGTAAAATACGACGGACAGCCACATAGTTTCAATGTTGAATTGTCAAAACAATGTGACGTGAATGTGAAATATAAAACGTATTCTGCGAATGATGATACATTCAATGTGAACGAGGATGAATATACAACGGTTTCACCCACCGAGATTGGGAAATATCGTGTATATATATCGTCATCATCATACGGATATATCATTCGTGACACATATGCAGGATACAATAAATATTTCGGCATTTTGAATATTACGGAGGGGTAGCATGAGCAGATATTTTAAATTTGTATGGGCTGGCATGTTTCTATGCCCTGCACCAATATATTGGGTGATGTTGGGATTGGTTATCATTATTTTTGCAATAGGATTAATTACGAATAGAATGGTTGATGATCCGTATCGCGAAGCAGAACAACAGTATAAAATCACTGTCGGTTATGTTATTGAAAACGGTAAATCAGTACCGTATAAAATATTCTATACGGACGAGCAAACCAACAAACGCACAGAAATTCCGTCTAAAAATGTGACAATTCAGCATATTAGCGATAGCATTTATGAAATTTATGTCTGCATCAAACGACAGGACGGTGACGGCTGTGATTATGCCATAGCAAAATTGAAAAAAATTTCAGATACTGAATATAGAACAGTCAAAGTTGAAGTCGGAAGGGAAGTGATATAATGCGTAAAGGCAGTACAATAGCGGCAATTGTAAGTAGCATATTCCCGACAGTATTATTTATATTATTGGGTTTGAAAGCAGACTGCACCGCAGTGTATTTCATTGGTTGCATTGCATTTTCAATTATTGATTTTATCAATATGTCTGCGATTTGTGCCTACAAGGAACGACAGTTGAAATATAAAAACGGTGAGGTGCGGAAGAAATGCAAAAAATCATAAATAGACTGAAAAAAATGGGGTTATCGGCTACACAGATAATATTTAATCTGGTTACATCGGGATTGATATGCTGTACTACGGTATCAGGACATAGTATGATGCCGACTGTGCATGACGGTGACAGGTTACTGTATAATCCGTTTTTCAAAGATGTTGAACGTGGTGATGTTGTAGTTATTTCGCATGGCGGTGATATGTTGATTAAACGTGTTATTGCTATTGGCGGTGACCATTTGACGATTAGCACATATGGCAGTGTAGCGATAAATGGCGAATGGCAGAACGAAACATACATAAATCCGCAGGAACAATCAGGCGAAAGCAGTGATATTATAATCCCTAATGGTGAATTATGGATTATGGGTGATAATCGTGGACATAGTACAGACAGTCGCAATTTTGGAACGGTGGAACTGGGTGACGTTTTGGGTGTAGTAATTTTGAAAAAACATAAAGATTTGGAGGATTAGATTATGGATAAAATTTTTAATTGGACAAGTACGGTTATAGGAATTGTGGGTGGTTTTTTTGCCGCCCTATTCGGTAAGTGGGACAGCATCCTGTGGGCGTTGTTAGTGATAATGGTGTTGGACTATTTGACGGGTATTATCAAGGCGATTTACACGAAAACAATGTCAAGCGAGATAGGATTTAAAGGATTGCTAAAAAAGATAACTATACTGATTATAGTTGCACTGTCGAACGTTTTGCAACAGGTCACAGGCGACAACGTGGCAATTCGTGAGATTGTGATTATGTTCTACATAGCCAATGAGGGTATAAGCGTGTTGGAAAATGTGGCAGTGATATATCCAAGCATGCCACAAAAGTTGAAAGATATATTATTACAGTTAAGGGGTGATGATAATGCAGATAATTGAAGAAAAGTATAATTGGAACGGTGGATTTACAAGCCGTTCCAAGACTGATTACATTGTTCTACATCACGCAGAGGCAGTCAAGTGTACGGCACAAGATATACATAGCTGGCATAGAGCAAACGGTTGGACGGGTATTGGTTATCATTTCTTTGTGCGTAAGGACGGTACAATCTATCGTGGCAGACCGATTAATGTTGTCGGTGCACATGTGCAAGGTATGAACAGTTGTTCGATTGGAATTTGTGCTGAGGGCGATTATCATACAAAAGAAAAGACAATGCCACAAGCACAAAAGAAATCTATTATTGAGTTATGTCAATATCTAAAAAAGAACTATTATCCAAATGCGAAGATAGTTGGACATAGAGAGATTGGCGACAGTAATTGTCCGGGAAGATATTATCCATTGGACGAGATAAGAAATATGAAATATATGGAGGGTTTAACAATGGAACAGTACAATGAACTAAAATCATTAATTGAAAAACAGTCGGCGGAAATTGCCGATTTAAAAAACATCAACCAACAGTTGGTGAATGTAGTTCAAACTACAATGGTATATGATTTCAATGATGACAATATGCCGTCGTGGGCGCGTCCTGCGGTGCAGGCGGCTATGGACTGTGGTGCGGTACAAGGTGATGAACAGGGCAGACTGGGTTTGTCATACAAAGACCTAAGGGCAATTTGTAGGGAATACCGTTGTGGACTATACAATAAATAGGACATAAAAAAATAGGTGGCTACGTGCCACCTATTTTTTATTTGTTTTCGTTTATGCGGTTTATTGCGTCAATTAGTAACTTTTCAGCCCAAACAGGCGGAGTTCTGTCACCCTTTTCCCAATGGGCGAGAGTGCCTAAAGGGATTTCAAACCGTCTTGATAGTTCAGCTTGCGTCAGACCTGCCGCAAGGCGAGCTTGCTTTATTTTGCAATTCATAGTATCACCTTTTGTTATAAATATTTTTTTATATTGTTTAATAAATCTAAATCAATGTCAGTAGCAAAATAATCAATGTTATCTTTAAAATATCCATAATGCCACAATCCTAACGCCATATCTTTCCAATCTTTTTCGGTGTAATCGTCAAAGCTGTAACCAATCATTAATTTTGTAAATTTCTCCTCATCACTGATGTTTTCTTTATCAATATTTTTATTTTTCTTTTCCGTGATTACTCGGTCAATCGCAAGAATAGCCATTTTTAGGCGACTTTTTATTTTTGTAGGTTTTTCGCCGTTTAACTGTCGTAGGCAGTCGGTGTACAATTCATTCCAACCGTCGGCAGGTGCTGATGAAGTAATAAATATTTGATACCAATCGTCACCTTCTCCGCCGTCGAATAACTCTACAATAGCGTATTTTACAATAGAATTAACTGAATATTGTAAAACACGAATTTGTCTGCTGATTAGTACGGGTAATTCAACAAACGAAATGCCTTTGCTTACCAATGTATCTACGAATGATTTTTGACCGTTTTGAACTATGACATCTACTCCGTTGTGTACTAATGTCTTCATAAAAATCTTCCTTTCTGTATATCATATCCCCTGCCATTTGAATGACAGGGGATAAGTTTAATTAATCTTCAATTTCAAAATTGATAAATCTTTCAACTTCGTTTTCTTCATCATCTGTTACAACAATTTCATCATCAACGATTTCAGCGTTTAGGTTGTTGTTTCTGATTTGTTCAATTAGAAAATCTTTGTATAGTTCGATTGCTTCTGCTTCGCTTTCAGCAGTTACATAGTCACCTGCGTAATTATCACGACTTGCTTCTACTACGTTACCGTTTTTGTACATTTCGTTTGTTACCTTAAATTCTTTCATTTTTCTTTTCCTCCTAAAATTTATCCTTTTTGTTTGTTTTTTTGAGGTTTCCCTCATTTCTTGTCTTTATTATACCACCCAATGGGTGGTATGTCAATAGTTTTTTCAAAAAAAATTTAAAAATTTTTTTATTTTTTTCATAAATAGCAATGTAATTATGCACAAAAATTTAATTATATTTTGGTATAAAAATATATAGTCGTATCTATTATAATGTGATATACTAAAATAAAAAAAGGAGTGGATATAATGGCATATTCAGAGGCAAAGAAAAAAGCAACAATAAAATATCAAAAAAAAACATATGATAGAATTGAATTAAAAGTAAAGAAAGGTGAAAAAGAAAAGATAAAAGCAAGAGCAGCAGAGCTGGGAATTAGCGTAAATACGTATATGATAGAATTGATAAAAAAAGATTTGGAAGAGATATGAATATATATAGTCGTATCTATACAAAGTGTACAGATTTACGGTTGTATATTTGTAAATAATGCCTATTGATATATAGTCGTATCTATATTATAATATAATCAAGAGGTGAGGGAAACCAAACCCATACCAAACGGCGGAGGGTAAGAGGAAACCGCAAGGGGAAAGGAGAACACAATGGAAGATATTATGACAGATAAGCAGTTTGATAAAATTCTAAAAATGGTTTCTATGATATTAGATGGTTGCAATGACTTAGATGAGGCAAAAGAAAAAGTTAGTCAGTTAATAGAAACCGAAAAAAAAGAAAAGTCTGCTGAATAAGCAGACTTAACTAAAAGGATTAAGAGCAGCGGAACTTACCTCCGTTGTTCTTTTTTTATTATATCATAAAAATAATAAATTGCAATAAAAATTTATAAAATATCTAACTTGAACAATCTTATGATAAAGACTGCTTGGAAAATGTACGCGTGTACTTGACTTCGTGCGGTCAGGATATTGTGGACAGAGCAATAAACGTTAAATGCACAAAAGCCGAAGTGATTTGGGTGTTTACAGACATTGAGGCTGTGCCGTTTAACAGAGGTTTTTATTCGGTTGATTTGAAGTATTTCTTTAAAGTAACTTTAGCAGTATTTACAGGAGTGGGCCGTCCGACAGAAGTTGAGGGGCTTGCAACTTTTGATAAAAAAGTTATACTTTTCGGCTCGGAAGGTAATGCAAAAGTGTTTGAGTCGAAGTATAAAGAGGACGCTTTTGATCCGCAGCTTTGGAGAAAGACAAATATGCCGCATGCAGTGGTAGAGGTGGCGGACTGCAAAATGGCAGGTAAAAATACAAAGGATATAACGGTGAAACAATGCGTATATACTGTTGAAAAAAGTACAATGGAACCTGTGGTATAAATTTGAAGAACGGTTTAAACGAAAAAGTTAAACCGTTTTTTATTTTGTGGAATATATTGACAACTGTTGTCGAAAATGATATAATATTTTTAATTATTATTATATAATTTTGTATATCTGTAATAAAAACTTAAATCTGTTAAGCGAAAGGATGAGGGGAATGAATTCAAGGAACAAATTAATCGCTGTTTGCGTTATATGTGCGGCAGTTGCATTGCTGTCTGTCGGCGGAGTTGTTTTTGCATATCAAAAGTATGCGTCAACATTCAATAATACAAGCAACGGAAATGTAAGTTTAAACAGCATTAATGAAGGTATGTCATATACAATTTTAGATGACGGTACGAATGTTTATGAAAATCCCGATAAAGGTTCGGCAGTGCTTATGCAGACAAAAGCAAATGAAACGGTAAGCTTTTTGGCACTTGCGCATGGCGGTTTTTATAAGATAAGAGTAAACGGCGTGGACGGATATGTGTTGTGTGACAAGGTTGTCGATACAACTCTTGCAACACCGGCACCGACAGAAAATCCGACAACGGTTATGTACATTGTAAATGTGAATGAAAGCGTAACATTGAGGAAAACTCCGGACCAAAACGGTGAACAGATTACCACAATTCCGCTTGGTACGCAGGTTGAATTTGTAAAAAAGGAAAATGATGATTTTTCAAAAATTAAGTATGGCGGACAAGAAGGCTTTGTAATGACAAAGTATCTTACGGAAGACGCGAATATTGCAATTCAACAGGCAGGCAATAAAAATGCCAAACCTGCTGAACCGGTGCAACATGCGACAGGCTCGTCCGATGTATCGGTTAAATTCACAATGTATGTTTTTAATGTACAGAACTCAATATATTTAAGAAAGTATGCGGAAGAAAATTCGGAAAATATCTGTACAATCCCTTGGGGTGAACCTGTCGGATATATTGAGGATGTTACAAACGGTTTCTACAAAATAAAATACAAGGGACAAATCGGTTATGCCAAAGCGGAATATTTGACATCAACAGATCCTCATGTCTACACAGGCGGAAATCCGATTTATCATATTTCAGGAGTGCAAAATTCGGTGTATTTAAGAAAAACACCGTCAGAGCCGGCGGAATACATTTGTGAAATTCCTGTCGGAGCGGCAGTTGAATATCTCGGCTCGTACAACGGATATGATAAGGTTTATTATAACGGTATGGTCGGATATGTGACAAGTGCATACGTCAGATAGGGGGATAATGATATGAACAGAGAAGATTATAATTTTGATCCAATGACCGGTGAAAAAGTTATTAAAGATGACTATAATTTTGATCCAATGACCGGCGAAAAAATTATTAAAGATGACTATAACTTTGATCCAATGACCGGTGAAAAAATTGTAAAAACCAATGAACAATCTCAACAATTTAATTCTGAGGGGTATCAACCAAACAATAAAATCGCTATTATTGTGATCGTGGTTGTAACTGTTATATTTTTGGCGGTTGCGTCAGGCTTTGCGGGATACTTTTTGGTAAGCGGACACAATCAAGGACAAAAACCTGCCAATCCGATTTTGACGTCGGAGGCGATAAAGTGGTCGGCGGTAAAGCTGAATGACGGTGAAATACCAAATACATATGAAAATAATATGCCGTCGGCTGAGATAAAAGGCGTCGGAACGAAATCAAGCATAATCAATAAATTGAGAGAAAATACAGATAAAAGTATTGGTTCACTTCAGGTTTCAGAGATTGACGGCGGTGTAAAGTATTATACTCTCGAAGATCAAATTCTGAGAATAGATATTCCGTCAGGTGTAAACGGTTTTAAGTATAATCGAATTTATTATTTTAATAATGATGTATTGTATTTTGGACTTGTTTATTCGGCGGCAAATCAAAACAATTTGTATTTTTATCAAGGCGAAATGTACAGATATATAAATGAAAAGGGCGAAATGAAACAAAATGAGTTTAAAGATGATGTCTTTAAAACTTTAGGAAATTTTGCTCTTAATGAGGCATATTCTTTTTATGATTATAAGACAGGTGTAAAGAACGACAGAAGATAAAATGTGAAACAGGTAAGTCTATTTTAAATAAGGCTTACCTGTATATTTTTTTATTAAAGCAGTAGAAAATCTTATGAATTTCTGATATAATTATTATAAAAGAATATGATATTAATGCGTTTAAAGGAGGGATAAATATGAAAAATTATAGGAAAGTAATATCGGTAATTGCGGTGTTGATAGGTTTGTTTGTCATGTCGGTGAGTGTTTCGGCGGCAGACTTGGCAATTATTGTAGTGGATGGCAAAGCAGTTGTCGGAAACGGCACGTCGGGTGTTGCGATTGTTGCATCATATGATGAGGACGGAAAACTTACAAATGTTGTGAAAGAATATGTGACGGAAAGCAGCAATGCGGTGCTTGATGTAAAAAACGGCGACAAGGTTATGTATTGGGACGGATTAGAAACAATGAACCCGCTTTCAGATGCCGTTACGGTAACAGATGTCATTTCGGACGAAGATAAAGAAACCATATATGAGGCGGCGGTCGATAAAGCACTTCGTGAGGCTCTCGGCAAAAATAAGGGCAAGGATATGACGGAACTTCAAAAAGCATTGGCACTTCATGACTGGCTTGTGATGAATTGTCAGTATGATGTGACGGTATCAAGACCGAATGCACACACTGCGTACGGGGCGATTGTAGAGGGTTATGCCGTTTGCGACGGTTATGCTAATGCATATAACGACCTACTTGGCAGAGTCGGAGTGACGGCAACGTATGTGTTGGGAAGAAAACCGGTGCATTTGGGTGAGGATCCGCAACTTCATGCTTGGAACTGCGTTACAATCGGCGGAAAAAAATATCATGTTGATGTTACGGCAGATGACCCTGTTCCCGATATGCTGGGCACAGTGAGTCGTGGGTACTTTTTAGTAAGTGATACTGTATTGAACAGATCAGGATATGGAGATTATGCTACGCATTGTACGGATACGACTTATGAAGAATATGATATGTTTACCGGTTTTTATATGCAATTTATATGGAATGATGATATTCAGAAATTCTACTATATTGATATGGACAAAGTGAAAACTACTTCTGATTTTACAGAAACACTTACACCTTCATCAGAAGAAAACGGAGCGAAACCGACAAGCTATATTATAACTGAGGACAGCAAATATATTTGTTTCTTTAGACCGAGCTTTGTAACGAGTCAATCCACAGTGTATCTTTATAGCTTTGAAACCGATAAATATTATACATATGCAATCAAGAATATTAAAGATGTTGTTTTCTGCCGAATAAGACAAAAAGGAAATAATATTGAGGTTGTAAGAGATTATTATAAAAACAATATGCCTTATATAGTGAATGTGGTGAAGACTATTCCGCTTCCGAATGATATAAGGGAACGCAATGTTACATTTGACCCTAATTATAGTGGCGGAAACATAACAAGCTGCAAATACATTAACAACTATTGGACAGACGGCGAGCAGGCGTTTGCCGATTTGACAAGAAATAATTTTGCGTTTGGCGGTTGGTATACCGAAAAAGGCGGCGGAACAAAGATTGAAAACTTTGAAGAAATTTCCGGTGATGATGTAACGCTTTATGCTCATTGGTGGGGGGCTTGGAGTATATCCGAAGACCCGACACTGACCGAAAGCGGAAAAGCAGTGCGTTCACTTGAGGGTTATCCGAACGTGACGGAAGAAATAACAATTCCGAATTTATCAGATGAATCAGTGTGGACAAAAAAGTATACAAAACCGGCGACAATGGCAGCGGAAGGTTGGGTGCTGTATACCTCTGAATATGGCAATGTGAAGATTACGTTGCCGAAGAAAGATTGGGAGTATGGTATTACTTATAAAGACGGCAGCGTTTATATTACCGTTACGGAAGAATCCTCTTATATAGTCAGATTTAAGTGCGGAGATAATGTCGGAGACAGAAAGGTAATCACAAACGGCGCAGGCGAATATAGAGTGATGAATCCAAAGGATTTTACACCGAGCGGAACTGTTACGGCAACTCTGTATGACATCGAAATGAATGAACTTGCCACAGTCGAATATGAAGTGGAATAAGATTTAGAATGTGAAACGGTTTAAACGAAATGTTTAAACCGTTTTTGGTTGTAAGATATATTTGGAATAAAAGCTAAAAATCTACAAAGCGAAAGGATGAGGGAAATAAATTAAAAAAATAAATTATGAAGTGTTTAAAACATTGGGGAATTTTGCTCGCAGTAGGGAAGAAACAGTATAAAAAATATAATATAGGAGTTGATACTGATGAAAAAAAGAGGTATAAGTATTTTAGTTGCTTTGGCAATAATGTTCACGTTTGTTTCGGTTAGCGCTGAAAGGAACATAAAAATTTATGTTGACGGTACAGAACTTGAGTGTGACAGTCCTGCATTTATTGAAAACGGAAATACTATGGTGCCTATACGTAACATATTTGAACATCTGAATGCTAAAGTGGATTGGGACAATGATACTAAAACAATTACGACTAAAAAGGAAGATACCGAGATTACTTTGCAAATCGGATCTCAAACTTTGTAGAAAAATGAAAAATCGGAACAATTAGACGTTACACCAGTTATTGTGAATGATACTACATTTGTTCCTATCAGAGCGGTGTCACAAGCTTTGGATGCAAATGTAGCGTGGGATGATAAAACATCAACTATAAAAATTTCTTCGGATTATTCTGCGGCGAGCAGTGATAATGAACCGACCGTAACAATGTATGCACCTGACGGAAGAACAATTGATATTGCACAATCAGAAGTAGAAGCATACGAAAATGTAGGTTGGTATAAAGAGCCGGTAGTGCTAATGTATGCGGCAGACGGAAGAACAAGATATACATTGCAATCAGAAGTAGAAGCATACCAAGGAGTAGGCTGGTATACCGAACCGGTAGTATTAATGTACGCGGCAGACGGAAGAACAAGATATACATTGCAATCGGAAGTAGAGGCATACCAAGGAGTCGGCTGGTATACCGAACCTGTTGTACTAATGTATGCTGCGGACGGAAGAACAAGATATACATTGAAGTCAGAGGTAGACGCATATAAAAAAGTAGGTTGGTATACCGAACCGTATACACCGCCGAAAACTAACAGTAGCTCAAGCGGAAGTTCAAGCGGCGTTGTACGCGGTTCAACAGTATATGTAACCCCATCAGGAAAGAAATATCATTACAGCGCAAGCTGTGCCGGCAAAAATGCAAGAGCAACCACCCTTTCAGCAGCACAAGCCAGCGGCAAAGGCCCTTGCGCAAAATGTGCAAGATAGCTATGCAATTTTATTACAACTATGTCAATATAGTTTAATTGTATCAATTGTTAAACCATTATGAAATTTTGAAGATGGATATTAAAATGATTTTGTATTTGGGAAAAATTAGAGCAATATATGAGTTTATAGCATAGAGGAGCTGATAAATTATGTTTAAATATAAATATAAAGTTCCCAAAAAAGAATTTGATACTACATATGGTTCAATATGTATTGAAAATGTTATTTTTGAACCAAATGAAATAGAAAAAGTTTTACCGGAAATAATATTGCAGGATGATAATCTGAAACATATGTTTGCAATAGAAGAAATAACTCCAAGTAGAAGAAAAAATATATATAAAAGATTTATACCAAAGGTAAAAACTACATCAGATATGTATAAGTATGTACAAGCGGCTATAGATAATAACAAAACATTTTACTCATTTTTGGCTGAAGGAATATTAGGTTTGGTTTTTAGAGATATGTATAATTATAATTTAGCTAGAGGTGTAATAGATATACAAGAAACATTAACGGATTCACATACCGGGGTAGATGCTTGTATGTATAATCTTAAACAGAATATAATTGTCTTAGGGGAAGCAAAATTTTATGAAACACTAGAAGGTGGATTAAAAAAAATAATAAGTGATTTCGTAGAAAAAGGGATAAAAAATAAATTAGAAAGCTTACAAACAGGTGCAGAAAATTGTGAGGAGACAAATCAAATTATTATAAAAAATTTAACACTTGATAACTATGATGAGTTGACAGTAGATCAATTTATGAATCAACGAATTATATTTGCTGGATTTGTACTGCATTCTGAAGAGGATATTATTAAATATGGTGAAATTAGCTTTTATGATAAATTTTTTATTTCTTCTCAGCAATTAAAAGATAATATATGTCATTCTTTGAACAATAGTGTAGATGGGGATTATGAAATTATATTAATACATTTGCCAATAAAAGATAAAAAGAGTCTGATTATTAAGATGATAGAAACTTCAAAAAATAAACTAAGAAGTGTATAGAGGACGGTGTATTGAATGAGTGATGATAAATATAATAATAGACGAAAAAAAATATTAGAAGAATTAGATAAAGGGATTGATGTTTCAAATATCGAATTAGGTATGTATGATTTGACACCATATTTTAAAACAGATGAGTTTGATGCTAATTTGTCAGAGTTGATAATGTTAAATAAAAACCTTGAAAGAAAAGTCCGACATACAGATGAAGAAATATTTTTTTCACCACCACAATATCAAGCATTAAAGTGTTTATTTGATAAAGATAGGGTTATTTTATCAGCACCAACATCATTTGGAAAAACAATGTTAATTAAAGAATATATATATATCAAGAAACCTAAAAATATAGTTTATATTGTACCAACAAATGCAAACTCGAAAGAGAGGGAGGTGCGGACATATTCTTGGACTCCGAAAGGGGTAAAGATAAATGTATACCAAAGAACAGAAAGAGCGAGCACTAAAGGAATTTGAACGATTAGGTTCAGTACAGGCAGTAGTAACTCTTCTTGGTTACCCATCAAGACATACCTTGTATGACTGGTACAGAAATAAAATAGCAGATATTGCTGATTATCACGGTTCGCTTGATAAAGAATATCAAATTAAACAAAAATATATCAATGCACCCAATCACCCTCGTAATCCTGATGCGAATTTGAAGTTAGATGCAATTAAACGTTGCTTTTCTCTTGGAGAAGGTGTAGAATATGTATCAAGAGATATTGGTTACAGCCGTGCCAGTATATATTCATGGTACCGCAAATATCAGAAATTTGGAGTTGCAGGGCTTATGTCATCTAAGAAACAAATAAAAAGAGAAAATATAGATTTTAATACAGAACCTTCAAAACAACAGGAAATTTCAGAATTGCAGGAGCAAATCAAGCAGTTACAAATGGAAGTTGATGTATTAAAAGAAGCATTAAATCTGCTAAAAAAAGACCCCGGCATCAATATAACGGAGCTGAAAAATCGCGAAAAAGCAGTGATTATTGATGCCGTAGAAGATAAGTATTCACTGCATCAGCTGTTGAAATGCCTGTGCATGGCAAAAAGCAGCTACTACTATCAGAGAGCTGTAATGAAGCAGTCTGATAAATATGCCGAAATCCGTATACGAATAAAAATAATCTTTCAAGAAAACAGGAATTGTTATGGATACAGGCGTATCCATGGCGAACTCAAAAAAATAGGAATTACTGTTTCAGAAAAAATTGTACGTCGAATTATGAAAGAGGAACATTTAACAGTACCGACAAAACGTATGAAAAAATACAGCTCATATAAAGGTGAAATCACACCGGAGGTAGACAATATAATCAACAGGGATTTTCACGCAGAACAACCAAACACAAAATGGCTAACGGACATAACCGAATTTGCTATTCCGGCAGGAAAGGTATATCTTTCACCTGTTATTGATTGTTTTGACGGTATGGTTGTCAAATGGAATATCGGAACAACACCGGATTCTATCTTAGTCAACAAAATGCTTGAAGATGCTATTGGTACATTATTACCGTCAGAACATCCTCTTGTACATACAGACAGAGGATGTCATTATCGATGGACGGGATGGATAGAACGTATGCAAGCTGCCGGGTTAACACGTTCTATGTCAAAAAAAGGATGTTCACCGGACAATGCAGCTTGCGAAGGATTTTTCGGGAGATTAAAGAACGAAATGTTTTATGGGCGCTCGTGGGTAGGTGTATCAATGGACGATTTCATAAATGAAATTAACAGCTATATCGAGTGGTATAATACAAAACGAATCAAGCAGTCACTGGGCTATATGAGTCCGGCAGAGTACAGACATATTCTTGGATTAACAGCATAAAATAGTCCAAGAATATGTCCGCACCTCCCTCTCGTATGTTCGAGATAATCCCGAGCACACCGCCATTTAAGTTATTCTTTTTTATTCCATTGTACCGACTATTTTGTTTATATCGCCGTCCGAGTCTACGATTATAGTTTTTGTTTTGGCAGGCGCTACATAGCCGAAGCCTTCAATGTAGGCTTTATTTTTTTCTTCTATGATTTCATTTCGTATTTTTGTTTCCTCATCCGTGAGGTAACAGGTGTCTTTTGCCATAATTTCGTCATTTGGATTTACAGGCTCCTGTGGGTTAGGCTGCCACTTAGCGTAAAGTACATCAGGCTTTGTGAATTTAAATGTTGTTACCTGATTCTGCTTTGTTCGTGGATCGGTGAACCATCCCTTGAAGGTGTATCCCTCTCTTGTAGGCATATATTTTTCAAGACTTATTTTGCTACCATACAATTTTGTTACAGGTATTATGTAGCTTCCTGTCTCTGTTGCGAACCTTAAGGTACAGAATCCTCTGATTCCAAGTTCATTGTCATTGAGAATTTGATTTCGGTTAATTCTCCATGGTGCCGCCGATGCCGTCTGTGACATAAGCATTACTGCTACCAATGCCGCACATAATACTTTTTTCTTCATAGATTTTCACTCCTTGATATTTTGTATTTACCTTTCGGTAACACCAACATACCCACAGAAGTTTTGGAAAGTCTACGAAGGGATTAAGGATATTTTTTATTTCTTTTTACTCCCACATTTAGCTCATTTAATTCATAACAATATTTGTCAAACCGAAGCATCCGAAATCCATATTTGCCATCAGGATTTTTAACTGAGGTCACTTTGATAATTTCTTTGTTTTTCTCGTTAGCATCTCTGTGAACCATCAAAATTTTATCAAAGCTTTCAAGCATATTTTCTGTCGGCATATCCTTTGCCGTTGGATGATAATTCTTCATTTTACTTCGCTGTTTTGAGAGCGGACCCAATATTACAATCGGAATCTTAGTATCTTTTGCAAGTTTCCAAAGTTTATAGGAAACAATCCTATATTCCTGACTCTTATTTTTACTTTTTTTCTTTGTCGTTACAAAACACAAATTATCAACTAAAATCAGTTCTGGGTACTCTTTAGGTTCTAGTATTGTAATATTATCGCAGATATCCTCTACAGCGATGTTAGGAGAGCTATTTATTGATATGTTCGATTTTTGTATTTTCTCAACACATTCCTCGATAATATCTAGCTCATCCTCAGAAAGATTTTCACCTATCAAAAGTTCACATTCATCAATCCCACTACATGAGCTTAATATCCCTCTTGCATAGGAGTACTCACCTCTGCCACAATTAAAAATCTGAAGCTTTTTGTTCTTTTCTATAGCAAAGTTTTTTACGATATTGAGCCCAAATGCATTACTGCAATTTTCCTCGGTATTACCTATATACAACACCTCACCGGGGAACAATCCGTTTATCATCACATCGACAGTAGGAATACCTGTCCGTATGTTTTTCCTTCTTCCTTTTTCGATAGTCTTTTTGATTTTGTTTTGTTCTGTCATAACAAGACTTGTAAGGCTAACATTATCTCCAAACCATTTATCAATGCTTGTCCACTGAGACTCAGGAAGATTGACGGTGTAATAATCATCTAAATCTCCTAATTCTGTATCCAATACATCCATTTGCGTCAATCCTCCTTTTCGATGGTTTCCTTTGATTTTAAGCTTTGAACAGGGGTACAGCTTTTTATTCTCTGATACTTATCAATATAGAAGCTTACATAAAACCCGTTTAAAATATTAATAGCTTCAATTTCTAAAAGTCCATATTTTTCTTGAAATTCTATGCGAATTTTTCTTCTTTCACCAGCGTCTTGATTGTTTGACTCGGCAAGCTCATTTATCTTCTTTTGATATATTGATACCGCAGCATCAGTAAGCCACTCTCCCTTATGTTTAGCTCGTTCATTTACGAGTCTTTCAACTTCTCTGTTTTCTGTTGCCATTAATTCCACCCCTCATCCAATAAATCAAATAAACTTAATTGACTACTTTTGGGCATATCTCCCAAAATACCGAGTTCATCTAAAGTGTTAATCATATTGTCACCAAGACCGGCTTTTCTTTTCAGCTCGTCAATATAAGTTGTTCCGCCACTTTTCATTGCTTCCACAATACATTCTGCCGCCTTTTCACCTAATCCTTGGATACTTGTTAATGCTGGCATTATTTTACCATCAATAATAATGAAATCCTTTGCCTGTGCCTTATGAATATCAATTGGCATGAATTCAAATCCTCTGGCATACATTTCCTGAACAATTCTCATATCCTTTAATAAATCATGTTCCTTTTTAGAAAGCAAATCCTCTCTTGATAGCATCTGATTCATAAGAAGTTCAAGCTTTTCTTTTCCAAAGCACATACTTTCATAAGAAAAGCTATCTGCACGAACGCTATAATATGCAGCATAATACTCAAGTGGATGGTATAGTTTACAATATGCAATTCGCCAAGCCATCATAACATAAGCGACAGCATGTGCTTTAGGGAACATATACTTGATTTTCTCACAGGATGATATATACCAATTTTGAACATTATGTTCTTTCATAATTCGCTTCCACGTATCCCATTTATCACATTTGCCTTTAGCAACATTACCTTTTCGTACATTCTCCATAATCTTAAATGCCGTTTCAGGTTCTATGCCCATGTTGATAAGATAAACCATAATATCATCTCGACAGCAGATTGCCGATGAAATTGTACAGATTCCGTTCTTAATTAAATCTTGGGCATTGCCAAGCCATACATCCTCACCATGACCAAGACCCGCAATTTTAACAAGGTCAGAAAAATGCTGTGGGCCTGCATCAATTAGCATGTTTTCAACAAACCCGGTTCCAAACTCCGGAATGCCAAGAGTACCAACTCGCCATCCGAAAATATTCTCCGGCTCAAGTCCCAAAGCTTTAGGTGATGTAAAAAGTGACATAACTTTTTCGTCATCAAGCGGTATTTTGGTTGGGTCAATTCCTATCAAATCCTGCAGGTGACGAATCATAGTCGGGTCATTATGTCCAAGCTCATCCAATTTAAGCAAGTTGTGATCGATAGAGTGATAGTCAAAGTGTGTTGTAATAATATTAGTTGTAACATCGTTCGCAGGATGCTGAACAGGGGTGAAGGTGTTGATATCTTCACCTTTAGGAAGTACAACAATTCCGCCGGGATGCTGGCCTGAACTTTTCCTTACTCCACTACAGCCTTTTACAAGTCGGCCAATTTCAGATTTTCTTTTTGTGAATCCTCTATCTTCAAAATAACCTTTAATTATGCCATATGCACTTTTATCAGCTAATGCACCTATTGTGCCCGCCTTGAAAGTATGACCTTTGCCAAACATCTCTTCAGTATATCTATGCGCTTCAGCTTGATATTCGCTGGAAAAATTAAGGTCAATATCAGGTTCTTTATCACCATTAAAGCCTAAAAAGGTTTCAAATGGAATATCAAAGCCATCTTTAATAAGAAGAGCTCCGCAAACAGGGCATACCTTGTCCGGCATATCACATCCCGAACCACCTGCGTGCTTTTTAACCTCATTAGAGTCAAAATCAGTATAAAAGCATTTTTCACATCTATAATGAGGAGCAAGAGAATTAACCTCTGTAATTCCGGCAAGATAAGCTACAAAGGATGAACCTACAGAACCACGAGAACCAACTAAATATCCATCCTCTAAAGATTTCCATACAAGTTTCTGTGCAATGATATACATAACTGCATAACCATTATTGATAATGGAATCAAGTTCAACATTCATCCTGTCTTCTACAATTTGAGGTAATTTTTCACCATATAAGCTATGTGCCTTTTGATTACAAATTTCTCTCAAAATAGCATCGCTGTTTTCAATGACAGGAGGGCATTTATCAGGTCTTACAGGTGAAATTGCCTCAATTCTCGATGAAATCATATTAGAGTTTTCAATAACAACCTCTTTTGCTTTATCAATGCCAAGATAACCGAATTCTTCGAGCATTTCATCTGTTGTTCTAAAATATAACGGAGCTTGGTTATCGGCATCACTAAAGCCTTTTGATGTCATAATCATTCTGCGATATATTTCATCCTCGGGATTCAAGAAATGCACATCACATGTTGCAACGACAGGTTTATTTAACTCTTCTCCTAATGCTACAATTTTTCGGTTTAAATCCCTTAAATCTTCATCCGTTTGAATATTAGGAAAATCTTTATCGTTGAGCAACATAAAGTGGTTGTTGCCGATTGGTTGAATTTCCAAGTAATCATAGAGCTCAGCCAATTTCTTTATTTGCAAATCATCTTTACCACTTGTTATAGCCCTGAAAATTTCACCCGCCTCACACGCACTTCCAATAATAAGTCCTTCCCTATGTTTTAATAGTACACTTTTTGGGATTCTTGGTCTTCTGCCATAATATTCAAGATGTGATTTAGAAATAAGTTTATAAAGGTTCACTCTGCCGGTTTCGTTCTGAGCCAGAATTATTATATGATATGTATGTTTTTTCTTTTCAATTGAGAGGCTTGGCTCATCATCCTCAATATCATTTACAAGGTATCCTTCAACACCATAAATAACTTTGAAAAATTCCTTATATTCTCCGGGATTATTTCCATTTTTTTCACACTGTTTTTTATATTCCTTCCATAAATCCTCACGCTCGTGATTTGCATCAGGAAACGCATGAACAACACCATGGTCTGTGATTGCAACGGCTGGCATACCCCAATTATAAGCTGTTTTTACAATATCTCTGACAAAACTTACACCATCCATATCGCTTGCTTTTGTATGACAGTGGAGTTCAACTCTCTTTGCTTCAGCAGTATCCATTCTTTTAATAGAAAAATCAGATGTTTTTAAAATGCCAATAACATTGCTTATATTTTTTTCTTTACTAAAAGAATCATAAGAAACTACACCTTTTACTTTTAAGTAACTGCCTTTTTGAATGAATTCAGATATGTCAGAAAGTTGCCTTAACTTAATAAATATCTTAACCTCAATTGTATCCGTAAAATCTGTAACCGAAAGAATAACTAATTTCTTATCAGGTTGTTTTAAATTTCTTTCTAAATAAGAGACAACACATCCTCTAATGACAGCCTCGCCTTCAAAGTTATTAAGTTCCTCAATTCTAAGAAGTTCACCGTCTACATTCTTACCATATATCAAGTTTACATCCTTTGGTTTACGAGCTTTGTCAGTTCTTTTTATTGACGGTTTCTTTACTTCAACAGATTGTTTTACTGTAGGCTGAGGTGTTGGATTTTGAATAACATATTCTTTAGCAAGCCTTTTTTCTTCAAGTTCTTTATTTTTTAGATACTCTTCGAGAATTTCTGGATTTTCCTCAACTTCAATCTTTACATTCACCTTAATATTGAATCTTTCAAACAAGATTCTTTTTAGAAACTCTATGAGATTTTTTCCTCGAAACTCACTCATAAACTTGTTATAGGCAGTTAGAATTATTTCATTATCTTCGAATGAAATTTTAAGCTCCTTAAATAAAACCAGCATAAGCATATCGTTTTCTTTATATTGAATTTCCCATTCAATATTGTCACGATATTTTTCAATAATATCCAAAGCGTTTAAGTTATTTTGCAAATTGAACTTAGGTATTATATATAGCTTGGCATCTGTATTTCCTAACAACTGCTGATATATTATCTTTTCAAGCTCATCAAAAACTTTACTGTTAACAATTTCTGTTGATACCATTAGTATTTTAATAATTCTGTCTTTTTTATAATAGTGGGCCTTTTCAACCAGCACATTTTCCAATTCTTTTTCGAGTTTTTCACTTAATTTAAGTTTAGGAAAAACATCAGTTATTTTCGTGTTTTCACTCATAATAATTTCCTCTTTGTTTTCAATTAGCCTTTAGGCACATCATATAGCAACCTCTACTAAATTTATACTATCGCGTATTGCTTTAATGTCAGAATGGAGAAGAGTCTCTTTTTCGATAAGCTTTGCTGATGTTGTTTCCAAAAACTCACGATTTTTTAACAATATATCCCTTGTCTTTAACATATATCTTTCAAGTTCTGCATGAACTACTGCTTCATTTCGTGCATTCATATTTTCAGATGTGTCGGGAAATCTGTGGTTTGCAACATCAATCATGCTAAAGCCTCTAACTCCATTCTCAGAAATAGCATCTCTAATATTTTCAAACGCTCTTCGAATATCTGATTGGCAACCATCTGCACCTGCTTCGGCAAAATACATTTCTACCGCAGCTTTACCACCAAGCGACACTAATATATCACATTGTATTCTTGGCAAGTCAGTACATCTATGAACAAAACCACCGGCTCCGTTCCTGCCTGTTACTCTTAAGGAAGCAAAGCCAACACTTCCCGGACATAAAGTTTCGCATACGACTAAATGCCCTGCTTCATGAATGGCGATTCTTTTAATATCCTCTTCAGATGTTTTTGTGTAGTTATCAGGAGAACGGTATTCCATTCTTAAAACCGCTTTTATCAAATCTTCCATTTCAATAGATTCTTTTCTTGCCTGTGCTGCATATATTGCCGCTTCATTTAAAATAGTTTCAAGTTCAGCACAAGAACTATAGCTTATCATTTTGGCGAGGTCATCCATATTAACATTATCGGATACTTTTCTTTTCTTTAAGTAATGCTTGATAATTCTACTTGCATCATCTGCGGTGGGTGCAAACACTTCAATCCTTCTATCAAATCTCCCTGAACGAATTAAAGAATCAGGAAGTTTATATATATCATTTGCTGTAGCAAATACAAACACATTCGTGTTTTTTATCTCATCAATTCCAGCCTGAACTGCAACATATTCTTCAGCATCTCGATGACGGTCATCCTCATTAGCAAACTTGTCCATATCATCCAAAAAGACAATTGACGGGGCATTTTCTTTCGCTGCATTAAATGTCTCAGTAATATTTCCTATAAAATCATCATTTCCTTTGTTTCTACGAATGGTGTAGGAGGGTATACCACTTTCTTCTATAAAGCATTTTGCCATTAATGTTTTTCCAAGGCCTGGGGCGCCATAAAGAAGTACCCCTTGTGGCAAATTTGCTCCTAATCTTTCATAAATTTCTTTATTGTGAATCATATCACACAATTGTAAAAGTTCATTCTTAATCGTTTCATAACCAATAATCTTATCAAATTTACTCATTTTAAAATTCCTTTCTTTTGTAAGTTCTCACATTGTTAAATCGTGTTAAAGATGTTTTTTATAAGATAAACATACAATGTGTCCTGTTCAAAAATTGGTACATCGCATTATTCTTTTTTAAAATGGACAATCTTCGTCAGATGAATCGTATTTTGGTTCGTCTTGAATTGATGCATATTCAAGATTTAGGTAATTACTTACATATAATTCCCTATCATACTCATCATACTTGCAAATCCACCCATTTAAATACATACCTCTTTCAGAGAACTCAAATTCATGTGTTCTATGTTCAAACGGTATGGCAAGATACCTATATTTCTCTATCACATAATCATTTTCTTTAAAAGGTAACGGAACCTCTATTTTCATATCATCAAAGGTATGTAAAATTTTGCTTTCTTCTTTAGAAAGATATCCAGCCTCCGTTATATAATTATTTTCAAAGTTCCCATTTATTTGTAAGGATATTGAGAATGGTTTGTCTTTTATGCTTCCAATAATATGTCGACATATTACCTCGCATTTATCCCAATAGTTTGGTTGCTCATACTCCTTTATTGCAGATAGGCACAATTCTTTATTTTTATATAATCTTTCACGAAGCATCTTTGAAGTCATTTCTTCTCCGACCTTTTGGTATGTATAAAAAACATTTTGCGAGTTATCAAAAGCACTTAACAACTTGTTTTCTATTTCAATATATTTCGTCAGAAAATCTTTCAAGTATATACCTTTGTAATCCCATTCTCTCATATAAAAGTAGATATCAGGGTATTTGTCTGCGATTTCCATATATGCTTTATGTTTCTCTGCAATTGTATGCCCTTTGCTTTGCCATATAAGATAAGCCGTGGCAATCGGATCAAATTGATGGTTTATATCAATGCAATGTTTTCTAATATCCTTTGAGTTTATATAACTATAGACATTCACTTTTTAGCACCTCGTATTTCTAAAATTATATGATGAACTACATCTTACAATATAAATATACACCACGCCATGTACAAAAAATGGAACATCTTATTTATATGTTGATAAAAATCACAAAATTGCTTTTTAAACTAAAAACAGCACCCAAATTGGATGCTGTTAAGTAATATATTTTCAATTCAAAGTAAAACAATTTCGTCAATTTTCTTATTAAAATCTGCTTTTCCGCCATATGGCGGATACCACTCCTACAAACTATATTTTTGGTACTATTTCATACAGTGCATGGAGATACACCTCTAAATTATACCTTTGTGTCTCGTTCCCATATGGATTTTCAAACAATGTGTTTCCTCTGTTTCAGATAAACTTTCTATAAGAGAATTAATGTTCATTTCTACTCTTCTTTTTATCTCTCATAAATAATCTCAATATTATTTTCTGTTAAAGGCTCCATGATTCTTGACTTTTCACAAACTGCTTTTAAGTAAATTTTGTTATCATCACAAAATCTTCTAATAGGTGCACTGTTAAATATTGCAATAATTTCATCCTTCAGGCTTTTAAAAACCTCATCTATTTCTTTTTGTTTTTTATCGTTTATTGGACAGAAAAACAAATATGTAAGAGTAGCTTTTTTGCCCTTTGAATGACTCTTCACACCCATTAAATGGCACAAAAACTGCTTAACATCAAACATAGATGCGTCCTTGTTTATTCCAAATTTATCTAGTGAAATTTCAAATGTTCCGGATTCTCGATTTTCATCCGTCAACTCAATATAAATATCAAAATCTTTTATCTTTTCCTGATATTTTTCTTTCATTACAACTTTGTGTTTATCGAAAATCTCATGACATTTAACCTCGACGAATATATTTCCCTTTTCGCTATATGCATCCATTTGTGGAGGAATTCCCGGAACACCATCAATTTTGCATGGATGTTCAAATTCTACAGAACCTCCGCCAATAGTCTGCGCACCACACCTTAAGGAAAGATATGCAAACCTCGAAGATGATGCTACAGATGCCATCTTTGGTGGCATTTTTTTGACATTGCGTTCAGTTTCATCAAGTTCTCCGCCTTTTCCATCTCCATAAGATTTAAAGGCAGAAGGAGCAATCACATCATTCATCATATCTGTCTTAAACTTTTTGAATACTTCTTTTGTGTAGTAACAGTCATATGGTGCTTCCCTAAATAGTTTTTCGTTCAAGTTAAGGTTTTCTTTAATTATATTATCAAACTCAGTTTTTTTCATTTTTATTCCTCGTAATTTTTAACTGCTTCATTTAATTCGTGTTTTATTGTTTCTGCTAGACTCTGCGGAGAAACCACTGTAATATAAGGAGCATACTGCAGTGCCCAGAATTTCATTGCATGTTCGTTAGCATGAACAATCGCTGTTATATATTCGTCTGATTCGTTTTTGAATTCTACATCAGTTCCAAACCAATCTATAATTTCACTTGCTACATGCTTTTTTGCCTTCATTTCAACTCGAACACTCTTACCCGAAAACATATAAATATGTTCTGCCATATGTTTTGGTAAATTCAACCCATTTTCAGCGCCTTCAACCATCTTAAGTGGTTTTCTCGGAGTATCTAATATTTTAATATTGCTTATTCTATCAACTCTGTAGTGTGATATATTATTGTACTTATCATAATTGCAAATAAGATAATATCTTCCGTTTGTCGCTGCCATTTGATATGGATTTATTATATATTCTCTTGTGTTTCCATCTTCATTTTTTCGTGGATGCCTCTTTTTATCAATACCATATTCACTATAATTGAAGGAAATTTGTTTATTCTTGTTGATTGCCTCATCAATTATTTCAATGGTGTAGAATAACTGCTTGTTCACAGGCATATTTTCAGGCAAATTTGATATGTGTTTTACCTTAGATTTAAAATAAATGTTGGAAAGTCCTTCAAGTTTCTGTATTAGCTCCTTACATTGACTATAGGGGATATGTTTTGAAAAGAGAATACTGTCAATTAAAAGTCTGAGCTCACTTTCAGAAAATTCACGATTAAGGTAAAAGTCTGAAAGAATATATGTTTCTTCTTCTGTCCCATCTTTATTTTTCATCCTTCTGATAGATTCGCTGTATTCGATGTCATATCCGAAATCAATCAAATTCATAAGATTCCTTTTGACCGATTTTCTATCGCTCTTCATATCATATTTTTTTTCTAAAATATCTACAATTTCCTTTTGGCTCAGGCGATGGTCCTCATCAGTATATTTTCGCAGAATGTCTAAAATATTAATAATCATAAGCTTTTTAGGTTGTTGTGCATACATAATTATACCTCGTTATAGTCTAATCCTAAGAAATCAGATATTTTTTTAGTTTCTTTTTTTGCTCTTTTTCGAACATCATCAATTGTCCAATCAATATTTGGATTTTGGATAGCAATCTGCTTTACTGAAACATACTTGCTTGTAGGATATACTTCACTTTTTTTCAATTTATCATCTTTAACACTTCTGTTTTTGTCCTGCTCAAAAACAACAAGATTTCCGATTCCATTAAATACTGCAATATTTTCTTTATCGTTCTTAAAAATATTTTGGGGGCAGATATGTTCCATGTCATATCTCGAACTTTTATCCTTCCAATTATATAGTTTTGATTTAATCAAGGCCATATCAAGATTATCTTCATTCAGTTCGTCTAACAAAGCTGAAAGTTGGCAAACTATAAACGAACGTTTAGCATTATAAAACAATTCTTTTTGCAGTCTTTTTTGAAATTCCTTTTCATTAGCCAAAGGATATTCTTCACGGTCCCATTTATAAGGGGTCTCTCTGATATTTGTTTTTATAATATCAGTGATCTCTCCATTTGTAGCTATCTTTTCCAAAATGTCATTGCACATAAAAGTATGTACAGGATTTATAACCTTATCATAATTAACTGAGCTGACAATCAAATATTTTGTAACCTCCATAGCCTTGCTTAGTGCATTTGCATATTTTATGATTTTGTTCTCTTCTTTATCAAAATACGCAATAACAAAGGGAAGTGTCCAATATCTCCAGCCATAGCGCGTTTCCC
>OGYW01000949.1_pt1 | contig 27162 bp, 22 predicted proteins | sample 1576621 | NCBI WGS metagenome assembly OGYW01 (sample SAMEA3541528, study PRJEB24748) | human gut metagenome | biome: human gut; feature: human-associated habitat; material: faeces | place: China | collected 2012 | reverse complement strand
CCTCAAATCAAGCCATAAACAGGTTACTTTTGCAGCCGATTTGCAGCCGAATTTGCCATTCTTAAAAAACGGCTGCAAAAATTGGTATAATCAATTATAATACAATGCGATACACTCTATGAGACATTGATAAAATGGAGAAATAACAATGTCCTAAACATATTATGGAAGAAACAGGGCTAATTAGTCAGAGAACCAAGCAATCACTCCAAGCCAAGAAAGTAAAGGGGATGCGGCTTGGCAACGTAGAGAATTTAATGAATAAATTTGAGCAAGTTGTTCGGCATAGTATCGTTACCAAGCTAAAGTGGATAACAATCCAAATAACATGAGAGCGATAGCTCTGTTACGGTCACTGTCAATGCAAGGCAAATCATTATCTGAAATGACTTGTCTGTTGAATGAGCAAGGTTTTGTTATATCTGAGGGATGAAAGTTTCAGATTACACAAGTCAAAAGATTATCTGTCAGAGCAGGGCTGATGTTGTGAAATCACTTTGAAAGGCAGGACAAATTTAGAATAAGGTCAGTCTTATATGCCCCAATCTGAATTTGTCCTACCTAAAAATCAGCCGGAGAAATAATGGAAGTTTTTATAAATAGACAAAGCCAACCTGTCTCTAATATATAAAGTAATGGATTGACTTATCGTTACTAATAGCATAACCAAGGCATTATTGTTATTATCAATAGCGTTAAAAATAAAATATAAAGCAATACTCGTAGTATATGGTTCGGGCATTTCTTTTTAACAAAAGCCGATACTATGTTTATGTGTAATAAAATATGAATGGCAAGCAGAATAATCAACACAATTCCTGCCCACAAATGAATATTGCCCCAATCATGCCTTCCCAAACCCAACAATTGAGAGCACCATGGAGTAGCACCTTGAAATTTGACAGCATGGCGAGAAGGAATGACTATTTCCAATATGAAGCCACTTATACTAACCAATGCCATTGCTGTCAACATAACAAAGTCTATGACAATGTTGAGTAGCATTTTGTTCTTCTTAAATATCATTCTTTATGATTGTGTTTATGGCATTCATGGTGGTGTTCATGGGATGAGCAGCCCATTCCCGAATCTGTAAGCTTCCCGTTTAAATAGTCTGTGGCAACATTCAAAATATTACCCGAGCACCCTCTTATTACTTTAATATGATGGGCAGTAAGCACATTCAAGGCACCCTGCCCCATATTTCCTGCCAACATAATGCTGACTCCCATGTTTTCTAATTCTCCTGCAATATTGGATTTACATCCGCATCCTTGTGGAGAAGGAATAGTCTCGCTACTCAGAATTTGATTGTCCTGCCCTACTGTCAAGATTGTGTAATACTCGCAGTGACCGAAATGATTATCAACCACATTTCCTTTGGTCGGAATTGCAATCTTCATCATAATCTCATTCTCATTAATGTTAATATTACTAATGTTTATGTCATTGGAATGGCATACCGGACATTCCATTTTACGGATTCTAAGTGCAGGATTGATATTATTGAATACAAAACCGCATACTCCGCAACAGAACCATTCACTATCGGTATATGCTACCCCACCTTCTATCATTATAGCAACACCACGAACCAATGCTTGGGCAATCTTCTGCCTTGCGCTGGTATATATTCGGTTAAGAGTAGGACGTGATACCCCCATTGAAACAGCAGCCTCTTGTTGAGTCTTCATCTCATAATCACACAACCGTATCGTTTCATACTCCTCGAAATGCAAGGATATAGCATCCTTGCGACAAGTGTTTGAAGCTATCGGTTTAAAACCTGCGACAGAAGGCATATTGTTGACTTTACGGATATTTTTTGGACGTGGTGACATTAAATATTTATTGTTTTCGACTGCAAAGATAATGAACAAATGTTCATAACGAAATAATAAACCGTTTTTTTAATACAACAGATAAAGACTTTGGTTTATATTTCTTTGAACACTCCCGATTTAAGCCAATTTATGTTTAAGGGCAGGATATTCACTATTAATCTTCACTTCATGCTTAGTGATTTAAAATCCTTCGCTATCTTTGCGTAAATTGCAATGAACTGATGTGTTATGGATTTGGAATAATATGTTTAACGAAAGGTGTTGTTGAAATTATCTTCTTGTAACGTAGTATAGTGCTATTGATATTAAAGAGAGTGGATATTACATATAAAACCAATTCAAAACTATATTGTCAAATAAAAATATGAAAACATTTAGATTATTAGCAACCTCATTATTGGTCGCATTAAGCATGGGAATTAGTTTCTGTGGGGATGATGTTACTAATGAAATTATCCAACAAGAACCAGACAATATTTTAGAATTATTGCTTGGAACTTGGCAGGGGACAGGTGAAGCAGAAGGAGAAACACTTACTTTTAATGAAGATAACACTTATACAGAGAGAAGTGAGAATAAACTCTAAGCGGTACATTTTGAATACTTCCCCAACAGATATATGTTCGTTATTTGCTATACAACTGATTGGGGAGAAGAGAATACCATTTACACAATAGTTAAGATAACAGAAAAAGAGCTATACCTCAACGACAACGGACATAGTGATATGGTAATCTATAAACGTAAATAATAACTAATGTAATAATAATGAGAAATTTAAGATTATTCGGAATGACCTTGTTAATGGTCATGTTGGCTGTAAACTTTACAGCGTGTGGTGATGATGAAGATGAACAGACAATCATTGAACAAGCCAACCTTATAGGTAAATGGCAGTCCACTTGGGAGAAGGTTCACAAAGTGGAGAATGGCAAGGAAGTTGTCACCTCTGATGAAGCCTACACCAATGGTTTGTGGGAGTTCAAAGCTGACGGTACTTGCATAGAAGGCTATGCGGACGGTGGATATACAGAAACAAGTCGCTGGTCTTTGAAAGGCAATAAGCTGACTATCTCTTACGATGATGGTTATTCAGATATTCTTACCGTCAATGAGCTTACAGCTAATAAATTGGTTCTCGCCTTTGAGGATTGGGATAATACGGATGACGGTGGTTTAGAGTTAGACGATATTACTACGACCACCTACAAGAAGATTAACTAATTGCCAAACTAATTTAAGACAGAGCAGCATTTGAGGGAACTCTTATGCTGCTTCTCTTTTATAGAATGTTCCACAACACCCCATTCGCAAGAATATAACAACCAAAGCATTGCTATTAAAAGAGGAATGATTACCTTTGTCTTAAACTCATAATCAAACAAATTATGGAATACATCAACGAATTTCACAAAGAATGGATAGAACGCACTCGTCAATCAATAGCCTCTTGGAGCAAGCGACCTGCATCGCCAGAAGAAGTAAGGAAGCAGCAGGAGAAACTGAATCAACAGAGGGCTATAAGAGAAGACAAACAGAAGAACTGATAAAGTTTGCCAATGACAATGGGCTATGGATTGACTTATCACACCTCAACATTACTTATATAGATAGAGGTGGCGAGAATGAAGTGTTCCATGATGGAAATGTGTCTGTTGTCAAGCTAAATAACTTTGAATACGCAGGGGATGATTTAGAGAACTTCTTCATCCGCATTGCTGCACATAATAAGTTCTTTGGCAATGTGCCTTATCAAATGATAGGCTTCGCTTATAACAGCCAGCAAGAATTTTGTGCAGTTCTCGTACAACCTTACATTTTGGCTGAGCGAGAAGCTACGGAAGATGAAATTGCCACCTATATGCAAGCACTTGGCTTTGAAATGGACTATTACGACGAATACCACAATTCGGACTATGAAGTGTTTGATGCAGTTCCCAATAATGTACTTTATGGCATAGACGGAGATTTATACTTCATTGACACGCAGATTAGATTACGGTCTTAACTCCATTAGGAGTACTCTCATCTAAAGGGTAACGCATAGGCATTTGCCCATAATGCAGCCTTTTTGATAATTCGTTCTTTTATTTACTAACAAGGAGTTTACCCATTGCTATTATGGCATTGATTAATAACAGATTGCAAAGACTTACAGGGATGCTGTGCCGCTGCATCTTATGGTATGACTGACACTATGGGCCGTATGCACTCAGACGCTCAGTTCGCCGGTTTTTCATCAGTTCCCGCTCACGTAGAAATGATGGGATTCCTCGGTATCGGTAACAATCCGATGGTAGGATGTATAGTAGCTTGTGCGGTTGACGTGGCTACTGCTTTGAGTAAGTAATTAACAATACTATTTTATAAAGAATCCTTATAACTTCTCAGTTTATAGGGATTCTTTTTTTTGTTTATTTGTAGATAAAGAGTAGTGTTGTTTTCTTAAAGTTGTCTGAATTTTCTAATAAAAAATATTATTAGGTCATCTTTACGTTTTCTTTTAGTCTGTAATGGTGTTGATGTTTCTTTCTCGAGAGGAGAATTGACTATTCATGTTGATTTCTCTCAAAACTGATCTAAGTAGAATTTAGTCGGTTTTTTTTAACTAATAATCTTGGGTCAATAAATAAATTTTCAATTCGTAGTAATAAAAGAATGAAAACATAATTCTGTATAAATGGTGTATATTTTATCATTTTTTCTTGATAAAATAGTTGCTGTATAGCATATGTTACACAAAAAAATATGTTTTTGATAAGAAAAGAAATAAATTTATTATATTTGTAGCCGTTAGGCTTGAATATTTATGCTGGGTTAGCGTATTTTTATGCTAATATTTTATTATATATAAGGTGAATCGTCCGATTAATTGAACGTTTCTTTGGATTGTGAAAGAAAGATATTGTGTTGGTGAGGAAAAGAGGATATTGTCTTGAAATGTAATTTCTTAAGTGCTAATAGAAAAAATGTCCTTGATAAAAAAAATCGTCCAAATTAACGTTCGTTAATATAGACATCTGTGGACTATAAGGTTTTAAATAGGATTTTGATAGTGTTAATTTTATTCTTAAATAACTAAAACTTAAGGCTTATGAAAAGATGTTTACTCTTATCTGCACTATTGTGTGTTTTTTCTATTGCACATGTATATGCAGAAACTACTACGCCTTCTATTACATTGACTACGACTAAGACTGATGTGATAGAAATGAAATTTGGTTGTCGAACAGCTCACACGATCCATATTGATTGGGGAGATGGAAAACTTGTCGAAACAGTAGAAATTGCCGATTCAGCAACGGTTTATCCAAAAGCTTCTTCTGCAGCAATTTATCCTACTGCCGTTACCGGAACTCCGGTAAATGGTGGAAAAATAAAAATTTATGCAGATGATATCAAATTCTTTGTTATTGATGCAGATCAACAAATTACCGAATTGAATGTAACGGGAGCAACTGACTTGGGATACATTAAAGTTAATGATAATAGCTTTACGACAATTGATTTATCGAAAAATAATCAGTTAGAATATGTGAATCTTGACGATAATAAACTTGAAACTCTTACTTTGGGTGATGCTCCTAATTTGACGCAACTTTTGGCAAGTGGCATGTCGATAGCCAAGATCAAGTTGACCGGATGTCCCAGCCTTGTGAATGTAAATCTTGCAGATAATAAGATTACTACGATCGATGTAAGCAAGAATACTAAAATGACGACATTAACGTTAATAAATAATCTTTTGACAGATATTGATTGTTCGGCATGTGAAAGTTTAAAATATCTTCGGTTGTCAGGAAATAGATTCGCAGCTGCGAATTCGGTAATTTTCCCGACATCAAGTGCCAATTTAACACAAGTTCAGTTGAAAGATAATTACTTTAAATTATCTACTTTGCCTGTTACGACAGCCAGAACTTATACTTATTATCCGCAAAATCCGTATCCGTCTCCTAAAGAAATAGCGTTGGGGGGAACAGTAGATCTTTCATCCGAATTGACATTACAAGGATTATCCGATAAAGAAGAAACAACTACTTATAGGTGGATAAAGAAGGAAGACAATACGATTTTAACACCCGGAACGGATTATACTGAAGTCAGTGCAGGTGTATTTAAGTTTGATAAAGAGTTGTCAGATACGATTTATTGTGTAATGTCAACTAATGCATTTCCTAAATTTACAGGTACTACAAATTCTTACAAGACAGATCTTTCGGTAGTGGTTACAGAAGCTGCAATTACATTGAATACTACAAAAGCTGAGGAAGTGGAATTACAACTTGGTTGTGCTACCGGGCATAAAGTGTTCATTGATTGGGGAGACGGCATGCCGGTAGAAACGATAGAGATCAATGATTCACTTGCTGTTTTCGGACAGAATACAATGAAACCGACGGCAGTGACAGGAACTCCTAAAGGCACAATAAAAATTTATGGGAGTGATATGTTGTATTTCGGAGCAGATGAGCAGGAGGTTACTTCTGTAGATGTGACGAAAGCCGTTCAGTTGGGAGTTCTTAAAGTTCCGACTAATAAATTGAAAGAATTGAATGTTACGAACAATGAGGAATTATATTATATCTATGCAGAAAAGAATGAATTGTCAGCTTTAAATGTAACTCGCTGCCCGAAATTATTTTGGTTGTCTGCAAACGAAAATAAACTCGAAAGTATAGATTTAACGGCTTGCCCTGATTTATATAATTTAAATTTGAGTGAAAATCTGTTGTCAAGTATCGATCTTTCGGTATGTAATGATTTAGGGCCATGTCGGTTAAGCAACAATAATTTGGAAGAAATAATCATGCCGAGTGAAGGAGTTGCTCCTAAAACTACATTAGATGTGAAAAATAATAGGTTGAAAATCTCTACTCTCCCTAAAAAAACCGAAGGTATGTCTTCTGCAAGTCGTCTTACTTATGCCCCTCAAGCTCCTTATGTGTTACCCAAAGATATTACTGCCGGGACGATTGTCGATCTTTCTTCTGAATTGAAAGCTATCGGAGTATCCGATAAGGAAGAAACGACAACATATACATGGCGTTTGAAGACTGCCGGAACTGCATTGCAAAAAGATGTGGATTATACGGAAAAAGACGGAGTATTCACATTTACCGGAACTGAACTTGCTGACAGTGTATATTGTGTTATGGCAACGGCGGCTTATCCTAAATTTACGGGTACTGCAAATATGTTTAAAACAACAAATGTTCACATTACTGTCCCTGCGGGAGTAAAAGGAAATACAGTAAGTGACAAAATCGTAACTACCGGAAACGGCTTGATTAGAGTATTGAACGTCGCAAATAATGATATGATTGAAATATTCTCTCTGAATGGAGCTTTAATTACAGTGCGTAAAGCATCCGAAAATACGGAGACTATAAAAGTTGTACCGGGTTCATATATTGTTAAAATCGGCGATAAACGTTGTTCTGTAATAGTTCCGTAAAATAGAGGAACATATAGATGAAAAAAACCGGGAGATACCCGTTGATTTACGGGGATCTCCTTTGTTTGGGTATCAGAAATTGGAAATAGAGAAAAAGCGTGTTCTGTATTTTAACTGTTTAACTTAACTATGCAAATCATAGAACATGTTTAGGATTAATAATTAAATTATAGGTAAGTGCAAATGAGAAAAGTTGGATTAATATTGCTGTCGGCAGTATTATTGTTCGGATCTCCCGATGTTTATGCCAAAAGGGGGAAATCCAAAAAGTCTAAAAAAACGGAGGTTTCGAAAGATTCTTCGGTGAAAAAGGAGAGTAGCAAGTACAAACGGACTTTTAAAACAAAGGCTTGTGAAACGGCGAAGGGAGACTTCCTTACATTACATTGGACTAAAGGGAAAATCTATTTTGAAATGCCGGTGAAATATCTGGGTCGGGAGGTTTTGATTGCTTCTACTATTTCAGGTGCGAGCGATACCGATCTCGGGATGATAGGTTATAAACCTAAGCCGCCGATGCATGTTAAATTTGTCAAGATGGACAGTCTCATCTGTATGTCGAAAGTAAATGTCGCTCCACGGTATGATGAAGGAGATGCGGCAATGAAAAAGGCTATTGGTATCAGTACTTTAGATCCGATTCTGAATACAATGCCTGTTTTTTGCTATACTCCTGACAGTTCGGCAGTGGTATTCGATATGACTACTCTTTTTACAGGATCGAACGACCAGTTATCTCCTATGTCGAATGGCGGTGGTGTAGTGAGTGTTTCTGGTACTTTCAACTCTAAAGCTTCGACTGTGACAGGAATAAAAGCATTCGAAGATAATGCTTCTATCAAATCGTATATGTCTTATTCGGTTTCGACAAAACTGATGGGTCTGTATACATTATCACAGAATGTTCCGGTGACATTTCAGGTAACCCGTACGATTCTGCTTTTACCGGAACAAAAAATGCGGCCTCGTGTTTCAGATTCGCGAATAGGTATTTTTAATACAAACCGTTTGAATTTTGATAAAAATGAAGATTTTATCAAAACCTATTCGATGATTCATCGTTGGAATTTACAGCCTAAAGATACTGCGGCTTACTTACGCGGTGAGTTGGTAGAACCGGTAAAGCCGATTGTTTTTTATTTAGATGACGCTTTTCCTGCAGCCTGGGCTAAGGGTGCGCGTATGGGTATTCTTCGCTGGAATAAAGCATTCGAAAAAATCGGTTTTAAGAACGTGATTCAGATTCTTGATTTCCCGAAAGATGATCCTAATTTTGATCCGGATAATTTAAAATATTCTTGTATTCGTTATGTTCCGGCACGAGTTATGAATGCTATGGGGCCGTCATGGGTAGATCCTTCTACCGGAGAAATTATCAATGCATCGGTATTGGTTTATCATGATGTGGTCAAGCTGTTAAACCAATGGCGTTTTGTACAGACTGCACAAGTAGATGAAAGAGCTCGGAGTAAGAAAATGGATGAAGATATGATTACCGAATCTATTGCCTATATTTTAGCTCATGAAGTCGGACACTGTCTCGGATTTATGCACAATATGGCAGCATCTGCCGCTTTCCCGGTCGATTCTTTACGTTCGGCAAGCTTTACCCAGAAATACGGAACTACGCCTTCTATTATGGATTATGCCCGTTTCAATTATGTTGCTCAACCGGGAGATAAGGGGGTTAAACTGACTCCTCCCGATTTAGGCGTATATGATTATTATTTGGTAGAATATGCTTATAAACCGATCTTTGAGGCAAAAGATGAGATGGAAGAGATTCCGTATCTCGAAGCTATGATTGATGCAAAAGCAGGAGATCCGCTTTATCGTTACGGAAGACAACAAGTTTCAGGACGTTATGATCCGAGTGCCGTGGAGGAGGATCTTGGCGATGATGCGATCAAGGCATCCGATTACGGTGTAAAGAATCTGAAATATATTCTTGCTCACATGAATGAATGGATAACAGATGAAATGGATCCGGACGGTTCATACAGGGAGATGACTTATGAGAACTTGGCTAAACAATATGACCGCTATTTCCGTCATGTTATGTTGAATATCGGAGGAATTTATTTGACCGATTTGAAAGCCGGTACTCCGGGAGAAAGAGTTCGGGCAGTAGAAAAATCGAAACAAAAAGCTGCCCTTAAATGGGTGATAAACGAGTTGAAAAATTGCGACTGGTTAGACAATGAAGAAGTGACAAAGAACTTCGGATTAAGAGTCGGATTAGCTCCGATTATGAGATACTATACCGGACTTGAATTATTTAACTCGTACAGCAATGTTATTTTCTCGTCTCATATTGCCGGTAAAGAGGGATATTCTCCTAAAGAATACTTTGATGATCTTTATTCTTTGGTTTGGGAAAGCGCCATAAAGAAGAATCATGTACCCGAATCTGACCGTATGTTGCAACGTCTTTTCTTAGAAAGAGCTGTATATGTAGCCGGTAAAGCAACCAAGCCTTTACAAAAAATGGGATTGACCGACGAAAATAGTATTGCTGCGGCTTATGCTCCGTCTGTTGACGAAATTGTTTCTATGGGACTGGATGAAAGCGGAGTTGTAGAACGTTATAAAGATGTTTTGCGTGAATTGGAAATGAAAGAAGGCTCAGGTGTTGTCGCACGCAAAATGGCTCAAGATGAGATCGGCTATGGTTACGGTTGGCAATATAGAGTAAATTTAAGAAGTATAGATAATTCGAAAGATCTGTTGTTCGGTCAGCTTTTACGTGTTCAATCTTTATTGAAATCACGAATGGGAGCTGTCGATACCGATACAAAAGCTCATTTTAAAGCCATGTTGTACTTGATCGATGAAGCTTTGGATGCAAGATCTAAATAAATAGGTTTTGAACGGTTCGGAAGAAAATTCTTATTTTCTTTCCGAACCTGACCTTTTCCTAAACTATGCAAGATTTGTAAGATTGTAGGTTATATCGTTCCGGATACTGAACCTGAACTGATTCCGGATTCTAATTTTATGTAAAATAGTCGAACATGTTTTCTCCGAACGGGGAAAGATTATAAAAACTCAGAAATTATATGTTATACACTTTTGTTCTGAGACGGTGGTTGAAGAGAGTTTTGCTGTTATCTGTTTTAATGATGATAACCGGCTTAATCAATGCTCAAACCCCTCCTAAAAATGAAAATAAACAAACTTCAGATAAGAAAGAGCAACCTAAAACCCAGCGTGTTACGGTTATCGGTACGGTACTTGATAGTAAAGAAGAACCGTTACCGGGGGTTGTTGTGAAAGTAAGAGGAACAACACAGGCGGTAGCTACGGATGTTGACGGGCGGTTTATCATACAGATACCTAAATCGGATAAAGACATATTTCTTGATTTTTCGTTTGTAGGTATGTTGCCGCATTCTATTAAGGTTGTAAAGCCTGAACGAAAATTGATTGTTCACTTAAAAGAAGATAATGTCGCTTTAAGTGAGGTTGTGGTAAATGGTTTTTTTGCGCAAGATAAGAAAACTTTTACGGGAACTGCGACGACGTTACAGCGTGATGATTTGTTGAAGGTTTCCAGTACGAACGTTTTGAAAGCGATTACGGCATTGACTCCTAATATGAAGATTGTAGAGAATAATGCAGCAGGATCAAATCCGAATGTAGTTCCTGAACTGATAATTCGTGGTGCTAACTCTTTGGCTATTAGTGGAGAGCAGGGAATTAATAACCCGTTGGTAATATTGGATGGAGTAGAGATTTCTATGGAAGAGCTTTATGATATGGAAATCAATGAAATAGAATCTGTTACGATATTAGAAGATGCTTCGGCTACGGTACTTTACGGTGAACGGGCTGCCAACGGTGTAATTTTGGTAGAACGTGTTAGGGCAAAGGATAGTAAAGTGCGTTTACGTTATAGTTTTACTCCGACATTTGCTTATGCCGATCTTTCTTCGATGAACTTGACCAATGCCGAGCAGAAACTGGAATTGGAACGTCTTGCCGGCCTTTATGATACCGATGACGGTTCTTTAGATCAGGCATATGCATATAAATTGGAAAATATTCGGAAAGGAATCAATACAGAGTGGTATAAAGCTCCGTTGCGGTTCGCCTTCAGCCATTCCCATTCTCTGACACTTACCGGTATGGGGCAAAACTTATCTTATTCGGCGGGACTTAGCTTTAGAGATACTTATGGTATTATGAAAGGAGACTATCGTCGTAATTACGGATTCAATATAAATTTCGGTTATCGTTTGACTGATAAGTTGACTATCTCTTTTACCGGAAGTTATGGATTGGGCGGAAGTAAGAGTTCTCCTTATGGAGATTATTCCACATATAGTAAAATGAATCCGTATGAACCGATTTATGATGAATACGGGGAATATATCAAAGAATATTATTTCGATCCTTTCGATCCTTCCGGATCAGAAAAAAAGATCGAAAATCCTTTGTATAATGCGACTTTATCGAGTTTTAGTAAAAATCAGAGCCGGAATATGAAAAACTCGGTAATGATACGTTGGGATATCGTGCCTCAATTCTATGTTACCGGACAAATAAATTATTCTTCAGATTACAGTCAGTCCGATGTATATGTTTCTCCGGATGATTCTCAATATCTGTCAACGGTAAATCCTGCCGAAAAAGGTTCTTATACGATCTCCGGAACAAATAATTCGGCATGGGACGGAAAATTTACAGCCAGTTATAGAAAACAGTTTAAGGATGTCGGGTTTTCTGTTAATGCAGGTTGTTCAAGTATATCTTATAAATACTCCAGCGATTTTTCTGCGCAAGGGATCGGGTTTATGAAGGATAATTTGAATGATATCAAGTTTGCTATGGGATATACCAAGAATGGAAAGCCGAGTGGTGATGAGAATATCAGCACAAGTGTAGGATTTTATGGAAATACGACGATTGTTGTTTTAAAACGATATATTATAGACGGAAATCTCTCTTACTCGGGAAATTCTTCGAACGGTGCAAATAAGCGTTTCGGACCGTTCTGGTCGGTCGGTGCTCGTTGGAATATCCATGAAGAGAAATTTTTTAGAAAGAGTTGGCTGAATGATTTGAGCCTCCGTTGGAATATGGGATCTACGGGAAATGCCGGGTTTAGTGCAAAACAGGCGGTAACCCGATATCAATATGATCAGGATAATGATTATTATACAGGAGTCGGTGCTACCCCGATAAATATGGGAAATCCCTTATTGAAATGGCAAAAGACCTTGAAGAATACATTTGCGATAAATACTCGTATGTTTCAGGATCGTCTCTCATTTAATTTTAGTTTCTATTTAGATAAGACTTTTGATATGTTAGTACCCATCGATTTGCCTCCTTCAGTCGGGGTATCCAGTGTGAAAGTCAATATGGGAGAATTACTGAATAAAGGACTTAGTTTTAGTTTGTCCGGAAGAATTTTGCAAACAAAAGACTGGTATCTGAGCTCTTATATCAACGGGTCTCATAATTTCGATAAAATAACGAAGATCAGCGATGCCTTGGAAAAAACCAATCAAGGAGGAGATACCGGGACTAAACCTAAACTTCTTTACAAAGAGGGCGGTTCTCAGTATGATATATATGCTGTGCGTTCTGCCGGTATCGATCCGGCTACTGGGCAGGAAATTTTTATTACCAAAGACGGACATTATACTTTGAAGTATAATGAAGATGATAAAGTTGCTGTGGGAAATGAAAATCCTATATTGAAGGGAAGCTGGGGAATGACATTGGCATACAAAGGATTCGGATTGAATCTTACTTCGAGCTATACGTTTGGCGGAGATATTTACAATTCGACGATTGCCGATGCTGTTGAGAATATTGATCCTTATTTCAACGTTGACGTTCGAGCTTTTACCGATCGATGGAAGCAACCGGGAGACCATACGCGTTTTCTCGGATTAGGTGAGAAGAAAGAGACCTATCGTTCTGAAAGGTTTGTAGAAAAGAAAAATGAATTTTATCTGTCGAACATAACTTTCACGTACGAGTTGCCTAAGTCGTTTCTGAAAAAAATCAAATTGGAGAGATTAGTTGTCGGAATTGCTTACGACGACGTATTCAGAATTTCGTCGGTAAAAATGGAAAGAGGTACTTCATATCCTTACCAACGAAGTCTGAATCTTATATTCCGACCGACTTTCTGATAAACGTGTTGTCAATTTATTTTATTAAAGAATATGAAAACAATAAAATATATCAAACTCCTGCTTTGTGTGACGGTATTGCCGTTGTTGTTGGCGAGTTGTGCAAATTTCTTGGATGTTAATCCGAAGGCGGAAGTGCTTGATAAAGATCTTTTTGAAACGGATGAAGGTGTTGAGGATGCTCTTTATGGGGTATATACGACTTATCGGTCTAATGAGATTTATGGAAAATATATATCCATACTTTATCCGGAAGCTATGTCTTTAAATTTTTCCGCAAAAGGTGGTGGAGGCTTAGACTACCTTGCTCATGCCGATTTTGAGAATGCTTCTGCACGTTCTTTGTGTAATGCTACATGGAAAAAATCTTATCAGGCTATCGGTTATGTAAATAATATAATACAGAATTTGGAAGCAATCAGTCCGACAAAGTTCAGATATTATAATTTGTATAAGGGAGAAGCTTTGGGACTGCGGGCAATGTTGCATTTTGACTTGCTAAGGTTATTTGCCGTGGATTATAATGCTAATGACAGGGAAGCTTGGAATAAAGCTATACCTTATGTCACGCGTTACTCCTATGATATCACTCCATTTTATACGGTAGGTGAGGTATATAATAAAGTGATAAAGGACTTGAAAGATGCTGAAGTTTGTTTAGAAGAGGATCGGCAATTGGTTCAGGCAGAACGCACTAATATCGGCAGTTCTTTTACCGATTGTCGGGTTATTCACATGAATCTTTATGCTGTACAAGCTCTTTTGGCTAGAGTATATTGGATGAAACAAGATATGGATAGTGCAGCTATTTATGCCAAGAAAGTAATCGACAGTCAAAAATTTCCGTTGATGACATCTTCTGATTTTGTTCAATTCGAGAGAGGGGTGTTGAATATGAAAGAGACGATTTTCGGACTTTATGCACCTACCTATGCTTCAAATTGTTATTCGATATTCGGGAAAACAGGTAGTACGGATATGTTAACGTTAAATCCTGATTATGAAAATTGGTATAGTGATACACAAGGACCTACACCGGAAGGCTCTGATTTACGTCTATCTGCATGGTTCGGTTCTACACTTGAAGTAAGCCCGGCTTGTGTGAAAATGATCAATTCGATGTTTGATAGCGGTTCTACCGATTCACAATATTCAGGAGATTCATATCTTGGAGTAAGTTTGATTCGAGTTCCGGAGATGTATTATATCATGGCAGAGGCGTTGCTTGAAAAAGATCCTCAGCAAGCGATGGCTTATTTTGATAAGGTGATCGAATCGCGAGGCATGGTCAAATTTGCCGATCGTGCCGAGGGCGGAATTACAGCAGACGATATTTATATTGAACGGCGAAAAGAATTTTATGGAGAAGGGCAGCAGTGGTTCAATATGAAGCGTTTGAAGAAAGATATTCAGATCAGCGAGTCGAATATACTGGACGGTCGTTTGGATAGAAACTATAGAATGTTGATCCCGAATGATGAGGATTTGCGTGATAATTATGAGTAAATTCATTATAATATAGAGTAAAGATATGGACAGAATAAAAAAATATGAAACAGGAATAGTCGGGAGTTTTTTGCTGTCGTTGCTTTTGCTGTTCAGCTCTTGTCAGAATACGGGTCTTATGTATGATGTTTCTCAGCCGGGTACTGTGTACTTCGTAAAAACAGCATCGGCCGATGCTCCGGTGTGTTCGTTTGTTTTTGAAGCTGAGGATGAGATAACTTATGAAGTCCCGGTAAAACTGATGGGGATGCCTTGCAATTATGATCGGGAATTTGTAGTGACATTAAAACAAGATACAATGACTACGATAAAGGCGGGAGGTGTCAGCTATCCTGTCGAAACAGCCGAATTGGGAAAAGATTTCGATATGGGAAATTTGATTATACCCGCAGATTCTATCATGGGAAAAATCGTATTTACATTGCATCGTATTCCGGAGATGCAAAATACCTATCGAAGCGTGTTGATGGAAATCGGTACGAATGAAAATTTTATACCGTTATACGGAGATTATTATCGGTTCTTTATATCCGATGGAGATGTGCCTCTTCCGACATGGTGGAACAATGGAGGTACAGGTACGGGACTCATTGAAGGGTGGCAAATGTATATTGGTAAGTTTTTCCCGGAAAAATTCAGACTGATGCTTGAATATTATTGGGATATGGAAGAAACACAACCTGAATTTTATGAAGAAGCTGTAAGTAAGTATGGCAAATATCTGGATAAAGAGGGTATTACGGCCGGATTTTATCAAAAAGACAATCCTGCTGTCTGGGCTAAGTATGTTCTGATCCCGTTGTATGAGCATTATAAGGCAAACCCTATTCCGAATGATTGTCCTTTTGCCGAGTCCGGCAATCAAGGCGAGTTTTGGCGTGATCCGGTTGCGTTGTACAGATGATATTATTTAATTGTAAAATATTTTTCTTATGCGGAAAATTAATATATGTTTTTTGATACTGCTGTTGTTGACAGGATGTTACGGTGTGGAAGAGCAAGAACTGACTCCGTTGGCAGAATTGACAATCGGTAATCCTACCGATGTGATTAATGCCGATTTAGGGATCGAATTGGTTTTTGATGCTCAGGTATCCAGTGCAAATGACCAAACGGTAAAATATGAATGGGCTTATGGCACTCCGAACCCGTCTTCTTCGGCTGTATATCCTATAAAAGGTGATCTGAAAGTAATCTCGACAGATCCTAACATAAGATATACGTTTACCCGTGTCGGCAATTATATTATGCGGTTGAAGATAGATAACGGCGAGTCGATTGTCTTCAAATTCTATACTTTAAATGTCAATTCGGGGTTGGACGAAGGTATCTTGATCTTGAATACCGATGATCAGGATCATAGTTTGTTGACATTTATTAAAACCCGAACTCCGGAAGAGGAAGAAGAAGGAGCGCAGGAAATATATGAAGATATTGTCGGGATGATAAATCCGGGTATTGAAATAACAAAAGGTGTCGATCTTTATATCGCCAATAAGAATTCAGAAGGTAACTATCCCGATCTGGTCGTTTCTTCGGCCGATGACAAAGGTTCGATTATCAGTATGGATCCCCGGAATTTTGAATTGAAGAAAGTTTTAAAAGTCGAGGAACTTTATCCCGGTGTAAAATGCCTCAATTTTGCCGGATTTTCTTCGTCTGCCAGTGGCCGATATACGATGATGAACGGAACGGACGGAGCCATTTATCGGTATGACCTGTTGACAAATGATGTTGCGCTTCGTACGGATTCGAGAAATTTAGGGGTCGAAAAAGCTTATTATGGCACATTTGATGACGATCATTATCATTTCTTCTATAAAGAATCGGTAATTTATGCTCCAAGCTATGCTAAGATCGATAGTACATCGGTTGCAAACGGATCGTCATTGACCGATTACAAAATCGTAAACATGGTTTTCAGAAGAAGAGGTTCAAGAGAATTATGGGTAATTACTCGTCGCAAGTCCGATAACAATATCGTATTGCACAAGATGTCCAGTACTTTTACTCAATATGCCAAACGGTTGGATTATGCTGAAACAGAACCTATGGCTATGGATGAAAATTCGGTAATGATTACCACACGGAGATCGGCGCAGATGTACTATAATTATGACAACAAGGTTTATCGTTGGGATTACGCATCCCGTATTCCGACAATAAATTCGAAGCCTGCTATTACTCCTCCTGCAGGGGAAGAAATAACTACTTTGGGACGCAGTTATGATGAGAACTATCTCTATGTAGGTACTTATAACCCTGCCAGATCAGGGAAAAAAGGAAGTCTGTATATTTACGATTTTGCGACCCAAAATTTGGTGAAGAGTTACGAAGGAATTGTCGATAAGCCTGTAAAAATTCTTTATAAATATAGAATGTAAAAAATAGAAGATTAATCAGGTCGGGCAGAAAATTTCTTTTTTGCCCGACCGTAAAAATTGACAGTGTATGAAAAAGAATTTACTAATTGCTTTGTTTGCCCTTTGTGCGTATAGTTTGTATGCTGACGGGCAGGTGGTGACTCTGGACAGCATTATGACCAGAGATGTGTATAAGGTTTTGTGGAAATCGGAAAAATATACTTATGACGAGAAACAACAGGTTGTGAAGTATATCAAATGGGATAATACGGGAAACAGTCTGAAACAGGATAGTACCTTTTATCGCTATGATGCGCAGGGAAACATGATTTTTCGTGAGAAATGGACATACCCGCGTACTTCAAGGTATCTCGGGTGGAAAGGTTCTTCTCGGGAAGAGAATGAATATTATGCGGATGGGAAACTTTATAAGGAAAAAAGTTGGAGCTATTTTCAACCGAATGCCGATACCGAAGGGGAATGGTATGCCAATCTCGGATATACCTATACTTATTATGATAATGGGAGTATTCATACTAAGTTGATGTCAAGTGGAGGCTATAAAGATGGTGCTCCGTTACCTTATAAGGATAAATTGATGTATGTTTATACCTATGACGATCAAGGACGTGTAATATTGGAAGAAACCTTCGATAAAAGTGCTTCAGAAGAATGGACGGAAAAAAGTAGCCGAAAAACTTTTGAATATAGTAATGATAGACTGGAAGATGCTTCTCTTGAGTTATATGAAAATTATGAAAATGGAGAGTGGATACCTTCCAGTAAATTAGAGCGAGAATTTAGTGTACAAGACAGTCTTGATTGTAAAACATATTGGAGTTATAATAATGATTCGAAAGCATGGGAAGGTTCGTCTAAAGAGGACTATATTTTAGATGATGCAGGGGTGACTACTGAACGTATGGATTATGAGTGGGAAAATGGAGAGTGGAAAGCTGATGTAAAAATGGAGTATGCTTACGATGATGCCGGACGAAAAATCTATTTTCATAGATGGGTTGTTGAAGAAGACAATAACTTGAAGGATGATTCTGAAACAGAATATGGATATGATGATAAAGGTCGTAATAATATGACAGCTTATTATTCGTATTCAAGCGGTGCGAGAAAAGGTACTACAAAATCAGTACAAGTTTTTAATGATAAAGATCAGGAAATTGAAGAAACTACTTATCAGTGGAGTACATTTGATAATAATTGGGAAGTGAAAAAGAAAGAAACCACTACCTATAATGAAAATGACGATATTGCATCTATAAAAGAGGATGATTTTGACGGGTTCGAATACATGGACAAATATGTACATACATATTATTATACGGTTCATAATACCGGAGGTATTTCTGAAGCGAAGTCCGACACGATGAATTTTAAAGTTATGGTACAAACCGGCACTATACAGGTTGAAGTATCGGATGGCAGCTCGGTTTCTTTTTATGACCTGAACGGTAAATTGATAAAGAGCAATAGTACGATATGTAGTTCTTTGTCGGCGGGTGTATATGTCGTAAAAGTCGGTGTTAATACTGTTAAAGTAATGGTACCTTAATTATTATTTCGAGAAAGAAAAATTCGAATATATAGAATTTAGACCAATTCTTAAAATTGATTTTGAAGAGATTCCTAAAAAGTTGTTTTGTTCGACTTTTAGGGGTCTCTTCTTTTTGGACGCCTTTTGTGTTTTTCTTTCACAGATGTTTATCTGTTTTTATGAGTGTGAATCTTTTTTATCCATTTGAAAGACGGTTTCAGAGCCATACGTACCAGTAAGAAATTGATCGGAAGAATAACAATCCAAACAGGCATAGGGGCATACGCTTTGGGTACACCGAGAAATATGAATAAATTGAAACAAGATATTTGCAACAGATAGTTAATGACATGACTTCCGCAAAATCGGATTGCGTTTTTAACCGAAGGTTTGGTTTTGAATGTGTAGTAGTTCGATAATAAGAAGTTACAGACAAAACTGATAATGAATCCGGTAGTATAAGCAATGTTTAAAGAGAGAAAATTGCTTAGTGCTAAATAAATGCTATAATGTATGACCGTAATGATCGTACCGGTGACAATGAAGCGGAAAAGTTCACGGTAACGAAGCTTTTGTTTCATAAACGGCATTAATTCTAACTTAATAAATATTCGTTTTTGTGGAACTATGAATTATAAAATTCTGACAAATGTAATGTAAAAAGATTAGATACACAATTTTATTATCGATTTGCTTTATATTTTGTAGTATGATTTTTTTAAGAGCTTTTTGGAAGCTTGTTGTCGGTTGATTGATGTATCCTGTTTACAGGAATAGTTGTTAAACAGTTAATTGAATGTGGAAATTTACAATGGATTTTTTTAGAGAATTGGGAGATATAAAGTTCAATAAAAGGGCATTTCATTTTATTGCAATGCCTGATCTTACCATTTACTACATCCTTCAAAATGGCTTTAATAAACTCTTGAACATCGATAGACAATATCTATAGTTCTGTTATCTTGTTTATATTCATATTTTAATTGTGAAATACGACTTTTGAGGGAGAAATATTACTGTTTGTAGATGAAGCCATTAGAAGTAATAAGGATCTGTATTAGTATCAAAGGCATAGCAACCATGAACCCCATAAACGCAAAAAGCGTGCAACTCATTGAGCTGCACGCTTTTTACTATTTATTGTTACTGTCTTTTATTGCAGTTTATTTGACTTCCTCAAAGTCAACATCGGTTACGTGATCACCGTTGTTGTCATTGTTCGGAGCTGATTGTTGCTGCTGTTGAGCGCCAGCCTGTTGCTGTGCTCCTCCTTGTTGAGCATTATACAAATCTTGGGCTGCCGATTGAAGGGCAGTGTTTAATTCGGTTGTTGCCGAATCTATGCCGACCATGTCTTGAGATTTGTGAGCTTCTTTCAATTTAGAAAGAGCACTTTCGATAGCAGACTTTTTGTCAGCCGGTATTTTATCACCCATTTCACTCAACTGTTTTTCAGTTTGGAAGATCAGAGAATCTGCGTGGTTCAATTTGTCGATACGTTCTTTTTCTTTAGCATCAGCATCGGCATTTGCTGCAGCCTCTTCTTTCATCCGTTTGATTTCTTCTTCTGTCAAACCGCTTGAAGCTTCGATACGGATGCTTTGTTCTTTACCGGTTCCTTTATCTTTTGCAGATACGTTCAATATACCGTTGGCATCGATATCGAATGTTACTTCGATTTGAGGAACACCACGCATAGCAGCGGGGATTCCATCGAGATGGAAACGTCCGATTGTTTTGTTATCCTTTGCCATAGGACGTTCACCTTGCAGTACATGTATTTCTACAGAAGGCTGATTATCTACGGCGGTAGAGAATACTTCCGATTTACGTGTCGGAATAGTCGTATTCGCATCGATTAATTTCGTCATGACGCCACCGAGAGTCTCGATACCTAAAGAAAGCGGGGTAACATCCAACAACAATACATCTTTGACATCTCCTGTCAATACAGCACCTTGAATAGCAGCACCGACAGCAACGACTTCATCGGGATTTACACCTTTTGAAGGAACTTTGCCGAAGAATTTTTCGACGATAGCCTGTACTGCCGGAATACGAGTAGAACCACCGACAAGGATTACTTCATTTATATCAGAAGCACTTAATCCTGCATCTTTCAAAGCCTGACGACAAGGTTCGATAGTCGCCTGAATCAATTTGTCTGCCAGTTGTTCGAATTTAGCACGGGTTAGAGTTTTTACCAAGTGTTTGGGCACTCCGTTTACAGGCATAATATACGGCAAGTTTATCTCAGTAGAAGTCGTACTCGATAGTTCGATTTTCGCTTTTTCAGCAGCCTCTTTCAGACGTTGTAAAGCCATCGGATCTTTGCGTAAATCTACGCCTTCTTCTTTCTGGAACTCATCGGCGAGCCAGTCGATGATAACATGGTCGAAGTCATCACCTCCAAGGTGAGTATCACCGTTTGTGGATTTTACTTCGAATACACCGTCTCCTAATTCGAGGATAGAAATATCGAATGTACCTCCACCTAAGTCGAATACGGCGATCTTCATGTCTTTATTAGCTTTATCGAGCCCGTATGCCAAAGCTGCGGCAGTCGGCTCGTTTACAATACGTCTTACGTTCAATCCGGCGATTTCTCCGGCTTCTTTAGTCGCTTGACGTTGAGCATCGTTAAAATATGCCGGAACGGTAATAACGGCTTCGTTTACTTCCTGGCCTAAATAGTCTTCGGCTGTTTTTTTCATTTTCTGAAGAATCATAGCCGAAATTTCCTGAGGAGAATAAAGACGTCCGTCAATATCGATTCTCGGAGTATTGTTTTCGCTTTTGACAACCTTATAAGGAACACGAGCTATTTCGGAAGCTACTTGATCATAAGTTTCTCCCATGAAACGTTTAATGGAGAAAATCGTACGTGTAGGGTTGGTGATCGCCTGACGTTTTGCCGGGTCTCCGACTTTACGTTCACCTCCGTCTACGAATGCGACAATAGAAGGAGTCGTTCTACGACCTTCGCTGTTCGCAATAACAACCGGTTCTGAACCTTCCATAACGGAAACACAAGAGTTGGTTGTTCCTAAGTCTATTCCAATAATTTTTCCCATCGTAATTATTTTTTTAATTGTTTATATTCTTGATTTTAATTTGTATCGTTTGTCTGATCGGAGTATTGATTTATCCGTACCTTTTAAACGGTAGCACAAGTAGTGTATCAAATCATGTGCCAGAAAAAATGAGTTTATGTTTCCATTTTTTTGTCAGTTTGTACGGCTATTTTACCAAATATTTGTCATATTTTTCTGTCGAATTGGCAGAATTTAAGTAAAAAATAAATTCTATATTCATTCTTTCATCAGGGTTGACCGGATAGATTTCTAACAAATTCGGAAAGAAATAGTTTACACCGGAACAGCCTGTTTTTTAATTTGGTATTTGTCGTGAAAATCATTTACGATATGTCGGACGGAACTGATATGGAAATGTTTTAAATCACGAGATTGAGATTAACGGATAAACGCTTTTCTGAAGTCGGTGGAATCGGAAAGAAGTCTTGGACGTATTGAAAATAAGAGAAAGTCGGTTTTGTATAGATTTGTAACCATATTTATTTATGGAAATATTTCTTTATATGGGTTTATTCTTTTATATTTGTCGGGAATGGTCCGGGATTTCGTTCTGGAAACCCGGTTTCTTTATTCTTATTTATATTGATTAAATTGACTAATTAAATTTTTATATTATGAATTTGACACATATCGAACATTTGGGGATTGCTGTGAAAAGTATTGAAGAAGCTCTTCCCTATTATGAAGGAGTTTTAGGGTTAAAATGTTATTCGGTAGAAGAGGTTGCCGATCAGAAAGTAAAAACTGCTTTTTTTAAAGTCGGCCAGACTAAAATAGAATTGTTAGAGCCTACCAGTGAAGATAGTACGATTGCGAAGTTTATCGAGAAACGGGGAGAGGGCATTCATCATATCGCATTTGCCGTAGATGGCGTAGCCGATGCTTTAGCCGAAGTGGAAAGCAAGGGTGTGAGACTTATCGATAAAGCTCCTCGTAAAGGAGCGGAAGGGTTGAATATAGCGTTTTTGCATCCGAAATCGACTTGCAGCGTATTGACCGAACTGTGTGAAGATCCAAATAAAAAATAAACAATAAATCCATTACCATGAGTAATCAACTTGAAAAAGTGAAAGAGCTGATCGCTTTGCGGGAACAGGCTCGTTTAGGAGGGGGAGAGAGACGTATCGAATCTCAACATAAGAAAGGTAAATATACGGCTCGCGAACGTATTTCTATGCTACTGGACGAGGGCTCTTTTGAAGAAATAGATATGTTTGTGCGGCATAGAAGCGTAAATTTCGGAATTGACAAAGAAAGCTATTTGGGCGATGGCGTAGTGACCGGAACGGGAACGATTGCCGGACGTCTGGTGTATGTTTTTGCACAGGACTTTACCGTGTTCGGAGGTTCTCTTTCCGAAACTTTTGCTATGAAGATATGTAAGATTATGGATCAGGCTATGAAGATGGGTGCACCGGTAATCGGGATTAATGATTCCGGTGGTGCTCGTATTCAAGAAGGGGTTAATGCTTTGGCTGGATATGCCGAAATATTTCAGCGGAATATTTTGGCATCTGGGGTCATCCCTCAAATCTCAGGTATATTCGGACCATGTGCCGGAGGATCGGTATATTCTCCCGCTCTTACCGATTTTAATATTATGACCCGTGGTACTAGTTACATGTTTCTTACCGGACCGAAAGTCGTAAAGACTGTTACGGGTGAAGATGTGACTCAAGAGCAGTTAGGCGGGGCAAGTGTGCATGCTACAAAATCGGGAGTGGCACATTTTGCGGTAGATACGGAAGAAGACGGATTGAAGTTGATCCGGCATCTGATGAGTTTCTTGCCTCAGAATAATATGGAAGAACCGCCGTTGGTAGATTGTGAAGATCCGATAGATCGCCTTGAAGATTCGTTAAATGATATTATACCGGATGAGCCGAATCGTGCTTATGACATGTATGAAGTAATCGGAGCGATTATCGATAATGGCGAGTTCCTTGAAGTGCATAAAGATTATGCACAAAACATTATTGTAGGTTTTGCCCGTTTTAACGGCCAGTCGGTAGGTATTATTGCTAATCAGCCCAATAAGATGGCCGGAGTACTTGATATAAATGCTTCTCGGAAGGCCGCCCGTTTTGTGCGTTTCTGCGATGCTTTCAATATACCTTTAGTAACTTTGGTAGATGTTCCGGGATTCTTGCCGGGAACGGGACAGGAGTATGGCGGAGTAATTTTACATGGTGCTAAGTTATTATATGCGTATGGTGAGGCTACCGTACCTAAAGTGACCGTTACATTACGTAAATCTTATGGAGGAGCTTATTGTGTGATGAGTTCTAAACATTTGCGGGGGGATGTCAATTATGCATGGCCGACTGCTGAAATTGCCGTTATGGGTCCGTCCGGAGCAGTAGAAGTGATATTTGCTAAGGAGGTAGCAGCTTCGGAGAATCCTGCTGCTACGGCTGCTGAAAAAGAGGCTGAATATAAAAAAGTTTTTGCTAATCCTTATAATGCAGCCCGTTACGGTTATATCGACGATGTGATCGAGCCGCGCAATACCCGTTTCCGTATTATTCGTGCCTTGCAGCAATTACAGACGAAAAAGTTGACTAATCCGGCAAAGAAACACGATAATCTGCCATTGTAGTAACTCTTAAAAATTTGAGAAGTATGGTAAAACGTAGTATAGGAGTATTGCTGCTGGTTTTGGCTTCTGTGTGTACTGTAACAGCGCAATCGACTTCAGCTTTGCGGATCAACGAGGTGTTGACGAATAATGTAAGCAATTATGTCGATCCTTTTGGTAATCGGGGAGCTTGGATTGAGATTTATAATTCTTCTGCCGGGACAGTGCAGATGGCGGGTTGTTATATTACTAATGATAAGAGTAACCCGAAAAAATACATGATCTCTAAAGGAGATCTTAAGACAAAGATAGGACCTCGTCAGCGTGTTCTTTTGTGGGCGGATAATCTGACCCATCATGGAGCATTTCATACGAATTTCGTATTAGAGCCGAATAAAGAAAATTATATCGGTCTGTTCGATGCAAGTGGTAAGAATCTGATCGATGAGGTCATTGTTCCTCCTCTGGGACCTGATGAGAGCTATGGTGCTCCGGTAGATGGGAGCAGGGAATTGAAAATACTTCCGCATCCTACACCTGATGCGGCAAACTATGTAGAAAATAGCAATCCGAAAGTAGATAAATTTGCAGAAAAAGATCCGGATGGCGTTGCTATGTCATTGACGGCGATGTCTGTTGTATTTCTCGCTTTGATACTTTTATATTTGGTATTTAAGCAGATTGGTCGTACGGCCGTTTGGATGAGCGCCAAACGGGCAATGAAAGCTAAAGGAGGAGATTTGAAGAGTGCTAAAGAAGAAGCAGATATCCCGGGAGAAGTTTTGGCTGTGATATCGTTGGCTTTATATGAGTATATGGAGGCAGAACATGATTATGAAGAAACTATTCTGACGATGAAGCATGTTACGCGCCGTTATTCTCCGTGGAACTCTAAGATCTACGGCTTGCGTGAATTACCTACAAAAAAATAACTCAGAAATTTTATACACATGAAAGATTTTAAATATAAAATAAACGGTAATCTTTATAAGGTAAGTATTAATAGTGTAGATGAGTCTGTTGCCGAAGTGGAGGTAAATGGAACTCCTTATAAAGTGCAATTGGATAAACCTGCAAAAAAACAAATAAAACCGTTGACTCGTCCGCAAGCTGCTCCTGTGACTCCTACCGGAGAGCCGGTGGTGAGCCGCCCGGTAGCTTCTACAACGGCAGGGGCTGTCCGCACTCCGCTGCCCGGTGTTATTCTTGAAATATCGGTTAAGGTTGGAGACACGGTAAAACGCGGTCAGAAAGTGGCGATTCTTGAAGCTATGAAAATGGAGAATGTCATTAATGCCGATCGGGATGGAAAAGTAACTGAAATAAAAGTAAACAAAGGAGATTCTGTACTCGAAGGTGCGGATATTCTGATTATAGGATAAGCGTATGGGTGGGGAATTTTTAACATTCTTAAGTGAGAATATTCAGGAGTTTTTCACTTATACCGGGTTTGCCAATTTTGAGATGGGAAACCTGATAATGATTCTTTGCGGTATCCTTTTTATTTATCTGGCTATTGCAAAAGAGTTTGAACCGATGTTGCTTATTCCTATCGGTTTCGGTATTTTGATCGGAAATATTCCTTTTAAAGATGCCGGATTGCAGGTGGGGATTTATGAAGAAGGCTCGGTGTTGAATATCCTTTATCAAGGAGTGGTGCAGGGATGGTATCCTCCTTTGATCTTTTTGGGAATCGGTGCAATGACCGACTTTTCGGCTTTGATATCGAATCCTAAACTTATGCTTATAGGAGCTGCTGCTCAATTCGGTATTTTCGGAGCTTATGCGATTGCGTTGATGATGGGATTTGAGCCCAATCAGGCAGGGGCGATCGGTATTATCGGCGGGGCTGATGGACCTACTGCAATTTTCTTGTCTTCGAAACTTGCTCCTAACCTTATGGGTGCTATCGCTATTTCAGCCTATTCCTATATGGCATTAGTCCCGGTGATACAGCCTCCTATTATGCGTTTGCTGACGACTAAAAAGGAAAGGCTTATCCGGATGAAACCTCCTCGTGTCGTTTCTCAGACGGAGAAGATAATTTTCCCTATTGCAGGTTTGCTGCTGACTTGTTTCTTAGTGCCTTCGGGCCTTCCTTTGTTGGGAATGCTATTCTTCGGAAATTTATTGAAAGAGAGTGGAGTAACTCGTCGTCTTGCCGAAACAGCACGTGGACCGCTGATCGATGTCATTACGATTTTGCTGGGTGTTACGGTAGGTGCTTCGACTCAGGCATCGCAGTTCTTGACGATGGACTCTGTGAAAATATTCGCTTTAGGTGCTTTGTCATTTGTAATTGCTACGGCTGCCGGAATTTTATTTGTTAAGTTTTTTAATCTGTTTTTGAAAAAAGGAAATAAGATCAATCCGTTGATCGGAAATTCCGGAGTATCGGCTGTGCCCGATTCGGCACGTATATCTCAGGTAGTAGGGTTGGAATATGATCCGACTAACTATTTGTTGATGCATGCTATGGGACCTAATGTTGCGGGAGTTATAGGTTCTGCTGTTGCAGCCGGTATTTTGTTGGGATTCCTTGCATAAGGCATATATTGTATAGAAAAAAGAAGGTGTCTAAAAAGGATGCCTTCTTTTTTTTGTCATGCCGCCCTTT